>Ga0315288_10000973_pt1 | contig 36383 bp, 31 predicted proteins | sample YL17G11_20_MG_FD_203454 | JGI IMG/M metagenome (GOLD analysis project Ga0315288, IMG submission 203454) | Sediment microbial communities from Yellowstone Lake, YNP, Wyoming, USA - YL17G11_20 | ecosystem: Environmental > Aquatic > Freshwater > Lake > Sediment | place: USA: Wyoming | collected...
TGACGGGGAGACCGTGGCCGGTCTGTGCGGCGAAACCCAGTACTACACGGTGACGGTAACGTCGCCCTCCACAGTCGTGTGGACGATGGTTCCTGACAGCGGGGATTTCGACCTCTACACGTCTTGGACTCCCGAGGCCGTCCCGACGGTGTCCACCTATGATTGCCGTCCGTTCAGCGGCACAGGGCAGCCGGAATCCTGTGAGTCGCTGGAGCTTGGGCCGGGCAGGTACTATGCAATGGTCCAGTCTTTCTCCGGATCGGGTTCCTACTCCATCGGGGTGGATGTCTCCCCGGTCGCCGGGCCGTCCTGTGACAGCACGTCGTTCACGACGCCCTCCTCGCCATGTCTGCTTTCGGATGGGGAGACGCAGCAAGAGATGTGTGGGTCGGAGCAGTACTATACGGTCACGATATCGCAAGCAGGCACGGTCACGTGGGCGATGACCCCGGAGGGGGCGGATTTCGATCTATACACGAGTTGGGAGCCAGACGTAGTGCCTTCGGGAACAGCATATGATTGCCGCCCCTATTCGGGGAGCGGGGTTCAAGAGATCTGCGAGTCGCCTCCGCTTGAGCCAGGCACCTACTATGCAATGGTCCGGCTCTACGACGGAGTCGGCTTGTACTCTGTCAGTGTGATGACGGAATCCAGCGGGGGCCCCTGCGACGACACGTCGTTCAGCGACCCAGACTCGGCCTATCGAATGTCCTCGGGCGAGACTAAGGCCGACATGTGCGGCTCGTTCCAGTACTACGCGATCGCCGTGACGGAGCCGTGTGACGTCGTCTGGACGCTGAATCCACAGGGAGGAGACTTCGACCTCTACAGTTCCTGGAGTCCCGAATTGGTGCCGTCAGACACCGCCTACGATTGCCGCCCGTACTTCGGAGGCGACGACCCGGAGGTCTGCAGCTCGCACGTGTCGTCGGCCGGCACCTACTACGCGATGGTCGCTTCGTACGATCAAGCGGGATCCTACTCCATATCGGTAAGAACCATATCGGTGCCCGATGACGGATTCCCCGACTTGACACCCCAGGACTGGGGGTTCGAAGAGGTAATGGCCTGTGTCCGGGCCGGCATCGTCCAGGGATATGAGGACGGGCTATACTGGCCGGATATCGGCGTTACCCGGGAGCAGATGGCGGCCTATATCGCTCGCGCTCATGCAGGCGGGGACCAGTACGTGCCTCCGGATTCGGCGTATCCCTTCCCAACGTATACGGATGTACTGCCTGGCGACCCGGTCTACAAGTATGTGGAGTATCTATCGGCCTGCGAGGTGGTGACCGGCTACGAAGGTGGGATCTACGGTCCGCACGTGCTGGTAGACCGCGGCCAGATGCCGGTGTTCATCTCGCGAGCTCGGGGCTGGGTGCGGATCGGCGACGACATGACTGTCCCGTCGGATCTCTACCCCGACGTGCTCGCTGGCTTCTGGTCGGGTCAAGCAATCCTGGCATGCGAGGTCTTTGGAGTGGTGACCGGCTATGAGGACGGGTGGTACCACCCGGAATGGACGGTGAGCCGGGTTATGATGGCCGCCTACGTCGCGCGTGCGTTTCGGCTGATGTCATAGTATCGGCGCTGGACCAGGGTCGCGCCGCGAGGGTCACCACATGCGCAGGTGAGCTGCGACGCGCAGGCTGACCTGCCGGACGCTAGGAAGGCGGCGATGCCGCCTTCCTAGCGCGTGCACTTGGCCCCAGCGCCACCAAACGATGCCGTTTCACGGATGACAAACTCCCCTGCGAAGGCTATCATGTAGCTGAGCGGAATGCTCCCTCAGTCCTGTCTAGGGGGAAGGTGACATGCGCAGTGATCCGGTGCCGGTAATAACGGAACTGAATCTGTATGCCGACGACGCGGCGATGGAGCTGATACCGCGCCGCGAGGCGATGCGGCTTCAGGTGCTGCCGATGCAACTGCAGGGCAGCATCCTCGTCTGCGCCATGGTCGATCCGCACGATCTGCTGAAGCTCGATGAGCTTCGCCGACTCACCGGCAAGGACATCCGGCCCGCCCGCGCCGACCTGCGGGTGATCGACCGCGGGATTCAGCGGTTCTATGGTGAGCGCGACGAGCTCGAGACGGCGCAGGCACTGGTGGAGCCGGGCCTGGTCGTCGAGGCCGATTCCCGCACGGGTCCGATGTTCCGAGGCCAGGACGCTCCCGCGGTGGCGCTGGTGAACGAGCTGCTCGAGACCGCGATCATGACCAGGGCGAGCGACATCCACTTCGAGGCGGGCGCGACCAAGCTCCAGGTGCGGCTGCGAGTGGACGGCGTTCTCTTCGATCATCAGAGCTACCCGATGGACCTCCACCCGGCAGCCACCTCGCGGATCAAGATCATGGCCGGCATGGACATCGGGGAGCATCGGCTGCCGCAGGACGGGCGGTTCGACGCGCGGCTCAGAGGCAAGGTGTTCGACATCCGCGTCTCTGTCGTGCCGTCCGTCTTCGGCGAGACGGTGGTGCTTCGTATGCTCCCCAAGACGGCGACAGGCTTGCGGCTGGTCGAGCTTGGCTTCTCTCCGAAGCACATGCAGATGATGGAGGAGCACATCATCAACCGGCCGCACGGAATGCTCTTCGCCACCGGCCCGACCGGCTCGGGGAAAACGACGACGCTCTACGCGATACTGAGCGCGCTCGACCGCGTCGGGCGCAACGTGGTGACGATCGAGGACCCGGTCGAGTACCAGTTGAACCGCGCCACACAGATCCAGGTTCACCCGAAGATCGGGCTCAACTTCGAGAGCGGGCTGCGATCGATCCTGCGCCAGGACCCCGACATCCTGATGGTCGGCGAGATTCGCGATATGGAGACGCTGCGCATGGCGATCCAGTCAGCGCTGACCGGCCACCTGGTGCTGACCACGGTGCACTGCAATGACGCGGCGAGCGGCGCGGCGCGCCTTGTGGACATGGGAGCGGAGCCCTTCCTCGTCGCGTCAGCCGCGACGTGCTTCTTCTCGCAGCGGCTCGTGCGGCGGCTCTGCCAGCACTGCCGCACCGACGACACGCCGAAGCCGGAGCTGCTGGAGACGCTCCAGATCAACGACGGGGCCTTCTTCCGCGGCGGCGGGTGCGACCAGTGCCGGGGCACGGGTTACTATGGGCGCATCGGTGTGTTCGAGATCATGATGATGAACGAGGTGCTCTCCTCCGCCATCACGAGACGCGAGTCGTCCGGCGAGATCCGCCGCCTCGCCCACAGCCTTGGCTTCGAGAGCCTGCGTGACGATGCGGTCCAGAAGGCCCGCGAAGGCCAGACCTCCCTCGAGGAGATCGTCCGGTCGGTGTGGGTGGAGGAGGAGTAGGGCCGCCCGAACGGCCAGTATCCGCAGATTGCGCAGATTACACAGATTCGCCCAGGGGCAGAAACGCTGCCCCTGGGCGTTTGTCATGGGCAGGAGGCACGCTCCTGCCTAGCGCGCCAAGCGCACGTGAGCATGGGAGGATGTAGACGCGTCTAGCAGAACCTCGTAGTGATGGCGACCTTCCTCTTCTGGAACCTCAACAGGCAGCCAATCTTGGACCTTGTGCATGCCGCGGTTGACGAGCACCAGGTCGACTTGGTCGCACTGGCTGAGTGCGCCATCCCCGATGTGACCCTCCTTGAGACACTGAACGCGCGCGGTCCACGTCGGTTCTCGTTTGCGGCACTCCGGCCTATCCGGGGCCCGCGGCTGAAGGTGCTCAGCAGATACCCCAGCCGCTGCTTGCGGCCAGTACGCGAAAGCGGCCGCCTTTCGATCTGGCATTTGGCGCCTCCGATCGGTTTTGATATCGTGATGGCGGTGTGTCATCTGCCTAGCAAGCTTCACCAGCGCGACATCGATCAAGTGCAGCACTGCACCCAATTGGTCCGCCACATAGCGGAGGCAGAGACCAAGGTAGGGCACGAACGTACCGTGCTGTTTGGTGACCTCAATATGAACCCTTTCGAGGGAGGCGTTGTCGGCGCTGCTGGGCTCCACGCGGTGATGAGTCGTGAGGTAGCCGCGCGGGGCAGCAGAACCGTGCAGGATGAGCGCCGCTCGTTCTTCTATAACCCGATGTGGGGGTTCTTCGGAGACCGGTCACCTGGTCCCCCTGGCACTTACTACTATGATACGGGCAGGCACGAGAACTACTACTGGAACATCTACGATCAGGTTCTGGTCCGCCCATCTCTACTGCCGATGTTCCGGGAAAGCGAGGTGCACGTTCTGACTGCCGCGGGTGGGCACCCTCTCCTGTGCGGGAACGGCCTACCCTCGCCTTCGGATCACTTGCCGGTCTTGTTCCGAATCCATCTCGAGAGGAGGGTGTGCGATGTTTCCTGACAATCTGTGGGGGGAGCTGCCGTCGGTAGACGAGGTGAGAACGCCTAATATGATCCTGAGCGAGCAGGCCGCTAAGCTAGGGGAACTCACGAGAAACATCCTCAGGGGAGAAGTGAGTCAGGTGTCGGACGTTGCTCCGGGGTTCTTCGCCTACGCGCTGGACATCGTGGCTCCGGTGCTTGACGACTTCCGTGTCACGGTGCTCAGGGTTTCCCATGCATTGGCATTGTACCCAGTCGCAGTCGAAGACCCCTTCGATGATTCGCCCGGCTGGGACGAGATACCGACGCCTGAGTGCCAGAGCCAGGAGGAATTCGTAGGTTTGGTCCGACGGATACTGGGGTCGCGGGCGGTGCACGGGGTCATAGCCAACCTCCTGGCGCAGAGCCGCGCGGTCAAGTGAACGAACCGCAAGGCGTGAGGCGGGCACCTGGGCCTCGCTGAGGGCAGAAGCTCCCGCCCACAGGCGAGGGCGCGCCGTTCTGCGCGCCCCTACTGACTCTTCCCCCTCGCCGTGATCTCCCAGATGTCCTCAACACGGCCATTGCGGGTGGCGTAGGCGCGGTCGTGGAGGTTGACGGTGGTGCAGCCGTGGCTGGGGAGGAGCTCGATCTTATCGCCCAGGCGCAGGGTGCCGCAGGCTTGCCCGCCGGCCGTGTGGAGGGCTTCAGCCTGCCCTCCCGAGGTATCCAGCCGGGCGTGCTCCTCTGAGAGACGAGCCAGCGTTATGCCAGGGCGGTCCTTCACCTCAGGCAGGCCGAACTCATGTGTAATGCTCTTCATCCCCGCGTCGACAATGGCCACCCCCCTGCGCGGCACGCTCATCACCGTCGTCAGCAGGCTCATCGCGCAGCGGAAGGGCGAGCCCTCCTTTCGGCCGGCGGGCAAGCCCATGTTGCGGAAGTTCACGTCCATGAGTGCGTAGGAGCCGGCCTGGATCTCGGTGACGCCGGGATATACCCCGGAGATGTCATAGCTCATCGTCCCGCCGCCAGTGACATCGTTGACGGGGACGCCGTGGCCCCTGACGTACTCGGCTGCCGCGGTGACTTTGGCCATCGAGTTGCGGCAGGCCTCGGCGCGCTGGGCGGCGTCCTTGATGTTGGTGATGTGTCCCTCGTAGCCCATCAGGCCGAGGAACTCCAGTCCCTTCGCATCCGCGACCTGGCGAGAAAGCGCGAGCGCCGTCTCCGCGTCATCCACCCCACAGCGGTTCATGCCGACATCCACCTCTACGAACACGCCGATGGTGGCGCTACGGTCCCGGGCGGCGCGGGAAAGGGCCGCGACATTGTCGGCGTTGTCGACGGCGACGCTGATGCGCGCCCGCTCGGCGAGATCGATCAACCGCAGGATCTTGGCGCCGCCGACCACCTGATTGGCGATGAGCACGTCAGTGATCCCCCCGTCGACCATCGCCTCGGCCTCGCCGACCTTGGCCGCGCAGACACCCGGCGCGCCGGCCGCCACCTGGAGCCGCGCGACCTCGGGGAGCTTGTGAGACTTCACGTGCGGCCGCAGATGAGCGGCCTTGCCGCGGAAGAATGCGGCCATGTGATCGATGTTCGACTGGAGGATGTCGAGATCGATCAGAAGCGCAGGCGTGTCGAGGTCGGCGATGGGTGTGCCAGCGGCGGGTTCGGGCATTGTGATCTCCTTCAGGGATAGGTGGGAGATACAATGGGCAGGAGGCAAGCTCCTGCCTTGCGAACCTCACGCCGCCGGTGTCATGATCCCCTCCCTCAGTTGCCCCCTCTCCGCAGCCGTTCGAGGGGGGCGGGGGGTGAGGTTCGCGATTACAGCGCCCGGTACCGCCGCAGGCGCAGCGCATTGGCTACGACCGAGACCGATGAGAATGCCATTGCGGCGGCCGCCATGGCGGGGTGGAGGAGGGTGTGGATGACGGGGTAGAGCGCGCCGGCGGCAATGGGGATGCCGAGGCTGTTGTAGAAGAAGGCGAAGAACAGGTTCTGGCGGATGTTGCTGAGTGTCGCCCTGCTCAGCTTGATCGCCTCGGGCACGAGGCGGAGATCGTCGCGCACGAGAGTGATGTCGGCCGATTCCATGGCGATGTCTGTGCCGCGGCCGACGGCGATGCCGGTGTCGGCGCGGGCGAGGGCCGGCGCGTCGTTGATGCCGTCGCCGACCATCGCCACTCGCCGGCCTTTGGCCTGAAGCGCCTTTACCGAATCGGCCTTCTGATCCGGCAGCACCCCGGCCTCCACCTGATCGATGCCGACCTGGCGAGCGATTGCCTGGGCTGTGCGCTCGTTGTCACCGGTGATGAGCACGATGGCGAGCCCCATCTCCTTGAGCGCACGGACCGCGGCGGCCGCCTCCTCCTTCGGGACATCGGCCAGCGCCACCGCCCCGACGGCGTCACCGTCCACGGCAACGAGCATGACCGTCTTTCCCTCAGCCGCCAGCCGGTCGGCGGCGTCGAGCAGCGGGCCGACGGCGACCTGCTCCTGACCCAGCAACTGCTTCGACCCGACGATGACGGTCTTACCGTCGATTCCCGCGCGCACGCCCATGCCCGAGATGGCGCGGAACTCCGTGGCATCCGATAGCGTGAGGCCGCGTGCTCGCGCCGCCTGAACGACCGCGCCTCCCAGGGGGTGCTCGGAGTTGCGCTCGGCCGAGGCGGCGAGCGCGAGGAGGCGATCGTCGGTCCAGCTCGCGCCCGCGACCACGTCGGTGACCTGTGGCTCGCCGCGCGTGAGCGTGCCGGTCTTGTCGAAGATGACGGTGTCGATGGCGCCCGCCACCTCCAGCGCCTCGGCGCTCCGGATGAGGATGCCGAGTTCGGCGCCGCGCCCGGTGCCAACCAGCAGCGATGTCGGTGTTGCCAGGCCCAGCGCGCAGGGGCAGGCGATGATGAGCACGGAGACGGCCGCGACGACCGCGTAGGTCGGGTTCGGCCCGACGAAGAGCCAGATGGCGAAGGTGATAATGGCGATGGCGATGACGACAGGCACGAAGATGCCCGCGACCCGGTCGGCGAGACGCTGGATGGGGGCCTTCGATCCCTGCGCCTCCTGCACCAGCCTGATGATCTGCGCGAGGACGGTCTCGGCGCCGACCCGTGAGGCGCGGAATCGGAAGGCGCCGCTCTGGTTCACTGTGCTGCCGACGACGGGATCGCCCGGTTCCTTGTCGACAGGCATGCTCTCGCCGGTCACCATGCTCTCATCGACAGCTGACTCGCCCTCGATCACCTCGCCGTCGACGGGGATGCGCTCGCCAGGCCTCACCAGGACCATGTCGCCGACGTGGACGTCGTCGATCGGTATCTCGACTTCCTCGCCCTCGCGCACGACCCGCGCGACCTTCGACTGGAGGTGCATGAGCCGGCGGATCGCCTCGGAGGCGCGGCCCTTGGCCCCTGCCTCGAGGTTGCGGCCGAGGAGGATCAGTGTGATGATCATCGCCGAGGTGTCGTAGTAGACGTGGGCCTCCGCGCCGATGCGCTGGACGAACGCAGGCGCCACGGTGACCGCGAGGCTGTAGAAGTAGGCGGCCGATGTGCCGACGGCGATGAGGGTGTCCATGTTGGCGGAGCCGCCGCGCAGGGCGATCCACATGCCGCGATAGAACCGCCAGCCTGCCCAGAACTGCACCGGTGTCGCCAACAAGAGAAGGACCCACGGGGCCACGCGGGTGGGCAGCGCGAAGACGTGATCGAAGAGCATGATCGAGACGGTAGCGGCGAGCGAGACCCAGAGCCGGAGGCGCAAACCTCGCAGCTCGCGCTCGCGGGCGAGGCGCTCGGCGTCCTCCATGCCCGGCATCACGATGCCGTAGCCAGCGGATTTGACGACGCCGGCGATGTCGTCGAACGTGACGCGGCTCTCGTCGAGGAGCACGCCGGCCTGCTCGGTGGCGAAGTTGACGTTCGCCTCGGCGACGCCCTCGGTCTTACGGAGCGCCTCCTCGACTGTGGCGGCGCAGGCGGCGCAGTGCATGCCGGTGATCGTGACGGTGACCCTTCGGCTTTGCTCAGGCTGAACGCGCTTCTCTGCCATACATTGACTGTTACCCGCGGCCGAGCGCGCGCCTGCCTCGATCTCCCCGTCGCGCCGGTCAGCCTCGCGACAAGAACGTCGCTTCTACGGTCACCCACGCGCCGTCGCGCCCGGGGATAGCGCCAGGGATAACACCGCGCCGCGATATGGTAATCACCGAATGACGTGTAATGCGGCTGTTGTAAGGGGCATGCAGCATGAACGGCAGAACAGCTCCCCCACTTCGCCAAGGCTGCGCGGGGCAGGCCCGCCTCGCAGTGATCCTCTTCGCGATGTTGGCGATCGCAACCATGATCGTCGCCGCGGCCGCACAGGAGTTCCCCGATGTGCCCAGGTGGTACTGGGCGTGGGCCTACATCCAGGGAATCAGGGACGCCGGAATCAGCGGCGGCTATGATGACGGCGCCTATCAGCCGACGATCGTCGTCGACCGCGACCAGATGGCGGTGTTCATCGCCCGGGCGATGTGCGAAGGTGACGCCAACGTCCCGGCCGGGCCGGGCGCTGCGACCTTCGGCGATGTGCCGAACACGGGCTATGGGACCGGCGGGACAGACCCATACTGGGCGTTCAAGTACATCGAGTACGCGGTCGCCAATCACGTCGTTTCCGGCTATGAGGACGGCCTCTATCACCCCGACTGGGAGGTGACGCGCGGGCAGATGGCGGCGTTCATCGCGCGAGCGATGTGCGGCGGGGACGATGCTGTCCCGGACCCATCGGGCAGCCCTCAGTTCGCCGACGTCACCGACAGCGTGAACTCCTGGTGCTACAAGTACGTGGAGTATATCGCCGCTCAGGGCGTGACGGTGGGATACCCGGATGGCCTCTATCATCCCGAGATACCATGCACGCGCGATCAGATGGCGGCCTATCTCTGCCGCGCGTTCGATCTGCCGATGCCACCTCAGCCGTACAATGTCACGGACTACTTCCCGGTCACCGAAGGGAACAGCTACACATACGAGACGGAGGAGGGGGTGCAGACCAAGACGTTCTCGGGCACCGAGGTGCTCCACGGCCGGACGTTCTCCCGGCTGGTCAACCAGGCGAACGGCGCGGTGGACGAATGGCTGGCCCAGCCGGATGGCCTCTACTTCGGCGGCTCGCACGACCCGGAGGGTGGGGTGACGAGCTTCGACCCGGCGTTCCGCCTGCCCAACGGACTGGATCTCGGCGACCTCGTGGATGACCAGCAGTCGAGCGTCTACAGCGACGCGACGCAGGTCGGAACGGGCGTCTTCCATTTCGCGTTCGTCGGCGTCGAGGACGTGACGGTCCCGGCGGGGACCTTCCAGAACTGCATGAAGCTCCAGCTCCGCTTCCAGGTCACGGATCAGCCGGACCGGCAGTTCTACGTGTGGGTGGCGCGCGGTGTTGGCATGGTGAAGCTCGATAGCGGTGACTTCGGCGGCACTCAGTGGGAGGTGCTGATCTCTGCGAACGTGGGCGGGAGACATTACCCTGCGGACGGCGGCCCAGTCCGGCTGACGGACTACCGGCCGCTCGACGTCGGCGCCACGCTGGTCTATGGCGGCTCGGATGGGACGAGCATCGATCAGATCGTGGGGGTGGACAGGATCGGCAATATCGAGGCGGCGCGGCTAGATCGGGGTCCGGCGGCAGGCACGCCGGCCCGGGAGTACTTCGCGCTTATCGATGGCGCGCTTAGCCTCGTGGGCGAGTACCTGCCAGACTCGAGCACGCTGTTGACGTTCGCGCCGCCGATCAGCTTCCCGGCGACGCCGTCGATAGGCGACTACGGCTCATCGGCGGTGCAGGTGTACGAGGGTGATGCCCCTGCCGGGACGGCGACGTTCGACTGGGCGGTTGTGGGCGCGGGGCCGGTGAGTGTGGCGGCGGGCGACTTCGACAACTGCCCCAAGCTCCGCATCGCCTTCACCGACCCGTCGGGAGGTAGGTACGAGTCCTATACCTGGCTCGCGGCCGGCGTCGGGGTGGTGAAGGAAGATGCTCGGTCCTTCGGCGACACCTACTGGCGCGAGCTGACGTCAGCGAGAGTGCTCGGAGTCGAGTTTCCGCTCGGCGACCGGCTGTTCGACATCACGGATTACGTCGATCTGACAGGCGGCAATCAGTGGCTCTACGGTCCCAATCCCAGCGGCTTGCCCACAATCGCGGGCGGAATCGTCGCAAGGGGGGGCTACGACTGGACGCTCGTGGGAAATCCAAGCGCCATTGACGCGCCGTTCGACTACGTGCGAACCGACGAGGCGGGTTTGTATTGGCTCGGAGCGCTTGGTGGCGCGTGGGCGAACTTCGAGTTCGATCCCCCGCTGCTCCTGTCCAACGGATTGGCGGTGGGAGATGATGGTGCGCAAACGTCGTCCTACCTGGTGAACAGCACCAACGAGGGCGACGCGACCCTCGACTACACCTTCGATGGTATTGAGGCCGTCTCGACGGATGCCGGCCTGTTCCCCGACTGCATGAAGATCAGCTACAGCCTTCACCTGCCCTACATGTCTACGGGCGCGGCACAGGCGGAAACGGTCTGGTACGCCCGGGGCGTCGGGATCGTACAAAGAGATAACGGTTCCACCGTGACCCAGGTCACCCAAGCGACGATCGGCGGCGTCGCCTACCCGCCCGGCGACACCACATTCGCGATGACTGACTACCTGCCGGTCGCGGTGGACAACCAGTGGGCCTACATGACCCAGGGCGAGGACGGGTATCGAGCGGCAACTGTCATCGTCGATGGCATCGCAATCCTGAGCGGCCTGCCTATCACCGACACCGTCTACATGTTCAGCAGATATCAGGCCAACGGCTATGACGGCGCTGAGCTGATGGCGATACGAAGCGATGGCATCGGGCTCTACGGATATGACGACCCATCGAGCGGCCTGATGGTTGTCAATCCGCCACTGGTCATCCCAAATGGAGCGATGGTTGGCGACTCCGGCGAGCTGTCGTCGACCTTCTACCTGTGGGCGACAAACCATTGGGAGCCGGGCGGCGCGGTGGAGATGTTCTGGCAGCTCGCCGATGCCCGGCCGGTCACCACAAGCGCGGGCCGTTTCGACGACTGCGTGCTTGTCCGCTGGGGCGCGAGCAGCCCGGCGACGGGTGACACGATCGAGTACTGCTGGTACGCCCGCGGCGTCGGCATCGTCAAACGATACCAGGTCGACCGGGGAGAGTGGGACGAGCTGATGGGCGCGGCCATTGGCGGGCAGACGATCCCGGCGGACCTCGCTCCGGCCACGCCCGTGGATGCGAGCATCCCCCAGGGCGCGAGCATCGGGTTCGATTTCAGCGCGGGAGCGGCCTCGGCGCTGCCGGGCGATCAGGACTTGAACTACCTCTACAACTCATCGCAAGACGCGCTGATCCACAGCTTCGACACCAGCGGCGTCTCGCGGTACATCGGCGATGGTCAGTATAGCTTCGAGAGCATCCGCCCTTACGCCACGTTCCTGCCTCCGGCTTGGGATCTCTTCGGTCAGGCGTGGATGCAGGAGGCGTGGGTGCTAGGCGTCGGCTGGGACACGCTGGAGAACACTGCGGTGGTCAATACCCGAGAGGGCAGGTACGCGCTCGTCTACATAAGGGCGATCAGCGCCAGCCAGCTCGATATGACATACGTCTATCCCTACGGGTTCTTCGGGCAGTAGGCGTCGGTCTGTAGGGCGGGCAGTCGCGGGATGTGGGCGGCGTGCTCGGCAAGAGGAGCTGAGGGAGTACTTCCGCAAGTTCGATCCCCGCCACGAGCGCGGGAACGATGTGTTCACGAAGCTCGGCTACATCGACTGCCAGCACCTCGCGCCACGCATCAAGGCGAAGACCCTCATGACCGTCGGGCTGATGGACACCGTTTGCCCGCCGAGCACGCAGTTCGCCGCCTACAACAAGATGACGTGCGAGAAGGACATGCTGGTGTATCCCGACTTCGGGCATGAGGGCATACCGGAGGCGGATGATATGATATTCGGATTCATGGAGGGGTTGTAAGCGCGACGGGCAGGCCGCAGATGAACGCAGCTGGCAGGAGTTGTGCTCCTGCCAAACGGGGGGCGGGATGGACGACGAGGAGCGAAGGCGCTATCTGGAAGGGGAGCCGCCGCTGAGGTGGCTCGAGGGGCACCTCCGCCGGGTGTGGCGGCGGATGGTTGGGCCGCCTCCCCCACTCGACATCGCTGACATCGTGCCGCCGGACGCGTGGCCGGTGTGTGCGGAGTGCGTGGTCGCGCACCATCCGCTGCTGCGCTATTGCCCGACCTGCGGGGAGCCAGTCGGGCCGTACAGAGCGGTCCGCTATATGGACTTCGTCTGGATCTGGGGCCGCGGGTTGCGGCGGCTGGTCGCGCGCAAGTCGGTGTCGAGGCTAGTGTGGTTCGGTCTGCTCTGCGCAGGGATCCAATATCTCGGCGAGGGCATCGCGAGCATCCTCGCGCACTGGTTCCCTGGTCCCCGGCCGCAGGACACGCCCGCGTGGGCGTTCAGGGGCGAAACCGCCGTCAGCGCCGCGCTCGGGATGGCCTACGCGGTTCTTGGCCTTCGGTTTCTGTCAGCGGCGAAGAGAACATGGGGCAGCTGGCGCGAGCCGGTGCCGAACGAAAGCACCGAGACAGCCAGCGAGTAGAGCGCCCTACGCGCGCTCGCACATCGCCACTGTCTCCACGTGCCACGTCTGCGGGAACATGTCGATGGGTTGCACGCGGCGGCAGGGGTATCCGTGCTCGGCCAGGCTCTTGAGGTCGCGGGCGAGGGTGGCGGGGTGGCAGGAGACGAGGATGATGCGGCGCGGCTTGAGCTTCGCCACGAGCGCGGCGACGATCGGGCCGCACCCCTTGCGCGGTGGGTCGATGACGACGACGTCGGGAACCTCACCCCGCGTTCTGCCAGATTCGCTCGCCCTGCTATTGTCGCCCCCTCTCCGCGCGCCGGGAGGAGGCAAGGGGGGTGAGGTTCGCTCAACGAGCTTCGACAGGATGCGCTCGACTCGTCGCTCGTGAATGGTGACATTGCGCAGATGCCAGGCGCCAGCGTTGGCGCGGGCATCGGCCACGGCCGATTCGCTTTCCTCTACCCCCACCGCTCGGCGCGCGGCTCGGGCGAGGGGCAGCAGGAATGTGCCGACTCCGCTATAGAGATCGAGGACGATATCCCCCTTGCCAACGCCGGCCCATTCGGTGACAAGCTGGATCATCCGAGCGGCCTGCGGGGGGTTGCTCTGGAAGAAAGAATCAGCCGACACCCGGTATGCCCACGGTTTCGACTCTTCGACTCTTCGACTCCTCGCCTCCTCGGTTATGTCGCTCTCTCCCCAGACCAACTCGGCCGGCGACCGGTGAGCGGCATGCCCGCGGCGCTGGGCGAAAAGCACGCCGGCGAGATCGGGAAGCTCTGCGTGCAAAGCCTCGGCGAGCGGTATAACGAAGGGCGGGCGGCCGCCGCAGATCAGTGTGACAAGGCCCTGGCCAGAGGCGAAGGAGACGAGTGTCTCGACGCCGAGCAGCGCGGCGCGCTCGGCCGGCGTCTGGGCCACCCGCGCCATGTGGGCGCGCACGGCCTTCCGGGCGCGCTCCGAGAACGCGTGCTGGAGGTTGCACTCTCTCAGGTCGATGATGTCGTGCGAGTGATGGCGGGCGAAGCCGAGGATGACCTGTCCATCGTCGTTCAGCGCCGCATGGTACTCGGCTCGATTGCGATAGAACCAGCCGGGTACCGCAGGCTCGCCCGCCGGCCGTGTGGAGGGCTTCAGCCTGCCCCCGGACCCTTCCATGCCCCAGGTCTCCGCAGGAACCTCACCCCCCTTCCCCCTGTCCGCGCGCGGAGAGGGGGCGACAGCAGAAGACGCGGGGAGGGCAGTGGGCGCAGGCTTCGTGAAGCCTGCGCTGGCGGGGTTCACCAACCCCGCCCCCACGATGTCGCGCATGCCGCCGATTCGCGCCAGAGCGTCGCGGATCATCGCGGTCTTGTGGCGAAGCTGCGCGCTATAGGAGAGGTGCTGGATCTGACAGCCCCCGCAGTCGCCGAAGTGTGGGCAGGGCGCCTGGACGCGGTCCGGTGATGGCGTGACGACAGATCGGACGAGGCCGCGAGCGAAGGTGCGAAGCACCTCGGTGATCTCGACCTCGGCGGTGTCCCCGGGGCAGCCCCACATGGCGAAGACGGCCATGCCCTCATGCCGCCCGACGGCCTCGCCGCCGACGGCGAGGGAGTCGAGGCGGAGGGTGATATGGTCGCCGACCGTGAGCTGGGGGCTGTTCATGGGACGGACGGGGGCAGGAGGCAAGTTCACCCGCCTCTGGCGGGCTCCTGCCCTATGGGGAACACGTTCGCCGCGGGTTTGGGCTGGTCCTGCGGGAGGTGGGCGACGAGCGAGGAGCGAATAGCACGCCGAACCTACAACCGAGGTGCGAGGAGGACGGCAGTGAAGAAAGGCATCAACTACTGGTCATTCCCCGGTGGGCTGGAGGGGAAGAAGGATTTCGCGGCGGCGGTGAAAGAGGCGAAGGAGCTGGGGTTCCAGGGGATCGAGGTCTGCCTCTTCATGGACGGGCCGCTGAGCATCGACATGGGCGATGCCGACATCGCGAAGCTCAGGAAGACGCTCGACAGCGCCGGGATCGAGGCTGCTTCGGTGACGTGCGGCGGCCTATGGGACAATCAGCTCACATCGAGCGATCCGGCGAAGCGCGAGAAGGGGAAGCATATCGTCACCCGCTGCCTGGAGGTGGCGGGCAAGCTCGGCGCGACCGGCATCCTGGTCGTGCCTGGCTCGGTCGAGACGTTCTTCATGCCCGAGGCGGAGATTGTGCCTTACGATGTCGCCATAAAGCGGATCGAGGAGGCGGTCAGGGCGCTGGCTCCGGTGGCTGAGAAGAACAAGGTCGCGATCGGCATCGAGAACGTCTGGAACAAAGTGTTCCTGAGCCCGTTGGAGGCGCGCGACTTCGTCGACAGGATCGGCAGCGAGTGCGTCGGCTGGTTCTTCGACATCGGCAACATCCTCGCGCTCGGGTTCCCGGAGCAGTGGATCACGATCCTCGGCAAGCGCATCAAGAAGGTGCACGCGAAGGACTTCCGCAAGTCGGTCGGGACGATCAACGGGTTCGTCGATCTGCTCGAGGGTGATGTGAACTGGCCGGCGGTGATGAAGGCACTGAAGGCGGTCGGCTACAACGACTACATCATCGCCGAGATGATCCCTGGGTACGCCTTCGCGCCAGAGACGCGGCTGGCGAATACGTCGCTGGCGATGGACAAGATACTGGCGATGTAGAAACGGGAACGGCCTAACGCCGATCAACGGAGATGAACGGGGAACCTCACCCCCCTCCCCCCTCGAACGGCTGCGGAGAGGGGGCGACAACGGCAGACGTGGAGGCGCCAGAAGAGCCCGGGGTGAGGTTCTCTCGGGCGACCAGCGCGATGCGAAGGCGAGCCGGCCTACCCTCTGCGGTTATGCTCGGGTGATCCTCTCTCATCCGCGCTTGCCCGCCTCCGGCGGGTTCATCGGCGACTGGAGTCCACCCGCCGCGACTCGGCAGAATCTTCGCTCGCCCGTCATAGTTCTTTCACAGGGTTGTCCGAGAATAGCCTAGGCGGATCGTGTCTGCGGTCTCATAGGCCGCGGACGATGAATGGGTTGGGCGGATATGCTGTCGGTGCGGGTCAAGAAGAGGCTGCGGGAGTTTCCCCTCGAGATCGCCTTCGATGCGCGACCGGGTGAGACCCTGGTCATCATCGGTCCGAGCGGGTGCGGCAAGACAACCTCGCTGAACATCATCGCCGGCATCGTCGAGCCGGACGAGGGCCGGGTGGCTCTGGGGGATCGGGTCTTCTTCGATTCCTCGGTTGGGACGAACGTGCCAACCGAGAAGCGCAGCATCGGGTATGTCTTTCAGGATTTCGCCCTCTTCCCGCATATGACCGTGGCGGACAACGTCTCCTATGGTCTCCGTGCCCGTCGCCGGCCGAAGCACGAGATTGCCCCGAAGGTCGACCAGGTGCTGGGCCTCCTCGGTATCAGCCACCTGGCGACGCGCCGCCCCGGGGGGCTGTCAGGCGGGGAGCGCCAGCGAGTCGCGCTGGCTCGGGCGGTGGCGTGCGATGCCGAGATTCTGCTGCTGGATGAGCCGCTCGGCTCGCTCGACGCGCAGACGCGAAACCACGTGCGAGGCGAGCTTCAGCGGATGCTGCGGCTGGTCGGGCGGATTGCGATCCTGGTGACGCACGATTACGTCGACGCCCTGACCTTCGGCGATCGGATATGCGTCCTCGAACGGGGGAAGGTGCTCCAAATGGGCGCCCGGGACCAGTTGCTGTACCACCCGAAGTCGCGCTTCGTGGCCGAGCTGACCGGGGTCAACTTCTTCGAAGGCGCTATCTCCGCCAGTTCGGCAGACGGTCTGGCCGAGGTATGGGTGGGGGATAACCGGCTGTACGCGTCCTGTGACGAGCGGGACATGGGCGGGATTCTGCTGGCGTTCTTCCCGAGCGACGTGACCATCAGTCGCGAGCCGCCGGCGACGTCGGCGAGAAACGTCTTCCGCTCGCAGGTCAGGGAAGTGATACACATGGGCGACAAGGTCAGGCTTTCGCTGAACGGATCGCTGCCCATGTGCGCCGAGATCTCCGCCCAGGCTCTGCGGGATCTCGCCCTCAAGGCGGGCGATGAAGTCTACGCGTCGCTCAAGGCAACGGCGATCAAGACCTATCGGTAGCGAAGAGTCGAGAAGTCGAAGAGTCGAGGAGTCGAGGGAGGCGAGAGACGGGGAATCCCTCCTCTCCTTGGCGATCCCCCGAAGGATAGAGGAATGCAGGCTAGACGGATTGTACTCGTGACCCTATTATGCGCTCTCATTACGGTCGGGGTACTCGCGCTGGTGCGGGCGGCGACGCCGGGGACGACGCTGCTGGTCCATTCCGGCGCAGCCCTCCGGCCGGCACTGGACGAGCTGGGGGCGATGTTCGCGAAGAAGACCGGGACTAGTATCGACTATAACTACAAGGGCTCGGCCTGCTTGCTCCCGGACGTATGTGTCTCGCAGAAGGGCGATGCTTTCATCCCGGGCGAGCAGTACTTCATGCAGCAGGCTGTAGAACGCGGGCTGGTGAAGCCGGACTACAGAGTCGTCGCCACGATGACCACCGTGCTGATCGTGCAGGCAGGGAACCCGAAGAAGATCAAGGGGCTGCAAGACCTCGCGAAGCCCGGGATTCGCCTCGGGCTCGGCGACCCCCAAGCGGTGGCGATCGGGCGCGCGGCGAGGGAGTGCCTCGTCAAAGCTAAGGTGTGGCAGCGCGCCCAGAAGAACATCGTCATGTCCGCGCAGAACGTGACTGAGCTGAGCAACGCCGTGAAGCTCAAGCAGCTCGACGCGGCAATCGTCTGGGATGCGACCGCTGCGATGTACGGCTCTGGGGACATGGTCGCTATCCCGATCCCGGCGAAGTACACTGTCTGCTCGCCCGTGCCGGCCGGGGCGCTGAAGTTCACCAAGAACCCGAGGGAGACGCAGGCGTTCCTCAGCTTCCTCGCCAGCCCTGAGGCGACGCGAGTATTCGTGGCTCACGGATTCGGCGCCCCGCCGAAAACCAAGCCTTGCCCACCGGGCCGACGGTGATCGAGAGCGGCGAGGGAACAGCTCGGCGTGGTGACGTAGGCAACCGGCTTTTCTCCGCCCTGCTGGCTGCAATCCTGATCGCATTCCTCGCAGCGACGCTGCTCGTCCTGATGAGCAATGTCTGGTATCTGGCCCAGGCCAGGAACATGAAGGGCCAGACCGGCTGGCAGATCTTCGTCGGCTGTCTGCACGATCCTGAGGTCCACTTCGCCGTCAGGCTGAGCGTGACCAGCGCGCTGCTGACGATGGTGATCTCCCTGTTCTTCGCGATCCCCGCCGCCTATGTCCTATCCCGCTATCACTTCCGCGGCGAGAAGTTGGTCGACACCATCCTGGATCTGCCGATCGTCGTGCCACCCCCGGTGATCGGGATCAGCCTTCTGATGTTCTTCCTGAGCCCTGCTGGGGCGCTGGTGAACCGGCTGACCCCGGGCCCATTGGTCGCGCTGCTTAACGGCTTCCTGTCGCTCGCCACCGGGCACACGATCTCCGACGACGGCTCGACCTGGGTCTACACGACCCGCGGCATCGTAATGGCGCAGTTCTTCGTCGCCTGCGCGTTCGGCGTTCGGGCGATCAAGGCCACCTTCGATACGATTGGGGCGCGACACGAGAATGTCGCGCGGACGCTGGGCTGCACCCGCATGCAGGCGTTCTTCAAGGTCGTGCTGCCCATGGCGGCGACGGGCCTGGTCGCGGGCGCGGTCATGACGTGGGCGCGGGCGATAGCCGAGTTCGGACCGGTGCTGTTCTTTGCGGGCTCGACGCGATGGAAGACTGAGGTGATGCCAATCGGCATGTTCCTCATGTACTCCTCGAACGAGTTCGAGAAGGCGGTTGCGCTGGTCATCATCATGATTCTGATCTCGACCATTACCTTGCTGGCGTTCAAGCGGCTGGGCGGGAAGGGGTACCTCTGGTAAGTGAAAAGGCGGAAGGAAAAAGGGGAAGGGTAGACGCGGAAGTGACCGCCAAGTAGGGCGCAAGGCTTCGGCAGCGAGCTACCGAAGCAACGGGCGCGGGAAGAGAGGAAACGTTGAGGAGAAGGGTTGGTAGATGGTGAAGCTGAGGTTGTTCTCGGCGCTGCGAGATATCGCCGGCGCCAAAGAAGTCGGGGTCGATGGAGATCGCCTCTCTATCAAGGAAGCGCTTGATAAGTTCGCCGCGAAGTACGGTGAGAAGGCGCGGAACGCTCTCTTCGACAAGCAGGGCGAGCTGCTCCCGAGCGTGCTCTTGCTCGTGAACGGCGAATCAGCCGGACAGGGCGGGGCCACTCAGGTCGCATCCGGCGACACGGTTCAGGTTCTCCTTCCGACGGCGGGAGGGTAGGGGAGAACCTAACCCCCCTTCCCCCTCTCCGCGCGCGGGGAGGGGGGAACGCATGCAGGCTAGAGCCTGCACTACCCGCGGGGAGCAATGCAGACTGAACATACTATAGACCGGCCGCTGGTCCGGGTTCGCGAGGTTTCCATTCGGCTCGGCGAGTTCGCCGTGCACGAGGCGAGCCTGGATATTGCCAGGGGCGAGTACTTCGTGCTGCTTGGGCCCACCGGCGCCGGCAAGACGGTGCTGCTGGAGTGCATCGCCGGCCTCTACCGCCCGGAGCGCGGCGACATCTATGTCGACGGCGAGCGGGTGAACGACATGGCTCCGGAGCTGCGGGGCCTTGGGTACCTCCCGCAGGACTATGCGCTCTTCCCCCATCTCACCGTTGGGCAGAACATCGCCTTCGGCATGCGCATCCGCAAGAAACCGCGGCCGGAGATCGAGCGGACCGTCAACGAGCTGGCGCAGTTGCTCGGGGTCACCCATCTCCTGAGCCGCGGCCCGACACACCTGAGCGGAGGCGAGAGGCAGCGGGTGGCGCTGGCCAGGGCGCTCGCCATCGAACCGAGGGTGCTGCTGCTCGACGAGCCGCTCAGTGCGCTGGACGAGCAGACCCGCGAGAACCTGTGCGTCGAGCTCCGGCGCGTGCACGAGCAGCTTGGGACGACGACGCTTCACGTCTCCCATAACTTCGAGGAGACACTTGCAGTTGCGGATAGGATCGGCGTCATCCATCAGGGGCGGATGAGGCAGGTCGGCACGCCGGAGGAGGTCTTCCGGATGCCGAACTCGGAGTTCGTGGCACGCTTCGTGCGGTCGGAAAACATCCTGCGGGGCACGGCGCGCGCGACGGCGACCGGCCTGGCGGTGACAGTCGGCGATCGGGAGATCGAGGCGAAGGACGGCCCCGAGGGGGATGTCTACCTGACGGTGCGGCCGGAGGAGGTGACGATCGCGCCCGCCACCGGGTCCGGACCGAACTGGCTGACCGGCCGAGTGGTGCGCGTGGTGGACAAGGGAGCGCTGATCCGGGTGGATGTGCTTGTCTGCCGGCCGCAAGGCGGAGACGCTGGCGTGACCATCGTGGGGCTGGTGGGCCGCAAGCCGTTCCAGCACGCCCGAATGCACCCGGGAGACGTCGTTGGCGTGTCGTTCGATCCGGCGTCGGTGCACGTCTTCCCAGCCCAGTAGCCGCGCGTCGGGTTTTCGAACGTGGCCGCGGTGGATTCGGTTGACACGGCTGCGCCGGACCGCCTATCATCCACCAGTCGCCCTGGCGCCCGCCCACATGTGCGGGCGTTTTGCGTATGTTGGTTCTGGGCAGGAGACCCCTCGACGTCGCTCGGAATAGACACGCTCCTGCCCTATGAGTCAGGTCAACGCGGTGTGGGGGTAGGGTAGATGGCCACTTACAGCCGACGGGACGCTGATTTCCAGCCGGAGCTGCGCAAGAACGTGGTCACCAGAGAATGGGTGATCATCGCCAAGGGCCGGGGGAAACGGCCTTCGGACTTCGCCAAGTCATCGGGACAGGAGGCGGCCCTTCCGGAGCACGACGAGAACTGCCCGTTTTGCCCCGGAAACGAGGACAAGACGCCGCCGGAGGTGTTCTCCCTGCGGCGGGCCGGCTCGACGAACCCCCGCGACTGGCTGGTGCGCGTGATCCCCAACAAGTTCGCCGCGCTCCGTCCGGACATGCCTGACATTCAGCGGCAGGTCGGGATACACGCCTGGCGCGACGGTCACGGGGCCCATGAGGTCGTCATCGAATCTCCGCTCCACAACAAGGACCTGTGGGAGCTGGATATCGGCGAGGTCGAGGCCGTGATCGAGGCCTATCGCCAGCGGTACCTGGCGTTCGAGTCCGGGGAGTCGCTCCACCATGTGCTCATCTTCCGCAACCACGGCGCGCAGGCGGGCACGTCCCTCGTGCACGGCCATTCCCAGTTGATCGCCGCGCCGGTGATGTCGCACCAGATCCAGATTGAACTGCAAGGGTCGGCCGCCTACTGGGAGTACCTGGGGCAGTGTGTGTTCTGCGCGCTGCTCGACGACGAGCTCAAGCAAGGGGATCGAATGGTCCTCGAGTCAGACCACTTCGCCGTGTTTGCCTCCTATGCGGGGCGCTATCCGTTCGAGACCTGGATACTGCCGAAGCGGCACTCGATTCGATTCGCAGCGATGAGCGAGGATGAGGCCGGCGACCTGGCGTGGGTGCTGAAGGATACGCTGCGCCGATTGGCGGAGACGCTGAGTCGCCCATCCTACAACTTCGCCATCCACACCGCACCTGCGGAGGAGCATAATGTCCGCGCCTACCACTGGCACATGGAGATCTTCCCGCGGCTGACGACCCCTGGCGGCTTCGAGCTGGGCAGCGATGTCTACATCAACATCGTCGCGCCGGAGGACGCGGCGGTGTTCCTGCGCGAGGCGAAGACGCCGGTGGCAGCGGCTACAAGCTAGCTCAAAACTCCGTCAGGAGGTTGGAGATAGCTTGCCCCAAGCACTCACGTGGCTTCTGAGATGACTTCCAGACCTTAGCCCGGCCGATCCTGTCCTGCCTCCACACGGCTGAACCGCATCTCGCAGCTCTCCGCACCGCTGCAGGCCATCTGCGGCATATCGAACTGCCACTCGCCGCCGAACTCGGCGCACCAGACGGCGCCCTCGGTGGGGCAAATGGTCTGGGCGACCTGAGCGGCGAGGTGCTGGCGATCGCTCCTCTGAAGTAGCTCCCGCCATGGGCAGGCCGCGACGCAGAATCGGACCGTGCCCTCGGCGACCTCAACGGAGTACCGGTGACCGTCCGCGTCCAGCTTGAGCGAAAAGCAGCGCGCCAGGTCCTTCGCCGTGTTGGCCGACACGCCCAGCAGCTCCCGAGCCTTCCTCGCCTGGATCTTGGCGAGCACGCGCCACACTCGCACGTCTAGGTCGAGCGCGTGCTCGAAGTCCGAGTCCTGCTCCGCCGTCACGAACCACAGGCCATCGACCGCGTGGTATGAGCGGCGGAGGAAGGAGGCGATAACGTGGTCGTCGTGTGGCATGATGCGCTTCTTCGTCAGCCGGGCAGATCTCACCTCCGCAGCGCGGGCCGCGCCGCCCCGCTCGGTTGACACCGCGTGCTATAATGAGCGCACGGGGGCAGGGGCAAGGTATGGTTGTCACGGAAGTCACGGCGGCGGAGATCGCCGCGAAGGTCGCTGATCTGTGCATCCGGGCCTGCACGGTGCTTCCTCCCGATGTCGTTGCCGCGCTGAATGCCGCTCGCGAGCGGGAGGAGTCACCAGTGGGGCGGGATGTCCTTTCGCGGCTGATTGAGAACGCACAGCTCGCCGCCGCAGAGGGCATTCCGATGTGCCAGGACACCGGCCTCGCGGTTGTGTTCGTAGAGCTGGGCGAGAGCGTCCGAGTTACAGGCGCCGGCCTGCGAGCCGCGATCGCCGACGGTGTCAGGGAGGGATACGAGAGGGGCTATCTGAGGAAGTCGGTAGTGTACAGCCCGCTGGATCGGCGCAACACGGGAGACAACACGCCGCCGGTGATCCACACGGAACTCGTGCCAGGGGACCGGCTGAAGATCACGGTGGCGGCGAAGGGCGCGGGCTCCGAGAACATGAGTCGCCTGAAGATGATGGTTCCGGCAGACGGGATCGAGGCGGTGATCGCCTTCGTCCGCGAGGCGGTTGAGTATGCGGGAGCGAGCGCGTGCCCGCCGGTCGTGGTGGGCGTCGGGCTTGGCGGGAGCTTCGAGCAGTGCGCCCTGATCGCGAAGAAGGCGCTGCTGCGGCCGCTGACAGATGCGAACCCCGATCCCGCGGCGGCCAAGCTCGAGCGGCAGTTGCTGGAAGCCGTCGATGCGACGGGGATCGGGCCGATGGCCGTCGGCGGACGAGTCACCGCGCTCGCGGTGAAGGTCGAGACCGCGCCGTGCCACATCGCCAGCATGCCGGTGGCAGTGAACCTGCAGTGCCACGCCGCAAGGCATGCGGAATACAGGTGGGGATGATGGCGCGGCAGCAGCCAACCGATGCAGGCGAGACGCCTGCGCTCCCAGGGCCCGTGCTAGTGACGACTCCACTCACCGAGGAGGTCGTGCTGGCGCTGCGCGCCGGCCAGCCGGTGCTCATCACCGGTGTGCTCTACACCGCGCGGGACGCGGCACACCGGCGGATGGCGGAGGCAATCGAGAGCGGGGAGGAACTCCCGTTTGACGTCCGAGGGCAGATCATCTACTACGTCGGGCCGACACCGCCGCCGCCGGGCAAGATCATCGGCGCGGCCGGGCCGACGACCTCGGGCCGGATGGATAAGCTCACGCCGATGCTGCTGGAGCGCGGGCTAAAGGGTATGATCGGAAAAGGGTCCCGATCGGCCGAGGTCAAGGGCGCGCTGGTGAAGCACAAGGCGGTCTACTTCGGAGGGCTGGGCGGGGCCGGCGCGCTGATGTCGAAGCGCATCAGGGCGGCCGAGCTGGTCGCATACGAGGACCTGGGAACAGAGGCGATACGCCGGCTCGAGGTCGAGGATTTCCCGGTGATCGTCATCAACGACTGCTATGGCGGGGACGCATACGCCGAGGCGCGCCTCCGCTGGAAGAAGATATGAAGCGTACTATCGCCATCATCGACTACGGGATGGGAAACCTGCGGAGCGTGTCGAAGGCGCTGGAGCGGGTTGGCGCGGAGGCGCGCATCATCGGCACGCTGTCGGAGCTGGGCGACGCCGCGGGTCTCGTTCTGCCCGGCGTCGGAGCCTTCGGACAGGCAATGGATCGGCTGATCGAGGCGAAGTTCGATGACCTGGTAAAGGGTTGGGCGGGGGAGGACCGTCCTTTCCTCGGCATCTGCCTCGGGCTGCAGCTCATCTTCAGCGAGAGCGAGGAGTTCGGCCCGGTCAAGGGACTCGATATCGTGCCCGGCAAGGTCGTCCGCTTCCGAGGGCCCGCCTACGAGCAGCGCGGCGACCAGCCGGGGCTGAAGGTGCCGCACATCGGCTGGAACAGCTTGCGGGTGGTCAAGGATCATCCGGTGGTCGAGGGACTGCCCGAGGGTGCGATGGCGTACTTCGTCCACTCCTACTATGGCGTGCCTGACGACGGCGCGTGGACGACCATCGTGACCGACCACGGGATCGACTTCGCCTCGGCTGTCTCTCGGGGGAATCTGTTCGCATCGCAGTTCCACCCCGAGAAGAGCGGGGACATTGGGCTGGGCATGCTCACGAGCTTCGTGCGGCTGGTGGAAAGGGTCGGGTGATGGAGATCATCCCCGCGATCGACCTGCGCGGCGGCCGCTGTGTCCAACTCATCCAGGGAGACTACGAGCGCGAGCTGGTCTTCAGCAATGACCCGCCCGACATGGCGAAGCATTGGGAGGCGCAGGGGGCGCGCCGCCTTCACGTGGTGGACCTCGACGGAGCCAGAGAGGGCGTGCCGCGCAACCTCGGCGTCGTGCGCGATATCTGCGCGGCGGTCTCCATCCCCGTGCAGCTCGGCGGCGGGATAAGAGACGTGCTCGTCGCTCAGCAGGCATTCGACGCGGGCGTGGATCGCGTCATCCTCGGCACCGCCGCGCTCGATCCTGCGACCGCGGAGCAGTTCGCCTCCCTCTTCCGCGATAGGGTCGTCGCCGGCATCGACGCGCGCGACGGCTTCGCCGCCGTCCGCGGCTGGCTCGACACCACAGAGGTCCGCGCCCTCAATCTGGCGCAGAAGCTCGTCGCCCTGGGCTTCCGCTGGATCGTGTTCACCGACATCGCGAGTGACGGGATGCTCGGGGGCCCGAACATCCCGGCGCTGAGGGAGCTGGTTGCGGCCGTCGGCGCCTCCATCATCGCCTCCGGCGGCATCGCCTCCGTCGACCATGTCGCGGCCGTCCGCCAGGCCGGCGCCGCAGGGGCCATCATCGGGACCGCCCTCTACACAGGCAAGCTCAACCTCAAGGAAGCGCTGGAAGCGGCATGCTAGCGAAACGTATCGTCGTGTGTTTGGATGTCGACCGAGGTCGCGTGGTCAAGGGCTACAAGTTCTTCGATCACCGCGATGCCGGCGATCCGGTCGAGCTCGGCCGTCGCTATAACGATGAGGGAGCGGACGAGCTGGTCTTCTACGACATCACCGCATCCTCGGAAGGGCGTGAGTTCGTGCTCGATGTGGCCGCCCGCACCGCGGAGCAGGTCTTCATCCCGTATACGGTCGGCGGCGGGATTCGCACGGTCGAAGACTTCCGGGCTGTCCTCAAGACCGGCGCGGATAAGGTGAGCGTGAACAGCGGCGCGCTGAAGCGGCCCGAGCTGATCACCGAGGCGGCGGAACGCTATGGCGCGCAATGCGTCGTGCTCGCGTTGGATGTGAAGCGCGTCGAGGGGACTCCTTCAGGGAAGCCGCGGTGGGAATGCTATGTCAACGGCGGCCGCGTCGCCACCGGGGTAGACGCGCTGGAATGGGCGGTCAAGGGGGAGACCCTGGGCGCGGGGGAGATCGTGCTGAACAGCATGGACGCGGACGGGACTCTGGCAGGCTACGACGTCGAGCTGTGCAGAACGATCGCTGACGCGGTGAGGGTGCCGGTGGTCGCTTCCGGCGGGGCTGGCTCACCGGAGCACGTCTGCGACGTGCTGACCGAGGGAAGGGCGGAGGCCGCACTGATCGCGAGCATAGCGCACTTCGGAACGCATGGGATTGCCGAGATCAAGAGCCACCTGAAAGAGCGCGGAGTGCCGATCAGGCCGACCCAATGGGTCTCGTGATTCGGCGTGATATGGCAGCCTGTCACAGAGATCTCTGCGAGGCGTCTGTGCGCCATCTCCTGCACTGGCGCGTTACGCTGATGCAAGAGATGCTGTAGCTCATGTCATAGGCGAAGGGGTCGTTTGCTGGGCAAGGGCGAGGGAAGCATAACCTGGCGCAGCGTCTCGCTGGGGCTGCTGCTGGCGGCAGCCCTCTGCGCTATCACACCCTATAACGACTACGTCGTCGGCAACACCTACATCGCCGGCAACCATTTCCCGATCGGCGCGGTCGCCGTTCTTCTGATCCTCTCACTGCTCAACTTCCTGCTCTACCGCTGGCGCGGCCGGCCCTTCCTGAGCATGCGCGAGACGACCGTCGTCTACATCATCATCATGGTCACATCGGGCATCCCCTCCTCCGGGCTGCTCCGGTATCTGGTGCCGTGCGGAACGGTTCCGTACTACTTCGCCACACCCTCGAACCAGTGGGCGCAGTTGTTCTGGGATCGCATTCCGGTGCGGATGGCGGTGAGTGACCCGGAGGCGGTCAACTGGTTCTGGGAGGGCCTGCCGGCGGGTGTGGGAGTGCCGTGGCGTCCGTGGGTCACCATGATGTCGCACTGGTTCGTCTTTTTCGGGGCGTTGTGGGTGATGATGATCTCGCTGGCGGCGCTGGTGCGCAAGCAGTGGGCGGATCGCGAACGGCTGACCTTTCCCCTGGTGCAGTTCCCGGTCGACGTGCTCCGCTCCGATGAGGGCGGGCCGTCGGCCCCGTTTTTCACGAGCCGACTGGTCTGGATCGGGGCGGGCGTGGCGTTCACCGTGCATCTCATCAATGGGCTCCATCGCCAGTTCCCCGCGATACCTCTGATCCCCACATTCATGGAGCTTGACTCCTATGTGCCCGACCGGCCGTGGAACGCGGCGGCGCCAATCTACATCGCCATCTTCTTCTCCGCGATCGCGTTCGGCTACCTGCTGCCGCTCGAAGTGGCGGCCGGATTCTGGGGGTCGGTGCTGTTCATCAAGGCCGAAGGCGTCGTGCTCAGCCTCATCGGCTACGAGGGCGATTCCGCCTGGAGCGGCGTCATCGCCGATATGACGAAACAGGAGCAGATGGGCGGGCTGCTCGTGCTGGCCTTCGTCCTCTTCTGGCTGCTGCGAGGCACCCTGGCCGACGCCTTCAGGAAGGCCTTCACGCGCGCGGCTGATGTCGACGACGCGGGTGAGCCGGTCGGCTATCGCCTCGCGTTTCTGGCGCTCATCGTGTCCGTCGTCATTTCGGCCGCGTGGCTGCTGGCGGCGGGGATGACTCCCTTCTTCATGGTCGCGTTCATGATCGGCTTCATCGCCATCATCGTCGTGCTGACGCGGATCGCCGCTGAGGCCGGGATGCTCATGATCCAACTGAGCTACTCTCCGGTCGACTACCTGCTGCTGTTCGGCGGCACGCAGTTCCTCGGCCCGGGGAATCTTACTGCTCTGACCTTCGTCGACTGCTCGCTGACGTTTGATCTGCGCGAATTCCTGATGCCCTCGGTGCTGAATGGCTTCCGCCTTGGCGAGATCTCAGGGGTGTCGACTCGCAAGCTGATGCCCACCATCGTAGCTTCGCTGCTGGTATGCCTGCTGGTGTCGATCCCGGCGTTCCTGCTCACGTTCTACCGGCCCGGCGCCGCGCAAGTGGGCAACCTGGAGGAGCTGCTCTTCCATCCACGGAGGTACTTCGACATCCTCCAGACCCGCCTGCAGGCGCCGCAATCGCCCTCCACCCACCAGTATGTGTCGATGGCGGTTGGCGGCGTCATCGTCGCTGCCCTCTCCTGGCTGCGGCTGAACTTCGTCTGGTGGCCGGTCCACCCGTTGGGCTTCGTCATGGCCACCTCCTGGGCGAGCCTGAACCTCTGGTTCTCGCTCTTCCTGGGGTGGTTTCTCAAGCTGCTCACGATTCGCTATACTGGTCTGCGCGGCTATGTCCGGTTCCGGCCGCTGTTCATGGGGGTGGTGCTGGGCGATGTGCTGGGTGCGGTGCTGTGGATCATCGTCGGATGGTTCACGGGGCACGGGTTTATGGTGACGGTGAATTAGGAGGTCGGTGTGAACCTCGATAGCCTGAAATGGGATGACAAGGGCCTGATCAGCGCCATCTTCCAGGACGATGAGACCGGGGATGTGCTGATGCTCGCCTATATGAACCGCGAGGCATTGGAGCGGACGCTGGAGACAGGGAAGGTTCACGTGTACCGCCGGTCGCGCGGCAAGGTGATGATGAAGGGCGAGACCTCCGGCAACTACCAGATCGTGAAAGAGGTGTGGGTGGATTGCGACGCGGATGCTATCCTGGTGAGGATCGACCAGGTCGGCGGCGCCGCCTGTCACGAGGGGTACCGGTCGTGCTTCCATCGCAAGCTGGTCGACGGCGAGCTCCAGCTCGTCGGCGAGCGCGTCTTCGATCCAAAGGAGGTGTACGGCCGATGACTACCCATCTTCGCCAAGGCCCCGAGGGGCAAGCGCGACATCCGTGCATCGCGATTGACGGGCCGGTCGGAGCCGGCAAGAGCACGATCGCGAAGCTGGTGGCGCGGGAGCTGGGCTACACCTACGTCGACTCGGGTGCGATGTACCGGGCGCTTGCGTGGGCTGCGCAGACCCAGGGGATCCCACCCCACGAGCAGGCTCAGGTCGCTGAGTTCGTGCGCAACACGACGATCGAACTGCGGCCTCGGCCCGATGGTGTGAACGAGGTGGTGGTCAACGGCCGCGATGTCACCCGCGAGATCAGAATGCCCGAGATCGGCCAGCTCGCCTCCAGGCTCTCCGCGATGACACCCGTCAGGCGGCGAATGGTCACGTTGCAGCAGCAGATGGCGAGGGCTGGCGGCGTGGTGATGGAGGGGCGTGACATCCAGACGGTGGTGCTCCCCGATGCAGAGGTGAAGATCTTCCTCACCGCGCCGGCGGAAGAGCGGGCGCGGCGCCGGTGGCTGGAGCTGCGCGGGCGCGGGGTGGAGGCGGACCTGAACCAGGTGCTTGCTGAGGTGCAGGCGCGCGACGAGCGTGACTCCACCAGAGCCGATTCGCCGCTCCAGCCGGCCCCCGACGCGGTTCACGTCGATGCGGGCGGGCGGACTATCGAGCAGGTCGTCGCACGCGTACTCGCGATCGTCAGGGAGGCGTGCCCGAACGCGTGAGCGGCTTGCAGACTCCTGTCGCGCTTGCACTTCGGCCGGGGCACAGCACCGGCGAAGCTCTTCCGGTCGGGGATGCCGTGAGTGCAGGCGCTACCGCGCCTGCACTGTAGCGTGCAGCCTCGCCTCGATGCTGCCTTCCTGGGTCTGCGCGCCTGCCCCAACCGAGACACGGGTGAGAAACGAGAAGTCGTAATCTCCGCGGATCAGACGCCCCGCCCCGAGGTTGAGGAACTCCGTCGATGTGGCTGTGAGCCTGAGATCGGGGACAGCCACCGTCATCTGGGTTCCCTGGCCCCCCCCAGGCGACAGGTTCATCGGGTTCGAGCGGAACCGGGACTCTCCGTAGCCGCTGATGCGAGCCATCTGGATTCCGCCGTCGTTGGTCACTGCGTCGAGCGTGCGGGAGTTGGTGACCGTCACCGGCATGGTCGGGCCGAGGGGGGTGATCTGCCCAGTCTTCCGCCACGTCTCGCCGACCTTCACCGGGGTGTCGGGGAAGAGTGAATCTCCCAGGTCCTTCATCTGCGGCGCGCCCAGGCCTGGCGCCATCTGCTGCATCTTGGCGACGCCGGGCACCTGCGGCACGATGACGTCGAGGAGGCGACCGTTCGTCGCGATGATGAACTCAAGGGGGACGCTGAGCACCGGCAGCTGGCTCATATCGGCGTCAGGAGGCGACTGCTCGCGACCGTTCGAGAACCAGCGCACCTTGCCGTTCTCGAAGCTGAACCTGCCGCGGTCCTGCCCCACATTCACCTGAAGGTCGACCCGCGGGATGCGGAGTTGAACGCGCGCGCTGCCGTCTGGCCTGACCTCTGTGACCGTCATGCTGGCCCGGAAGCTCCCCTGAATGCCCGCGGGTGAGAGCTGCCCGTCGGGGGCTCTCAGCCCGCCTGAACCGGAGAGGGTTACCTCGTATACCACCACATCGCCGACGGCGTACTTGAACGCCAGCGGAACGGCCTCCTGGGCTGCAGCGACGCCTGCCGCGAGGCACAGCAGAGCAACTGCGGCGACGAGAGAGTGCGCAAAACGTGACATGGCGCGGCCTCCTGCGGGCACACGAGTGGGCCGTCTCGGCCTCATGTTGGTCTATACCATATTGGGCGGCGTGGTCATTGCAGGCAAGCAGGTGGCGCTGCGGAGAGAGACTGAACAAGCGCGTCGGCGAGGGCTGCGACGCAGCCGCGGGCGCGTGGTATAATGCTCGCGGTGGGGACGAAGCGAAGCGAGTATCCACAGCAGTGAGGGGGTAGGGCAATGGGGACCGTGCGGTCGGTGTTGGTGGTGGACGATCATCTCGCGACGGTGCAGTTGGTGAAGTCGGCGCTCGAGGGGCTGGGGATGGAGGTGGAGGCGGCAGAGAACGGAGCGGAGTGTCTGCTGGCCATCAGCAGGAAGCGGCCGGAGCTGATCATCCTGGACGTGAACATGCCGGTGATGGACGGGTTCCAGACACTGCAGGTGCTCCAGCAGTCGGCTGACATGAAGGACATCCCGGTGATCATGCTGACCGCGAGGTCGGACGACGCCGATGTTGCGTACGGCTGGCGATGGGGGGTCAGCTCCTACTTGACGAAGCCATTCTCTGTCGAGCACCTCGTGGCGCTGGTGCGGCGGGTGCTGGAAGGAGCGGCGCCGGTCGGCGCAGAACAGAAGACGCAGGTCTGATCATCTGATCCGGGACCAGTGAGCGCCGCGCCAGGAAATGCGGCGGAAGCTGGAGCGTTCCGCGTAGCTTGCCGACGAGGAGGTGGTTCGGCATGCAGATGATGAACTGCCCGCACTGCGGGACGGCGAACTCCGTCAAGCGTGATTACTGCTACCAGTGCAGCGGCGATCTGCGCGGGCAGCCAAGCAAAGCGGCGGAGCTCGACTACATGCCGAAGTGCGGGGACTGCCGGCATGCGGGGATCTTCCCTCCTGCCGGGCAGCGGATCGGCCCCGAGCAGGTGTGGTGCGGCCAGAAGGATATCGCTATGGCATCCACCCAGATGGCGGGAGACTGCTACGAGGAGGCGTTTGGCTGGAAGCGGGAGGACATTCTAGACTGAGCCGCCGCCCGCTCGCCCTCTTCCTCCTGCTGCTCCTCGCGCTGGCCGCGCGCCCATCTCCCGCCGCGGCTCCGGTGTCCTATTCCCGCCGCGCTGTCGCCGGCGCGGACCTGCATGTCATCGACGTCGACCTCAACGATCGCCGCGTGGTTGTGTCGCCGGCGATCGCGGCGGGCGGCATCGGTCGAGCCGAGCAGTTTGGCAGCTTCGTGCGCCGCCTTCAACCAGCGGCGGCGATCAACGGCACGTTCTTCAGCAAGCGATCGCTGCGGCCGGTCGCCGATATCGTCGTGAACGGCAAGCTCGCTCACTTCGGGGGTATGGGCACGGCGCTGGCCTTCACCGCCGACGGCGTCGACTTCATCCGACTGCCGAAGAGCCGGCGTGTGGATTGGTCGGAGTATCGAGGAGCTCTCGCCGGCGGGCCGCTGCTGGTGTGGGAGGGGTTCGCCAAACCACTCCCTGGTGGCGAAGGGTTTGGCGATCCGCACGTGTTCGCGCGGGCAGCGCCGCGGACGGCGCTCGGCATCACGAGATGGAATCACCTACTGCTCGTGACAACGGCGAAAGGCTGCTCGCTCGGCAAGCTGGCGAAGGCGCTGCGGGCGATGGGCGCGATCTACGCGTTCAACCTCGACGGCGGCTCGTCGGCGGCGATGTGGTACCGCGGCTCGATGATCGCGGGAGCCCGTCGGCCGCTCACGAATGTGCTCTGCGTCTACGTGAAGCCGGAGCCGGTCTCGACTGCCAGGCTGAGGCCGCCACAGGGCCTCGACTGGCGGGCCGGGCACACCGCCAGGCCTGGTATCGGGTTCAGGGCCGGCGAGATACGCGTCTGGGTGACGCTGCCGCGGAAGTGGGCAGGCGGGCAGTCACTTCTCGTTCGCGCCGACAGGCCGCTCCCCCAGGGGTGGACGGTCTCGGTGAAGCTGGACGGCGAACCGATTGGTGTGGCCGGCGCGCTGCCGGCCGAGATCTCCCTCGACCTCTCGGCGCTCAACGGGCCGAAGCACCAACTCTGGGTCGGAGTGCTGGATGATCGGGGGCAGACCGTCGGTCGAGTCGACAGGTTCTTCAAGCCGGGGACGCGAGGACGGGAGAGCTGGTAGCGGTCGGAACGACATAGCGCCGACGAACGCGGATCGGCGCAGATGAGCGCGGATGAAGTACTGCATCATCACCTTCGGCTGTCAGATGAATGAGGCCGATTCGGACCTCATGGCCTCACTGCTCGGCCGAGCCGGATGGCAGGCGTGCGAGGCCTACGAAGAGGCCGATCTCGTTGTGCTGAACACGTGCTCGGTGCGAGAGCGGCCCGAGCACAAGGTCTTCAGCCTGCTGGGGGAGATGCGGCCGTGGAAGCAGTCGCACCCGGGCGCGGTGCTCGCGGTGAGTGGGTGCATGGCCCAGCGAGCGGCACAGGAGATCGTGCGCCGCGCGCCTCATGTCGACATCGTGATGGGGACAGGCGCCTTTCACCGCGTCGAGGAGTACTTTGAACGGGCGCGAGAGGGTCGGCGGCCGGTGGTCGCGCTCGACATGGATGAGGACCCGTCCGCTGCTCGCGCGAGACAGCCCTATGTAGGGGCACAGCATGCTGTGCCCCTACGGGCCTTCGTGCCGGTCATCCGGGGGTGCAGCAACTTCTGCTCTTACTGCATCGTGCCATATGTGCGCGGGCCGGAGGCGAGCAGGTCGCCGAGCGAGATCCGCCGAGAGGTCGAGTCACTCGTCGCGCGCGGCACGCGAGAGGTCACGCTGCTGGGACAGAACGTGCTCGCGTACGGACGAGACCTGGCGCGGGTACCGCAGGCTTCAGCCTGCACGTTCCCGCAGCTCTTGCTCGACCTGAGCCGGATCGAAGGCCTGTGGCGCATCCGCTTCACAACCTGTCACCCGCGCGATGTTGACCCGGGTGTCATCTCCGCGATGGCCGAGATCGACAAGGTGTGCGAGCATATCCATCTTCCGATTCAGGCGGGAACCGATCGGCTCCTTCGGGAGATGAACCGCGGGTATACGGCGGACCGCTACCTCGAAGTTGTCGGTGAACTGAGGGCGCGAGTGCCCGGCATCGCGATCACGACCGACATCATGGTCGGCTTCCCTGGTGAGAGCGAAGATGATTTCGAGAAGAGCCTGCGGCTCTATGAGAAGATCAGGTTCGACGGCGCGTTCATGTTCGCGTATTCGCCACGCCCGGGCACGAAAGCGGCTGCGCTCGACAACCAGCTTCCGCGCAGCGTCCGACTCGAGCGGCTCGCTCGTGTGATCGAGATGCAGAACCGCATCACCATCGAGAAGAATGAAGCGGCGGTAGGGGAGGAGGTCGAGCTCCTCGTCGACGGGCCGGCGGCCCGCGGCGAGGGGCTGCTCGCCGGCCGCGCCCGAAACAACAAGCAGGTCATCTTCCCCGCCTTGGGCTCAGGCTTCGTGAAGCCTGCGGCCGGGTTCACGAACCCCGCTCCCAGCCCATCGCTCCCTGGCTCCCTCGTCACCGTCCGCCTCACAGAAGCGCATTTGTGGGGGTTTTCAGGGGAGCTGGACGCAGGCGAGCTGCCAGAGGCGAGCAAGCCTGCGCCGCTGTTCTGACCAAAGGTGTGAGGCCGCACCCGCCTTCTGTCCGTGCTTGATTTGCAAACATATGTGTGATACTATCGGCGGGACAGCTTCGTGTTTGACATACTATATGTAGTATGGTATAACCCGTCGCTGCCACTACATAGGGGTGTTCGGGCATGAAATGCCCATTTTGCACTCATTCTGATAGCCGGGTGTTGGACTCGCGCACGAGCGATGATCAGAGTATGATCCGCCGGCGGCGCGAGTGCTCGGACTGCGGCCGGCGTTTCACGACGTATGAGCGCGCGACCGAGCTGCAGTTGTTCGTGGTGAAGAAGGATGGACGGCGGGAGCCGTTCGATCGCGAGAAGATCGTCGCGGGCATGACGAAGGCGTGCGAGAAGCGCTCGATCGGCCGCGAGGTGATAGAGGAGACGGCCGATCGCATCGCTCGACAGGCGCGCGATCAGCTCTCGGACGAGGTATCGACGAGCCAGATCGGGGCCTGGGTGATGGAGGCCCTGCGGGGCATCGATGACGTGGCCTATGTTCGATTCGCCTCCGTCTACAAGGAGTTTCGCGACACGGATTCGTTTGTGAAGGAGATACAATCGTTAGCCGGAAACTCCCCCGCGCCCCGCCACCGAACGGCGATCTCACCGCAGAGGCGGAGAGACCGCAAAGCGGATGCGAAGAAGATCTGGCCGCCTTCGGCGGGCACGGCAGACGGCGTTGGCGGGAGAGGACCCCAGAGCAGTCCGGACCAGGCGGAGCTTTTCGGCGCCACGCCAATCATCAAAAGCCGCGAGGAGCAATCATAGTGTCGAGCTTGCCACACGATCTGCCGCTGCCCAAGTTCTCCGAGAATGCGCTGACGGTTCTGCGAAAGCGGTACTTACAGAAGAACGAGGATGGGCTTCCGGTCGAGGAGCCCTGGGAGATGTTCTGGCGCGTGGCGCGGGATGTGGCGCGCGCCGCCCGCCGCTACGACCCTGCGGCGGATGTGGAGGCGGAGGCGCGGCTGTTCTACCGCCTCATGGCCCACCTGGAGTTCCTGCCGAACTCGCCGACGCTGATGAACGCGGGGCGCGATCTCCAGCAGCTCTCCGCCTGTTTCGTCCTCCCCGTGAACGACTCGATGGAGTCGATCTTCGAGACGATCAAGGACACCGCGCTGATCCATCAATCGGGTGGGGGCACGGGATTCTCGTTCTCGCGGTTGCGGCCCAAGGGAGACATCGTCCGCACCACCGGCGGCATCGCCTCGGGGCCTGTCTCATTCATGAAGGTCTTCAACGCGGCGACGGAGGCGGTCAAGCAGGGCGGCACCCGACGGGGCGCGAATATGGCGATCCTGCGGGTCGACCACCCGGACATCGTGGAGTTCATCACCGCCAAGCGCGATACGACGGTGCTGACGAACTTCAACATCTCGGTCGGGCTCACCGAGCAGTTCATGCCGGCCGTGAGGGACGATGAGGAGTACGATCTGATCAACCCGCGCACCAAGAAGGTCGTTCAGCGCCGCCGGGCGCGCGAGATCTTCGACATGATCGTCGAGGGGGCGTGGGCGACGGGCGAGCCGGGGATCGTGTTCCTCGACCGGCTGAACGCGGCCAACCCCACCCCTGAGCTTGGCGACATCGAGTCCACGAACCCGTGCGGCGAGCAGCCGCTGCTGCCATACGAGCCGTGCAACCTGGGATCCCTCAACCTCGTGCACTTCGTGAAGCAGGGGGACCGGCCCGAGATCGACTTCGAACGGCTGGGCGAGGCGGTGAGGGCCGCGATACGTTTCCTCGACGATGTCATCGACGTGAATGAGTACCCGCTCGACAAGATCCGCGAGATGGCCCACGGCAACCGGAAGATCGGGCTCGGTGTGATGGGCTTCGCCGACATGCTGATTCTGCTCGGGGCGCCATACAACTCGGAGGCGGGACTCGAAATCGGCGGCCGCGTCATGAGGTTCATCCACGAGCGCGGCTGGGCCGCATCGACGGAGATTGCGCGGGAGCGCGGGGTCTTCCCGAACTTCGAGCGCAGCATTTTCGCGAAGACGGGGCCGAGGCTGCGGAACGCGACGGTGACGACCATCGCGCCGACAGGGACGCTGTCGATCATCGCCGGCTGCTCGTCGGGGATCGAGCCGCTCTTCGCTGTCGTCTACACGCGGCGCATTCTCGATGGGACCGAGATGATCGAGGTCAACCCGCTGTTCGAGGAGATCGCCCGCAGGCGGGGGTTCTACTCCGAGGATCTGATGCGGGAGATCGGGCAGCACAAGTCGCTCGCCGATGTGGCGGACGTGCCGGAGGACGTGCGGCGGCTCTTCGTGACGGCCTATGACATCTCGCCTGACTGGCACATTCGGATGCAGGCCGAGTTCCAGGGGCACACGGACAACGCCGTGTCGAAGACAGTGAACTTCCGCAATGAGGCGACCACGGACGACATCCGGCGCGTCTACATGCTGGCCTACGAGGTCGGCTGTAAGGGCGTGACTGTGTATCGCGATGGATCCCGCGAGTCGCAGGTTCTGACCGTCGGCTCGAAG
>Ga0315288_10000974_pt1 | contig 36344 bp, 58 predicted proteins | sample YL17G11_20_MG_FD_203454 | JGI IMG/M metagenome (GOLD analysis project Ga0315288, IMG submission 203454) | Sediment microbial communities from Yellowstone Lake, YNP, Wyoming, USA - YL17G11_20 | ecosystem: Environmental > Aquatic > Freshwater > Lake > Sediment | place: USA: Wyoming | collected...
AAATGATGTTTTTTGTGCTGATGTAAATAAAAATAATGAATGCAAAGATTTTACACCTAGTTTGTGGTGTTTGTTCCGTCCTTTTTTAGATTTGTTAGATAAATTATTTTAAATAAAGTGTAAAATATTAAAATATATTTGACATGATATATAAAAAATGATATTATAAAGTATAAGTTAAACAAATAAATGAGGAGATTAGAGATGAGTGATATAACAATAAATATTTTAGATCCAAACTTTGAGAGAGCAATTAGAAGGAGATTAAGAAGATCGGTAGGAGCTATTTATCAAAGTGAATTAAAAAGAATTAAAGAATTAGATGTGTCTTATTTGGATATTAAAAGTTTACAAGGTTTAGAACATTTTACCAATTTAGAAATTCTTTATTGTGAATATAATCATCTAACAAGTCTAGACATATCAAAGAATGTTTATTTGAGAATACTTTGGTGTTCAAATAACCAATTAACAAGCCTTGACATATCAAATAATGTTGATTTGGCTACTCTTGATTGTGATAGGTGTGTAAAACTAATAAAAAAGGACGGTGAATAAAAATGAATAAACAAATAATAAGTATACACGATCCTAATTTTGAACAAGCGATTAGAAGGGTGGTAAATAAGCCGTTTGAAAACATTTATCAAAGCGATTTAGAGCAAATTAAAGATTTAGGTGTAAGATGTTTACGTATCAAAAGTTTACAGGGTATAGAATATTTTACTAATTTAGAGGTTCTTGATTGTTCTTTTAACCAATTAACGAACCTAGATGTATCGAAGAATGTTAATCTGGCAAAGCTTTATTGTTCTAATAGCCAGCTAACGAGCCTTGACATATCGAAAAATGTTAATCTAACAACGCTTTATTGTTCTGAAAACCAACTAACGAGTTTGGATTTATCAAAGAATGTTAAGCTGATAGCGCTTTATTGTAGTAAAGCTATAAAATTGATAAGAAGTAAGGACGGTGAATAAAAATGAAATTAAAAGACAATATATGGGCTTATGCTAAAAGATTTGAAAGGTTTTTTCAAACTGGTGAAACTGGGTTTAACTTTTCAGAAAAAGAAAAAAAGTACTTGGAAGAGCAGCGATCTATTGCTCGAAAAAAAATAACTGATCCGTCACTAGGTGATGATCATCAAGATCAGTATCGTTTATTTTTTATTAGAGAGGATCTTCATAATGTGTATTCATTATTGTTAGATGATTTTATGCTTTTTAAAAATGCTATACTGCTACATCATATCGGTGAAGAGATGAAAAATAGTAAAATAGAATATTATAATGAAGCTGATCAAAGAGCTTTATTAAATCTCGATGAAAAAGTAGCAAAGACTATTTTAAAAAAGTTGTATTATTATATTAACGCTGGTATTGGTTTTCGTGGATTGGGGGGCTAGCGTGTGTCCTTTTTGTATATGGCGGCGTGATGAAGATATAAACGATACCACGCTGGATTCTTGTGTATATCATGCTATAAATTGTGATGATTGTACCTGTATGGTCGATCGTATAACTATGCTACTATTAAATAAGAGTAATAAAACGATAGATCTTGGTGCTATATTACCTAACGCTATGTACAAAAAGTTTTTCGAAGATAGGAATATAAATTCAGAGGGGGATCTTACATGAGTGTTAAAAGATATTGTAAACTGCAAAAATATGAGGATGTGCCTTTATGCACTAAGGATCTCTGTGCAAAATATAAAGCAAGAAATAAAAGAGCTGGGATTTGTTATTATTCTGAACGCTATCCGTCTTTTAATACAGATGAAGAGGAAAGGCAGGTATTAAATGATCGTTATTATGCTAAGGAGGAATGGGAATGATAAATAGTAAAAGAGAACGCGCGTTATTAAAAGTTGGTGGGTTGATACGAAAATATAGTTTATCTGTTATGGCAAATGTTATAATAGATGTAAACAATCATACTTTTACAAGCAATGATCCTAAAAAGGCGATAATACAACCTGTTTTTTTAGATGCAGTATTTATAGAATCTAACATTTTAAAAGGTCGAGATTATGCTAGGGAGGAGGGATTACACAGTAGTAAATGCTGAGTTGCGTATGTTTCTTGATTATGCGCTTTTATATAGGAAAAGAAGAAGAGATGTCTGAAAAGTCTTATAGTTATTTTTTTGATAGAGCTGTTATTAGATTAAAAAAACAATGTTTGGAGGAAGTGTAAAGATGGTTTTTTGTAATAATTGTAAGTTTGTAAAATCGAGAGAAGGTCTGTCGTTTTATTACAATTTCCATGTGTGTGGATTTGACAAAAAAATAGTAAAAACTATACAATATGATTATTTCTCAGCTAAATACGTAAAGGAATTTGTAGAATGTGGTATTAAAAATAAAGATAATGATTGTAATGATTTTAAGCCTAATTTTAAGTATTTTTTTGGTGCGATTTATAATACTATTTTACTACGTTTTTCAAAAGATATAAAGATAGTCAAAATTATAAAATAAAAGGGGGTTATTATTATGTTATATTTATTAAAAGATGTTTTTTGTTGTGTTAAATGTGGGAAAGAATTTGAAGTGTCAGATGATGATTTGGATATTCTTCTTGATCGTGACGGCGATTCGTCTGGTGTTTGTAAGAAGTGTAAAAATTGTGGTCGTAGGAATGAAATTTATGTAAAAAAATTAACTCTTGAATTAGATATAAGGGAGGATTAAAATGGAATTAAAAAAGATTTGTAGAGGTTCTTATATATTTGGTACTGCCTGCGGTGCGTGTGAACGGTGTTTTGAAGAGGCAAGTCATTTATTAAAATTTTCTAATAGGGCTAATCTGTCCTTAGATGATAAATATTCTATATATTATTTAAAGGACGATAATCAAGAATCAACAAAATCACCTTTTATTTTAATGTTAGATGCTTTGATTATTGACCCATCTTTGACTGATGAAGAAAAAATAAAATACCTAAGAGGAATTGCAGAGCAATTAAACATTAGATGTAAAGGTCTTGAAAACGGGAAAAGATACGCCGAAAGTATTTTGTATGAAGGTCGAATTCATGGACAGTGGTAAAAACTAAATAAAAAGGAGGTATAAAGATGGTGTGTAAATGTAGTCATGTCTTGTGTACGAAATGTAAAAAGGAGTTAATTGATGGCACGCAAACATTAGCGACTTTTTTTGCTAATAGTTATGGTTTAAAGGATGATATTTGTGTCGCTATAAAGTGTCCTGATTGTTCACACAAAAATATTATAAAACTTGATGAAATTACTGTAAAATTAACGGTTATAAAATAAAAGGAGGTTATTATTATGTTATATGAATCTAAAAGTCTTGAATGTGCTGGGTGTGGGGGAAAAATTAAAATATCAGAGGCTGATTTGCAATTTATTCTTGATAACGAGTTATATAATGATGATGGGTCAATCGGGAAAATATGCCTTAATTGTGGTTATGAAAATGAAATTTATGTAAAAAATTAACTTTTGAATTGGATGTAAGAGAATAAAAATATAAAATAGAAGGGGATTGTGTATGAGCACAGATTTATCCATAAATATTTTCAATACTTTTTCTAATAGGGCTGATCTGTCCTTAGATGATAAGTATTCTATATATTATTTAAAAGCTGATGATCAAGAATCAACAAAATCACCTTTTATTTTAATGTTAGATGCTTTGATTATTGACCCATCTTTGACTGATGAAGAAAAAATAAAATACCTAAGAGGAATTGCAGAGCAGCTTAATATTAAATGTATAGATCTTAAGAATGAAAAAAAGTACGTCGAAAGTATTTTGTATGATGGTCAAATTCATGGACAGTGGTGAAAACTAAATAAAAGGATGTGGTTATGTTAATAAATAAAGATTTACTTGTATATTTTGCAAGAGAATATTTAAAAAGCAATTTAAGGTATTGCACAGAACAAGAGCAACTATTGTTTAAAAAAATGTATGTGCATGGAAATTTAGACAAGGGGTTGGATCAAGTAGTGGACACTATGCCAATAGCACGATTATCTATTGCTGTGCAAGAAGTGGCAAGAATAATTGAAAAAAAGATAAAAGGATTAAAATATGAATAAGGTAGAATCGACAGGGTATAAAAGTAAAGATAATTTGATAAAGTTTTTAAAGCATTGGGGTGTGTTTACAAAAACTACACGTATAAGAAAAAGTGATCTTGGATTGACAGATAAAGACAAAGTATTTAAAGTGCTTAAAGTTAAATCATACAATTGGGGTATATGGTCTGTTTTGGGTAAAAAATCAAATAAATAATTTTATCGATTTTATTTTTACCGAATATCCTAATCATAATAATATTTATTTAGCAGTGAATTGGTCGGATTGTCGCCGTAGACGTGTATATGCAAGAGGTTTAAAGGATCTCGGATTTAAATTTAGTTTTATACATGGGAGGAAAATTTTAATAAAAAAACTAGGAAAATAAACTTTTCACTAGAAAAAATAAATCTATTTCATATAAATAATTAAAAAATAACACTAAAAACCCTAACATTTATCTTGTTTTTTTAAGTTTTTTCGTTTATAATACAAAAAGGTATAAAAAATGGGAAGACCGAAAAAAATAAAAATAGCATTAGATAAAAAAGAAAAGAAATTATTCATGTCATACATGGATATTAAGAAAATGACACCCTTTCTTGACAGCATAGAACCACCTTTGACAAACAAACAAAGAGCCTTTGTCTACCATTTCTCAACTAATGGAAATAAAAGACAAGAGGCTCTTTTAAATTCTGGTTACATGGTAGAGAAAATCACATCAAAAGATCCAGTCATAAAAAGAAAAGCACAAATAACAGCCAATAGCATAGCCTACACTTTACTACATAAAGAAAACGTAGCACAAGCCATAAAACTATTTAATGATAAGTGGATCGAATCAAAAAAAGAATCACTAGGATCAACACTAATAGATGCACTATACACGCAAGCTACTTATGATCCGTCAATGTTTTATACGGAGTCCGGTACGCCAAAGTTTAAAAATTGGAAACAAATCCCAAAGCCTTATCGATGTTGTGTCTTACACCTTGAAACAAAATTCTATGGTAGGGATGCACAGAGAGAAACTATAATTATGAAATTAGTGGATCGTAATTGGGCGTTAGGAAAATTATTAGAGTTCACAGAGATCATTAAGAATAATAGTATAGCGGCGCTTGGGGATATAAGCGATGAGAAGATGGCTGTCATACAGGAAATATTTGATAGGGTTTCCCCAGTCCATAGAGCACAAAAAGAAACGATTTCCGATAAATTAAATTAAAGCTGAAAGATAAAAAGATGAAATCGGGGCAAAAATGCAATTTTCCCCGTGCAATCTTGCAGAAATAAATGTGAAAAAGTTGTAAAAACTATAAAAAGGATGGTTATGCATATAGTGAAAGAGCTGGTTGAAGCTTTTATAATAAGTTTATTTGTTTTTATTTTAGTTTTACTACTAACTTTTTCATTCTCCGTTTTTTGTATTTTTGCAGTAAGTAAAATAAAAACATATGATATAAAAATTGAAAAGCGTGTTGAAAAAGATAAACCGATTAAGGAGTAAATAAATATGGCTGTTCTATACATGGATCGAGTCAACAATTATTCAGATATTTACCAAAGCCGTGACGGTGTAACTTATGAAAAAGCCGAAACACTATCTAGTCCGGCAAATGGCACACCGATTATCTTACCGCCTGACACTGTAAATGCTACTTTTTCGCTAGTTGTAACAGCTGGTAGTGGTTCAATTCAGGCAACTACAAGTTCTCTTGCTGATGTAGTCGCTGGTACTGCAAACTGGTACACACACCCATCAGGTACGGTGACTGCTTCTTATGCTGGTGAGTTTGTGCCTAGTGTTAAGGCTGTAAGACAAGTGAACGCAAGCGGCACAACAAAGATTGAAGTAACGGCAAGATGTTATAAATTGTAAGTTAGGGAGAAAAATATAAATGTCAACAATAGCAAAAATTGAAAGTGCTTTTCCGGGTATTAGTGTAATAGAATTAAATGACAGTGTTCATGTAACGCCGGATCATCGAACACTTATAACCGAAAAAGCAATGATTGACTATATCGATACTAAATTAGGAGAGTTGGGATTGACAAGTATTGAAACAAAAATTGACGCTATGCAATTAGATGTTACAGATATTCGACAAGAAACTTTTGAAACAGAGGTACACGTACATAGTCATGAGCGCTGGATGGGTTTGGCTGGTACGCCGAGCGGTGAGACACATCGAATGGATGGTCTACTCTCTGCAACTTCACCGCAACCATTCCAGATTGACGCTGGTAATAATGATTGGGGTGCATGGGTGCAAGTAGTAGGATCAGCCGACACACCCATTCAAGCTGGGAAAACGCATTTTAATTTCCACGAATTACAAATGACAGGTAATGAAAAAGCAAGTGACTATTTTATACAACTCGCTTATGATAGTACTGCCGCTGCTGCTTTGACTGCTGGTGCATATAGTGAGAAGGTTTTAACTTTTGACGGTTTAAATGCTGAGAAGTTCTTTTTACTGCAATCTGTAAGACATGTTGCAGGCACTAAGGTATGGGCAAGGTGTAAGTGTCCGGGCGAGAATACAGCAACACTTGATTTTTATATCGGCTTTCATGAGTATAATGATAATGAGATAGCATAAGGGAAGAATGGCAAGACACGCTAAGAGTACTTTTAGATTTACAAACGATCATTTAATTAAGATAAGGGAATACCCTCATTTACTAGGTAATTTGATCGGGAAAGATAAATTAAAAGAGATTCATAGTGAGTGGATCACTTATGCTTGGGACGATGTAAAGCATAAGAGTTTGCAAGCACATAGAGGAAGTTACAAGACCACCGCAATTACTATTGTGGGTGCTATTTGGTGGTTACTCTTTAATCCTAACGATCGTATAGCAATAGTCAGAAAGGGTTTTACTGATGCTAGTGACTGTGTAAAGTCGATAAGATCAGCTTTTCAACTACCGATTTTATGTGGTCTATTCGAGTATGCACATGGGTTAAGTCCAAAATTGTTTGTTAAGCGTGATGCAAGACTAACATTTAATTTCAAACGAAAATCGACACCAGAGGGATCTATCGATGCCTATGGACTTGAAACAAATTTAACAGGTAAACACTATGATAAAATTATAACAGACGATATCATAACTTTGAAAGATCGAATTTCAAGCACTGAAAGGGAAAAGACAAAAGAGTTTGTTAGGGAAATGCGGACTAATATTATCGATCCGGGTAAATCATTTGTTGGTGTTGGTACCCCCTGGCACAAATTAGACGCTTGGGGTGAAGTGAAAGATAGTATTGAAGTAATGCCGCGACCAATAAAAAAATATTCAATTATGGACTGTGATATTCTAAACGAGGAAGAGATTCAACAAAAGAAGTCAGTTACTACCCCGAGCTTATTTGCTGCTAATTATCTTTTACAGCACATGAGTAGCGAGGAATCCATATTCAAAGAGCCGTTTTTCAAAGAGTGGAATTATAGCTATGAGGGTAGAGCACACCTTGACGCCAAATATTGGGGTACTGACACAAACGCACTTACAATTATGGCAAAAAAACCAGATGGAAGAATTCAGGCAGTGGGTTTTACTTTCAATGAGAACGTAAAAGAGAAGTACGGATTTATCTATCACAAATGGCTTAATTATCGCACTGGCACAATGTACAATGAAAGTAATGCCGATAAGGCTTTTTTAGCTGATGAGCTTTCTAAGATGGGAATTCCTGTGCAATCCTATCACGAGTCAATGAATAAACATGTTAAAATTACATCATGGCTTTTGAAGTACTGGAATTTAATTGATTGGGATTACCGGACTGATGATGAATACCTATGCCAAATAGTCGAATATATTGAGGGTGCAAGCGTTGATGATGCGCCTGATTCAGCAGCTTCATTACTTCGTGAGATGTTTAATAAGAGTGCTAATTTTTTATCGCAATTGGTGAGGGATTAAGAAGAATGTTTAAAACCATACATACAAGAGTTGACAGCTTCATGAATTTACTTTCAGGAATCGGGACTCAACGAAGTAAATCAAAAAATAACCAAGTGGATGTTAATTATACCGTACTTACAGAAGAAGAGCAATATGCGATATGGTTGAAGGGTGGGATCGGCAAAGTTATCGTTTCAGCTTTTCCGGAGGATGCGGTAAGAAATTGGTTTACAATTGAAAATGACACTGATAATACATTGCTTGATATGATGAAAAAATTAAAAACAAAAAAAGCAATTGAATTAGCTATGTGTTGGTCACGCTTGATGGGTGGTGGTGCGATCTTTATGGGTATACAAGACGGTTTACCACTTTCAGAGCCAGTGAACATTAGCAAAATAAAAGAAGTAAATTATCTATTAGTTTTTGACAAATGGTCAACTACTATCAATACACTGAATTATAACAATAACATTGAAAATAAAAATTATGGTGAATTAGAAACGATTACATTGTTTGGGAAAAACGGACAGATCCTTAATAACGTTCATATATCACGCCTTATGGTTTTTAAGGGTGAGCCTGTACCAAGAATGAAAGAGAATGAAAACAACTGGGAATTCTGGGGTGCTTCTTTCCTTGAAAGTATGATGAATGAACTAGGATGGACATATTCAACATTTTTAGCCGTCGCCGACGTACTCCAAGAGCTTATCATTGGGAAGTATAAAATCAGAGGCTTAAAAGAAGCGATATCCGAAGGCAGAGAGAAAGATATTCAAAAACGTATGAGCCTTATCGATATTAGTAAAAGCACTATAAAGTCAGTTCTACTTGATGCTGACAACGAAGACTACACAAGGGATTCAATGAGCTTGGCGGGTATTCCTGATACCTTATACGTGTTTATGATGTTGATTTGTGGTGTAAGCCAATACCCATTTACACGTTTATGGGGGCGTTCTCCGGCCGGATTAAATGCGACCGGTGAGAGTGATTTTAGAAACTATTATGATAAGGTAAAAGCCTCCCAAGTCACTGATATAGAGCCAGAAATAGAAAATAAACTACTTGTCTATCTTAACGCAAGTATCGGAAACAAAATAAAAAACCCAAAAATTAAGTGGAGCGCACTACAAGAAGCAACCCCAAAAGAAAACCTTGAAATGAAAGAAAAACAAGCCAACATTGATAAAATATACGGTCTTGATATGCCTATACTGTTATCAGAAGAGATTAGAAACAGTAGATTTGCCAATGGTTATAGTTTTGACACTATGCTGATGGATGATAATACTTACGCCAAATTTGAAATAGAGAAAAAAGCCAATGAATTGGAATTAGCAAAAAATCAGAAGGTGGATCCTAATGCCATTAGTGTTGAGGAAGAGGAGGAAGTAGTTGAGTAATGATAAATTATTAGCATTAACAAACAACCCTTTTCTATCACAAGTTTATATGCACATAAGATCACTTAAACCTATTCAATATGCAGCTTTGAAACGCCGTAAAGCCCCTGCTTGGATGTATCCTTTTAAAACCGAAATGATGTTGAAGAATTTTATCGGTGGTATTTTGAATGACTGGGTAAGAATTACAGAAGTTTCAATCTTGCCAAATATTGAAAAATGGCTGAATGAAAATAAAACACGTTTTGATGCTTGGGAAGATGAGAAAGATAATGCCGAGAAGGAAATGGATTCCTTGCAGGATTATTGGTTTAAGGGCGTTGGTTACACGATTCTAGTCAATAAACTACGTCAATTATTTTGGGATGTGCAAACATTCAATGAGAAAGAATTTGTAAAAGTTATAAACCATATATCTGGTGTTACACCAAACATTTTTGAGAACTTTTTGCCAGCTATGGAAAAGCGATGGATAAATGATAATGTAAGTTTGATTAGAAACATATCCGATGATTATAGAAAAAAAATCAGCATGGTCATCAGTAATGGTGTAAGCAACGATAAAAATATGGTTGGGATTAGAAAAGAAATAGAATCCCTCAATACGGAAATTCAAGGATCACGTGCAAAACTAGTTGCAAGGGATCAAGTTGGTAAAATAAACGGACAAATGCAAAAGCGGAAACAAGAGAATATAGGTATTAGTTGGTACACTTGGGAGACTTCTATTGATGAAAGAGTAGTAGGTAATCCAAATGGACTATACCCTATCGGCAATAAAAAACACGGTGATCATTGGGCTCTGGAAGGGAAAATATGTGATTGGGCTGATGATACCATCTACGCCGACACAATCCAAGACGCTATGAAAGGGGATTGGAAAAAAAGGACAACACAAATGCCAAAAACTATTCCGGGAGTAGAAATACAATGCCGCTGCTTTGCAACGCCGATAATGTTAGATATGTTGGAGGGTTTAGCAGCATGAAAGAAGATAAATTAAACCCGGCAATTATCGAACATATAACAAAAGAAGCAAATCAAATTGATCATGGGTCGATAAAGATCATTTTGAATAAAAACGCCGAACACGTTGATGTAATTATAGAAGATCGTAAAAGATTTAGCACGTCAAAAGATCAATATAGGAGGGGATAATATGCCGTTTCCAAACGAACACGCTGCAAGAATAATAGATCCTGAACAATTCCAACCTAATTCTTTTCGTAGAAAGGAAATTAAGCCGGGTTTAGTGCTTATTACCGGGAAGATAAAAGGAAAAAATACTATGGTAGGTCAATCTTATCGTTTTAATAAAGAAAAATATACCGAAACACAAGCAAAACAATGGCTCGAAGAGAATAAGGTTAAAAATATAAGTTTTGAGCATGCAAGTACCGTTGATATAGGTAAAAAACGTATAGATATAATGGATTGGACAACCGAGTACTTAACAGGCGATGTAGTAGGGACTCCCGAAGGGTATTTAAAGGGACGCTCAATAGTTACTAACATTGGTGTTTTCCCCTATAGAAATGAAGATGGATCGATAAGATGGGAATTAAGGGAGCCGAAGGAAGTCTTTGATTCTGAGTCATTAGAGACCTTAAAAATGAAACCTATTTGTAATATGCACCCTGATCAAAAGGTTGACACACAAAACATTAAAACATTGCAAATAGGTACAACTGGAAGTCAGGTGCAAACCGATCCTTATGCTTTGTCCATTGATTGGACAATTACTGATCCTGACTCAATTATGGAGATTAAAGAAAAAGGAAAAAAAGGTAAAAAGGCGTGGTCAATGGGTTATGATTGTGAATTAGACATGACTCCCGGTAATTGGCTAGGGGTGCCTTATGACGCTGTACAAAGGAAAATCCGTTATAACCATCAGGCCTTAGTGCCAGAAGGGCGGGCTGGTGATCTCGCAAAAATTAAAATGGATCGCAAAGATACAAGTATATGTGATTTTTCTGTTAAACAAGATTTAGCAGATTCAAATATTTTTGAAATGGAGGACAAAGAAAATATGAAAACTATCCATATTGATGGAGTTGATTATCAAGCAGAGGCAAAAGTCATAGAGTCCTTAACAATTGCAAAAGCAGATAATCAAATATTGTCAGGTAAGAATAAAGATCTTACTGATAATCTTTCTAAATTAACCGCTGAACGTGATGATTTTAAAGAACGTTTCGACGCTACAAAAAAGGAAAATGAGACTTTAAAATCTGAAAAAGTGGATCAGGGCAAGATTGACAAAATTGTAAAAGAGAAATTAGCTTTACTCTCTATTGCACAAAGGGCAAAAATCGATAATATCGATAATCTAAGTGATATAGAGCTGAAAAAAGCTATTATTCTTAAAGTAAGCCCGAATGCAAAATTAGATGGTAAAGATGAAATCTATGTAAATGTTCGCTTCGATGCCTGCGTTGAAACTCTCGATGAAGAGTTAAAAAACACACAGGACAAAGCAAACATTCAAACTATGAAAAGTGATGTTTTTACAAGCAACTATAAAAATGATCAAAAAGTACCGGAAGGCATTACGATTCTTAATGCAGATGAGATCAGAAATGATCATTATGCAAACATCAAAAAAGGAGGTAAATAATGGGTGCTTATGGTAAAATGGCGTACGCCGTCCCCGGCATGATCGCCGATATTACAGATAGAGAAGTTGCTACTTATGAAATAATGGAAGATATCGCTTTCGGTGCTCCGGTATTCTCATACATTGGAGACGTAAAAAAAGCATATAATTACAAACTCGACACTGTGAAAGTGGTATATAGCCGAGATTTTGAAGCTTCCAATAGTATTGCATTTTCAGTTAATGGCGTTTCTATTACACCTGTTGTGTATTCTGCTTCACATGGTGCGACCGAAGACGCATTAGTGGCGGCAGTAAATGCATTAACTGGTGTTGATGTATTTGACGATACGAGTGATACAAATAACCGAACTTTTTACGTTCGGACAAAAGGATATGCTTGTACCGTTGTAACCACCGTTACACTGGGATCGAATCAAGCAACTGCAACATTAACAAGTTCATCCGATCAGGTGTTTGTTGGTGTCGCCCAATTTGTACAAAAATCAACAAGCGTGGGCTATGAATTTGATAACAAAGAGCCTTTGACATTGTTCCAACGTGGTAAAATCTGGGTCACAGCCGGAGCAACTGTCTATTCCAATGACAATATTCTTATCACTACCGCTGGTGCTTATGGTAATACAGGCTATGATATCAATGCACGATATGACAGTAACGCAACTTCTGCATTGGTGGTTATCCGAGTAAATGGAAAATATAAAGCTAACGCCGAAATCGCTTGGGCGTAAGGAGGAGAAAAATAAAATGGAATATGAATATATAAAAGATCGAAGAGACGGCAAAGATATCTTAATAGCTGTACCGAGAGCGGATGCCGAAGCCGTAAGACGTTTAAATCTTGACGCTAACGAAACAGCTTTCTTGATGAAGGAATTACAGTACATTAAAGCCAAAACCTATGACACAAAGTTTGAGTTAATCAAATACACCCAATTACTCCCTATTGCAACCGATGTGCCGGAAACTGCCGAACAAGTGCAATGGGATAGTTACACTGATGTTGGTATGGCGGCGGTAATAGCAGACTATGCACAAAATGCTCCCAGAGTCGATACATACAAGACTGCAAACTATGCAAATATTAGGCGTATTGGTGATAGTTTCGGCTATGATCGTACCGAGTTGCAACGTGGGGCAACAACAAACGCTCGACTATCTACAAGAATGCCTGAGGCAGCAAGAAGAGCGGTAGAGCAAAAATTCAATGCGGTAGCTTGGGTTGGTGATAGTGCGTTTAAATTGCAAGGGCTAATCAACTATCCCGGTATACTTGAATACACTGTCCCGGCAACTGGAACAGGAACTACAAAAACATTCTCAACAAAGACACCAGATCAAATTATTACAGACGTTACTGGGATGATTTCAACAATTATGAAGGCTACCGGGGGCGTTGAAATGCCTGACACATGGCTTTTACCGTTATCACAATATCTTGATCTTCTTAATCGAAGGCTTTCTGATACTGATACAAACCTCTTGACATATATATTGGAAAAAATACCAATGATAAAAAAAGTGGATTGGTTAGTTGAACTTGCCGGAGCTGGCACAGGATCAACGGATAGAATGATGATGTATCAAAATAGTCCAGAAAAACTTGAATATCAATTAGTAAAGCCTTATACACAATTACCACCTGTCCAAAAAGGATATGGGTATGAGGTTGCTACTGAGGCGTTTACTGGTGGTGTAACTGTTTATTATCCTTTATCTGTCGCCTTTGGTGATGGGATCTAATAAATAAAAAGCGAGGGGGATCTTCCTCCTCCTTTATAAAAAAATAGAAAAACTAAAACAATGGAGTTGTTATTATGATTATAAATTATTTGTTGAAAAATCCGAACTCGGTCCCGATTCTTACAGACGAATTACTTAACGAAAAAGGCAAACCTATTCCGGGAACGGTAAAAGTGAAAGATGCTATTATGCTCTTACCGGGTTACAATGATATTCCTACTGAAAAATGGAATGAAGCGAAAAAAAATCTATCAGAGTATCACTTAAATAACTGTAAAATTATTGAAAGTGTGGAAAAAAACGTACCCGATGCAAAAACAGGCTTATTAACTAACCAAGTGATCGAAAACCCGTCCTTTTTTGACTTAAATGTTAATCAAAAAATGACAGTTATTGAAGGCTGTTTAAAAATCAAAGATCTTGAAGCTTGGCTAAAAAAAGAAGAATCCGCAGAAGTCCGCTATGCTATCAATGAACGCCTTACAGCGATAAAAGAAGGCAGAAAGAATAAAACAGAGGATCGAAGGTAATGAGTTATACAGCCAGTCAAATATTTGATGCTATTGCCCCGCAGTTAGCAGGCTCCATAAATAAAGCTCTTTTTCTTGACTTAGCAGGGGGATTAACTTCCTCCTGTTATTTTCAAACAAACTATAATCTTGCTATTGCTTTGCGAGCAGCACACATGATGACGCTTGCGAATAGGTTGACAGGCGATTCGGGACAAGTTACAGGAAAATCAGAGGGTAATGCCTCAATAAGTTATGCACAAACCCAGAATGATAATAATGATCTAAGCGCTACGAGCTACGGCGTGCAATTGCAAGGGTTGATCAATTCGGGTGTTGGTGGTGTTTCAGTCACCGGAGACGATCTAGGGGAGTTTTATTGCTAATGAGTATAAAAATTGACGTACAAGACATAGATCTAGGGTTCAAAAAAATAACAGAGCAACTCATGAAAATGGGCAAAAAAGAGCTAAAAATAGGTCTTTTTGGTGAAAGTGATATTGTAGAAGAGAATTTAGCCTCAATTGGAACAATAAACGAATTTGGAACGAAAAACATAAATCCAAAATTAGGCAATGTCATACCGTCAAGACCATTTACACGTATGGCGTTTGATAATAATGTATCAAGAATAGTTAAAAAGGCTAGCAACGACCTGTTATCTGTTTGCAATTTAAAAATATCATCAATTGAGGCTTTACGCCTAACCTCAATTTTTGTTGAAACGTTGATAAAAAAATCTATTAAAACAGGCAAATGGCAGCCGAACGCCCCCAGTACAATAAGAAAAAAGCGGAGTTCACGCCCTTTAATTGATAACTCTGACATGATAAGAGGTGTAAAAACAAAATTGGACGGTAAAATATTATGATTCTATTTCCAAAAACATACACCATTTATACCGCCAATTCTGGAAGCTTTGTTAATGGGCATTGGGTGAACGGCACACCCACAACGTCAACATTTATTGCAGATATTCAACCATTATCGGATAAAGAAATCAATTCTTTGAATATTGGACGTAAAGAATTAGGTAAAATAAAAATAAATACAGACAGCAATTTAACAATTCAAGATACGAATAAAACAGGGGATCTTATCGCTTTTAATGGTGTTAAATACGAAATTATTGCGCAATCTAAATGGGAAGTGGGACTGATCCCACACAATGAATATGTTGCAGAATACCGGGAGGCAATATGACCGATGCGGAATCAGTTATAGCCGCCAAAGCAGCATTAACATTCTCGACTATAAAAGGGCTTAATCTAATTGAAAACCAAGTAAAATATAATCTAGTTTTGGGGCTTGCTGGTATTGAGGGAACAACTATTAGTTGGGTATCTTCTGTATTAACAAGTTTAACTAATGCAGGGGTTGTAACACGATCATTATACGCAATAGGTAGTATTAGTGCTGTTTTAACGGCTACAATAACAAAAGGTATTGAAACAGATACAAAAGTATTTAATCTTACTATATATAGATTAGATGCTAATATTGATGACTTACAAACATCTATATATAATTGGATTAGCTATACTCTAAACACATTGAAAGGCTTTAATGTCCCGGTTGTGTATGGATCAGAGGATTTCCCACAACCAAAAACACTTTATTTAGTGATCCATCAACCGTTTACATCAATACCACAAGATAATTACGGCGCGCCCGACACAGAAGCAAACGGAATACGCAAACATTATGCCTTTTTTGAACATACAGTCAGTATTGAAGAGGTGAACGGCAATGGTAAACTTCTTGTTACATTGCAAAAATCATTGGAGTGGGAAAGCGTTGGTTTGGTTTTGGCTACTAATAATATAGTTGTAAGGCGTTTTGAGGGGATCGTGCCAATACCTCAATTATTTGAAAATAAATGGCAATTGCGATCCGTTTGTGATTTCCATGTTGCAAATATCGAAATTGACGAAGACAATACATCTTATATTGAGGATGTTGAATATACAAGAATCTAATTCTAGGAGGATAAAAATAAAATGAGTGAATTGAGTATAGAAAGAGTTGTAAACATTTCTATCAGTCGAAATACGGCGACAGTTACACGTGCTGCGTTTGGCACACCTGCAATTATAGCTATGTTTGCAACCTCAAAAACAAGCCCGGCATTTGATCGGTCTCGTGAATACGCCAATCTTACTGAGTTTAGTGATGAAGGTTGGGGTGCAACCGATCCTGTGTACAAAGCGGCACAGTTAATATTTGCACAAAACCCATCAGTATCTAAGGTGATGGTGGGTAGAAAAGCTTCGACAGATGCCAATTGGGATGCTGCTTTAAATGCCATTGCTTTGGCAAGCCCTGATTGGTACTGTTTTTCAATCATACCACATCATGTTTGTACTGTTACATTTTCCACCAATTTCATTACTGGAAACACAACGGTCTTTAATATTCGTGGGGTAGCCGTGCCAACTGTGCCTTATAATACTTCAAATGCACAAACATACACAGATATTAAGACAGCTATTGAGGCGGCTGTGACTGGTATTACAGCAACCGTTAATGCTACCAATAAAACAGTAGTATTAACATTCAGTGATCAGTTGGGGGCTTTCCCAGTTACTGCCGTAACCACCGCCGGATCAAGTCAGCCGACAAACACTATTGTATATGATCGAGACGATCAATTCAAAGCCGTAGCGGCGTGGACAGAAACACAGAAAAAAATATTTTTTCTTAGCAGTGGAGACACTGAAATGTATAATTCAGGATCAACCGCTGACATAGCTTATTTTATGAAAAATACAAATTATGTCCGTACCGTTGATATTTTTCGAGCCTCATACCCTGATTACTTTGAAAGTGGTTGGATGGGTGAGTGTTTACCCTACGATCCCGGCTCCCAAACTTGGGCTTTTAAAAACATCGCTGGGGCGGCGGCTGATACGTTCACAAGTGGACAAGCCACAGCACTTGATAACAAAAACTGTAATTACTATCCAACAATCGGCGGTGTAGCGAATACACAACGTGGCAGGGTTGCCGGAAATGAATGGATAGATGTTATTCGGGGAATGGATTGGTTGGAAAGTGCACTAGAAGAGGATATTTTTGAAAAACTAATCAACCTTAGAAGAATACCATACACAGATAAAGGCATTGAAATAACAGTAACCATTATGCGAAAAAGATTTGCTGATGCAGTTACAAAAGGGGTTATTAACGATGATTATGTTATCAATGTGCCAAAAGTAGCAGGCATTAGCACAGCAAACAAAGCAAACAGGCTTTTACCAGATATTACCTTTACAGCTTCACCCGCTGGGGCTATTCAAAATATCACAATTTTAGGTAATGTGAGCTACACTTAAAAAATAGGAGGTTAAAAAAATATGACTTATGATCCAACAAAATATTTTATCATATTCGGAACTATGGAAATAGGCGGTTTAGGCGTTGACGCTATTCGTGTTGAACAAGCCGGAGACGGTTTTGTAAAAGAAGCTGCCGGATTAGATGGAAATGTACAAAGGACACTCGATCCACGTACTGATTTTAGTGTTGAGGTGGACATTCAAAAGACAAGCCCATACAATGATGCTTTATCAGGTTATCATTTAGCAGATAAGATTTCTGGTGCGGGCTATGAGCCTATTACAGTAAAGGACGTAAACGGAACAACTTTACACTTTGCCGAACAAGCATGGATTGTGAAATTCCCTAACGATGACCGTACAAAAGAAGCCGGGATGTACACATGGAGAATTGAAACCGGGCGAGGTGCTCAATTCATAGGTGGATCGGCAATATAAAAATAAAAGGCTAAATAAATACTATTTAGCCAATTTTAATGTGTGTATAAAGGAAGAAAAAAATGAAAAACATAAAAATTATCATCGAAGGGCAAGAATTCAACATATTCCCTTTTAAAACTCTTGACGCTTCGGATATCGAAAGACGCTTAATGACTGTGCTTTTCCCTGTTTTAAGCGATTTTCTTGCTGATATTGATGTTTCAAATGGGAAAATCGATAAGAGTAAAATTGACCTTGATTTTTCAAAAATGGCAAATGGGTTTAGGCTTGGACTGGGTAGTCTTGATAAACAAACATATATCAATCTTATTGTTGATTGTCTTGCAAATACACAAACAAAAAATAATAAAGGGGTTTTGACCTTTCTCAATAGTGAAGCCAATATAAATGAGTGTGTTAAAAGTACCATGATCGTATATAGACTCATTTTTGAGGTGATGAAAGCTAACAGCCTTGCTTTTTTCGAGTTGTTGGATGGCAAAAAAACGGTCAAAACCGATTCTATCGAATAGCAGAGTCAAAGCAAGCCATCCTGCTTGATGAGATAGGAAAAGTGGGCGACTTATCCCAAGATGTAATGAATGACTATTGGATATATGGCATGATAGCAGAGGGAAAAATGAGATACACAGATATTATAGAAATGACATATCCAGAACTTCAAAAGGTGTATGCTATTATGTCGATGCACAAAGATTATGAATGTGTCATTTCAACATATCAAACCGAAAAAATGAATAAGCAATAAAGGAGGTACACCAATATGACAGTAAGAGAATTGATTATAGGGATTAAGTATAACACTGATGAGAAGTCCATTGACAAGGCCAACAGTAAACTCGCCAATTTCAAAAAGGGAATGATCGGACTTGCCGCTGGTATAGTGACTGGACTTGCTGCTATTGGTGGAGCTGCCTTAAACAGCGCCGGGCAAATGGAAATGTTGAAATCTGATTTCACGACCATGTTACAAGGAAATCAGGAAGCCGCTGATAAATTAGTTGAAACTATCCAAAAAATTGGAGCCAAGACACCTTTTGAAACTATGGATCTTGCAAAAAATATTAAAACAATGATGGCTTTTAATATTTCATCAGAGGACGCGATAAAAAATATTCAAATGCTTGGTGATATTGCACAGGGCGACGCACAAAAATTAGAAAGTTTGACTTTGGCTTTTTCCCAAATGTCAAGTGCTGGAAAATTAAGCGGACAAGACTTAATGCAAATGATCAATGCAGGCTTTAATCCACTTAATCAAATGGCCGGCGGTAGTGTTGAAAAATATAAAGCATTAAGAAAGGAAATGGAAAAAGGGAACATTACTTTTGACATGGTAGCAAAAGCCATGCAAGACGCTACTAGCGCAGGTGGTCAATTTTTTGGATCAATGGATCGTGCTAGTAAAACTTTTTTCGGCGTATTGTCGACATTCAAAGACAATGTTACTAATATGCTGACAACCGTCGGAACGGCTTTAATACCTATTATTGTGCAGGGTATGGACAAAGTGACAACTTTTCTTGATCAATTAATGCCTTTGATTCAAGGCTTGATTACCCAACTAGCTCCTGTTTTTAACATGATGTTAGATTTAATTACCCAACTTTTACCTCAAATAATACCGATTATTATGCCTATCTTAACGGCTATTCTCGGGTTTTTACCGCCAATAATGAAAATTGTCATGCTTCTACTTCCATTATTGATGGCACTTATTACGCCGCTTTTACCACTTATACAAGATTTAGCAGGGATAATAACGGAAATATTATATATATTAGTACCTATTGTTGATTTATTAGTAACTATTCTAGTGCCCATTATAAAAATGATCATAACGCCTATTATTATGGTTTTGCAGCCCGCATTAAAATTCATTTTATGGCTATTAACATTGATGCGCCCAATATTAGAATTTTTTTTAAAAATTTTTACGGCGGTGGCAAAAATATTAGGTGATATATCTAATCTTATCAATGACAAGATTATGGGGGCGTTTCAAAATGTTTTAAAAGTTATTGAAGATGGTTTTTATGGTTTCATTAACTGGCTTATAGACTCTATCAACTGGATTTTAACGGCACTAAATAAAATAACGAAAATAAACATACCACTAATTGAAAAAACAACCAAAACAACAAGCTTAAACGCACAAAAAGACGCCCTAGCAGCACAACAAAAAGCAGCGGATAATATGAATAGAATCATCAATAATAATATGGATATTAAAGTAAATGGTGAGAATGGTCATAAAATAGGCAAAGATATTGCTAGTGCTTTTCAGTTTGAACTTCAAAAGATTATTATCAATACGAGGTTTTAAATGGCAGTAATACCAACTGTTTTATTTTTCAAACGTCCCAATAGATACGGGATTGAAGGTCAAAACCACTTCTTATTTTTTGATCTTAATATTGGGGAGCGTCATAGTAGATCGGCAAAAGCAACTATGTATAATGTAGAAGATGGCAGTATTATTGCAGATCATATCCAAAACGAATTAGAATCCGGTAGCTTAACAGGTTATATCACAAATTACAGCCTATCCCAACCAAACGGCATTATCACAAATAGAGCCCAAGATGCCTTTGATACATTAGAGCAATTATGGAAGGATCGGCAGCCTGTAACCTTATACACACTATTAAAAAAATATGAAAATGTAGTGTTGTCATTTAATTTTGACAAAAACAATTCAAAAGAAGACTTGACAATTGACATAGCATTCCAAAAAATAAATATTGTTAAATTACAGGAAATATCAGCCGTTGGGTATATAAAAATCAAAACAAACAATACAAATAGTAAGGAAACCAACCCCTTAGTCAATATTGGAAGGATTAGCCCATGATACAAATCTCAACATATCAAACCGCTAGCAGTCATTATACCTTTTCAATAATTTTGGAGCAAAAAGTATTCGATTTAACTTTTTTTTGGAATGAACGAAGTCAAAACTGGTATTTTAGTATAGAGAATAAAGAAGATTCGACAAAATTAACAAATAGAAAACTTGTTGAGAATTGGGCGCTATTACGTAACCATAAAGCACTTTTTAGAAGCCTGGAAGGTGATTTTATCCTATTACGATTATCAAATAGTTCAAGTGAAGTAGAGTTATCATATGATAATTTTGGATCATCTTTCATCTTATACTTTTTGTCAAGTGCTGAGTTAGCTTCTTGGGAGGTTGCAAATGGCTTTTAAACATAGTGTTAAATTAGAGATTGGAGAGTCTGGAAAAGGTTTGCTGATAAGTGATCTTAATTTTTCATTTAATGTTATTCGAGGCATTGGATCGGAAGCAAATAAAGCTTCTTTTATTGTTTTTAATGCGAAAGAGGACACCCAAAATAATATCATGAAAAAAGGCAACTACTTAATTTTTTCAGCCGGGTATGAAGATGAAAACAACATTGCAGTTGTTTTTAGTGGACAAATTATCAAAGCCACCACATCAAAAGACGGTAACGGTAGCCAGACAACCATTGAAGCAGAAAATTACGCCGGAAATAAAGAAGCATTTGCCTATACAACATTAAGTTTAGGTTATAAGGAAGATTCTCTACTAACTAATGTCATTAACGATCTTGCAAACCATTTAAACATACCTGTTACAGGTCTCCAAAACACAAGCATAGTCTTAGAGAATGGGTTAAACCATACGGGCACGGTATCAGGATTGATAAGAAAAATAAAGAATGTTCTTAAATCCAATGGTTGTGATTTATTTTTTGACAACTCGGAAATGATTGTTTACAATGTTTCTAGTACATCCAATTTTGAGGTTGTCCGTTTAACTTATGCGAGCGGATTATTAAAGGTTGAAAAGAAAATTGATGAAGAAGATGGTCTCTATAAAGGGCAAATAGAAGCTTTATGCCTTTTGAACCCAAAAATTAGACCTCGAAGCACTATAAATATAGATGGGGGTGTTGTAAAAGGCACTTATATTGTAGAAAAAGTAGAGTTTTCCGGTGATAATTTTGGAGGATCATTTCTTTGTAAAATCGAGGCATTAGAATGAAAAAAGACCCGTACCAAATTATGATAGAGTTCTTAGACGCTTATTTGCAAGATGTGCATACCTCTATACCGGGCGAGATCATTTCTTATGATGCTGCTTTGCGGAAAGCTACTGTAAAACCTCTGGTAAAAATGAAACACTGGGATGGTTCGGACGCCGAACATCAAAATATAACAAATGTGCCTGTAATTTTCCCTAGTTGTGGGAATTTTGCGTTGCTTTTCCCATTGCAACAAGGCGATTCTTTATTATTATGCTTCTCCGAAAATGGAATCGGGAAATATTTAAAATCTGGTACATTAAGTAATGCTGACACCCTTAACAGGTTTTCTCTTAATGATTGTGTTGCTTTACCTGGGCTTCATTCATTTGCCAAAGTTTCAAAACCGAGTAATTATATCGAATACACCGATCAAGGTGCTTTGGATATTGTTACAAGTAAGGGCAGTGTAAAAATTGATGCTGCCGGTAATGTGGTAATGAACGATGGCACAGAGGCATTTATAAAAGGCACTTTTTTTATTTCGGCTTTGCAGCCAGTTATTGCACAGTTAGCAAGTCTTATAACCGCCCCAGCATCCACACCTTTAACAAGGGGTGATTTGACAGGGGTACAAAGCGCGGCTACGACACTTCTAACACTTTTAGAGCAATGTAAAAGCACAAGGATAAAAGGCTTATGAAAGATATATATATTGACCCAAGCACTAATGATATTGTTATCAATAACTATGATATTAGACTTACACAATCTATCCAAGAGTATATAGCACAAAAAACAGATATTGTATTAAGTACTTTTCGAGGTGAGTGGTGGTTAAATGAAGATCTCGGAATACCTTATTTTCAAGAGATATTTATAAAGAACCCAAACATACCACAAATTGACAGCATATACAAAGCTGAAATAATGGGTATTACTGGTGTTCAAACAATTGTTAATTATAAAAATGAATATAATCCACAAACAAGAGAATCCTTAATTACTTTTACAGAGATTCTTGACACTGGGGAAAAAATAGAGGTGCAAAAATATGTCTAATGTATATGTTCTTTCTACTGGTCTAGTAATGCCAACTTATGATAGTATTAGAGCTGATCTAGAAGTTGATTTTAAAGTCGCTTTTGGCGATGATATAGACGTATCCGATCAAGCATTATTCGGGCAAATAATAGCCATAATAGCAAAATGGGTAGGCAAGAATTTTCTAATGGGACAAGAGATCTATACATCAAGAGACCCTGATCAAGCGGAAGGGGTCAGTCTGGATTATATTATTGCAGAGAATAATATGCGCCGTTTGCCAGCTTTACCGACAACCGTTGAAAATGCCATACTTTATGCTACTCCGGGATCAACAATCCCAGCCGGAAAAAGAGCAAAAGCACTCAATCAAACGGTTGAATATGTGCTTGATGCTGATGTTTTAATATTCGATCCGGCGGTAATATATGCAAAAATAGAATTAACTTCTGTTACAACCGGGGTTATATATTCCATAGCGATCAATTCTATAACTTACGCTTATACAGCATTAGGTGGAGATACTGTTAATGATGTTTTGAGTGAAATTAAAACACTGATTGAAGCCGGATCATGGACAGGTACGGTTACAGTTGACGGTAATTATATTATATTAGATGATACAGTTCAATTTGATGTTCTTTCTAGCAATATGAGCACTATACTGGAAGGTAATTATGGGAATTTTTCATGCGCTGAAACAGGGGCAAATAGCCTACCTGCAAATAGTTTGACTGAAATTGTCACAGCCGCGACAGGTTGGCAAAGTTTAATCAATCCTACCCCGGGAGTACTAGGAAGAGCTATTGAATCAGACACAGAAACAAGAATAAGACGTGAATATAGTATCAGTAACGGCAATGGAACGGAAGAGGCTATAAGAGATCGTCTGTTAGATACCGTTGCAAACGTTACACAAGCGATAGTTGTAAGTAATCGAACTGATGCCGTTGATGGTGATGGCCGCCCACCTCATAGCTTTGAGGCTATTGTTGTTGGAGGCGATAAAACGGATATAGCAAATACTCTATGGAATGTAGCAGCACAAGGGATAATGTTTACAGGTTCTATAAACAGTGATGGCAGTACTTCCCCCACAATACCCGGAAGCGGGATTTTAATAACAGATAGTCAAGGATATTCACAGTTGATTCGATTCTCACGTCCTGAGTCTGTGTATATTTGGGTTAATTTGGAGCTCTCCTTATACAGTGAAGAAGATTATCCGACTAATGGGGACGATTTAGTAAAAGCTGCTATTATTGATTGGTCGCTTCAAAACACTAATATAACAATTGGGAAAGATGTTATCCGGCAAAGGCTCTCAATTCCTATTTACACGATTCCGGGGATTGAGGATATTACTATTGAATTGTTTGGATCAACAAATTCCGGAGCAACCCCAACCTATACAGAAACTAATATAACTATATCAAGTAGGCAAGTTGCAGTTTTCACACTAAGTAAAATTACTATCACAGTAGTTTAAAAACTAAAAAGGGGTTGTTAATGAGTAGTTTTAGAGTAGAAAAGGAAGAATATAAACAACAAATTCAACTAATGTTATCTACTATGAAAGAAAAAAGTAACTTGATGAAACTAATGGAAGTCTTGTCAAATAATTTTTCAAAATCACAAGATCAACTAATAGAAATTCGAGATTACTTTACATTAGAAAATGCGGAAGGTGTTCAACTTGATGTGATTGGGAAAATTGCAGGACAAATTCGTAACGGATTGAGTGATGTTGAGTATAGAAAAAAAATTAAAATTAAAATCGCTATCAATAATGGATCAGGCGAGGCAGAAGTTTTTTACAATGCTATCATAGGATTGAAGGAATTAGCTTCAAAAGTGCAATTAAAAAATCTCGGCAATGCAGATCTTATGATCTGGATCAATGCCCCTATAACATATAGTGATTTTGAAGAAATAAAACGGATCACCGCAGCAGGTGTCAATTTGCAAATTATCGCCGGATCGGATGATCCGTTTGTGTTTGCTGATGATGTTGATGGTGAGGGATTCAGTGAAGTTGGTTTTACAAGCGTTGGTGGCAAATTACAAGAATTATTCATATAAATAAAAGGAGTTTAAAAATATGGCAAAACCTACTGAAAATTACGATTGGGCTATAAACAATACTACGGGGGCGACAATGGGACAAGCCAATAAAATCGCAACCGACACAACCCATAGAAATAACGGATGGGAAGAATTGGAAAAACCGCCCAGAAATTATTTTAATTATTGGATGAATGCAGTAATGAAGTTTCTTGATTATATTATTGATGAAGCTTTGGAAGGCGTTTTTACCTTTACAGGCAAAAAATCATTCACAAATGAAGTTGTAATTAACGGAGTTGAATCCTTAGGCACTATGGCATCTATTCGGGGTGAAACTTTGGGCACAGCTTTCACCACGTCAACATGGCAAAACGCAACAATAACAGCCCTTTCGAGTAATTCAATCGCTTATTTTAACGCCACTACTGACGCTTTATGTGTGTATACATTTAATGGTGCTACTTGGAGCTTAACAGGATCGCCTTTTTACGTCACAGCTCCCGGAGCCACAGCCCCATCAATAACAGCCCTTTCGAGTAATTCAATCGCTTTTATCGATGAAGGCGTTCAAGAACTTCGCAAATATACCTTCAACGGCTCTACTTGGAGCTTGACAGGATCAGGATTAGCTGTCACAGGGTTTTTTAACATGCACGCCTTATCAGCATTATCAAGTAATTCAGTGGCTTTTTACCACTATGGCACTAATGAATTACGCACGTATACATTTAATGGTGCTACTTGGAGCTTAACAGGATCGGCGTTAGTTTTGTCTAGTGCTTTTGGTGTCGGCGTACTAACAGTATTATCAAGTAATTCAGTCGCTTTTGTTGCTTCAAATGAAGAAAAATTATACAAATATACATTTAGCGGATCGGCTTGGAGTGTAACAGGTTCAAGCCTAAGCCTTACAGTAGGTAATCAACCTACTATATGCGCTCTTACACCTTCAACAATAGTTTTCACAGATACGAACGGAGTTGTAAGACTTTATTATTTCAATGGATCTTCTTGGGTTGCCATAGACACCTCGTATACAGTAGCGTCAACAGATACACCGACTATTACAGCGTTAAGAGCAAACACAATTGCATGGTATGATCAAGGTAATCAGAGAATAAGGCAATATAAAATAGAATGGGCTCCTGCAACACCATTCCAATTGTCAGTGTAAAAAGGAGAAAAATAAATGACTAATGTTGTATTGATAATGAAAGGTAAAGGTACAGGAGCAAGTGCAAGCGATACCAACGGAGGCGGCTGGTATGGTGAGTATCAAGATTCGAATGGTGCGCTTTTATATTCTTGGGATGTGATTCAAGGCGCTAATGGCGCACCCATTTCTACCGCTGCAAGTGCGGCTGCCACTGATAATGGTAGTGGGAAAGTACGGATAACAAAAGGCGCTTCTTTTTCTGCTTCTTTTGTTAATGCACTTGTATATTGTGATTTTGCAGCAACATACACAGATGGAAGATATCAAATTATTGCAGTCGATCCCTCCGGTAATTATATAGATATTGAATTAGCGTACTCAGCCGATGCGACCGTTACAACGGCAAAAGTCGGCGGTGCATTAGCGACACACACAGCATTAAGACCGCTTTTAGGTAATAAGGTTGTTGCACTTATAAGCAACTGTGTTACGTACAATACAGCTGACGCTACTGGAACATTTGCAACTAGCGATAAGGGTATTATGTCAATTGCAAATGTTATAACTGGTGCAAATGTAACAGAAAGAATTGCAAATAGTCTCCGAATTTATGGTGTTAGTAGTGTCACAGGGTTGCGAGATTATGCCAATAAAACGATTCTAGATGGCGCTTCCAAAACGATAGGCTTAGGTTATTATACAAATTCGGCTGATGGTTGTGTGATTGTCGATAATTTCACTTGTCAGCATTTTGGGTTTGGTGGTATGCACATTTGGGCGCCGAATTGCTTTGTCAAAAACTGCTATGTGTATAATGTCGGCGGTGTTTCAACCTTGACAGATCCTACAAACTTCCCATACCACGGCATTAGGACAGGGGCGTATGGTGTCATGGAGCACTGTTATATTGATACTGTGGTTGGTGGTTATGGTTATCTCAATACTATGTATTACTCGACTGTGCGGGGTTGTGTAATAAAAAATGCTGAATTAGGTGGAAATTCTACCGGGACAGCAACCACTTGTGCAATACACTATTCAAAATGCAGGTTTGAAAATAATGGAGCGTATCAGGTACGCTTGATTGACGGTAATCTTGATAATTGTATTATCAAGGGTAATAGTGCCGCTCTTGTGGTTGTCGCTTACAACTCGGATCAGGTTGGAACAAGATCATACGTTTCTATAACAAACTGCGTCTTCGACGGACTAAATAAAACCAATGCCAGAGTCGGTATTTTATGTGATGGTTCGGCAACCACACCACCTCTACGTTATGTTATTATGAACAATGTTTTTACTCGGCTTGGGGTTGGTGTGAAAAGTGTTTATAATTTTGGTTATGGTATTGTGGTTAATTATAACTGTTTTTATGACAATACTAACAACGTTGACACAAACGGCTATATTATAATCGACCACACAAACCCATTTAATATATATAGCGATCCAAAGTTTGTAGATTATACTAATTATTTCATTACAAAAGCAAGCCCACTGTATAAGACAGGCACAGGATCATTAAACGCTGCTACACCTAGACTAAGTACGAACTTTTACGATTTAGGGATTTCCTATTCTGATGTCATCGCTGGGAGTGGAGGATCAAATGGCTTATTCTTTGAAAGTGGATTATTCAGGAGCTAAAAAATGATGATTTCAATTTTTATATTAACTTTTATCATGTTAATCGTGACAATTATCTATGAAGTGATTTTCCCATTAAAATTAAAATGTAAGTTTTACAGAATAAAAAAAATTTCAGTTGATATAGTAAGAGTAGAAAAAAATAAAGCATTAGAAGAGGTAGCTTAATGAAATTCTTATCTAATTTTGATGTTATAGGTTGGGGAATAGTTTTTTTTCAAGTCTGTATCACATTGATACTATTAGTAAGTTTGTTTTTAAAAAGTAAGTTTGGCAGATGGTCGATTGGGAAAAATGGAATAACCTACTCCCATATCACAGAAAAAGATTGTATAATTGAGAAGCAAATGCTTTTTGCTACTAGAAAAGGAGCACTAATTCATAGCCAGCAATTAGAATTTGTAAAAAACACATTAAATCTTGTTGAAAAGGGTGCCGGATACACACATTATAATATGGTTGTGACAGTTATTATTGATCGGATGCTTGATCTTCTTCGTGTGTTTTTTGAAGATAATGGTTACGCTGATATGACTGAAAGTGAATTTGACGCTTACATTGAAACAACAAGTGCTTTTATGTTTGAAACGGCAAAAACAATAAGCACGGACAATTATATTGCTGAAATAATGGGGATGGGGCGAAAAGAGATGTTTATCCTTTGCGGTCAAGGATTAAGAAGGATATTTGATGATCATATTACAGACATCTTAAAAATGGCTCGAAGCTTGGCAATAAAGGCAAAAAATAAAAAATGAAAATAATAAAAGACTTTCTGACATTCAATCCATATTCGAGGCCCGGAACAAAAATAAAAAAAATTAAGGGTTTAGTTGTGCATTGGGTTGCAAATAAAAACACAACAGCTTTACAAAATAGAAACTTTTTTGAATCACGTAAAAATCAAAAAAAAGAATATGGATCAGCACATTATATTATTGATCCAAACGGTGATATTATACAATGTGTTCCTGATAATGAAATAGCGTATCATGTCGGTGCGCTTATTTATACAGAAAAAGCACGTCTTGAATTAGGTTATTATCCAAATAATTGCACAATTGGTGTTGAGTGCTGTCATATTGATGATGCTGGAAACATGACTACTTTTACATATCAAGCACTTATTGAGCTATTACACGAACTCATGCAAAAATATGAGCTTAACAGTAGCAATTTATACAGACATTATGATATAACTGAAAAATTATGTCATAAATGGTTTGTTGAAAACCCCAATGAATGGGAAAAATTAAAAGGAGACTTAAAATGAATTTTTACAATTTAAATTTCACAATGGTTGACATGGGTATTATCACACTAATCATAATATTGATGCAGCTTATAAAAAAATGTGTAAAAAAAGAGCCAAAAAGACCCACATTTAACATTTTTAGTATAAAAGACTTATTTCCTATTTTTACCCTCGCTTTGGGTCTAATTTTTGCAAATGGCGTTGCTTTTTTAACTTGTTCAAAAGTAGAAAAAGAATACCTTGATTTTATTTTTTTAAAAACTTTTACCTACTTTTTAGGATCGATTGCTTTTTATGACGTTTTGATTGAAAAAATTATAAAGTATATGCGATATAAAAAGGAGCGTAGATAAAATGGATGATATAGACAATATTCAAACTACTGAATGTGTTTGTATTGAGTGTAAAAAGTATGCGCAATGTATATCAATAAAGCGTGGTAAAGTATGGAATGTTCGGCTATGCCCATGTTATGAGGGTTTTTATGCTTAAAGTGAAATATATTAAAATAGGTGTTTTTTTAATTGTTTTAATGCTTGTTTTATTTTTTTTATATTGTTTTTTTAATGATTTTTTAAAAAATAATCCAGTTATTAAATGGCTTCTTGGTGCTTCTAGTGTTGTGGGGGGTTATTTAATAGCACAGAAAAAACAAAAAAATAAGGTTATCTCTGAAATTAAAAACAGCAACACTAAAATAAAAAAAAATAAGGAGGATTTAAAAAATGAAATTGATAAAATTGAGCACAATACTTATTCTAGTACTGATCTCAACAATGATCCTATCATCCAACGAAGCAAAAATAGAGAAAATTAAATATAATGGTGTGGAAGGTTATTTTATCAATCAAGCGTATTATAATCAAATTCTTGTTTTAGAGGCTGAAAATAAAAGCTTCTCCTTCCAGATTTCAGAATATGAGAATCAAAAAAAACGATATGAAGAGTTAATGTTGATCAATGATAATATTGAAAAAAGTTTAAAAAATGAGTTAAAAGACTATGAACGATTAAAAAGATATAACAATATTAAAAATTATATGCTTACAGGCAGTATAGCACTAGATATAGTGCTTGCAGGTGTGCTAGCGTGTGTGATAATTGTCGGTGTAGAAAAATAAAAGGCTGTTTAGGCAGCCTTTTTATCATATCAACTGAATTCTTTTCCCTCGCCCTAACTTCATGATCGGTAAGCCTAGTTCACGTGCTTTTTTTAGAATAGTTACCCTTGAACACTTAAAATATTCTTCTGCTGCTTTTGAGCCCTTTTCAGTATAAATCTCTATGAATTTATCATTATCGATTCTCTTTAAAAGGCCTCTGCCCTTTCGCAATGGTAATAGATCAAGCTCTTTCACTTTTCTATGCACTGATGATACTGAAATGGTATAATGCTTTGCTGCTTCAACAATACTATGGTTTTGTAAAAAAGTTATAAAAGTAGCATCATCAATATTTTTTATCTTTGTTTTATAGTTTGATGTTAATCCAAGTTGCTTTGCTATGTTATGAGCGGAAACATAACAAATATTAAGCTTTTTTGCTATTTCTTTATATGACATAGTTTTTTTTAGTCTCAGAAATTCCTCAATTGATATCTTTTTACTTTCATTTTCTGGCATATCTTAATAGCCTCCTGTTTACTATCTTAGCATAAAAAAGTAGAAAAAGCAATGTTTAATCTATCTATATATTTAATTTATTGTATTTACTTTTTAAGAAATATAGTGTAAAATTAACGCTTAAAAGGAGTTTTAAATATGTCGGAGATCGAGAATAAGGGTAATGTTGATGCTACTGCATTATTTCAAAAAAAACTAATAGAAAATGTTGCTTTCCAATATGTTAGTATGTCAAAAAATTTATTTTTACGTTCTGATTTGAATTTACTTGAAAAGCATATATTAAGTTTAATATGCCATTTTTCTTACAATACAGGGAATATAAATCAATGCTATGAAGGTTCTAATCAATATCTAGCTTTATATTTTCAAGTTTCAGAATCCCGAATAAGTCAAGTAATAAGTCAATTAGAAAAGTTGAGACTCGTTGATGTGGAATGTTCACGCATACAAAATGATATGGGTATGTGGGTTTCTAAACGAAAAACGAAACCAACAGCACTTGCAAAGCTGTTAAACAGTAATGATTTTATATTTTTAAGTGTCCCAATCGTTGATATTACTATGAGTTTAAAAAATTTAACTGACAGTTCGGAAAATTTAACTGACAGTTTCAAAAATTGCGAGCTATTAAGTATAGTAATAAGTAAACTAATAAGTAATAATAGTATTACTAAGAATAGTAATACTATTAGATCTGAAAAATCAGATCAAAATCCAACACAAAATAAAGAAGTGTCTAAAATAAGTAATATTGACAGGGTTATAGATACATATATAAAAAAATGGAATGATTATATAGACTCTAATATAAAAAATAATAAACCTTCTAAAATAAAGATCGACAATACTTCTAAAATAATCAAATCAATTACAACATCTATTCTAATGTTAGAAAATGGTACATTTTTAAAAAACAGACCTGTGGATCTTGATGTAGAAAAAAATAAAAAGTTTACAACCGATGAAATCATAAAAAACATAGAAAAATATTTATCCCTATTTGATTCTAATCTAGTAATATCAGGGTGGAAGGGTGTTTTTAATCGTGAAAAATTGCTTAAATCATTAGATGCTTTTTTATATAATCCAATATCAAAAAATTCATTTTTTTTCTTTATTTTCGATAAAGATATTGTTGATCAATCAAATTTAAATATTATCTATAAAGATTTGGACTATACTGTTATAGAGCGTTATTTTGCTCTATTTAAGTCAGATTATATTGAAAATTATAAAGTGAAAATATTAAAGACTCTAAATGAACTAAATATTGAATTTGACAAGATCATACAGGGAAATCAGGATATAATTAAGATAGATAAAAAGTTATTATTTGATAAGTATTTAGAGTTTATTTTTTTAAAATATGATTGGATAGATTCTAAAAACTATGGGAATATCGCGGTAAATTCAGAAGCATATCGACTTTTTAAGGTGTGGTTAAATGAAAATGAACATATCAATATTGATATGAGCGAGACAGAGCGTTTAGCAGTGAGAAAAGATCGACTTATTTTTGAAGGTGTTAAAACAGAATTTGATTTTCTGGGGAATCTTCCCATTGATCCTATGCCTGATTTGGGTGACATTGTTGAAGAATATTTGTCATCTAGGTTGTCTTTTTTAAAATTGGGGCGGGCATATATAGGTATATCTAGTAAATTAGCTGTAATTGAGTGTTTTTTGACGCATTCAGACATGGATGTAAAGAAAAAGATATGTTTAGATTTATATCGAGCTGGTCTTTTTGGTTGTGAAAAATATTATGGGAAAGTAGTGTCAGAATTTGATTTGTCCTCATTATTTTTAGATGATCCTTATGCGATTATTGATGCTGCCGGAAAGATAAAAGAAATTGGAATTAAGTGTTATAATGATGATGAGGTTCATTTTTTGAAAGGCGTTTTTTTAAACAGTGCCTTTTATTATAAGTTAAATGATTTGTTTAATTCTTTGTTGGATAGGTTGCACTATGCTAAATAATTTATCGTAAATAAAGTGTAAAATATTAAAATATATTTGACAGGATATATAAAAAATGATATTATTGCGTATAAGTTAAATAAATAATTTTTTAGGAGTTTAGAAATGAAATTAACAGAAATAAAAAAAAGATTAGACAATGATTTTGTCATTGTTCAAAATGTATTCCAGAACGGTGAAAAATATATAAGATTACAGAAAGCAGGCGCTTCTATTAGTGATATACCATCCTTAAAAGTAACATCAAAGCAATTAGAGAATTTGTTAAAGCAAGGTCTTATCTATATTAGTTATTCTTGGGGCTGTGAAGGCTTAGGTGGTGGTTTTTATATTGTGTATTCAAAAGTTATGTGCTCAAAAGTGGTGTAAATGGTTATAGTCAATATTGTTAATATTGATTCATAATAGATTAACGTTGTTGATCTTTTTTTTAAAAGACTATAAAAATAGTCAGATAAGTAAATTTTTTTAATGTTTTTGGAAAGACAACACTATATTTTTTGAACAACAAAAAGAAGGGTCAAAAGCCCTTCTTTATTTAAATTGGGGTGTTTTGGAATGAAAAGAGCTTGGAAAAATAAAGATGGTAAAATAAATTTAAAGTTTTCATCAGAACATAAAAAAGAATTTATGGTTATTCTGGATTTTGTGAAGTCTTTGCCTAACAGAACATTTGACACAAAATTAAAAATATGGACGGTTCCGAACAATCAAACGGTTATAAAAAAAATAAAAGAAGCTGGTTTTGTTTGTGAAGGTTTAGAAGAATCTGTAAGTAACAAATGGCAAGCTTTTAAAATAGATCTCTCTAAATTAGATGGGTTTAGGGATTATCAAAAAGAGGGTGTTAGATTCTTATGTGCAAATAATGGTCATGCGCTATTAGCTGACGATATGGGTATCGGTAAAACTATCCAAGCACTGGGTTATCTTATTCAAAACCCGGATATTAAAAAGGTTTTGATTATTTGTCCTGCGAGCGTAAAAGAAAATTGGAGAAAAGAATTAAAAAAATGGACAGGTCGATCATCAGTGGTTTTAAGTGGTAGATCAGATCACATAAGAGGCGATATAGTAGTAATTAATTATGATATATTATCAGATTATACAGATTCTATTTTAGATTATGGTTTTCAGCAAATTATAGCAGATGAGAGCCATAACATTAAAGAGCCTAGACGTATAAAAACAAAAGCTTTTTGCAAAATAGCTAAAAAAGTTGGTCATGTTATCGCTCTTACAGGTACACCAATCGAAAATAGACCGATTGAGATTTTTACAACGCTTGAAATATTAGATCCCAAAATGTGGTCAAATCGTTTTAATTTTGGCGTGCGATATTGCAACGGAAAAAATAACGGTTTTGGCTGGGTGTTTAATGGTGCTTCAAATATGGATGAATTGCACATATATATATCATCGTATATGCTTAGACGAAAAAAAAGCGAAGTTTTAAAAGATCTTCCTGAGAAAACTCGATCCATTATCTCTATTAAGTTAAGCGATACTGATTTTAAAAAATATAAAGAATTAGAATATACTTTTATGTCTGATAGTGTTATGTGTATGGACTTTTTAGGTGTTTATAATGAATTAACGCTAGCTCTTTTTGATATAAAAAAAGAGATTATATTTAGCTGGTTAGATGATTTTTTAGAGTCCGGCAAAAAAATTGTTATTTTTGCGGTGCATAAAGTAGTTATTAGTGCGTTCATGGAAAAATACGCAGAAAAAATAGTAAAAATAGACGGATCGGTCGATAGTAAAAATCGTCAATCTATTGTTGATTATTTTCAAAATAATGAAAAGGCACAGATTTTCATTGGTAATATAAAAGCGGCTGGGGAGGGGTTGACTTTGACGGCTGCTGATACTGTGCTGTTTATCGAGTTGCCATTAACGCCAGGTAGGCTTTTTCAGGCAGAAGACAGATGCCACAGAATAGGGCAAAAGAATGCAGTTACTGTCTATTACCCATTGGTTGAAAATTCTATTGAAGAGTTTTTATTTAATACTCTTACAACAAAAGAATCGATTGTTAATAATGTAATAGATGGCCTTAATGATGACAGCTCATCAGTGTTGAAAAATTTATTTAATCAATATAAAAATATTAAGGGGTAAAGAATGATTATAAAATATGCTAAAACAGAAATAGATGACCAAAGAGCTATTTATCTTGTAGGTGAAGCTTTAAAAAAGAACATAAAAAAATTAGCATTAAATGTGTAGATTAAATTATGCGGATAGATATAAAAAAATTATTGGACGATCATAATATTGTAAATAAAGATACTGGAAAGAATACGCAAGCGGGTTGGCTTAATATCAATTGCCCGTTCCCTCATGAAAAGGGCTTAGATGAAGGCTTTCATGGTGGTTTTAACCTCGAATCCGATAAATTATATTACAGTTGTTGGATTTGCAAATGGCATCCTCTTGATATTGTTTTGGAAAAATTAGGCATTGACGCTTCATTTTTAAATGCTTATAAATTCCCTAGTATAAAAAAAGATAAAGCCATAATAAAAAGACCATCCCATATTGAAGTTCCGGGTATAAAATCACCTTTATCGCTACATAGAAAATATTTTTTAAAACGTAAATTTGAAATTGATTTTTTGAGTTTAAAATATGATTTGCGTTTTACGGATCACTCAGACGGTTTCTATAAATTCAGGGTTGTTTTCCCAATATATCTTAATCAAAGAATAGTTTCTTATCAATGTAGGGACGTGACTGATCAGCAAGAGGTTCGTTATCTTGCTTGTAAAAAGGATGATGAAATAATCGAGCACAAACACACATTATATAATATAGATAATTGTACACTGAATAAAGTCATTGTCGTTGAGGGTATTTTTGATAATTTAAGATTGGGTGATAATTGTGCAAGTAGCTTTGGAACTGGGTTTACAGATGAACAAATCGCTTTAATAAAAAGTAAAAAATTCAAAAAAGTGTTTATATTGTTCGATAACGAGGATCGAGCACAAAAAGATGCCGAGAAAATGGCTATAAAACTCTCTGATAACGATATAGAAGCCTATATAGTGAATATCCCTTTTGAAGATCCAGCGGTGATGTGTGAAAAAGATGTCATAGCTCTAAAAAGTAAACTTGGTGTGTATTGATTATCGTAAATAAAGTGTAAAATATTAAAATATATTTGACACAGTGTATAAAAAATGATATTGTAGCGTATAAGTTAGATAAATGAGGGGTAAGAAAATGAAAATAACAAAAAATGATCTGCGTGATGGTATATATTATGATGGTGCTTTAATTTGCAATGAAAATTTAAAAATTGATTGTGGTATAATTATAACAGGTTATTTGGATTGTCAAGGTTATTTGGATTGTCGAGGCGATTTGGATTGTCGAGGCAATTTGGTTTGTGGAGGCGATTTGGTTTGTCAAGGCAATTTGTATTGTCGAGGCAATTTGATAATATGACACTGCTAATTTCAACAACATTAGCTTATAAATATATGAAGTAGGAGGATAAAATAACATGGTTT
>Ga0315288_10000975_pt1 | contig 36341 bp, 32 predicted proteins | sample YL17G11_20_MG_FD_203454 | JGI IMG/M metagenome (GOLD analysis project Ga0315288, IMG submission 203454) | Sediment microbial communities from Yellowstone Lake, YNP, Wyoming, USA - YL17G11_20 | ecosystem: Environmental > Aquatic > Freshwater > Lake > Sediment | place: USA: Wyoming | collected...
GTGCGCGCTGCCTTGTCCCTTTATTATGTGTTGAAGTAGGTTGGTGAGATGGCTTTGTCTGGTCTTCCAATGTTTTCTGCTGCTTCTCTGTTTAGAACCAGGCACAATAGGCTGTAGAGCGCGTAGGAAGCGACGTTTCTTACGTCTCTGACCTTGTTAATGGCTAGGCTGTACTGCGTCTTGAGGAAGCTGTAGACCGCTTCAATGTGAGGCCTCTTACGATACTCCCTTTTCTGGTCTTCCGGCCCGTAGGTTCGAAACTTCTTGTCCACCCTTAGAAGGCCTTTAACGTCGCGTTTCTGGTTAACGGGATAAGGAATCACTGCCTCGTCAACGGCACTTCTGAGTTTGCTGTCGCTGTATTGGCTGTCAGCTATCACGCTTCTCAATGTGGCTGCAGACCGCTTGAGAATCTGCTTGGTCTTCTCCAGTATGTTCAGTGAGTGTTTCTTCTCGTTCTGGTTTGCAGAAGCAAATGCGCAAGTCAAAGGAAGCATAGTCTGAGAATCGATGGACAAGTGAAGCTTGTAGCCTAGCCCGAAGGTTCTGCCGGCTCTTCCAACCCTTGCATCACCGTCAGAAAGGCCTTTCTGGTTGTCCAATGGATGCCGTGTGCTCCAAGCCTTTATGAAGGAGGCGTCTAACACGGCATCAACGTCTTTCGCATCGTTCCGTTTCAAGAGCTTAACCACTTTCTCCTCGATTATTCTGGTGAGGTTGTCTTCCCCGACTTTTCGGATGAACCTGCTGAGAACGCTTCTCGGATAGCCCGTTTCGCCTATCTTTATCAGGCACAGTTTTCTCAGTCGTTGATCCACGTCAAGCAGTCTAGTCATTTCTCTTAGACTGCGAACGCCCTTCATTTTCATAACAATGAAAGTTCTGAAAACCCCTAGTGGATTCCTTGGAGGTCTCCCAGGCCCAACCGTGTGAAAGCAACTGTGCACTGCAGCTTTAGCAAAACTTAAGTCTACGTTTTTGAAGAGGGTTTCTAGGGTCGCGTGTTCATCTTGTCCCGCTGGGATTCACCTCCTAAGCTTGGACGTAAGCCATAAAATACGAGACCCCAACTGCATTAATTAATTTAGGGACAAGCCAGCGCGTGAAGTCTAATCCAACCAACCAGTAACATGAGACTTTTTTGTCCACTAACACACACGCGCGCGCACATAGGCTTCACTCCCATGACATCCATGGTGGGCGCTGACTCGATCTGAAAGAAACGTTCGGAACATCGTGTTTTGAAAAAACGCTTATTAGTCAACCCTGCCAAAACACAGCCAAGGCACGGGGGAACCAGAATGGTGAACTTATCCAGAAGAACCAGTGATTTAGGCACTGAGAATGCTTTTACAGTCTTAGCTGAAGTGAATAGAAGACTGAGAGAAGGAGCTGACATAAAGAACTTCTGTATTGGCCAGCCTGACTTTGACACACCTGAGAATATCAAACAAGCTGCGATTAGAGCAATAAAGAGTGGCAAAAGTGGCTATACGCCTTCTTCGGGCATTCCTGAACTGCAGCAGGCTGTTGCCGCTAGATTCAGTAAAACAAGGGGAGTTGAGATCAAGCCCGAGCATGTCGCCGTAGCTTGCGGCGGGAAACCTTTCATATACTGGAGTATTCTGTGCACGACAGACTATGGCATGGGCGACGAAGTAATCTACCCGAATCCTGGCTTTCCCATCTACAAAAGCCAAATCGCTGCTCACGGGACCAAACCTGTTCCACTTCCACTGATTGAGGAAAGAAAATTCGCGTTTGACATCGAAGATCTGAAGAAGAGAATAAGCAAGAAAACAAAAATGCTGATCATCAACTCTCCGCACAACCCTACTGGGGGGGTCTTGAAGAAGGAGGAACTAAAGGCAATAGCAGATCTTGCAACCGACCATGACTTTTGGGTCTACTCTGATGAAGTGTACTCGACACTGGCATACGATGAACCATTCACGTCAATAGCATCAATAGGTGGGATGCTTGACAGAACAATCATGGTCGATTGCGCTTCGAAAGCATATGCAATGACCGGCTGGCGTTTGGGGTATGCGGCAAACAAGACACTAGCGCCCCACTTCGCACGATGGATGACGAATACCGACAGCTGCGCCAACCAACCTACTCAATGGGCTGTTGTGGAAGCCCTAAACGGCCCACAAGACGAATCAGAGAAAATGGCAAAAAGCTTCAAGGAAAGAAGAAACCTGATCGTTGGACTGCTGAACAAAATCAAAGGAATCAAGTGCTTGAGTCCAGGCGGAGCATTCTATGTCTGGCCAAACGTAACACAAGCCTGTAAGCTGGTCGGAGCAAAGTCCGCCGAGGAGTTCAGGAGAATGCTGCTGGACAAAGGTGTCGCTTGCTTGGCCGACATCCATTTCGGAGGCAAGAACATTGGTCAGACCGAAGAGTACATCAGATTCAGCTACGCCACCGCGGAAGACGACATCGATGAGGGAATGAGAAGACTCAAGGAGTTCGTCGAAGGGTAACAGAAGCCAGCGCGCTAAGATCGCAGTGAGTGCAACGAAGGCTTACTCTGAGAAAACGCTTGACAAAAGCACGGCGATTCTCTGGGACGCTGCTTCAACGTCGTCGGTCATCTCTTCTCCAAAATCCGTGTTCCCAGGCTGAACAAGGAGAAGAGAGATCTTCGCCTTCGTGTTCGCGTTGATGTACTCGCAGAAGAGCCTCAGTGGGAGCATGTGACTTGAAAGAGCCTGAAAATCTGACAGTTTTGAAGATTCGACTAATCTTGATTCACCCGGCCTCAGCGCCAAGATTGCGGCGTCTACGAGAAGAACATGAGTGGGTTCAAACTCCGTGATTTGCTGCAAATACGCTTCTGGCACCGTTTCGCACTCAATTAGCATCACTCTATCTGGAACTCTATCTTTCAAGTCTTGAACGATCTTGACGCCGACAAAATCGTCGCTTCGGATAGGGTTCCCGATTCCAGCGACCACGACCCGTTCGGCGCCCTCAAACCATTTTCTCAGTTCTTGTTCTATGCTATAGTTTTCTCTAGTCACGTCAGAACTCCTTTTGCGGGTTGGAAAAGTGAGAAAAAAGTACTGAAGAAAATTCTATCGCTGCATCGTGTCGATCAGTTGTCTGTTGCTGTCGTATATCTTTACTGTCATGGGCATTTGTCCTATAGCGTAGTGCGTTGCGCATCCGAAGCACGGGTCGTAGGCTCTGAAGGCCATCTCCACCTTGTTAAGCGTGCCCTGATCTACCTTGCCGCCGTGAATCAGGCCTTTGGCAGCATCTCGAATGGACATGCAAATCGCAGGATAGTTGTTCGTTGTAGCGACTATCATGTTAACGTCCTTGATTAGCGCGTCCTTGTCCAGCACGTAATGGTGGTACAGCGTGCCCCTGGCCGCTTCAACAACACCGACGCCTTCGCCCGGTTCTCCTGGCTTGTTGCGCACGTTCGTGCTCGTTATTTCTGGGTCTCTAACAAGCTCCAATGCCCTTTCCGTGGCGTACAGCAACTCAATCAACCGCGCCCAGTGGAAGGCAAGCGTGCCGTGAACGGGTTTGCCGCCCAGAGTCTTGTACATCTGTTCATACTCAGCCTGTGCTAGCGGCGTAGCCATGCCGCTTGAAGCATTCAATCTGCCGAGTGGGCCGACACGATAGACCCCGCTGTCTGCGCCGCAGGTTAGGCCTTTCCAGCCAACCTTCTTCAGGTACGGGAACTTGGAGTAGGTCCATTGCTCAACGTGCTCGCCTATGTGTGTCAGGTAGTCTTTTGGTTCAAACTTCAAGAACTCGTTTCCGCTGGGATCGACAACTCTGATTTTTCCATCGTAAAAGTTCACTTTGTTGTGCTCATCAACCAAACCCATATAGTACGTTTTCATCGTGTAAGCGTCGCTCTTGATCATGTCCACGTACTTGCTGTTGCCCAACACGATGTCATGGAATATCTTCAGGGTAAGCTTCGCGAACTCCAAGGAGGATGCAGCCATCTTCTCAATTTCGGCTCTGCCCTCTTCGCTCAGCGGTTTGGAAATGCCTCCCGGCAACCCGCACACTGGGTGAGTCGCCTTTCCCCCAAGGATCTCCGTTATCCTTTGTCCATAAGCCCTGTGCTTGATGACTTCCCTGGCAACGTCCATACCTGCTCTTTCGATGACGCCCAAGATGTTTCTCTTCTCTGGCGGAGCATCTGGGCCAACTATGAAGTCTGGACCCCCCAGGTAATAGAAGTGCAGGGTATGATCGTAGATAATGTAGCCTGCGTACATGAGTTCCCTGAGTTTCTTGGCTGCTGACGGCGGTTCAACGTTGAAAGCGGCGTCCAACGCTTTCGTTGCGGCAAAGTGGTGAGCTACGGGACAGACTCCGCAGATCCTAGTCGTCAGGATGGGCATGAGCTCGGCTCTTCTGCCGACACAGAACTGTTCAAAGCCTCTGAGTTCAGGAATCTTCAGGTAGGCGTTTTCAACTTCGCCTGCATCATTCAAGAATATTGAAATGTTTCCATGACCCTCAAGTCTAGTTATCGGGTCAATGACTATTTCCTTCATTGTTTCATCACTTTCCTCCTAAGAATCGACGATGGCAAAGAATACATGTAAAATGTTCCAACTGGATCCTTGATCTGGTTCATGAGTGCTTCGACATCTTCATCGGTGTAGTGCTCCTGCTCACCCTCCAAACCCAGGATTGAAGCCAATGCACTCATCATGGCTGCGCCCTGTTCTGGAGAATTGGGGCATGGCCCGCCGCACCCCGTACAGGGCATATCAACCGTCAAACACTGAGCACCACATCCGCTGCGAGTCGCTGGACCAATGCAGATTATTCCCTGTTCAAGCAAGCATCGTTCTGGCTCAGGAACCTTCTCATGAACACGGTATATCTTAGATATCTTCTTGTTCTCCTTTTTCCTTGGACACTCATCACACACAGACTTCAACGGCGCAAGCACCGAGCCTTTCGGTGGCAACGCGCCTTTCGCTATGGCATCAACCGCGTTCGCTATCAGTTTGACTGGCGGCGGACAACCAGGCAAATAATAGTCCACATCAACAGTCTGATCCAAGGTTTTCACGGTATCGTAGAACTCCGGAAGCTTCAACAATCCTTCTTTAACTTCAGTTCTTGTCTGCGGCAAGACACCGTTCGAGTTGGAAACCGACTTACTATGCAGATAGACTTTGCTAAAAATCTCTTTGCGGTCGTGGAGGTTCGCCAAGCCCGGTATGCATCCCTCTTGGGCACAGGAGCCAAAAGCTACGAGCGTCTTGGACTTTCGTCTCAGAAGCTTCGCCATGTATTCCTGTTCCTCGCTTCTTATCGACCCGTTGAAGAAGCAGATGTCGATGTACTTGTCAGGCATTGCCTCGACGTCCTTGTATTTGACGTCCATCGCCACGGGCCAGAAAACTATGTCAGCGAGCTTCACGACGTCCAGTATTTTCTCGTTTATGTCGAGCACCGCGATCTCGCATCCACCGCAGCTTGCAGCCCAGTAGAAGCCTATCTTCAGTTTCTCTTTCGGCATCATGTTCCACCTTCACATACTTGTTTGATGAGTTTAGAAGTGTCTACACGCAGCTCGCCTAAGGCAAGCTCATCAGGCTTCATGCCCATCGCCAAACCGAGCAGCTGCGGATAGTGCAGAACTGGAATACAGTATGTTTCGTTGAACATCTTCTCGATGCGCAGCTCGTTCGTGTCGTACATTATGTGGCAGAACGGGCAAATGGTAATCAGTGCCTCCGCACAAACCGCTTTGATGTGGTTCAGCTTGTCCCTCGCAAGCTGCAACGCAATCTTGTCGTTTACGCCTACGCTTGGCGCACCACAACATTCAGTCTCGTCCATGTAATCCAGGCAAGTTGCCCCTGTTGCTTCAATCAGCGCCTTGAGCACCTTCGGGTCTTCCGGATCATCAAACCCGATAAACTCCTTCGGTCTCAGAATGTGGCAACCATTATGCTCTGCAACCCTAAGCATCGTAAGCGGCTTGACAACAGAGTTCTTTATCTTCTCCAACCCCACGTCTTCGATCAGAACTTGCATGAAATGCTTTGCATTTTGCGTTCCCTTGAACTCCAGCCCAGCCTCTTTCAGGTGACAGTTTATCTCATCACGCAGCGTCTTGTCTTCTTTCAGCATCTTGTTGACTTTCTTCAGGGTTCCTGCGCAACCCGGGCATAGGGTTATGATGTCCAAGCCTTTCTGTTCGGCTAAGGCTAGATTTCGCGCTGCCAAAATGAGCATTGTCTCGTGGCTCACGGGATCCAGCGGAAGACCGCAGCAGTTGAACTCGGGCATTTCGACAAGCTCAACGCCAAGTTTTTCAAGAATCTTCCTTGACGAGATCTCAAAAGCAGCAACACGGTAAGGGATTGCGCACCCAAGAAACATGAGATACCTAAGTCCAGCCATCTCATTCAACCTTCTTCTCCATGTGCCTGAGAAGATTCACTTCACGCAGGCTCTTCCTTATGCTCTCAGGGTTGCCCTTTGGCAAAGGTGGAAGCCCAGAGGTTTCTCTCTTCCTCACTCTCAATTCTGGAATCTTGTAGGCATACCCAGATTCAAGGATGCTTACACACTGTTCCTTGAAGACCTGCGGAATGTGACCTTGTTCCGCTGCAAGGTTTCTCAGCACGCGTATGACGCTGGCAACCTCGACGTCCTGTGGGCAACGGTCTGTACATGTGAAGCACGATGCACAAAGCCACAGAGAATCACTGTTCAGCACTCTGTCCTTCAGGCCAAGCTGGGTCATGCGAATGATCTGCCTTGGTCTGTAAGTGTCGCTGAACCTCGCGATGGGGCAGTCTGAAGTGCATGTTCCACACTGGTAGCACCGCATCAGTTTTTCGCCGCCGTGCATTTTCGAGATTTCATACTTGAATCTGGGGTCAATCTCCGATGATTTTATCGTCTTCTTCACTGTCTCCGCCATCAAGCCTTAACCTCCTTGCTCGCCAACGGGTTTGGTCCAAGCTTCTTTATCTCGCTCACCATATCGCGCACCACGGTGGCAAACTTGTCTCCTTCGCTTGCAGAAATCCACTCTAGCCGAACCCGTTCTGGTTCAATGCCGAACTGTTTCAGAACCTTTTTCAGTAGGTTTATTCTGCGCATGGCCTTGAAGTTACCGCTGATGTAGTGACAGTCCGAGGGTAAGTGGCAACCGGCAACGAGCACGCCGTCGGCGCCGTCCTTGAAAGCTTCAAGGATAAAAGCTGGATCTATTCTGCCACTGCACATTACACGAATAATTATTATGTTTGGAGGATACTGGATTCTGCTTACTCCGGCGAGGTCTGCGCCCGCGTAGGCACACCAGTTGCAGAGGAAACCAATTATCTTCGGTTCAAACCCGTTCTTTTCGCTCATTCTCTCGCCTCGCACAATGCGGCTTCAATCTGGGCAAGTATCTCCTCCGTTGTGAAGTGCCCCATGGTTATGGCTTTAGTTGGACAAGCCGTACCGCAAGCACCGCAGCCTTTGCACAGTGCTTCAAGCACATGTGCGATGGTTTTGCCGTCCTTGTCCTTCATTTCAACTGCACTGTATGGACACAGATATTCACAAACTCTGCAACCACTACATAAATCTTCGTTCACGCTTGCGACGATTCCTTCCATCTCAAGCGTTTTTCTCGAAAGTATGGTTGTCGCTCTTGCAGCAGCGGCACAAGCCTGAGCAATGCTCTCTTCTATGTACTTCGGCGAGTGAGCCATGCCGCAGAGGAAAACGCCTTCGGTTGCAAAGTCTACGGGTCTAAGCTTCATGTGTGCCTCCAAGAAGAAGCCGTCCTTCGTCAATGGTACTTTGAGCATTTCAGCTACGTGCTTGTTGTCAGGATTAGGGATAGTTGCTGCACTCAGAACAACAGCATCTGGCTCGACCTCAACCTCTTCCCTGATCACTGGCTCCCAGAAAGTGACCTTTAGCCTTCCGTCCTCCACCGCAACCTGTGGCTTTCTCTCGTCATCATAGTTGATGAACATGACCCCTTTCATTGCTGCTTCACGATAGTAGTCTTCCTTGAAGCCGTACGCCCTCATGTCCTTGTACAAGACGTACACTTCTGTTTCTGGATTTGTCTCCTTGATTTTCAACGCGTTCTTTATGGCTTGACCACAGCATATCCGTGCACAGTTTGGCCTTTCCTCGTTCCTGGCGCCGACACACTGAATCATCACAACACTTCTGGCCTTGAACTCGCCTTTAGCCAGCTTCTCTTCGAGTTCATGTTGCGTCATGATTCTCGAGTCACCGCCATATAGGTACTCGGTAGGTCTGTATTCAACGGCGCCAGTAGCCACGATTACTACTCCGTGCTCGATTTCCATCAACTTGCGCTCTGGCTGTTTTATCTTCGACTTGAAATTGCCCACAAAACCGTAAATATCAACGACCTCTGCACCAGTGTAAACGTGTATCTTGTCGTTTTCCTTGACCGCCTTGATCAAAGCGTCAAGCTTCTCCTTTGGATCCGCACTGTCTCCAAGCAGGTAGTGGATCGAACGCAGATGTCCGCCCAATTGCTTCTCTCTCTCAACCAGATGCACCTCAAACCCTTGCTTTGCGAGTTCTAGGGCTGCAGTCATACCGGATACGCCGCCACCGATAACGAGACCCACTTGTGTGACGTTTATGAGCGGTTTCTGCAGAGGTTTCAGAAGCTTGGCCTTCGCGACGATCGATCGCACGAGGTCTTTGGCTTTTTCTGTTGCTTCCGTAGGCTTGTGCATGTGGACCCAGCTGCATTGATCGCGAATGTTGGTCATCTCAAACAGGTACGGGTTCAATCCAGCCTCTTGCACCGTCTCTTTGAACAAGGGCTCATGAGTTCGCGGCGTGCACGACGCTACGATGACGCGGTTCAGCTTGTTCTGAACGATCTTTTCTCTGATGAGCTTCTGCGTGTCCTGCGAACACGTGTAAACGTTTGCTTCGGCATAGACCACGTTAGGCAGAGTCCCGGCATATTTCACCACTTCTGGAACGTTCACTACTCCGCCTATGTTGATTCCGCAGTGGCACACGAAAACGCCGATACGGGGTTCTTCTTGGCTCACGTCCCTTTGAGGCGGATACTCTTTCGCTGTGACCAGCGTTCCCCTTTCAGTCGCGATCACGCTCATTGCTTTCACAGCTGCGCCGCTTGCCTGTGCAACACTTTCAGGAATGTCCTTCGGGGCTGAGAACGCGCCACACACAAATATCCCGGACTTCGACGTCTCCATAGGGGAGAAAGTTTCTGTTTCACAGAATTTGTACTTGTTAAGCTTCACCCCGAGATTCTCGGCCAGTTTCTCGATGTTTTTCGGTGGCTGCATTCCGGTTGAAAGGATGACCATGTCGAATTCTTCTGTCTTGGGGTTCTCGTCCTCGACGTAGTGGACAAAGAGATTGTTTGTTTTCGGGTCTTCGGTCACGCCAGCTACTCTCGACCTGACGAACTGTATGCCCCATTCTCCTTGAGCACGCTCATAGTAAGCGTCAAACTCCTTTCCGTAGGAGCGCATGTCCATGAAGAAGATTTTGGCATCCAGCTTTGAAGGCGTGTGTTCCTTTGCTATTACTGCCTCTTTGATGCCATACATGCAACATGCAGCGGAACAATAGTTGTTGCCGAGCTGCAGATCTCTCGAACCAACGCACTGAATGAAAGCTATCTTCTTCGGAATCTCGCCATCTGACGGCCTGAGAACCACTCCACCGTACGGTCCTGAAGCGCTGAGGATACGTTCGAACTCTATGCTTGTCACCACGTTTGGGTAGCGGCCGTAGCCGTATTCGCTTTTTAGTCTTGCATCGAAAGGCTCGAATCCAGGCGCCAGTATTATTGAGCCTACTCTCAGTTTGACTTCGCTGTCCTTCTGGTCGTATTGAATGGCGCGGGCTTTGCAGATTTCGTCGCATGTCCCGCACCCGATGCATTTCTCACGGTCGATCACGTACTTTAGTGGAACCGCTTGGGGGTAATCCACGTATATTGCGCCTCTTTGGCCCAGTCCCTCATTGAACGAATCAACTACTTCGATCGGGCATTTCTGGGCGCAGAGGCCGCAACCGTTGCATTTTTCTTCGATTATGTAACGGCTTCTCCTTCGAAGCTTGACTTCGAAATTCCCAGCTTTTCCATTCAACCCCGTGATTTCCGCGTTTGTCAGGATCGTGATGTTCGGGTGTCTTCCAGTCGCCACAAGTTTGGGCGAGAGAATACACATTGAACAGTCGTTCGTCGGAAATGTCTTGTCGAGCTGAGCCATCACTCCGCCGATGCTTGACCCCTGATCGACTAGATACACTTTGAACCCGGAATCAGCCAGGTCGAGAGAAGCTTGAATGCCTGCGACACCGCCGCCGACAACCATAACTGCACCGATTTTCTCATTTCCCATTTCAACCAACCTCCAGAGCCTTGAAGAATGGAGTAGTCCCTTCAACGTGATCCATCGTAATCATGTTTCTCCTACGCATGGCTACTATGTGCTTAAGAACCTCGGCAGGCTTCAACTCAGTTGCTTCTGCTAAAGCCTTGACTGGGAGCGGTCTGCCTCTTGTCAGGAGATGAATCTTGTGTCGGATGAACTCAGCTTCAACTGCTGAATCAAGAACAGCATCGAATTCTTCTTGGGGAATCTTTTCCTCATAGACGTTGTTTTTCTCTGTAAGCTCTCTTTCCCTGCCAACCAAGACTCTCAGCCTGAAATCTGAAGCCGCATTCTTTGCCGCTTGAAGATTCTCAAGAACCTTCAGGTTCGGGCTCTTCCCCGACACGGGTGAAGGCCCTATCTTCTTTATCTGATTCGTAAATTCGGTCACGATTTGGGCAAATCTCTGGCCTTCTGATGCTGAAACCCATTCCAGTCTCAGACGTCCTAACTCCAAGCCTGTTAAGGCCAGCAGTCTCTTTAGCATCTTGATTTTTCTTTCCTCGTAGAGGTTGCCCTCAACGTAGTGACAATCTCCAGGGTGACAGCCTGTGACTATGACACCGTCTGCGCCATTAGCGAACATTTCCAAAATGATGACAGGGTCAACTCGTCCGCTGCACATGACTCTGATGATTCTAATGTTCGGCGGGTACTGTATTCTGCTCACGCCCGCCAGGTCTGCACCCGCGTAACTACACCAATTACAGAGGAAGCCAATAATCTTTGGTTCGAATTCAGTCACGAGCAGCCCTCCTTAAGACGGCAAGTCCCTGAACTACGAGTTGTTCATCCGTAAACTGATGCATCGTGATTGCTCTCTCGGGGCAACTTGCTGCGCAAGTGCCGCAGCCTTTGCAGAGAACCTCATTCACTTTCGCTAGTCCTTTCTCATCCTTCGAGATAGCACTGTATGGACAGATGCTTATACAAAGCCCACACCCAATGCACTGGTTTTCATCGATATGCGACACTGTTCCCTCCGCTTCCAAGGTCTTCTTAGACAATATCGTGGCAGCTCTGGCCGCAGCTCCACATGCTTGTGAAATGCTTTCATCTATGAATTTTGGCCAGTGAGCCATTCCACAGAGGAAAACTCCATCAGTGGCAAAATCGACCGGGCGGAGCTTCATATGTGCTTCAAGGAAAAAGCCATCTTTTGTTAGTGGTACTTTAAGTAACTCAGCAATTCGCTTGTTATCTGGATTCGGGATGGTGGCTGCACTCAGAACCACGACATCTGGATTGATTTCAACCTCTGCCTTGATTACAGGTTCCCAGAACGTAACCTTGAGCTGTCCACCAGCATTTACAACCTGCGGCCGTCTTTCTTCATCATAGTTTACAAACAGGACACCTTTTTTTGCAGCTTCACGATAGTAATCCTCTTTGAAACCATAGGTTCGAACATCCTTGTATAGGACGTAGACTTCTGTCTTAGGACTCGTTTCTTTTATTTTTAGGGCGTTTTTGACCGCTTGCCCACAGCATATCCTAGAACAGTTTGGTTTCTCCCGTGTCCTCGCTCCAACGCATTGGATCATAACAACATTTTTTGCCTTGAACTCTCCTTTGGCGATTGTTTCTTCTAACTCGTGCTGAGTCATGATGTTTGGATGTCTACCGTACAGGTATTCTGTCGGTTCATATTCAATTGCTCCAGTGGCAACGATCACAATACCGTGCTCGATCTCTTTCTCTTTGCCATTATGCTGCTTTATCGTTGTCCTGAAGTTACCGACAAAACCATAAACGTCAACAACTTCCGCACTCGTGTAAACGTGTATCTTGTCATTATCCACAACTGCTTTTGTTACGGCCTCGAGTTTCTCCTGGGGGTTGTCATCATTCTCAAGAAGATAGTGCATCGTACGCAGATGCCCACCCAGTTCCTTCTCCTTCTCAACAAGATGAACCTCGAACCCTTGTCTTGCAAGCTCTAGGGCTGAGGTCATGCCTGCAATACCGCCACCTATGATCAAGCCGACTGGTGTAACGTTGATCATCGGCTTTTTCAAAGGTTTCAGAAGCCTAGCTTTCGCAGCCATCGACGCGACTAAATCTTTAGCTTTTTCTGTTGCTTTTTCATGCTCATGCATGTGCACCCAGCTACACTGGTCTCGAATGTTTGCCATTTCAAACAAGTAGGGGCTAAGCCCAGCTTCTTGAACCGTCTCTCTGAATAATGGTTCGTGCGTCCGTGGAGTACATGACGCTACAATGACACGGTTAAGGTTATGCTGCTTAATTTTCTCTACAATCAGTTTCTGTGCGTCCTGGGAGCATGTGTAGAGGTTTTCTTCCGCATAAGCCACATTAGGCAGAGTCTTTGCATACTTTACTACTTCTGGAACATTCACTACAGAACCAATGTTTACTCCGCAATGGCAGACGAAAACACCTATACGTGGCTCTTCTTGGGTTACATCCTTCTCAGGGGGAAATTCTTTCTGGGCAACGAGTTTACCCCTCTCAGTGGCGACTATGCTCATTGCTTTTGATGCAGCTCCACTCGATTGAGCAACGCTTTCAGGAATGTCTTTTGGTCCTGAGAAAGTTCCGCATACAAAGATTCCAGGTTTCGATGTTTCTAGTGGTGAAAAGGTGTTCGTTTGACAGAAGTGATACTTGTTGAGCTCTATTCCTAGTTTGGTCGCCAGTTCTTCAACTTTCTTGGGCGGTTGCATGCCGACTGAAAGAACGACCATGTCGAATTCTTCTTTCTTGGGGTCTTCATTTTTAACGTATTGGAGAAACACATTTCCCGTTGATGGATCTTCCGTGATGCTTGCTACTCTTGATCTCACGAATTGTATGCCCCATTCTCCTTGAGCACGTTCATAATATGCATCAAACTCTTTTCCATAACAGCGCATATCCATGAAAAAGATTGTGCAATCCAGTGGTTTTGAACTGTGCTCTTTGGCTATGACTGCCTCTTTGATGGCATACATGCAGCATGCGGCAGAACAATAATTGATGCCAAGTTGTGCGTCACGGGAGCCAACACATTGGATGAAAGCAATCTTTCGAGGTATCTTGCCGTCAAACGGGCGCATGATTTTCCCGCCAGAAGGACCAGAGGCATTCATCAGGCGTTCAAATTCGATGCTTGAAACCACGTTCAAGAAACGTCCATAACCATATTCTGTTTTGATGCGGGCGTCAAACTCTTCGAAGCCAGGTGACAGTATTAGAGATCCAACGTTAAGCTTGATAGTCTCGGGTTGTTGATCAAAATCCACGGCTTTCGCTGGACATATTTTTTCGCAGAGTCTGCACTTAATGCAGTTTTCTAAGTCGATGGCATACTTGAGCGGTACAGCCTGTGGAAAAGGGACGTAAATAGCCTTTCTCATGCCCATTTTTTCATCAAATTCATTGGGCACCTCGGTTGGGCAATTCTGTGCGCAGAGTCCGCAACCAGTGCACTTGTCTACGTTGACGAAGCGTGGACGCCTCAATATTGTTACTTCAAAGTTGCCGGCTTTGCCCTTGACTTCCTTCAATTCGGAATGAGTGATTAGTTGAATGTTTGGATGCCTACCAGCAGTAACAAGCTTGGGTGCCAGAATGCACATGGAACAGTCATTCGTTGGAAACGTTTTGTCCAGCTGTGCCATGGTTCCGCCTATGCTTGTTGATTCATCCAGAAGGTACACTTTGAAACCCGAGTCTGCCAGATCTAATGACGCCTGTATACCTGCGACTCCGCCTCCAACAACTAGAACAGCGCCGACTTTTTCATCCATTTTTTTCCTCTCACAAATGGATTCAAAAGTTTTCCATATGTAAAGATCCTTATTAAGGTGATGTCAGGCTTTGCATAGAAGACTCATGATACTTGCTGGTTTTCACGTAGGCAAAAAGAGCGTTAAGACCTTCTTTTTCATGTATCTTTGGAATTTGCAGTATAACCATATTCTTATTAACATGCGAACTGATAAAAAAAAGTGGTGAATGGTGATTCTGATTGAGCCACCTAGAAGCTCACTTCATGCATGAAGTTGCAAACACGCCTAGGGGGAGAGGTGTTCTAGCATGCATACAGTGTGGAAGATGCACAACTAGCTGCCCCGTTGCCAGAGTGGCAGAAGAGCACAACCCGAGGAAACTAATGGAAATGATTATTTTGGGCTTACGTTCTGACGTCTTAAGCGAACGGCTGCCTTGGTACTGTCTTTCGTGCTTCACATGCCTTGACCGATGCCCCCAAGGTGGAGACGTTGGTGAAGTCATGTTCGCAATAAGAAACCTGACGGCTAGAGAGGGAAAAATCCCAGAAGGAGTACTCATACAGGCCAAAAGTCTGTTCGAAAATGGTCGCGTTGTAACGGCAAGTAGAATGGCACTAATCCAAAGGGAGAAATACGGGTTGAATGAAGAACCATCAGTCGATGTTGAAGCTGTCCGGCAGATTCTTAAGAAGACGCGTTTCGACAAGTTGATCAGTAAAGGTAAGTGAGCCTATGAAATACGCTTTTTTTGCAGGTTGCCTAATACCTGCAAGAGAACCACAATATGAAAACTCAGTTCAGAAAATTGCCCCCAAACTCGGCATAGAGCTTGTCGCCATGAAAGGCGTAAACTGCTGTGCCCCATTCAGCATACAGTCCTTGGATCATACAAGCTGGCTTGCCTTAGCGGCTAGAAACCTTTGCCTTGCCGAAGAGATGAGACTCAACATTGTGACATTGTGCAATGACTGCTACGAATCACTTCTAATGGCGAACACTATTTTGAAAGAGAATAAAGAAACCAGAGATGAAGTGAACAATATCCTCGTCGACGTAGACTTAGAGTTCAAGGGAAAGATTGACGTGAAGATCTTCAGCGACGTTCTGTACGAGGATGTGGGCTTGGAAAAAGTGAGAAATGCCATCAAGCGACCATTCAACGGGCTTCGAGTCGCAGTGCAACCTGGTTGCCACTTGTCGAAGCCCAAGCGATTGCACTTCGGACAGCGAATGGGCGTACTAGCATTAGATGAGCTTGTGGAAGCAACAGGGGCAACATCTATTCCTTACGAAAGAAAAGAGGCATGTTGTGGAGGACCCTTGCGAGGAATCAATGATGAGGTGGCTTTGCGCGTTGCCAAGCAAAAGCTGGATTCTATGAAAGCTGCAGGAGCTGATTCCATAGTGACTGTTTGCCCATTCTGCTATCTTGAACTGGACATGGGACAAATAGAAATCAAGAGACATGTAAAGGAAGAATATGATTTGCCAGTGTTGAGTTTTGCAGAACTGCTCAGGATAGCGATGGGCATGAACCTTGAAGATTGGGAGATAAAAACTCACAGGATCCCTATAACAAAGATTCTTAACATTGTGGAGGCAAAGTAAAAAATGCAAAAATCAGTCCTAGTCATTGGTGGTGGAGTAGCCGGTATCCAAGCTTCTTTGGACTTGGCGAACAGAGGCTTTAGAGTCCATCTCGTGGAGAAGAATCCGAGTATCGGCGGAAGAATGGCCCAACTGGACAAGACTTTTCCAACAATGGATTGTTCCATGTGCATCCTAGCGCCGAAGATGATAGAATGCTCACATCATCCGAACGTCCAATTACTAAGCTACTCGGAAATAAGAGAGGTGAATGGTTCAGCCGGCAACTTTAAGGTCAAAGTTCTCAAGAAACCACGATATGTCGATGAAAAGAAGTGCACAGGATGCGGAATTTGCTCAGAAAACTGCCCAACCGAAGCACCGAACGAGTTTGACGAGAATATTGGTGCAAGAAAAGCTATCTACATGCCTTTTCCGCAGGCCGTCCCTAGAGTGGCAGTAATAGATAAAGAAAGCTGCGTTGAATGCGGACTATGCGAAAAAATATGTCCAGCTGGAGCCGTGAACAGAGAGCAACAACCAGAAGAAGTCAAGTTAGATGTGGGTGCAATAGTTGTTGCCACAGGCTTTGACATGTTTGATCCCGCGACTATTCCACAATATGGTTATGGACGTTTCAAGAATGTCATATCTGCAATGGAGCTGGAACGCCTATTGTGTGCTTCAGGTCCTACTGGAGGACACTTGATCAGGCCTTCAGAGGGGAAGAAGCCTAGGCACATAGCTTTCATACAGTGTGTGGGATCGCGTGATAGAAGAGAATGGATCGGTCATCCTTATTGTTCTAGCATTTGCTGCAAGTATGCAGTTAAAGATGCGGTTCTGATAAAAGAGCATGAGCCAAATTCACACGTAACGATTTTCTACATAGACATGCGGGCTTTCGGTAGGGGATTCCAAGAATTCGTGAACAGAGCGAAATCTGAATTTGGAATAGAATTCATCCGTAGCAATCCGGGAGAAATCTCAGAAGATTCCAAAACGAATGATTTGTTGATTCCATTTGAAGACCCTATAACTAGGACTGTTCAGAACATTCACTTTGACCTAGTTGTCTTGTGTCCAGCATTGGTCCCGAGTAAGGGAATGCCTGAATTAGCGAAAACCTTGGGCATAGAACTAGACAATTACGGGTTTGTGAGATTGGAGGATTCCGTAAGGAGACCTCTTAACACGTCCGTTCATGGAATTTTCTGCTGTGGCTACTGTGTGGGTCCGAAGACTGGAGATATTCCAGACTCTATAACTCAAGGGAGCGCCACAGCTGCCCTAGTGGCCGAAGTTCTAGCTTCTAAGGAGGCACAATGAATGGAGCAAGAAGCACGTATAGGAGTTTTCATCTGCAGCTGCGGAACAAACATCGGAGGCACAGTCAACGTTGCCGAGGTCGCAGATTATGCAAGAACAATACCTCGGGTTGTACATGTCGAACAAAACCTTTACACATGCTCTGAAGCTGGGTTGACAGCAATAAAGGAATCAATAAGAGAACATGGCCTGAACCGCGTTGTCGTAGCATCATGCACTCCCAGAACACACGAACCACTGTTTAGGGCTGCTTGTAAAGAAGCAGAGTTGAACCCGTACCTGTTTGAGATGGCAAACATACGTGAACATGACAGTTGGGTCCATCCCCACGAACCTGAAAAAGCGACGCAAAAAGCCAAGGATATTGTTAGAATGGCTGTGGCAAGAGCTGCTCTGCTTGAACCTCAAATTGAGCCTGAAGTAGAGGTTAAGGACTCTTCGCTTGTGATTGGAGCGGGCGTCGCTGGAATGACCGCGGCACTTTCTTTGGCAACCCAAGGTTTCAGGGTACACCTAATCGAGAAAGAGAAAGAGCCAGGCGGTATGGCTCGAAAGCTCTTCAAGTTATATCCAACATTAGCAGATGCGTCGGAAGTTGTTGAGCCGTTGATAGAGCGTGTAAGGTCTCATAAGAACATTGAACTTGCTACCTCAACGACCCTGAAAGAAGTCTCAGGATATATCGGGAATTTTAACACTGTATTGACAGGCCCAGAAGGCGACAGAGAACTCGAGGTTGGAACCATAATTGTTGCCCTCGGCTCGTCAAGCTACACACCGCCAAAGGGACTCTACGAGTATGGTCTGAATGATCACATCGTGACTCAAAGAGAGCTAGATGAGAAGTTGAGGAAAGGGGAGATCGGAGAGCCTGAAAGAATCGTGATGATACAGTGTGTGGGAGCAAGAAAAGGCGAGATTCGACCTTCTGAGCTTGAAGCTTTTCCGAAGTCAGATACAGCGGAGCTTTTGCGAAAAATACTCAAAGCACGCAAAGAGGAGGGATGGCCGTATTGTTCAAGGATATGCTGCATGAACGCAATCAAAAATGCTATTCTAGTAAAAGAAAAATCTCCGAAAACAGACGTCGTGATTCTCTTCAGCGACCTACGAGTTTACAAGGAATATGAAGATTTCTACAGAAAGGCCAGAGACTTAGAAGTGAGATTCATCAGGCATATAGAAGAAGCTCGTCCGGAAATAACTCAAACATCAGAAGGCAAACTTCAAGTAATGGCGTATGATGTCCTTTCTGGAACCGAAGCCAGCTTTCCAGCAGAATGGGTCGTGCTTTCAACCCCACTGATTCCTAGTAAGGATGAAATATTGCTCGCTAGAATGTTGAAAGTGCCTATTGCCACTGATGGTTTCTTAATGGAGGCTCACCTGAAGCTTAGACCAGTGGACACAAACGTCGATGGAGTCTTCATTGCTGGCACTGTTTCAGGACCGAAAGACGTTTCGGAAAGCATAATCTCGGGTGAAGCGACAGCTGCCAGAGCATCAATACTTATGGCCAACAAAAAAGTCAAAACAGACGCCATAACTGCCGTTGTAGACGAAAATCTATGTATTGGGTGTGGGCTTTGTGAGGAGATATGTCCATACGGAGCACCAAAAATCAAAGAAGGGAAGTCAAAAATCCAAGAAATATCGTGCAGAGGGTGCGGTTCCTGTGCAGCAGAATGCCCGAAGCGAGCAATAACTATGCGACATTATGGAGATGACCAGATCCTAGCGCAAGTAAAGGCTCTTCTGATTCCTGAAAGACTGAAGGAAGTTGCGATAATGGTTAAGAAAGACGTTTTGGAAGAAGCTAAGACGACGAGAGAATTTGAACCCTTGATTGTTGCCTACTGTTGTAACTGGTGCTCCTATGCAGGTGCAGACTTGGCAGGAACAAGCCGTTTTGAATATCCAGTGAATATAAGGATAGTTCGAATAATGTGCACGGGAAGAATGGACCCGATACTTGTGTTGGAAGCCTTGCGAATGGGAGCCGACGGCGTTCTAATTGCCGGCTGCCACCCGGGAGACTGCCACTATCAGAAAGGCAATTTTATGATGGAGAAAAGATTTGACTACTTGAAGAAAGCCGTGAAGAGTGTAGGAATAGAACCAGAACGTGTCAGACTGGAATGGGTTTCAGCAAGTGAAGGAGGAAAATGGGCAGCTCTGATCAGAGAAATGACAGATGAAATAAGACGCCTAGGACCGAACCCCTTCAAACTCGCACATGATGCAAAAAAGACTGAGGCTGCGATAGACGCTTTCAAATCTCAAAGGCTCAGATGGGTTGTGGGAAGATCACAGATAAAGGTGGAGATTGAAGAGAATAAATACCGACAAGCCGTGGATTCAATCATGCAGGTTGAGATCGAAAGACACATGATAACGGGTGCTTTGAAGGAGAAAGGCCCCCTCACGGCTGAAGAACTTGCACAACTCGCTGGGCTTCAACCGAACAGAACAGTGCAACACCTGATCGCTCTCAGAAGAAACGGCATAGTAAACGAAGCAGGAGAGAAGAACGGCCAGTATCTCTACCAGCTTGTTTAAGCCTTCCCATGTCTACTACAGCTTTTCTAGACACTCGGGATGCGCGTCGCCTGGAAAGTCATGGTCGTAAAACCATATTTTGCTATTTTCAAGATCAACCTCTGCGCGGTCATGAACTGACGCTCTGTTCAGAAGGCTTTCGTATTCAGCTTTGTCCAGAACCTTGATTCTTCTGAGTAACTTTTCTTTCACATTGATTGGTTTCTCACAGATTTCACATAGCAACTCAACTATGTGAATGATCTCGAAGCTCCTGTTCTTCAACTCTTCGAAGTTTGCTTCCAACAAGTTCTTCAAGGATTTCTCTGCTCCACTTATTCAGAGACTTGCATATATTAACGTGCAGTCTACGAGGCTGGAACCAATGTTGAGCATCTGGTTTCGTTTGTAATCATTTTTATATACGGCTTCAGCATGGATTTGGTTCTCTAGGAGAAGAATTACCTTGTCCGAAAAGCCTAGAATAGATCCAAAAAAGACAAAGGAAATGCAAGAACGCACAAAAGAAAGAAACCTCATAATTCAGGAGATCAAGAGTAGAGGCCCGTTGACTATTGAAGAACTTTCAAAGACCGTAAAGATTGAGAAGTCACGGTTGCTGAGACACCTAATCACTATGAGGCAGTTTGGCAAAGTCCAGACTGTTGGCGAACGAGACGACCAATTTGTATACGGCTTGCCGAAAGAAAGCACATAGCAGATTAAGAGATCAAGATAGTTTCTTGAGAAACTTGCTATAATGTTTCATGATTCCTGCTCCGCTCCCAATAGTAGTCGAGGCTTCTTCCGTTAACGCGAGCCGCATTTGCTTTTTTAGAGCACTTTCACTGTAATGATTCCCAAAAAGGTTACTGCATCATTTCTGGTCCTTGCACCTACCCAGAAGATTTGGGGCAAGTGTGTTTCTTGCGAGATAGTTGGGCATTGCAGTTATGCTGTAAGCTACCTGAAGACTGTGAAACCTAACGGCGTTAAAAAAGGATGCTATTTCAAGGCGCAACTGACAGGTGAAGAAACATTATACCATGCAATTTGTGAACGCGAACCAACAGTTAATAAACACCGTTGGCGAAAAGGCACATCTAGATGAACTAAAAAGCAAATTTGAGAAGCCCGTGTCTCCAAAATCGTCTCTAGCATTCACGTCCAAACATAGAGACTCACAGATTCTGAGCCAAAAATAAGGGTCAGGAATTATTTGTGATTGAGACACTGCGTGTTAATGATGCAAAGACAACAAGAGACATTATTATTGAGGCAGCAAAGTCAATGTAGCGATACACAATTCCCAGTTCCTTCTATGAGGTCGAATATGGCGAGAAAGACAAATGCTGGAATGTAGAGGCAAGCTATTATGAGAAAAAGCTACTGTTCAAAATTGACGCCGTGACAGGGAATATGTCATCTTTCAAAGTTGAAAAGATCTCTGGGGAGAAATGACTAGCATGGTTAGAGATAGATTAATGGTTCATCCTTGAACTGCCTCTGCTTTTCTATGCTCTACTTGTGTTGGTTGTGGTTGAAGCCGCGATTCTTCATCGCTTGCTAGTTTTTCACATGGAACCCCTGTTTCTTCTTCCTTAAGGTCAAGCGTTCCTTTGGCGCTTCCGTCTTCTGCATAGCTTATGGTGAACCCCATTTTCTTCATGAGGTTTATGGCTCTAAAGTTGTCTGGAAGCATTATAGCATAGACTTTTTCTACTCCCATGTCTTTGCAGATTTCCAAAACGTGATCAACCATTTTTGTGCCGAGGCCTGCGCCTTGGTATTGACCAACGACGATGAAGGCTATTTCGCCTGTTTTTCCGCCTGGTTCAAGGCTGACTCGTGCAACACCCAATATCTTCCTTCTTCCGTTTTCGTTGATCTCTGGCACTATGGCGATTTCTCTGTCATAATCTATGTTACAGTAGCGGACGCGGGTTTCATGGCTGGTTTCTTTAAGGATTTGGAAGAATCGATACCGTATGCTTTCATCTGAGAAACTCTCAAACATTTCTTCCCAGAGCGGTTCATCTTCAGGCTTTATCGGTCTTAGCAGCACTGATCTTCCGTCTTTCAGTATCCATGTGGTTTCGTATTTCTTGGGGTACGGACTTATCACAAAGTGTTGGTGCGGTTCAAGTCTCTCGAACACTTCCTGCTTGTCAACCAAAATGCGAGCGTCAAAAGCGAGGGCTTCTTCTGAATTTATGAAGAGCGGGTTGATGTCCACTTCTTTAAGCTGTGGGAAGTCTACGAGCAGTTGTGAGAAGAGAACCATAATTTCTTCTAGAAGCTTGATGTTTGCGGGTGGAACGTTTCTGTAGCCCTTCAGCAATTGGTAGACTTTTGTTTCTTCCATCATTCTCCTGACCAAGGTCTGGTTCAGGGGCGGAAGCCCTAATGCGAAGTCTTTGAAGAGTTCAACGCCGACTCCTCCCATTCCGAACAAGATAACTGGTCCGAACAATGGATCCCTTTTTGCTCCAATTATGACTTCATAGCCCGTCTTCTTGACCATCTTCTGGACGATGGTCCCTTGTATTTCAGCGTCGGGATTGTACTGTTTGGCTCTTTGCATTATTCGGTCGAATGCTTCACGGACTTCAGCTTCGTTGTTTAGATCAAGGACAACTCCTCCGGAATCTGTTTTGTGAATGATTTGGGGTGAGAGGATCTTGAGAACTACGGGGTAACCTATCTGGGCAGCTAGGCACACGGCCTCATCCGCGGTCCGAGCTACTGCAGTCTTCACTACTGGAAAGTTATAGTATTCAAGGAACTTGTTCGCTTCAGCTTCGGTGAGATTCTCTCGGTTAGCAGCAGCCACGTTCCGCAGTATGACCATAAGCGGGCGCTTGGGAGCCATTACATCTACAGGTATCTCTTCAGGCGTCTCATAAAGAAGCTCAAGATTGCGCTTGTACTGATACATGTAAAGATAGGTTTTGATTGCCTGCTCTGGTGTGGTGTACGTTGGAATATCGTTCTCGTTGAATACATGATTCGCTTCTTCAACTGCGCCATACCCCATGAAGCTCGTCAGCATTGTCTTGTTATGATAGGCCTTGCTCTTCACTAGTTCCACTATGCTATTGGCGATTTCCACGGGTTCAGACACTGCTTGAGCAGTGTAGATAACAAGTACTCCCTCGATGTTTTCATCGTCCAAACAAGCTTCGAGCACAACCTTATAGCGATCAGCATGAGCATCTCCTAGAATGTCTATAGGATTGCCTCGACTCCAGAAGGGAGGCAGCACGCTGTTAAGAATCTCCATGGTTCTTGGACTTAGCTTGGCAACCTTTCCGCCCCTAGCGATGAGAGAATCTGTTGCCATTACTCCGGGACCACCTGCATTAGTGATTATTGCCATGCTTGGCCCCTTTGGGAGGGGTTGCGTGCCAAGGACTTCAGCGCAGTTGAACAAGTCAGCGATCTCATCCACGCGAACCACGCCAGCGCGTTTGAAAGCTGCATCATAGATGTTGTCCTCACCTGTAAGCGAGCCTGTGTGTGAAGCTGCGGCCTTTGCGCTTTCGCTGAATTTTCCAGCCTTGACAACGATGATGGGTTTTGTCCTTGCAAAGTGTCTTGCAGCGCTCATGAACTTGCGTGCATCGGAGAGACCCTCAACGTACATTAGTATGCTCTTTGTTTTGGGGTCAGTTCCGAAATAGTCTATTAGGTCGCCGAAGTCCACATCAATCATGGAGCCAATCGACACGAAGTTGCTGAATCCAATGTTCTCATGCAGAGCCCAATCAAGGATGGCTGTGCCAAGTGCGCCACTTTGACTTATGAAGGCTATGTTGCCTGGCTTGGGCATCTTGCTAATGAAAGTGGCATTGAGGCGGCTGCTTGGCCGTATGACTCCTAGGCAGTTTGGCCCTATTATTCTCAAATCGTATTCTCTTTTTAATCGTGTGATTCTTTCCTCGAGAGCCTTGCCTTCTGCGCCTATTTCTTTGAAACCTGCGCTGATGATTATGAGACCCTTTATTCCTGCTTTCCCACATTGCTCCACGACGCCAGGAACGGTTTGAGCAGGTGTGGCGATGACAGCAAGATCCACGGTCTCTGGGATATGCTCGACACTCGGGTAAGCCTGCAAACCGAAGACTTCGCTCTTTCGTATGTTTACCGGGTAAAGTCTTCCATCGAAGCCAAGCTCCATAAAATTCCTCATCAGGGCACAGCCAACGGTGCCTTCTTCATCAGATGCACCAATTATGGCTATGCTCTTAGGGTTGAAAATCTTGTCAAGATTCAAGGTAACCATGACGGATAACCCTTCTTGTGGATTGGTGATTCTGTGGCGCAGATTAAAACCTTGCGACATACAGATACAGTTCCGCACATCGCCACCGATTCAAGGCAAAGCGGCGTCAAGCTTCCTGCCGTTGCTTCGACAAGCATGAAGAGATAGGATAATTGTGCTTTGACAGATCGCAAACCATGAGAAACGTTATAATCGACTGAACCCCCAGTGTATTCTATGCCAGACAAGGTTCATTGTGCCCATATTCTGGTCAAAACAGAAACAGAAGCCAAAACCATATTGGAACGTATAAAGAAAGGCGAGAAATTTGCAAACATAGCCAAAGAAGTTTCACTATGCCCTTCGGGAAAGAATGGCGGAGACCTCGGGACTTTCGGCAGAGGAAAAATGGTCAAGGAATTTGAAAATGCCGCTTTTGCCATTAACAAAGGAGAGATTTCAGGCATAGTGAAAACGAAGTTTGGATACCACATAGTCAAACGATTAGAATGACATCAGAGCAGAAAGCAGGCCTTACATACACAATTTCTTGAAGCGGATAGCTTAAAGAATCTGGGTTTTTATGGCTTCCATGCTCTCAGAAGCAACGAGTTTCCAACAACCGTGATGTCGCTGAGTATCATCGAAGTCGCTGCCGCTTCGGGCGGGATGAGTACGCCTAGGAACGGCTGTAGGACGCCTGCTGCCAGAGGTATCATTATGAGGTTGTAGAAGAATGCCCAGAACAGGTTCTGCTTTATCTTACCTAATGTTTTCTTGCTCAGTTTTATGCTGGTGGCGACGTCACGCGGGTCGTCTTTGAGCAGAACGATGTCCCCTGAATCAACAGCGACGTCTGTTCCGCTTCCAATAGCTATGCCCACGTTCGCCTGTTTGATGGCGGGCGCATCGTTTATTCCGTCTCCTACCATGGCCACGAAACGTCCTTTGCCTTGTAGCTTCTTGATTTCCTCAACCTTCTGAGCTGGCACGACTTCTGCGAGGACTTCGTCGACGCCCAGCTGCTTGGCTATTGCTTCCGCAGTTCTCTTTGTGTCACCTGTGAGCATAACGACCTTTAACCCCATCTTTTGAAGCGTGTTTACTGCTTCTCTTGAATGCTCTTTAACCGTGTCAGATACGGCAAGGGCTCCCACTGCTTTTCCGTCTACGGCGAGTATGAGAACAGTCTTGCCTTCGGCTTCCAGCCTTTCTATTTCGCTTTCAAGATGATCAATTTGTACGTTGTTGTTTCGCATCAGAGCGCGGTTTCCAATCAGTGCTTTCTTGCCTTTGACTTTTGCAGTTACGCCGAGGCCTGGCAGCGCATCGAAAGACTCGGGTTCAGCAACGTTGTTTCCTTCGCCCTCAGCCTTTCTGACTATGGCTTGTCCTATAGGGTGCTCAGACCATTTCTCAGCAACGGCAGCAATGGCGAGAACGCTTTTCTTGTCGTCGGCGACTATGTCAGTGACGTCGAGTTTGCCCTTGGTCAACGTGCCTGTCTTGTCGAAAACAACCGTGTCGAGGTTCTTCACCACTTCAAGCACCGCACTGTTTTTTATGAGAACTCCGTTCTCGGCTCCCTTGCCTACACCGATCATTATCGCGGCTGGCGTCGCGATGCCCCAACGCGCATGGACACGAAATAGCCAAGACTGCAACCATCGTGGTCAAAGCCAAGCCTTGATTGCCAAAGACGAAGAACCAAACAGCAAACGTTAAGATCGATATCGACACGACGACGGGGACAAAGACGTTGACGATTTTGTCTGCAAGCCTCTGGATCGGAGCTTTGCTTGCCTGTACTTCCCGAGCCAAACGCACTATCTGAGCCAGAGTTGTTTCCAAGCCAACTTTTTCCGCTTCAAACTTGAGAGAGCCAGTTTTGTTGATTGTGCCGCTGAAGACCGTGTCGCCTATTTTCTTTTCAACAGGAACTGACTCTCCGGTTATCATTGACTCATCGATGAACGTGTGGCCTTCAGTGACGGTTCCGTCAACCGGAATCCTGTCTCCTGGTTTGACGACTACTGTGTCGCCTATCTTAACTTCGTCAGCCGATATTTCCTTCTCTTGGCCCTCTTGTATTACGGTGGCGGTTTTGGGTTGGAGCCCCATGAGCTTCTTTATGGCGTCTCCGGTTCGTTCAACGGCCATGTCTTCAAGCAGCATGCCTAGCGTTATCGTTGTTATGACAACGGCTGAAGCGTCGAAGAATCCCATGCCGTCGGGCACGAAGAACGTGATGTAGGCTGAATAGGCGTAGGCAACTGAGGAGCTGAGTGCAACGAGTACGTTCATGTCTGCGAAGCGGTTTCTGATTGATGCGTAGGCGGCTTTGTAGAAGTGCCAGCCAACGATGAACTGTATGGGCGTTGCCAAGGCCAGAAGCACGTAGTTCTTCTCTGGAAACATTGTGAGAAACGTGATGACCGCTATGGGAATTGTGAGGGCTAGGCCAAGGGAAAAGAGCAGCATTTTGCCTTTCACTTCTTCTCTTCGTTTCGCGCTTACGTCTTCAATTCGCTCAACGGCTTCGTATCCGCCTCTCTTGACTGAGGCCTTGATCTTTTCTAGGGTGACTTTGTCCTCATCGAACTTGACGATGGCTTCTTTGGTTGCAAAGTTCACTCTCGCGTCTGTAACGCCGTCGAGTCTTTTCAGTCCTGATTCTATTCCTGTTGCACATGCGGTGCAGTGCATTCCAAGTATCTGAAGGATTACCTCTTTTTCTTTCAAGAACAAGCCTCTGCTCGTTTCATTATGTCAACTTTGGCGAGCGCCAAGAAGCACCTGCTCCAAGAACATGTTCTCAGGCACCGCCCCTACAAACTCAACCTTCTCATTCACCACTATTTTCGGAACGCCCATGACTCCATATTTGAGGGCAAGCTGTGAAAACTCGTTCGCATCGACCACGTCAGCTCGTATCAGGTCGTTTTCGACGGCGAACTTGTGAGCCATTGCAGCGGCAACGGGACAGCGTGAACATGTGAGTGTAACGAAAACCTGGATGTGTACTGGAGTGCTAATTGCATGAAGCTTGGCTTTCGTCTCTTCTGACAGGTCTGTTTTTCCTTGGGAAACCGCTGCCAAGGTTGACATTAGAGTTTGAAATTCATAACCGTACGGAAGCCCGTAGATCCTAACGCCGTAGTCCTTCTGTCCCAAGATGACGATTGCTGGGATTTTGTCCACTCCATACTGCTTGGCGAGCTCTGCATCTGCCACAAAATCGCGGACTTCTGCCAGTATTTTATCATTCAGCCCGGCAAGTTCAGTAATAAGTTGTTTGGTTTGTGCGCAGAACTGGCATTCCAGCTCTTGCGTGAACATGATCAATCGCACAGGGCTGACTAGAGCTTCAGCTAGTTGATTCTTTATTTGTTCTCTGTGTTCGTCTGGTATTAGACTCGTTTCGAATCACCATCCAGATTTTGGTTTAGTCTTTCAGTTTTTCCAAAATCAACGCAGGACAGATTTGCCTCACTCCTTCTATTCTTCCGATTTCCTCAGCTATCAGTTTGTTCAGTTCTCTCCCATTCTTCGCCCAGACTTCAAGCATTATCATGTGGTCTCCGCTGGACGTTGCCACACATTTAACCTCTTTGAAATCACACAGTTCTTGTGCGATCTCAAGCATTTTGTCGGAGTCAACGTCAATGCCTACGATAGCTACAGTGTTTAGGCCTAGCTTAGCGTGGTCAACTTTGATAGTAAATTTCTTTATTACGCCTTCTTTCTGCAGTGCTGAGACCCTTTTCCTGATTGATGACTCGCTGACTTTCAGTTTTTCAGCCATTTCCGTGAAAGATCTTCTTGCGTCCTCTTCCAGGAGTTCGAGTATTCTTGTGTCGATTTCGTCTAGGTTGGACATTTTGCCTCTTTCCGATTTTCGTGCGTTTGTGTGCGTTTTTCGGTTGGTTTTGGACGAAAATTATATAAGGTTGTCCGAAAATAAAAGTCTTCCGTGTCAAACAACGTGAACACAAGGTGTGAAATATGGGAAATGTTGAAACAAGACGATCGCTCCCGAGGTTGAATGAGACGGTGCGTGGTCTTGGAGGCAAACGACGTTGACGAAGCTTCACGCAAGAGCAAAGTTGGTTGAGAACTTCAGAGTTGATGTTGACGACCAGAGGGCACACGCAGTGGCTTTGGACTGGTCTCCTCCTGAAGGAATGGACATGGGACCGTCAGCGCTTGAACTGTGTCTAATGAGTTTCGCTGGATGTTATGCTTCTATTTTTGTCTTGACGGCGAAAAAGATGAGGTTTCCTTTGAAGGACTTGGAAGTCAAAGTTGCCGCGGTGAAGTCTGAAGAAGCTGGAACAATCACCGAAGCAAACGTTGACATCTTAGTTGACGCGGACGCAGCGAAGGACAGAATTCAGAGAGCGCATGAATTGACAGTGAAGAGTTGCCCTGTTGGCGTGCTCTTCGAAAAAGCAGGCGTCAAGATAAGGTACAACCTGAGAAGCGCAAAGGAATAGCGTTCCCCGATTCTTTTTTTGTGCGTTCTAGCTTGGGAATGGGCAGTTTTGTGTTGGGCATCCGCCAGCGTACTCTGATGCTAGAGATACGAATTTTCCTTTTTCAGTCGTTATTTCGCCGATGTAGAGCACTTGTTCGGGTTTGCTTCCGTATCTGAAGACGGTTACGCCTTTGCATTTGAGTTTCCAAGCTAGCTCGTAGATGTTCCTGACGTCGTCAGCGGTTGCCTCGGTTGGTAGATTGACGGTTTTTGAGACGGCGTTGTCGGTGTGCTTCTGGAAGGCAGCTTGCATCTTGATGTGCCATTTGGGTTTGATGTTGAGCGCGGTGACGAAGAGTCTTTTGATGTCGTCTGGGACTCCTTCGATCTTCTGGACGGAGCCTGTTCGGGCTATTTCTTCGAGAAGCTTGGCGCTGTAGAAGCCTCTTTCTTTTGACATCGTCTCAAACAGCGGGTTGGTTTCGAACAGTCTGGTTCCGCTTAGCACGTTTCTTATGAATGAGATGGCGAAGATGGGTTCGATTCCTGACGAGCAACCTGCGATGATGCTTATGGTTCCTGTTGGGGCAACGGTTGTGACTGTGGCGTTTCTCATGGCTGGATACTTGTCTTTCCAGATGCTTCCGTCGAAATTGGGGAATGAACCTCGTTCCTCGCCTAATTCGACAGACTTCTTGAGTGCTTCTTCTTCAATGAACTTCATCGTCTTCTCGCCGATGCTCAAAGCCTCTTCAGAATCATAGGGGATGCCAAGCTTGATGAGCATGTCAGCAAAACCCATCACGCCCAAGCCGATTTTCCTGTTTGCTCTCGTTATCTCATCAATCTCTTTCATGGGATACTTGTTCTCGTCGACAACGTTGTCAAGGAAATGAACTCCGTTTCTCACTGTCTGCCTCAGTCTTTCCCAATCTATTTTTCTCTCTTCAACGATTCGTGAAAGGTTGATGGAGCCTAAGTTGCAGGACTCGTAGGGAAGCAGTGGGAGTTCGCCGCAGGGGTTGGTTGACTCTATTTTTCCGAATTGTGGGGTTGGGTTGTGGCGGTTGATTTCGTCTATGAAGACTATTCCGGGGTCTCCGCTTTGCCAAGCGGATTTTGCCATGAGGTTCCAGACGTCTTTTGCTACGAGTTTTCCGGTTTTTTCGTTGTTTCTGGGGTTGATGAGCCAGTATTCGCTGTTTTCTCCCAGCGCTTTCATGAAGTCGTCGGTTACGGCGACTGAGATGTTGAAGTTGGAGAGGAAGCCGGGTTGCTGCTTGGATGTGATGAATTCGAGGACGTCTGGGTGGTCGACTCTGAGTATGGCCATCATGGCGCCGCGTCTTTTTCCTCCGGCTTTTATGATTTCGGTGGATGTGTCGAAGACGCGCATGAAGCTTACTGGGCCTGATGCTACGCCTTTGGTGGATTTGACGATGTCTCCTTTTGGTCTGAGTCGGGAGAAGTTGAAGCCTACTCCGCCGCCTGTTTGCTCGATTAGTGCCATGTTCTTGACTGAGGTGAATATGCCGTCTAGAGAGTCCTCGACTGGAAGCACGAAACAAGCGGACAACTGGCCCAGCGGGGTTCCAGCGTTGAAGAGGGTTGGAGAATTGGGGACGAACTCAAGCCTAGTCATCATGCTGTAGAAGGCTTCTTCGCTCTTTTTCGGGTCTCCGCTGTATTTGTCTTCAGGCTTGGCTATGGCTTTGGCGATTCTCTTGAACATCTGGGCTGGAGTCTCGATTATGCGTTCATTCAGGTCCTTGAGGAGGTATCTCTGTCTCAAGACTTCAAGAGCGTTGACGGTTAGTTTTGGCTCCTCTATTCCCAGTTTCTCTCTTAGGCTTCTTATCTCATCCTTCTTCTTTCGGTAAGCCTGATACTCATCAGCAACTCTCCCACAACCCTCTTTCCTCAAGACCTCTATGACCGCGTCTTGCGCGTCCTCAACCGATGGTATCTCAATCTTGAACCGATCCTCCAACCGCCTAACGATCACGGTTGTCAGAGCTTCTGCTCTTTCGCCGTCTCCAAGTTCAACGGCAATCAAAGCCTTGTGAATAGCATCTTGGATTCGGATCGGGTTAAAATCGACGATTCGCCCGTCTCTCTTCCTTATCTTAGTAATAGGCATAACTGTTCAACCGAACTTAAGCTGACAAAAGTATTAAAGTTTTGAGAAAAGCAATTTCCTTGTGCTGTTTACTCTTTCTTGACGAACTGATCCTTGGCGGCACCGCAGACTGGACAGACCCAATCTTCGGGCAATGCTTCGAATGGGGTTCCAGCTTTCACGCCGTGCTCTGGATCGCCGACTGCAGGATCATAAACGTAACCGCAAATAGTGCACTCCCATTTCTCCAAACCATTCACCACTTTCTTGAATCGTGATGATTCACCTTATTTAAGATTAAGTGGCCAGATCCAGCTTTGAATGTTCTCAGAATGACTCATTCATCTGGTGTTTTGCAGGTCTAACATACCGTTCGTTAATGCTCGGCATCGTTAGTTGCTGTGGAAGGATCGTTTGGGTAGGCTCAGTGTTTTGAGACGGGCAGGGTTAACCTGTATGTTCGTAAGCCTGCGAATCTTGGGAGGGCCTATCAGCTTGTTTGCAACGGGTTCAGCTTTACGGGCTTGATCACTGATGTTAAAGTGCTGGAAGGCGTTCTGACAGGCGTCAAGTTTAAGGGGGCGCACTATGTTTTCGAGACTGAGCATCGGTTGCCAAGGCTTGTCATTGACTTGTTCACGAAGAGCAATGGAGTTGTTATCAAGGTTGGAGATGCAAGCCACCCAAATGGAATTGAGGTTCTCACGTGTTATCCTGATTGGGCAGAAAGAAACGAAAAAGTGCTTGACGAGATCAAAGGGCTATTGCGAGAAGGTTTCTATGAGAAAGATATTTTGAAGAAGATAGATTATGTGGCTTGAGGCCGTAGCTCGCGCTCGAGATTGGGGAACCACAGCAAGAAGAATAGTGGCGCCAAGCTGATTTAGAGATGAACAGATATATCGCCGGGATAAGATTATAGAAAAGGTGAAGGTTGTTGGAAGAGGGGAGAAGCAGCACTAAGATGGGCTTTCTTGAATCCGCGATTGAGAGGACGACCCAGAGCAAAACCATTCTTCAAGGTGAGGTCCTGAGTTGCACGGACAGCTCTCTGGAAGAGTGTTTTAGGCGACTGCTTTTCGCAACCAACAGGGTCTATGCGCCTGGCTTCATGAGGATCAGGAAGGGCTTCCTCTTGTTTCTCCTTAACTTGGACTCCCAGAAACTGTATGGCGTTTTCAGAGCCACTACCGATGCAAGTTTAGGCATGGAGCCAGAAGCATGGGAGGGAAAGTACCTCTATCAAGCCAGGGTCGAACCCGTTCATCAAATTATGTGCCTTAAAGATGGTGACAAACTCCTTAAGAAACTGGGCATACAGCGTGCAGCTCCAATCGGCAGGAAGGCATTGCTGAAGCTTCTTGAACTCTGCCGTCCCGAGAATCTTACCATGAACGCATGGATGGACTGCTTGTCTAGTGCACGCTCCCAGGTCAACACAGTAACGATTCCCACAGAATGTAAGGATTGGTCACTACTAGGTGAGGTCGCCCAGATTGAAGACAGAGTGGAAGAGATACCGCTGTTGGAAGCCACTACCCTCTGGGATTTTCCCAGACAGAGCTATGGAAAAACAGCAAAGGGCGACAACAAATACCCTGGCGTTACTCCTGCCTTGATCATCTGGAATCTCGTGTGGAGATACACAGACCCTGGCGGCCTTGTTGTTGATCCTATGTGCGGGAGTGGAACTACTATTGATGTATGCAAGGAGGAAGGGCGCAACGTAATAGGGTATGACATTAAACCCATTAGATCGGACATACTCCAGAACGACGCTCGCAAGATTCCCTTGCCGGATAACAACGTTGATCTGGTGTTCATAGATTCGCCTTATGGAGACAACATCAAATACAACGATCACCCCGACAACATAGGCAACATTTCAAGCGAAAAAGAAACTTTCTATGATGAGCTTGAAAAGGTGATAAAAGAGTCCCACCGAATACTCAAAAAAGGCAAGACTCTGGGATGGCTCATCGGGGACCAATGGGTCAAGAACAGATTCACTCCAGTCGGCCTAAGACTTTATGAAAGACTGGACAAGTACTTCGAGACCCTTGACACAATATGCGTGACAAGACGAAGTCAATCCTCAAACACTAGCCTATGGTACAACCGCGCCAGACGACACAACTTCTATCTCAGAGGTTTCAAGTACCTATTCATAATGCGAAAACCAGACGGCACACAAGTCAGAAATGAAAGCAGGAAAATACAATGGAACTTCTATCAAAGACGAAAGAACAACGAGGAAGGAACATGAGCGATCACAGAGACCTCATCAATGACATAATCCAAAAGATAAGCCAAGGCGACATAGCCCCGGACAAAGCATGGAGCACCATTCGCAGCCTCAAGGACAAATACATTGAAACCTGCGAAAGGTTGCATCCGGACAAGGATGCAGAGCAATCTTGGCATGTATTCATAGGAAATTCATTCCAAAATCTGGTCTATGCTATACTAAAAGGGTATTTTGCCAACTTGAAGAAGAAGGACAAAACCTTTCAAAACCTTCAAATCTTGAAAGAGAGTGAGCTGAACAAGAACGAGATTATTGTCCGAAAACTGGCAATAAGATACGGTGATCACTTGCTTCTTCCAGATACAGATATGGTGATAGCCAATTACACAATTGAAGATCCATGGCATTCTGAAGTTTTGGCCATTGTCTCTTGCAAGACAAGTCTGAGAGAACGGATAGCACAAGCATGTTATTGGAAACTGAAACTACTATCAAACGACACCACGAAGAACGTGAAAGTGTTCCTGACAACAACAGATAATGACAATGATTTCGTCCTGCAGGAGAATAGAAAGAAATCATTTGGGGGCAGAAGCCGAAACAGGATAATAGCAGAGTATGAACTTGACGGAGTCTACATTCTGAGAGACGACTTCAACAAAGCATGGGAAAGCCAAAAAGTCAAGCGATATGAACGCATTTTTGAGGACCTTCAGAGAATCTTCACGAGCAGATGACATGGTCTCAAAAAGCAGAAGAATAGATGGGCAAAACATACTGTATCATTATTTTCAGAAGAGCATTTTGCGAGAAGGAGACCAATTCTCCAAGGAGCTGCTGGAGCGACTCATCATTGATCTTTCAATATGGTTGCCAATCATTTTCTACCGAAGACTCCCCATAATCTTGCCGTATGTTGTGAGAGATCCTTCCTGCAGAGTGAAAAGGGATACTGGAGAGGACGAGTGGGGTAGCGCTAATTCAAATGGATTCTTACGCGACGACAACAGTCTTATCAAAGGAATAGTTCGCAGTTTTGAGGTTAAAAGTCCAAAGATCCCAGCGTATGATGGGCTAAGATTGGGAACGGGCTTTGTTGCAAGCCACATCTGGGGAACAGTTGCGATAGAGAAAAAGCCCATGATCTCATCACGGCACCACATGCTCAACTCATTTACCCCAAATCTTGTGTGGTTGCCAGTTCAAATCTCCAAATTGACAGATCGAGAGGGCTCTCTCGCGCAGAGAATGCTCCAAGCTGTTTCTCACAAGATCTATGAAGAGATCAATATGCCAGATGATATTTCGCGTCTCTGGGAGAACCTGCCTTATCCCGAAGAACTGCAGAGCCTCAGTGTTGACTTGAAAAGAATCAACTATTTTGCTGTTCCCAGCGAATGGTTGACAAGAAGAATTAAAGGCCTCTCCTCGGAGATTGATGTCATACTCTCTGCAGACATAATAGGTGACGTCAAGTCAAACAAAATAAAGTCTAGGCGCTATCTGCCAACCCTAAAACAAATACCGATAGAACCGAGAAAGGAATTGAATGATTGGCTGGCTAAATACAAAACTCTAATCTCCCCATAAGATGCGGCGCGCGTTTGTTCAGGATTTGCCCTATTGTTTGGTCGCTCTTCTCTTTCTATTTCCTCACTTTCTTAGATCCGCTATTAAGGCCCTTAAGAATCTCATGGTTAGCTCTGACGCTTTCATGCAAGACCTCAACTGGATCCCTGCGGCACTTCGCCATTTTCTAGCCAACCCTCTATTTGCTCAATATTATACTGCTTAATGTCTTTTAAAAACTGCTTCATCGGGATACCACAAGCGCATACGCTATCTCCCGTGCACTTCTTCTGTTATGAGACTTATGCTCCGTGTCTCGGCGCGCACAGATGGGCTCTTCATGATTGGAAGTCGGGTTCAATTACTATATGCTCTTCACACTTGCAATACATTCGCTGATTCGCATGCTCGAAATTAACGGTTCAAAAACATGCCTTGGACACCAAAAGAAGAGGAAAAAACTGCTTCAGCATTATTGGCAGTGTACAGATTAACGAGCCGCAAAGCATCTCTCGGGAATTGCGCAATTCTCAGCTTCAAAATGCAAATCAAAAACACAGTAGTTATTCACAGTGAACCTACAACTCCAATTCATTGTTTTTCAGGCTTCCCTAGAAAAGCTGTTGCATTGTTTGGGTCAAAATGCAAATGAAATTCTCCAATAGTTATGAAGTCACATCCTAAAACACTCGGTATAGAGTCAAACTCTTCGGGTTTACCCTTGGTGGGCCATAAGACGCTAACCGTGGGCAAATCGATTTTCACCATTTTGCCTAATTCGTCCACCAAATACACGGAAGCATTCTCCAGTAAGTATCTCCAGAACTTTGCACCAGCAAAAAGTATGGTTACATACTTTTCAGGCTTCTTTAGAACTGAAATTGGGATATTTGTCTTCCTCACATCCCTCGGGGCAAGCGCTATCCAAGGGCTACCAGTATCTACGAGAAACTCTAAGGGAAGTGGTCGCCGAACGTGAGGTGCTTTAATGATTGCAGTAGCAGAAACCATTAACTCGTCAAATTGCTTGTGTATCCTCAGTGGAATTTTCATGAAAAAACATTGGATGGTGCTACAATATAAAAGCTATTGCCTTTTCTGGAATTGTGGCGATATAGATTGAATTTATGTCTTCTTTTTTCAATTCAAATTCCTTTAAAGTTTCATCTAAAGTTGCTTTCACTGTCACTATCCTTTGATCTTTTACGGCGACAGTCTTACCTTCATACTTCTTAGCAATTTCAGCATACTTTGCGCTAAACCATTCTGCGTTTCTTTCATAATCTTTGAGATCTTTAAGCAAAGTTTCTTCTGGCATTGTCAATTGCTCTTAAACATTCGGTGGGATAAGAAGCTTTCGCCATGCGCCTAAGGATTCATTATTCACTTTAGAATCATGCGATGGTTTTTTTACGTGGAGAAGAATCCGACGAAGGCCACACAGAACCCTGTTATTAGACTTGTGCCTCTAGCATGTTCCAGAAGCCTACTGAACTTGAGAAGTCAGAAATGGAAATCCCCTTCTATTAGCTCATTTATGATTTGGCCAGTTGTCTTCCCTGTCTTCTCTGCTGTTTTCCTCAGCTTCTCATAATTAGCTTGTCTGATGTAGATGGAAAGGCTGGGCAACAGGCTTACTCCAAAATGATTGAGGGCTAAGGCGCTATATAACTATGCAAATGGCTGCCTAGCCATCTAGTTTCTCGCTAATTCTTAAACACGCAAGCTCAAAGCTTGAACCAGCAACCGGAGTGTAGCGAGGACTGTTCTTCGCCGCCTTTGAGTGGCGCAAGAGCTGATTCTATGCACAAACGAAGCCAAGAAAGACTACAGCTCAGGCGCATTCGCAATATACTGTTCTCCAGCTGCTTCTATGACAAGCATGCTTGCGAAGCAGTGTCCAGAGTGTCCCGCTCAGACGTTCTCGGGTTGCTGGCTGAGCCCGTTGAAGTCGGCCTCGTGCCCGACGTTGAGAAGGGCGAGGTATTGGCTGATTCTCGCGGTGAAGGCAGTTTTCAGCGTCGGTAGGAAAAAGGGGGTAGGTCG
>Ga0315288_10000976_pt1 | contig 36330 bp, 26 predicted proteins | sample YL17G11_20_MG_FD_203454 | JGI IMG/M metagenome (GOLD analysis project Ga0315288, IMG submission 203454) | Sediment microbial communities from Yellowstone Lake, YNP, Wyoming, USA - YL17G11_20 | ecosystem: Environmental > Aquatic > Freshwater > Lake > Sediment | place: USA: Wyoming | collected...
GCGTGCGCCTTCGCGGCGACGGCAAGGTAAATTGTCGCCCTTGGTGAGGCGCCGTAGTTTATAAAATTGGCCATTTCTATGCCGTACTTATCCGGCTGCCTGGTGGCACAGACGATATCGACGATGTAATCCTTGATTTTTTCGTCGATGTATATCTCATCGACGACGTTTCTGACCTGAGAAATATCTTCGGGACTGATAACCGCTTTTATATCGAATTGAATATCCGTCGCAGCCATTCTGTCGAGAATCTGGCGCTCCTCGTCCTTGCTGGGGTAATCAATTTTGAGCTTCAGCATGAAGCGGTCCAACTGTGCCTCGGGGAGCGGGTACGTTCCCTCCTGCTCGATAGGATTCTGCGTAGCAAGCACCAGAAACGGACTGGGCACGGGAAAGGTTTCATTTCCAATGGTGACCTGCCTTTCCTGCATGGCCTCCAGCAGGGCGCTTTGGACCTTGGCCGGCGCCCGGTTGATTTCGTCGGCCAATATAATGTTGGCGAAAATAGGACCTTTGCGGGTGTGGAAATCGCCATCTGATTGCCGATAGATTTGCGTGCCGATCAGATCGGCCGGCAGCAGGTCGGGAGTAAACTGAATTCGCTTGAAATTGGCGTTGATCGCACGGGACAGAATCGTTACAGCCATCGTTTTGGCCAGGCCCGGCACGCCCTCAATCAAAATGTGCCCATTGGCCAGCAATCCGATTAGCATACGCTCGAGCATATATCGCTGCCCGACGATGACTTTCTCCATTTCTGCAAAAAGCGCCCTTACAAATTCACTTTTCTGCCGTACCAACTCTCCGATCTGCTTGACATCTGTTGTCATAAGGATTTATCCTTTAAAATCTTGCCTTCGGTCCAATAAATTCCTCAATTTGTGCCCGATTGAAAATATGGGCTTTTGTACATTCAAAACATGTAATTCTTTTACGACTTATCCCTGTAAAAAGTTCACTTTATGCAAAAAAAACCTGCAAAAGTCAAGGCCTGAAATAACATCCTGGTAATCTTGTGTTTCTCGTTTTTGATGGATTACAATTTAAAATATTTATGATAGGCAGAAAAGCCTTTTTTAGCATGGCCGCGATAAATTCCTGTATTACAACGGCTTTGCCGCCCGGTCCCCGGTTCATGTGATTGATTGGTAATCGGAAGGCAAGGTTTCGTTTAGCCATTATATGGATGCTTCCAGGGCTTACGATATTCGCGCTGCAGCAGTTCGGCGGCCCTGGGATTGCCGGTTATTGTCTGAGATTCCTGATCCCAGCTAATCTTGCTCTCTACATCGTAGGCGATCATAGCTAATTTCACTGTAGCGGTAGAATAATATCCCTCTTCGGTAGTGCAGAGAGGTTGTTTGCGGCTCTGCACAGCCTGGAGGAATTCAGCCATATGCTCCGTGGCCATATCGGCGGAGACCTCGTTAACTTCGTGCTGCTTGTCTTTGCCCTTTGGAATGACGATCCATTTTCCGTCGGTTACAAAAACAGTCCCCTTTTCCCCGTAAAAGAAGATGCCGTTTGAGACCTCGGGATCGTACTCTTGTGCTCCCCAGATACGGTGATGCCAGATCACGGGACAAGCGTCGTAATTGAAGTGGACCGTCAATATATCGGGTGTGGTGATTTTGTCCTTGAAATAGTAAATCCCGCCTGCGGCCTGGACCGACCGCGGCATGGTCTGGCCCAAAATCCAACGGGTGGCGTCGATCAAATGAATACCCCAGTCAACCAGGTGGCCGTGTCCGTATTCTTTTTCCAGCCTCCATGCGAAATGACCGATTTGCGGGCAATACGGCAGCTTCGGTGCGGGCCCGCACCATGAGTCCCAGTCTAATGTTGCCGGCGGCTCCTGCGGCGTGGTGTCAAGAATGCCGGCGGTGTAGTGAATTTGCACCTCGGCCTGGATGATTCTGCCGATATTGCCTTGTTGAATATACTGCCGGGCCTGTTGAATTGCTTTACTCTGCCTGCGTTGGAAGCCGATTTGCACTATCCGGCCGTGTTTTTTCGCCGCTGCAACCATTGCTTTGCCTTCGCTTATGTCGTAGGCCAGCGGTTTCTCACAGTAAACGTCGAGACCTTTTTCTAAAGCGGCGATAAACATAAGTGCATGCCAATGAGGCGGCGATGCAATAATTACAGCCTCTAAGCCGGGAGTATCCAGAAGCTCCTTGTAAGCTTTGAAAGCCATGGGTCGCGAGCCCTGCAACTTTTCAACTTCGTCCGCACTGTTCTTGAGATGCTCGCTGTCTATATCGCACAGGGCAACGATTTCCACACCGCCAACCTTTAATGCCGCTTTCACATCCACCATGCCGTACCAGCCGCAGCCGATTAGACCGGTTTTCAGCCCGGCTTTTCCCGTGTTATTGTCGGAAGCACCGCGAAGCATTGTTGTAAAGACCATGGTACTGGCCACTGTCGTACCAATGAATTTCCGCCGATTCATTTTTTCCATGGTAAATGTCCCTTCTGCCTGGATAGGCAATGCAAACATTATTACGCTCTGTTAAACGTTCCGCGTGGGCAAAAACGACATTTGCCCGCCCTGGAAGCCTGCAAAATATGATACCTGCCTCAAGAAGGTTGTCAATAACATATCCTAACGACCAACGACCTCGTTGAGGGTATGGCTGTTACTCATTTAGATGAGATGTCAGTCTGAAAATAAATTGCAATTGCCTGCCTGGTTGGATTACTATAATACAGTAGCTTGTGTAGTATGACCATATTAATGCTGAAGGGAGTAAGGCCATGTTAAAATTAGGTATGCACGTAGATAATTGGCGGCATTTCGATGTTTCGTATGAGGTGCCGTGCCGGTTCGCAAAAGACAACGATATTGAGTATGTGGAGTTCGGCACCATCGACGGGGACTACTTCATACAGGCGTTAGGGTATAATCCGCATATTCCGCTTCACTCCGATCCGCTTAAGCTCAAAGGCTACCTGGACTCGCTTGGATTGAAGGTCTCGGAACTCGACGCGGCCTATCCGATGTCGAGCCCTGAAGGCCAGTATCGGGGTATCGGGTACACGATTCGGACCATCCAGTTCGCCGGGGCTATCGGGTGTCCCTGCGTTGACACAACAGACGGAGGCCGCAGGCCGGAGGGGTACACCGACCAGGAAGTCATGGTGCTTATGAAACAGTACTATCGCGTAGTGCTGGACTGGGCACAAAGGTATGACATTATAATAAATGTAGAACCGCATGGTCCTTACACGACCGATCCTGATACTATGGAGCAAATCCTGAGTTTCTTCGATTCACCCTACTTGAGGATGAACTTCGATACCGGCAACACTTTTATTGCCGGGCAGGACCCGGTGAAGTTCCTCCGGCGGTTCCGTGACAAGGTTTCACATTGCCATATCAAGGACGTCAGTGAGGAGCTTGCAAAGGCTGTGCTTGGCGGACAGACAGGTATCGCCTCGTCCGTGGTCGCTATAGGTGAAGGGGTCAACGCCGAAAATATAGCCGGGTGCATCGAACTGTTGAAGGAGATTGACTGGGATGGCGTTCTCTCCATAGAATGTGAGGCGGCCCCCGGCAAAGTCGAGCAAAGCATCGAGTGGCTGCGAAAAGAAATCTCCCGGTAGAACATTATATCTTGTGGAAGTTCTTATTAAACTTTACGAACGCTCCGATAAAATTAGAGTTAAAAACGGAAGGACATAAAGCATGAAAAACTGGGTGATATTGGTTTTATTAGGTGTTTTCCTGGCTACTACGATGGCCGGATGCAAGAAGGGCGGGTGAGGCTCCACCGCTCAATGCGGTGTACATGTTGTACACTCAGAAAAGACTTACCAGAACGGCTCCGGCAGCTCTTTCGAGTATCAGGTCGAGAAACAAAGCGAGAAACTTCGAGAAGCATCTCTGAAGATCTCCCCGGCGTGAACTTTAGAGCGGTCGTATCAGGAATATTTAAGCCCGGCTCAGCGGTTACCAGGCTGCCTTTCAATTTCTCATTATAAAAACGAAAGTCGGATCGAGAGGGTAGCGCCCGAATCGCTCGCCGTAAATCGCCAGCCCTCCCGGCAGCGCCTCATCCACTTCCAGTCTCAATACTATTTCTTTTTGAGCGGCCGCTTCCTGCAAAACCGATTTTGGAATATCGGCGTTGACCAGGTAGCCGTATGAGCCGGCTTCACGCAGTTTTTTATCACGTTTCTGGCTGTACCAGGAAAGGATTCCACGGTGGTCAGCCGGGTCATCTTGCAGATCGAATGTCCCCACTGCCTGCCCGGCTACGCGTATGCGAACGGCGCTCGGGTAACGAGTCTCATCCGTCATCGGGTAAGAGTTAGGATTCGAGCTGGGATCATGTGTTCCCTTGCCACGCATGAAATCGCCGTCCTGCCTGCGTGCACCTTCCCTGTCCTTGCCGAAGAGCTGCTTGGCGGAAACCTCTGCACGGAAGTTCGCTTCGGCAATGTCCTCGACATTCAGGCCGGCGGGCCAGGGCAGAGAATATTCGAAATACCCCGCCCCGGCACCGTTTACTTTCAGCCCTTCGAGCACGTTCCACTGTTTCAGTGACCATTCGGCCTTCCTGAAACTATTGGTGGCAAAACGAACGACTTTGATTTTCCCGGAATTCGAGGTGATTGTTTCTTCGCGAGGTGACTGGCCTTGCGATACCAGGTACGTCGTAAAGTTGCGGTGCAGGACATTGCCCGATCCATCTTCCAAAGCCAGGCTCAGTACGGCCAGCGCAGGCTTGCCGGGCATTGTCACCGAGATTGGTTTTAGCTCCTTATTCATCCAGGGACTATAAGCAACAACGCTTTCATATTGTGAGTAAGTCTCCCGGCGTCCGAATGTGTCCCAGCCGAACAGTTCGGCACGCAGCATCAAATTCCCGCTGACCGCTGCATCCGTCATGAAGGAAGCGTAAAGAGGCACCTGGATATTCTCGCCCGGTTTGACGTTACGGCAAAGTTCTCTTTCCGAGGCCAGGTAGAATTGGCCGTGCAAGTCTCTCAGGCTCATGCCCTCGACCAGTTCGGGTATGCCGGTGTACTTGTCCGAACGGTCGTACTTATAGTAGCCGTTCCATTCGTTGATGACGTCGTGATGCTCGGTGTAGAGCCAGCCGCAAATCTTCGGATGCCGCCGGAACTCGTTCATCATAATATGATAGTCCCAGCTCCAGTCGACGTCGCCGGCGCTTCCTTCGTAGCCCCAGACATTGCCGCACTCGCTGTTCAGCAGGGGCTGATTGGCCTGGGTGCGCCCGCCGATGAAGTTCCACTTCGAGCCCGGATACGTATCGCGGGTAATCTGCTCCAAAAGCTCTTGCCAGCCGTAACCGGGCAGATATGCGTGCCAGCTATTGATATCGGTGGCGACGTGGTCGAGGTTGCAGGGCGAGTTATCTTCCACCAGCCGCGTCGGATCGAGATCCCTGGTTAACTGATAAATCGATTTCACCCATTTCTGTGTTTCCGGAGTGTAACCTTCTTTCCCCGTTCGCAGTCCCCATGTTTCGTTGAAGTTCACCCAGGAAAAAATCGCAGGATGATTATAATCCCGGCGAATCATACCTCGCAGCGCGGTTTCGGTTTCCTGTTGCATCTTATCATCAGGCGGTCCCCAACTGTTTGGGACATCGGCCATAATCAGGACTCCGAGCCGGTCGGCCCAGTAAAGTTTGCGAGGCACTTCGACCTTGATGTGAATTCGATTCCCGTTCAGGCCGATGCGCCGGCTGCGCAATATCTCGTCCCGCATGAATTCGTCGCTTGGGAAGGTATAAAAACCCTCAGGATGATAGGACTGGTCCAGCGTCAACTGCAAATATACCGGCTTATCGTTCAGCGCGATATAGGGAAAATCTGTGCCGGGAAGATTAACCACACTTATTTTTCTCATGCCGAAATATGTGGAGACGTGATCTTCAGTTTCGTCGGGCCCCAACAATACCGCCTCAACCTCGTAAAGATACGGATCCTCCAGTGACCACAAGCGCTGCTTTTCAATGCTGACTTCAAACTTTATTTCTCTCGCGCCTTTAGGAACTGTTTGGGTAATATTCGGATTCGCCAGGTCGTGCGGCTTAAATTGAAGTTTCAGGCTCATCTCTTCCGGAGCCGGTTTGTCAATAATCGCCTTTACAGTGACTTTCCTGTTGTCGATATCGGGCGTGAAATGGATCGTCTCCAGAGCCACCGACGGGCGGGATTCCAGGTATGCGGTCTGCCATATTCCGGCGGCCCGGCCGTAGCCCTGCTTGCCTTCGAGTTTAAATTTATGAGGTGTGTCATCAGCCCGCAAGACCAGGCGCTGAGTTTGTCCTTTTTTCAAGTGCGGTGTAAGATCGAACTCAAACGGAGTATATCCTCCCTGATTTTCGCCCAGCAGGATTCCATCCAGCCAGGCCGTTGTATGCCAGTCGCAGGCGCCGATAACGAGAATAATCCGCTGAGCCAGCCACGATTCGGGAACGGTTATCGAGCGGGAGTACCAGCCGATATCCGCCTTGTCTTCGACGCCGGACAGTTTCGAGCCCCAGGGAAACGGAACCATAATAGTCTCGGGGAAGTCGGTGCCAGCTTTGAACCACTCCTGCTTCTGCCCCACATTGTCCTTGTCGAAGCGGAATTGCCAGGGCCCGTTGAGATTGAGCCACTGCTGCCTCTGAAAATCAGGGCGCGGATGTTCCGGAAGCGGGATGTTCTCGCTGCTGAACGTTTCGCCCCGTACGAGATTTCCGCCGCAAATCAGCAAAACCAGCACTAAGGAAATGCGCATTTTTTTTAATATTGGTTCCAGCATTTTTTATCCTTTCTGTAAGTGTCCGACAAATCGATTCATCTATTTTAGCAGGTTTTCCAATAGGAACAATCCGCTCTTGCCGGGAGCTGCTATGTCTATGTCACCGTCTGCGTCTATATCGAGTGCGGCCGTGCTGATGCCCAAACCGACATTCCCGCCCTCGTGTATAATATGGCGCTGCCATTGCCGTTCATTGCGGTCGAACTTGTAGTAGTATACGCATTTCGGGTCGTTCCCGCCTGGGTCGTTGCCGTTGTGGGCATGGAAGCGTTTACCGGTGACAAGCTCGTCGGTGCCGTCGTTATCGAGATCGGCCAAAATCAGAAAATGAGGCTGCGACCATGAATCGTCGATAAGATGCTTTTGCCATGAGTGGCTTCCGCCGGAAGTGCTTTGCTCAAGCCAGTAGAATCCGTAATTGTGGCCCATTCCCCAGATTATGTCGGCGTCCCCGTCCGCATCGACATCGTGCGCGAGTATGGGAATGCTGGCCTGGCCGAGGTCGAACTCGGCGTGCCACCGCCATGGCTCGCTCGCATCTTGCGTCTGTTCGAGCCAGCCGGTAGGAGTGATTACATCACACCGGCCGTCCCCGTTGACGTCACCAGCGCCGATGCCGTGGGCGGCGGCCTGTTGCGGTAACTGGTGCTTGGTCCATTTCACGCCTTGCGGTGAAGTCTTGTCCCGGCCGAATTCGTACCACGCAGCCTGGCTCATGATGTTGGGCAGAACGTCGGATTGCCCGTCTCCATTTATATCGACGGCCATAGCCGTCTCGATATTGCCCGGCGTGTCGATGTCGATGACCTCAAACTGCCCGCCGGCCTTTCCGGGATTGCGAAGCCAGAAAAGCTTCTTATTATGCCAGGCGGCGTCGGCGATATCGGTCCAGCCGTCACCGTTGATGTCCATAGGCAGGTTGGCAAAATCGTAAAAATAATCGCCCTCTTCGGGTACATCGCGCACAACGTGCTTTTTCCACGCCGGGGCTTCGTACCAGAATCCCCCGCAGAAAATATCGAGCTTTCCGTCACGGTTGATATCGGCTATGCCGGCGGCTTCGAAGCGGGAATCAGCGTTGATTACGTGCAGGCGAAAGCCTTCGCCGAGTTTCGGGGATTCACCGGGGGCCGGCAGCTTGGCTTGTTTAACAACTGCCTCGGTCGCAGGCGCAGGTTTGTATGTAGTAACCGATGGTGCCGAGCCGGTTTGGGATTTGACACGTAAATCTTCGATGACAAGGCCGTCCGGGCCGACGATACGAGTGCATACCGACCAGCCGCCGCCGCCCTGGGTGATTTTAAGCAGCAGTTCGTTCGGACCCTGTTTGAGTTTGATGGGAGCCATGTCCTGGTCGACAACCTGGCCGCGGTCAACGTTGTTGCTGTGAACCTCGGTACCGTTCAGCCAGGCCTTGATACCGTCATCGCTGCCCATCAAGAGGATGGCGTCAGTAGCTTGGGGGGCGATTATCTCTGCTTTTAAATATGCAACACAATCGGTTTGGTTGGGAAAGAATCCCATAAGGTTTATGGTGTCTCCCGGCGGGGCGGCGTACCATTTGACGGCCTCGCCCGGTTTTTCGGGCCCGAAGGCAAGATCGAATACCGCAATTGCCCCGACAACCCCCGTCCGGCGGTAAGGTCCGCACACAAGCCAATCTCGAATAAAAGGCCCCCCGGCAGCCGGCTTGAGGCGCAGGGCCCAGGCGCGTTTGACTATCGCCGGCATTTTACAGTGTGCCAAAACCTCGGTGGAAACTTTATTGGCGAGCTGTGGGTTGGCGTCAGCCAGTGATTCGGCTATACCCACGGCGGCGAGAGAAGCTTCGTCAACAAGCTCCTGGTCATCCAGATATTGCAGCGACATTTCGAGTGCCTCGCTCAGCGGAGTCCGGCCCAGTTGACTCAAAGCCAGTTTTTTCTCTTCTGCTCGAACCGCTAACGAAAGACCCTGCTGTATCAGCGCCAGACGCATGGAAGTGTCAGGTTCACGGCCGGCCACGGTAATGCCTCCACGCAATGCAAGGGTACGCAGGGATGGATCAGAATTAGTACGGGTTATTTCGAAAAGTTTCTCCGCCGGTGCTGCATTGGGCCATTGTGTCAGCAAACGAATGGACTCACGCACGAGCTGTACATCGCTGTTTTGAGTGGACTTTAACATCTCGGTCAGGGCTGCAGGAGTAGCAATTTCCAAAAGCAGCGGCAGTGTATAACGACGCTCCGAAGCCGGCAGGCGGTTCATTGCCTCGATGACCCGGCGGCCGACCTGGTCCTTGTCGTCAGTTGCCTGGCAAACGGCATAAAGGGCCTTTAGAACGGCGTTACGATCGGAATCGGATTTTGATGTGACAACAATATCGAGCAGCGGCAGGAGAGTATCGGTCACAGCCAGGCGACGCAGTGACTCCAGCGCGGCAAGACGGATAGTTTCTTCCGGTGCGTTTGCGTATTGTAACAGCATCGGCGCGGCCTCGGTGTCGCTGCGTTTACCCGTCGCAAGAAGCAGTTCGACCTTCTGGGTGGTTTCGGCTTGTTTGAGATATGCCACAAGTGCCTCACGCACACCCGGGCCGTGTATGCGCGCGAGCGTGTCACGGGCGGCGTCACGTTCCGCCGGTTCACCTTTGGCTGCCGCGTTTGCCAGGGCGGGTATCATAGAGGTATCACTCAAATCGGCCAGAGCCTGCCATGCGGCTGCCCGGACCTCCGGATGTGGACTTTTGCTCGCAGTGCGGATTGTTGAAATAGCTTCGGCGCCGAATTGCAGGTGCCCGTCCAGTACCGCCCACTGGGCTAAGGCAGAAAGGGAGTCCCACTGTCGCAGACAAGCCTTGATTAATTGTTCGTCCTTCGTTTCCCGCACCAGCTTCAGCGCGACAAGTCGGAGTTGCTCATCGCTACCACTGAGAGCTTTGACGACGAGTTCCGGGCGTTGATTGTCGTCGGACAAAACCAGTCCGCGCCAGGCGGCGGTGCGAATAGCGGTTGGAACATCGGCACCGGACAAATCGCCGTAGAGCGCCGCGGCGCCTGAATTATTACCTGCAAGCAGACGGTTTTCTGCACAGACCAGCAGCGCTTCGATCACCGCCGGCCGGACCGCGGGATTCGAGTTCTCGCGAGCCGCGATCAAAGCGGCAATGGCTTTCTCGCTGCCTATCCTGCCCAGCGCAGAGGCGGTTTCCTTTGCTATCGCAGTCTCGGTATCCGATATTAACGGCACAAGCAAAGGCACTGACTCCGCATCGCGGCGCCAGCCGAGAGAATTGATTAGCCCTGCTTTGTTCAGGCCGGAGGTTTTAGTCAGAGCTTCACGCAGCGCCGTGCCTGCCTCGGGTCCCGGAATGCCCTCCAACGCGTAACGGGCGGCATGACCGACACGCTCTTCACCCAGCAGCGCGGCCAGGACCGGAACTGATTGGACAGTGCCGTAGATTCTCAACTGCTGACACGCAGCGCATTTTTCGACTGCGCCGGCCGAAGATTGCAGGATGGCGATTAATTCCTGTTCCCCGGCAGCATGTACAGAACAGGCTGAAAGAGTTACGAATACGAAAAGCATCATAAGATTGCAAAAATTGATTTTCATAAGCTTCCTTTGCTGTAATCGGATAAAGTCTTCATTCATGGTTAGTTTAGAAACACCACGGCGGACGTGGAGTATAGGAAAGAAGCCGATTCGCGGTTTCGTCCCCGGGGAATTCAAGCGTCGCCGGATTCCAATGAACGTCGCGTTGTAAAGCCAGCGCAATACCACCGATCAGAATAGCATTCATGGTGTAAGCGGCGACCTCTGGATTACAGATAGTCTGCCTGCGCGTACGGATGCATTCCAGGAAATTCCCCGAGTGGCTGTCGGCGTGATACACGCGCTTATCATCGGGACGGAGTGTTTCCCTGAGAATGCTCGCAGGATATGAGACGATGTTGTTACGATCTACGGCGATGCGGCCCTCAGTGCCGACAAAGCAGGCGCCACCCTCGCCGCCCACCGGTTCTCCGGGATAACCGGCCGAATGAACAACGGCCCCGTTTTCGTAGTGGTAATGGACATTGCCCTTATCGTACTCAACATCAATCGGGGCCCCGGGGTCGGGATTCACAGTCCACTGGATGATGTCGTAGTGGTGCGGACTCCAGTTGACATCGCCGACGAACAGACCGGACAATGTATGTCCGGCTTCACCACCATACGGTCGCCAGGGCAATGGTCCGAGCCAGAGGTCCCAGTCAAATCCATCCGGTACGGCCACCGAGCTGTCGGAGGTCCAGGCAGTCGGCACAAACGCGCCTGGAAGGCGGTAGGCATAAACTTCCTTGAGTTGGCCGATGCGGCCGTTGCGGACAAACTCACAGGCCTGGCGGAACTTGCCGCCGTATTCCGAGCGTTGCTGCATGCCGGCCTGGTAAATACGACTATAAGATCGTGCCGTCTCGACCATAGTTTGCGCCTGTCGCACCGTAATGGCGATGGGTTTTTCGCAGTAGACGTCCTTACCCGAGCGCAGCGCCATGATAGCCATGGGAGCGGCCCAATGATAGGGCAGCGCAAGTAATACAGCATCGATGTCAGTACGAGCGAGAACTTCGCGGAAATCATTGTATGCTTTCACACCGTCGTAATCGGGTCGTTCGAACCGCTCGGCGTATATCTCATTGCACCGTTTCCAGGCATGGGTGAGACGTTCACGGCGTACGTCGCAAACAGCCATGACCTGTACGTCTTCCCGTGCGATATACCCCCCTGGAACATACGTCCATGCACCGCCGAGGAGATGTCCGGTACCCTGGCCCCCCAGGCCGATGAATCCCATGTTCACACGTTCGCTCGGAGCTGTCCGGCGTTTACCTCCGGCACCAAGTGCCGAAGAGGTAATCACATAAGGAACCGCGACAGCAGAAGCCGCCGCACCCAGGAACGTTCGTCTTGTCATTTCTTTACGATGCATCTGTATGTCCTCTCAAAAGACTTTTTTGATGTGGCGAGGGCATCTTGCCCTTGTTTCCTACCGTTGGCAAGATGCCAACGAGACGCAAGGCCGGGACGGCCTCGCCACCTTGACGGTTAGAATATCAGATTTTGCTGCCGGATGCATGTATTTTATCAATTCCGGAATGATTGATTATTTACAACGCGGTCTGCGGATGATCTTCCCTTACGGCTTGAAGATCCGCGGCCAAAGCGTTCGATTCGACTTGTTCGACGGTTTTGCAGCCCGGGATAACGCATGTTACTGCCGGATGTTGCAGACACCATGCCAGGGCCCAATGGGCCATCGGCACACCTTTTGGAACTTCATTTTTGAACTTTGCTACCTCTTTAAAAATTTCCTGCCATTCATCCTGGTCATGCCATGAGCTGCGAACATCCGTGCCGGTGAACTTCGAATCTTTGCTGTATTTGCCGCTCAGGAATCCGCTGGCCAGAGGTACCCTTGCCAGCACGCCCAGATTCTGCCGGATGCAGGAGTCGAAAATTTTTCCTTCCGGCTTTCGATGGACCCGATTGTATACGGCCTGGATCGCCTCAGCCCCGACATCTGATGCCTTCTCGACCTGGTAAAAGCTGCCGAGCTTGCTGCTGATTGATATTCCCAGGTGGCGAATCTTACCCGCGTCCACCTGCTTTTGCAGCATTTCCCACAATCCCGGCGTGTCGAACATTTCATCTGTCCCGCTGTGGAACTGATAAAGATCGATATAGTCGGTCTGCAGCGACCTCATCGAATCTTCAAGCTGCTTTTGAACTTGGGCGGCCTCGAACAGATTTTCACGCTCGAAGTTCGGCATGAACTTGTGACCGAACTTGGTAGCGATTATCCACTTATCCCTTCGGCTTTTGACGGCGTGGCCGACCAGCTCTTCCGAAAGATGGTCTCCGTAACATTCCGCGGTATCGATAAGATTGATGCCCAGCTCGGCTCCTTTGTCGATCATCGCATCGACCTCGGCCTTTCCGAACTTCTTGCCCCACTCGCCGCCGAGCTGCCATGTTCCAATGCCGATGACCGAGATTCTCAACCCGGTCTTCCCTAACCGGCGATATTTCATAACTTATCTCCATTACCAGGGTGATACGGTATAGCCTAATTTGCCCCACACAGCCTTTTGAACCCTGTGCAAATCCGGATTACCCGTCTGACTGGGACCGGAGCCGACCTCGAGCATGCCATAGCTTATCGTACGCGGGTCTTTCCACTTGAAGTATTCGCTGTGCCCGTCTGCAAATGAAAAGTTGGTGCCGTTTCCGTGCCGGATCGGCGGCGGGTCCTTATGGCGATTGTCAGCCGCAAGTATGCCCGCTTGCGTGACGACCGAACCCCACCATGCCTCGCTGTCATAAGGAACGCTCCAACTGGCAAATGTTGCCCAACCCTCATCAATAAAAACGACCCTCTCGCCCGGTCTGCGAATATCCATCCTGTTTTTAATATTCGGCCCGCTGCTGGGCCAGCCGTTCATAGAATCGACTATGGCGTACGTGCGCATCTCCCCCCGCAGGCCGGTCGGGCATTTGTAAAGTCTTTCGCTCTTGACGTATGGGAATAATGCACCTTCTATGAGGGCTGTTATCTGGTCGGCTTCGGTTGTCTGGTCGGTATAGCCGGCCCAGTGTACCCAGCCGTCCTCATCGACAGGTATCGGATTTTCGCCCCCTTTGCCGGTGCAGCCGTTAACGATTTTGTCATTGTTATCATCAGCATACAAAACCCACCCAAGCCCTAACTGCTTGATGTTGTTTAGACAGGCTGCACGCTTACCCTGCTCCCTGACCCTGTTTAATGCCGGCATCAATATCGCCATCAAAACGGCAATGATAGCGATAACAACCAATAGTTCTATCAAGGTAAATCCTCTTCGTTTGTTCATAATAGCACCCCCTTTATAAACATTGCCGATTTACGATTGACAAATGCCGATTTCAAAATCGAAAACCGGCAATAAGAAATACCAAATTAGTTACTTTCCCGTCAAAGAAAATACTCACGTGATTACTCACAAACTTTCAGATAATCAGTATCACTGAGCCGCCCGCGGTTGTGTAACCGCAGGTACAAGCGATACGAATCTACTATATCAACCGCATCCCCATATCTTGCTTCGCAATTCGCAGGATATCTTACTACAGAAGCAATGGTGGCCGCTTAAATCCCGGCTTATGGTGCCGGTTCCGGATGCAACTGAATATCGTCAAAGTACATCGTACCTGAACCACCAGCCTGTGGATTCTTCTTGTCGCCGAAGCCAATAGCAATAGTATTGACATTGGTAAGGTTCACGCCCTGGTCTGCAAACGCCTGCAGGTCGATATTCCACTTCGTCCAGGTGTCTATCTGTGCTGCATCGGGATTATCGTGATAGACCACAGCACTGCCATTGAGGGCAACATACATCGGCTCGGGGTCATTACTGGCCATAGTTGCACCAATAGCCTCATGCGTCCACATTGGCGAACTAACCGTGCCGGTTGTCTTAACGTCGGAGAATTCGGCCTTGCATATCACACCGGCACTATGACTGGTCACTGCCAGGCCGATATAGACATTCTGGCTCATCGAGATGATCACCGGCGTAGTGCCCTGTACCTGCTGCCAGGTGACACCGTCAGCCGAATAGTAGCCCGTAAAGTAACCTGCGGCGTCACGTTCTAATTTCACCCAGTACGGCGCTGTAATCCCGGTCTGGCTCATTTGGAAACTGTCGCCGCCAAGAGTGTTACGAACCTGGGAGGAAGCACCGAAGCCGGGCGTAATATCCATAAAGGCATGTTTTGAGCCGGGTTCCAGCGTCTCGCGAATCATCACACCGGCCTTTGCCCAGCCGTTCGTGTTCTGAACGCTAAGCACCTGCGCCGTAATTGTCCCGGGACCTGACAATTGCTTGAAGGCGTAGCGGAACTCGTCGGCCGTGCCCCAAATATCCGCACCGGAAGCGGTCATCGTATATGTGCCGGCCGGCTCTTCTGTGAAACCTGCAAGATTGCCTCTGAACCAAACCGTCAAAGTGTTAACATCCTTTTCGGTCCAGTCACGCGGATAAGTAGTCGTCAACTCCGCCTCTGAGTACTTTAAGATGTTATTGTTGTAGTATATAGGCATAGATTGTTTGCCGCCGTGAACGATTGTCTCTTCGGTATATGAAGGAGTGTTGTCCCAGCCTACGGCTGAGCCCGTTCCGTTACCGGGGAAGTAGGGTTCAGTACCCGGCGCGCCATAGCCGAGCCCATCTTTCCAGGCATACCATATCTGGTTCTCGCCGGCGTCGTAGTCCTCAAAATCGTCCACTATAAGGAACTTAGCTGTCGTAAAGCTCCAGATGCTGCCTGCCCACGGACTGTCGGGATTGATGTTATTGACTTCGTCAACACGCCAGTAATAAGTAGTGTCCCACTCAAGTTTTCCCGGGTCATAGCTTTCTGAGCCGAGTTCCCTGGCGCCTTTGTACCCGGTCGAGCCTGTATTGGCATTGCGTATCGCCTCTTCATCGGTTCCGAAATAGACCTGGTGCGAGGCGGCATCGTCTCCGGCATTCCACTTAAGTAAAGGTGTCTGTTTTACATCTACGGCACCATTAGACGGATTTGGGCTGGCGGCCTTTACAGGCAGCGAGAGGGCCGCCTGCTGAATAAGAGCCTTTGGAGTTGACGGACTTGACCATCGCAGTTGCGCCGAGGCGCCGCCAACGTTCTCGTAATACTCCAGTACAAGGCTGTACGTATTTCCGGATACAAGGTCAATATTTCCGCGGTTTTCGGTGTCACCATGGTCGTTCCAGTCATCAATGAGCTGTCGGCCATCGACCCACAGGCGCACGCCGTCGTCACTAATAGTGTAGAAGGTGTAGGTCTCGGTATATGCCGCCTCCACCTCGCCGGTCCATCTGGCTGAGAAATTATCAACGTTGACCAGCGGATCCGGCGAACCTTCGCCCCAGCTAAAGTTGATTTGAGGATCCATGCGGGTCAGCACGAGATCCCTTAAATCCGTACCTATGTAGTAATCTCCTTTCACACCTCCGCCGGCGCGTGCTGTCGTAAAGGTCCAAACGTTGCCTTTATGCGTGGTGAAGATATCGAACTCATCGACACGCCAGTAGTAAGTCTTATTTAACTCAAGGGGGCCGGGGTCATAGGTTGTATTTGCCTGAGGCAGACCCGCAACGGCATTGTTGACATCGTCAAAATTGTCGCCGAAATACACTGTGTGAGATTTCGAGCCGAGGCCTGCCATCCAGCTAAGGTTTGCATTCGGGTCTATAAATTTAGCACCTTCAGAGGGAGTGGGATTGTAAGCGGTCCTGTGTGGAATCGTAAAGCTCCAGACACTGCCCTTCCACGGACTATTCGGATCCAAATCATTGACCTCATCGACTCGCCAGTAGTAAGTTGAGCCTGGAATAAGACCGTTCGGATAAGGATAACCGGGGAAGCCGACGACGAAAAACGTTGTTGCAAAGTTGCCCCTGAATGTCTCGGCGGTGCCGTCATTCACGTCTGCGAAATTATCGCCCATGTACACATCGTGCGAGGTTGCAGTCTCTCCCGGCGAGAAGCTAAGGGTCGCCCATGTATCCGAGTGTAATGCCCCGTTGGCCGGATTGGGGGCAAACGCGTAAGGCCATATTGCACCTGCCATAGTTGCCAGAATTTCGGCGTCCGATAGTCTCCTGTTGTAGATGCGGACTTCGTCGATGTCACCTAAGAAGACTTCGCCGTTTCCGCTGTAACCTGCACCGCCGCCGGTGACACAACCTATGCCCATATCGGCTGCTTCGCCTGCGGTATTAAAAGCAAATCCACCGGACGTTATTTCTTCACCATTGAGATAAAGCCTGGCTGTAGTTCCATCAAAAGTGGCTGCTACATGCGCCCAGGTCTGGACAAACGGAGCCAAAGTGCCATTGGGTGAAACTACCGCATATGTTCCTGTTTCAAGCCGGAAAGTACCATTATTTTCAGGCCTAACCTGGAACTGAAACATCGTTGTTGCGGGCCATGTATCTCTCTTGCCGATCAGACCTTGATATGTGCCACCTCCGCCGGCCCACCTGATCCATAATGCCAGAGACAGTTGTCCCGTTCCCTCGGCCGGATTCCAGGTTCCAAGCTCAATCCTGGTATCTGTTGTGCCGTCGACGTTGATTCCACTGCCTTTGTATCCCTGTGGAATCCATGTTACGCCGTTATAGAGTGTACCGTTGTGCCCGTTACCCGATATGTCGTAAGCTATATTACCCGCCCCTTCGTCAAGAGTGTAGTATCCCACGAGGCCGCTTGTAATATCAGCATTCGCCACGCCCGCAGCCAGCCCCAGCACCAAAACAAAAGAAGCCAGATAAATCGATTTCTTACACATGATAATCCTCCTTCGATAAAAGCCACAAAAGCACTAACAGGGATTTTTCCCGTTTAAAAACTCCAATGAAGGACTCCTTAAAACTACAAGTCCAATAATACCAAATTTTCATCTCAATTTCAAATATATTCTAATTAAAAGCGAAAGGAAGCCGGATATTCACGTCAAAAAGTCACTTTTTGTTACTCTTTTCGCACACCGCGACTGTTGCTCTCTATTCCAGAATCGGGTTTTTAACAGAGCACCCTTGCGTGCTTCACCCATACGGTTCTCCGGTCTGATATGGTACAAACCGACTTGAATGGTCTCCGTAAGCTATATACTGTCAAATTCCAGTCGAATTGCCACCGACTACCTGGGAAATCCGGATTAATTTTCGCTGCTGTGCTGTCAAATATTCCGGATATTTGCCGTTCAACTACCTTTTGCTCTTGCATAATCGCGAAAAAACAGCAAGATGTACGAGTTCTTCGTTGCTGAATTACTTTGCATGTAAAAAATACGAAGTGTTTGATTATAAGAGCTTTATATGTTAGATTGCTGTAAAGTACATGTTGGAGTTTTACGATTGTATAAGAAATCACTCTGGAGGTGAGCGATGTCGACAATTACGAAAAAAGAAGTTATTGACCGAATAGCCGAAAATACGAATACCAAACGGGCGGTGGTTAAGCCTGTAGTTCAGTCTTTTCTCGATGAGATCATCGATGAGCTTGCTAAAAACAACCGCCTGGAATTCCGTGATTTCGGCGTTTTCGAGACGAAAATACGTGCAGCCAGGAAAGCGCAGAATCCGAAAACTATGGAGCAGGTTCGAGTCCCGGCCAAACGAAACGTGAAGTTCAAGATGGGCCGGCTTATGAAACAGAAGATAAATGACCTGGAAACATAGAAAATGCGGTTGACCAAATGACAGACATTCAGCCAATTCTATTATCGGCAATAACCTGCAACAGGGTTATCTTTGACAAAGTCTCCGGGATGCCGAGTATTATCGATATTGTCCAGACGATCGATGCTCAGAGATATCCGGCGAGACATCCGCAAATTGTTTTTTTCTGCGAGATGACGAACGGGCATGGCACAACGGATGTAAAAATAAGTCTCGTCAATACCCAGGATGAGGAAAAAGTCGTATTCGAGCGGGAGGGAAAAGTCCATTTTGAGAACGTTAAACAGATCGTTACGCTGGCAATGAACTTGCAGGGTATCGTGTTCCCGGGCCCCGGAGAGTACCGTTTTCAATTATTTGGGGGCGGAAATCTGCTCGGGGAAAGACGAATTGCATGTCGCCAGGTCAAGCTGCCGCCGAAGCCCGGGCCGACCGAACCTCAGCCGTAATGAAAGTATGACGAAAAAAATCAGTTTTTCTTTTCATGACCAATAGTAGAATCGATGGACGCAGTTCTCTATATCATTGCCGGCCCGCTTTTTCTAATCTCCATCGCGGCACATTTTTATGTAAAGCTCCGACTGCGTCCGAAAGAAAACCTGGATTCGCGGGATGACTACTATTATGAGTTCGAGGAGCAGCAGCCGGATGTCGCCAGATATATAAAATGGTCGAGACTCACATTTGCCGCCGCCGCCGTTGGTGTGCTCCTGCTGTTTATTGCCGCTGTAATTTGACGCCCTTTTTCTCTTGCCCGACCTTTTTTTCCGCGTTTTTTGAAAGGAAAACAAGGATAGAAATAATTTTTTCAAAAAACTTCAATTTTTTTATTGACAACTACGACAGTTTGTAGTACTACATAAAGAGGTATCTGATGGCAAGTTGGCTAACAGAAAGAGAGATAGCGTCTATGGGCAGGAAATCACTTGATCATTTCGGGCAGTTGCAGCGTGCGGTTATCGAGGTCGTTTGGGAGCTTGGCGAGGCGAACGTGCGTCAGGTCTGGAAGCGTCTGTGCCGCAAGAAGGAGCTGGCGTACACGACAGTGCTGACCGCCATGCAGAGGCTCGAGAAGGCCGGCTGGCTCAGGCATCGCGTTGACGGCAGGAAACACGTCTATCTGCCGACCGAAACCCGGGCGCAGGCCGACGCCGGCTCGGTGCGAAAGTTCGTCCAGCGGATGTTCAACGGAAACGCTCTTGTACTGTTCCAGCAACTCGTGGAAGAGGGCGAGCTAAGCGACGAGGAGCTACGGGAGCTTCAACAGTTGATTAAACTAAAACGGAAGGAGAGAGAAAAATGATACGCGAGCTGTTTTTAAGAGATTTGTCGTTGTGGGCTGTAGCGTGGCAAAGTATCTTATTTGCCGTAATCGGATTGGTTGGTAGTTTCCTCTTGAGACGTCGCCCGGCCAGGGCGTCCCAGGTGTTGTTTCTTGCTATAATCGCAGCAGTGCTCGTACCGACGATGAGTGTGCTGGTCAGGCATTTTGAGTTGGGCGTCTTTACTACTAAGCCGATTACGCTACCGTCAGTAATGATGGACGTACCAGCCGAAGCATCTGTGGTTTCGGCTTCGCCGGAGATTCAGCCCGAAGCATACGAGGTGGCGGTGGACATCGAATCGGCTGAAGGCAGTTCACAAGGTGCCGACATTCCATGGCGAACGATTATGCTGTACGGATGGTTGGCGGCGAGCCTGATATTATTAGGGCGATTGTCTATCGACGTCGTTAACGGAATTCGTCTGCTGCGACGAGCACAATCCCGTGTGAGTGGGCATATCGAGCGGGCGGTGGATTCTGCAAGAGCAAGACTTGGAATCGCCAAAGCCCTTCAGATCCGAAGCAGTGTGGATGTGCGCAGTCCCGTAATATGGTGCTGGAGCCCGATCCCCGTGCTCCTCGTGCCGACCGATTCGGATGATGGTCTCGATTGGGTCGGTGTGATTTGCCACGAGCTGGCACACTGGAGACGTCGCGACCATATTAGCGGCCTGATTGCAGAGTTGATCGTGTGTATCCTGCCGTGGAATCCGCTCATTTGGTGGTCTAAGAAGCGAATGGTGAGATTTAGCGAGCAGGCATGTGACGACTGGGTTGTCGCCGGCGGGCAGTCTGCCGAGGATTACGCGCAGTCGCTGCTCAATTTCAGACCTCAGAAGCAGGCGGCATTTGTGCCGGCGGTGGTAAGTAGTAAGAAGACGCTCGCCGGGCGTGTTCGCCGGATCGTGGAGGAAAGATGCAGCAGCCCACATAGCGGAGTGCGCTGGAGTTTGGCCGCCGCCGCCATTGCTGGATGCATTACCGTTGGGATCGCATTTGCACAGACGAGACCTCCCCAGTCAGCCGGGACCGTCAAAACCAAAGTCGGCCAATCGGCGGTTATTGAACAGCCCGCATTCCCCGTGACCATGATAAAAGGCAGGATCCTGGACCCCAATAATGAACCTGCATATGGGGCACGCATTGTCGCCCTGCCAGTGACATCCTACGGTACAGCAATAAAGCTCAACAACAAAGAAGGATCTTTCGAGCTTCCCTGGTCACCGACATGGATCGAAGAGGGCCAATCAATCTATCTGATGTCAACATGTAATAATCTACAATTAAACCAGGGCGCCATCGTTGAGGTACATGATTTAACATCGCCGGTAACTGTCCGGCTTGAACCTGCTGCTGAGCTCGTAATGAAATTAGTCGATCTCAACGACAGGTGTGTAGCAAAATACAGTGCGATTCTTTCAGTGCTCGGTAAATTCAAGTGTCAGGCCCCAATCTTCGAAACCACAGTAGGAGCTCCGCGGGTGCATATATTCTCGTCTGTACCTTACGGCCCGAAATACACGCTGACTATTCAGGCCGACGGCTTCCAGACGAAACGAGTCATTGTTGATGCAACGGACAGGAGCAAAGAGGTCATCGACATCGGCACGGTTACTCTGCAACCGCAAGATCCAACGAAGCCCGTTGTTGCAGAACAGGGCCCAAATCCGGATTTAGCCAAAGAGTTTCACGATATCTATCGCCTCGATGAGCAGGAACTCATCAAATTCATCAAGCCGCCATTCGTGCTCGGACGCCAAGAATACTTGCTCACCACACCTCGTTACTCTTCTTTTGCTCTGCAGCATCCGGGTCACCACTACGGTTTTCGTTGGGACAATGAACTGAAGATGTATTCGTCTTTTACTGATCGTCGACTTTCGTGGGTCCTATACTTTGTATTGGGCATCCCCGAGTACGATTTCAACCTCCCCAAAGAACTGAAAGTAGATTTGCCTGGTGATTGGATCGTCCGTGCCGGATTGCCTGTAGCCCAACAGCTAAAGGCCCTGGAAGAGATTATCTATGCCGAGACAAATAGGGCAATCCGCTTCGAGGAGCGCACAATTGAACGAGAAGTCATCGTAGCCAGTGGCCGGTATGAATTCAAGCCGCACCCAAGCGGGAATTACTCGAACTATATTCCTCTCTGGGATGGTAGAATCCAAACTTCTGAGTACACGGTTGATTCGCTGGAGCGGCTGTTCGGCGATATTGAGTTTCAGATCAAAATGAAGATTGTGGATGAAACCGAACCGGCAGAAAACGCAACGATCCGGTTCCAATGGGTAGAACGGGATCCGGAACCGACAGGAGATAAACTAAGCGTTCTTCTGGATGACCTCGCCAAGACGACATCGCTGCAGTTTAAAGTCGAACGCCGTCCGGCCCAGATATGGTTCGTAACCGAGACAAAAAAGAACTAATAGCCGGACTTCTCATTAACACAGAAGCAGACGCAAACGCCAAAATCAGGCCGGGCGAGATCGCATTGTCCTTTACAGGAGCATCGGGACGCAGAGGTTTGCATCACTTTTGGCGTGATGGCCGCAATGATCGCACCTATACTCCGCATCTTCGATTAAAATCATGAATTCCTGCTCATCACTGAGATGAAAACCCTGAGATATAAGATAGCACAGGTGCTCGCTATGGCCCCCCGTGCAGCATTCCGTATTATGTTGTGCAATTTCTTCAGCCATGATGAATACTTCCTTAATTATTCATTCCAATGCAGATAGCTATACGGTTCGTCTGGTGGAGAAGTTCATTTCAATTGGTTAATACCGGATCTATCTCAGGAATTACGGGAAAGACTCGGAGCAGGTTTGAAAATCCGGCTCTCTCTCGACCTGGATGAAGCGATGATGGGAGCATGGCGAAAAAACAGGGCTTGGTTAAACATGACCGGCGAGTGCTCCTCCGCACCACTCGCCGGTTCACGTCCAGGCTTCAATCTACAGAGTACCTTATCGGCAGGAAACGGTACTATGTTAACCTGGGTAAGAAAATTTGAAACGACCGGCCCATGGTCTTGACGCTGATTATTTCAAACCATGTATTATACGGAGAGAATTGGCCCGGGTTCTTAATTCACCAGCCGCTTTTTGAGTCTTCTTATCGCAAAGTAGCCGACTACCAGGATAAATATGGCGATATAGAGCAAATCCAGCAGAAGGATAGGTTTATAATCGTTCATGCATACGGACCTGACTAATCTGACCGAGTGGGTCAGGGGGACAATTTCAGCCAGCGGTTGTACGAAACCGGGTAAATTTTCGATAGGAAAAACAACGCCCGAAAAGAAAAAAATCGGGGAGATAAAACCGGTGAAATAAAAATTGAAGTGGTTGATGGTTTTTACGAATGAGGTCACCAGCAGCGAAAGTGCCGCAAACATTACGCCGGTGAGAAAACCGACCAGCGGCGCAAGCAGGCCGTAAGGCAGGGCGACGATTTTGAACGCGGACAGTATGCACAAAACCGCGAACGAGAAAAACAATCCCTTCGTGCCCGCCCATATCATCTCACCGACGATGAGGTTGTTGACCGTAATCGGCGCCGCCAGCATACCATCGTAGACTTTTTCGAACTCCAGCCGAATGAAGGTCCCGAAGCTGCATTCGAACGCCGAGGTGAACATTGCCGTAGTGACCAGCAGGCCCGCGCCGAGAAATTCGATATATCTGACCCCGCCTATCGGCTCGGTGATGTAATTTCCCAATCCGAGCCCGATACCTAACAGGAAAATAAAAGGTTCCACGAAGGGCGGGAATCCGTTGCTCAGGATGTTCCTTGTATAGACCCGCATGTGTCGATACCAGACGCTGTAAAGCCTCCAGTACAGAGGCGGATACTGGAATGTCTTACTGTCGGTCATTAAGCTGTCTCCCAGTGGCTTTCAAAAAAACGTCCTCCAGATTGGTCTGTCTTATGAGATAGTTGCCGGCCTTCAGATGAGATGCTGCCAGGTCTTTGAGCAAATCGATATCGACGGAGTAGTAGCGCATCACGTCGGGGGCATGGTCCGCCCGGGCATTTTTTGAAAGCATATCCGGATGAATCTGCCCGGCGGTTTCGGCATCGCGGACCTCAAGGACGAATGGTTCCATGTTCTCTTTCAATAAATTCTCCGGCCTGCCCTCCATGATCTTTTGGCCCTTGTGCATGATGAGAAGGCGGTCGCAAAGCTGGAACGCCTCTTCCATGTAGTGCGTTGTCAGCAGGACGGTCGTTTCTTTTTTCTGCAATTGCCGGATTTTGTCCCAGATCAGGTGACGAACCTGCGGGTCCAGCCCGGTTGTCGGTTCGTCGAGAATCAGCAGTCTCGGGGAATTCAGAAGGGCTCTGGCTATTACCAGCCGCCGCTTCATACCGCCGGAAAGATCTTTGATTTTGGATTTCGATTTTTCGGTGAGTTCGAGAAAATCGAGCAGATATTCGATGCGATCCCTGGCATCCTTTACCGGCATATTGTAGAAATGCGCGTAGATCATCAGGTTCTGTATCACGTTCAGCTCATCGTCCAGATTGTCTTCCTGCTGGACGACGCCGGAGAGATATTTTATGGCCAGCTCGTTTGTAGCGGGGTCGTATCCGAAGATATCCATCAGGCTGTCGGGATTCTTGTCCCGGGTGCATTTGCCGTAGATGATTTTCATCGCAGTGGTTTTGCCAGCGCCGTTTGGGCCTAAAAATCCGAAACAACCGCCGGACTCGACCGAAAAGCTAAGGTCACGCACGGCCTGGGTTTTGCCGAAGCTTTTGCTGATATTTGTTACGGTTATTACTGTTTTTGCCATCTGAACTACTACTTCCGTACGAAACGTAAAGTTCGCTGCCGATTTTCTAAACCCGGCTACAATACCATATTTGACGCTGAATTGCAGCTATTCTATATCGCTGTTTGCATTTCTTGCAGCCGGGATTAGAATAAAGCTGCATGAATATGATGACAAGACGTGAAAGATTAATGGCGACGTTACGCGGCGAACCGGTGGACCGGCCCGCGGTCAATTTCTACGAACTCGGGGGATTTGCGGTCGATCCGTCCGATCCGGACGAGTTCAACGTCTATAACGACCCATCATGGCAGACGCTGCTGCAACTTGCCGAGACCCGGTCCGACCTGATTCGGATGCGCAGCCCGGTCAGGCCTCGCGGTCACGAGCCCGCCCGGAGCGAAGTCGAAGGACTCGATGCCGGCGGCCCCCGACGCGAGTTCTTCAAGACGGAGAAATTTCCGGCAGATGGCTGCCGTTTCAATCGCGTGACCTTGAAAGTTGCCGGCAGAACAATGACGTCACTGACCCGCCGCAGTCCCGATCTCGACACTGTCTGGACATTGGAGCATCTGCTGAAAAACACCGACGATTTAAAGGCTTATCTGGAATTGCCGGATGAAGTCTTTGCCGAGCAGATCGATGTTGCCGGCCTGATCGAAGAGGACCGAAAGCTCGCCGACCGCGGCATCGTCATGGTCGATACGGAAGACCCGATTTGTGCCGCGGCGTCTCTTTTCAGTATGGAAGATTACACGGTGACTGCTTTGACCGAGCAGAAACTGTTTCACCGGCTGCTTGAAAAACTTTCGCGCCACATATACGTCAGGACGCAGGCGACGGCCGAGGCATTTCCCGGCCACCTCTGGCGCATCTACGGGCCGGAGTATGCGACCGAACCTTACCTGCCGCCGTATCTGTTCAAAGAATACGTGGTGCGTTACACCGGCCCGATGGTCGAGACGATTCAAAAGTTCGGCGGCTTCGCGCGGATTCACTGTCACGGCAGGATTCGTGCCGTCCTCGATTACATTGTCGAGATGAATCCGGCCGCTATCGACCCGATAGAGCCGCCGCCGCAGGGGGATGTAGAGCTTGAGTACGTCCGCCGCAGGTACGGCAAAGATCTGGTCCTTTTTGGAAATATCGAGTTCGCCGACTTAGAAAACACCGAGCCGGCCGAGTTCGAAAAGCTCGTCGAAAAGAGTCTCGAAGACGGAACCGCCGGCCAGGGCAAAGGCTTCGTCCTGATGCCGTCCTCAGCCCCTATCGGCCGGAAAATCACGCCCCGTGTGAGGGCAAATTACCAGACCATGATCCGACTGGCCACGAATTTCAACTCGTGACGTAGTGTGACATTATCTCGAATTTGTAGGGTGGGGCTTGCCCCACCGATCTATATTATAAAGACGTCGCATCGAAGACCAGCACCTCGAAAGACTTCAGCTCGAATGTATGCGTTTTGCCTGCCATTAGCACAATCGCTTCGCTGCCGGCGTCCTGTTTCCACGGGCTTTTCAGGGAATATTTTTCCGCCGCACCGCTGGGCAGTTCGAAAGCCTTCCCGATATCAATTGTGATGATGCCCGGCTTGTCACTTGGATTGCGCAGTGACAGGATACCTTTTCTCTCGGACCACGCGGCCCAGCCGTAAACTTCTCCCGCGGCCGGATCGCCGCCGGCCCAGTGCGTGTCGACCAGCACGTCCGCGTTGTCACGGGACCATTTCGCCCCCTCAGCCAGGGCGTCCCAGTGCTCCGGCGACATCAAAGATGGCGTGATATACAGCTCCTGGCAGTTAGTGCCGCTGGCGAAGAAATCCCGGATATCTTCGGCAAGACCTTTGCTTTCTTTCGGCAGTCCGTGATTGGCGAACATGATGCCCTGGGTCATGAGCGAGTTGAGAGGATACAGCGGCGCGCGGCTTACGACGTTGTGGTAGGTCTCCTTGTCACGGTAGGTAATCTGCTGTCGGCGTTCTGTGCCGGTGCCGTATTTATCCCAATCGGCCCCGGAACGCCAGGTCGAATCGCAGTGCCACAGCCAGTAAGGCGATGACCATGTTCCTGTGGTGGTGTTGATGAACACATCGGGTTTGACCAGGCGCAGCTCGCTCATAAGCCGCAGCAGGGCCTCCATGTCACTTGCGAATTCGGCGGTGGTGCCGGCCGGCCTGTCGCCGGCGCCGATGCCGTCGAACTTGAAATAATTCAGGTCGTAATCGTTAATCATTTTGACGCACACATCGTGAAACCTGCCGAAGTACTTTTTGCCGGCCAGTGAAAAACCGCTATTGTTCGTTTCGAAGCCCTGCTGCCGGCCGTACTTGAGCCTCGCCTCTTTGGCCTGGCCGTAACCGCCGAAAGGAGAAAGCCATGCCCCCAAAACCGAGTCGTATTTTTCCACCGCTCTTCGAATCGGGGTAAATCCATCGCCAAAGCCCTCGTGACACTGCCAGAGCGAGGCCGGGTCGTCCCATCCATCGTCCAGAACGAACGACTGCATCATTACTCCGCGCTTTTTGATAAGCTCTTTGCCGAACAGATCGACCACCTCGGCGAACCGTCCCGGCTGGATTTTCTCTACTCCATAGCCGATGTCGTACCAACTGTTGTAATGCAGAAACGGCCTGTAGGGATGCACCCGCTCGCGTTCGATGTAATACAAAAAGCCGCGGCGCAACTGTCCTGCCGGAACAACGCCGAACACCGAGCTACAAACGAGCTTCTCGCCCGGCTCAATCCGGGTTGCGTAGGGCAGGCTGCATTTAAAACCTTTCGAGTCGCTCGTACTTTTCGATAAGGGGCTCTCGAAGGCGAAGAACATATTGCCCGCCACTACAGGCGAGCCGTCCACAATACCTTCGACCTCGGCTTTCGCCGCCAGCTCCCACAGCACGATTTCTTTTATGTCGATTGCCTCGTTCTGGGCCGTGAAGGTAATTTGCTGCCGGACATAATTCGAGCCATCCCGAAGTATCGCTCGCCATCGAACTTCGAGATTGCCGTCTGACGAGCCGAGCGTTATAAGGATTTCTTTGCCGGCCAGCCGCTCGCCAAGCCGGCAAGACTTTGGCTCCGGCTCGATATTTTTCATCTCCGGCTTGCCGATGATTCTCAGCTCGGAAGCTCTCAAGACCTGCCCTCCATCCAGAATCAGTTGAAAACATTCGGCCTGTCCGGCATCAATCGCGGTCCCAGCCAGCTTATCGACCAACCGACCAGGTTTTAACCGTCCTCCAGAGATATCCCACCTGCACGCAAGTACGGCGTTTTCCAAAACCAGCCGGCTCCCGTCCATCCTGCACTTTCCGGCCCCCGGCTCCGGCCCTGGAAATTCAATCCCCGCCTTGGCCCAACTAAAAGCAGTCAAAACAAGCACAATAAAAAACAAAACGCCAAAAAACCGTTTATTCCTGTTTCTAAGGCCCATCTTTCGTTCCTTTCGTGTAGTGTAACTTTCGATCTCCCATCATACCAGAAACTCGTTCCTTCAAAAACTAATTACATGAACAAAAACTATGTTGAGCAAAGATGTCCTTGTGAATATTATTTATGACGAAAGCATAAAACGTAGGGTGGGGCTTGCCCCACCATTTCCGTTCTTCAATGAAAGGAAGAATAATATTTTCCAAGTATTCCAAGGATCTCAATAATGTTGATCAAAATTTATTGGGAATGTTGTGAAATAGGAAAAGAGGTTTACACTCTCAAGAAGACTACAACAAAAATCATGGGATTTACTTACCCTATAGCAGTTAAAGGCCATAAGTATTTACCCCATTGGACATATCATTCTGATGGGAACAGAAAACCAAAGATACACCACCGTTCTAGATCTGGAAAAGTCCTTGATTTCATGACTTTAGAAGAACCTTATTTAAAAAAATTTGATGAATTTGAGGGTGTTATCTGGTCTGTACCTGGACTTGGTACCTCTTTTAATTTTTTACATGCAATTAATGTTGAAGGGCATCCAGGAGAAGCACAACGAGAAATAATCTTTTCTATCAAGGAAACAGAAATTGATTGGACTCATTACCTTCATATCTTGTTAGTAGAAAGATCCAAATATCCTTCACTCACAATAGCAGCTATAAATCAAATATCAGAGGGATATGATATTATTAGCTCTGTAACTGTTGATGATGGAAAAGAGCCGAATATTTTAATCATTTTTTCTAAGAACAAGAATGTTTGGGTTGAAATATGAACCGGACAGGGGGGATGTACAAAATAAATTTTGCAAACGAATCAAGTTGATTTATAACCTGCCGCTCAGTTCACAAAATCACCAATTCTCGTGTACCTTCAGAGTCTTGAATTAACAGCTTACCTCCATTTTTCTTTTGTGACCAAAGAAAATCATAAACGGCAAGGGATCTACTAATTACTTCTGTTAGGCTATGTGCGTTTGTCTCGTCTCGCAGAGCTTCCATTCTTGTTCGCACGTTCGATGCTAATTCCAGATTGAGCCTTTTTACTTTGTTTTTCTTGGGTATCCTCGACATTACTTACCTTTGTAGCCCGAAGCATCGCCAGCAGTCCTATTACGAAAATCATTGCAGCAGTAATAAGAGAAGCAGCCAGCGTTAAGTTATCAAGGCCATCATTTTTGTTTCTGATGAACTCTCTTGCGATTCCAAATAGCGCCAAAATCGCGGCTATCGCCACTACCTCTCCACCGCCTCTATTCTTGAGAAAGGATAGTACGGGTGTAATCCAGCCCCTTCCGATCTCATTTATGCCTGTCTTATAGAGTTCATAAGGAGGGCATGCCCCCCCAGCACCATGAGTTGATAGCTGGCGAGATTCCAGTACACTATTTGTTTGTCCTTTTGATGCTTTGTCCATGCCGTTTGGCTACCCCACTGGGGAACCAACGGCACGAACGCACAAAGAGATACACGACCATGTCGCGACTCCCCAGTTGTGCGTTCCTGCGGTCAACAATGAGCACTCCTAATTGCCCCAGCACCCTTGTTGCCGTTTGTCTTACACAAGAACGTATTTTTTCATTTTTGCGAGGAGCCTACTACGCTTCAGCCCCTTTTTTTCTGGAAGCTGCCTGACAAGGGTAAGCAGCTTAACCAAACTCCTAAGGTTTCATTTGTCCATACACATTTAATACACAATAAATACATAGGTCAACAAAAAAATAAAACATTTTTTCGTGTTCGTCCTTTTTTTGCGGATTTCCTTTTGGTTAGAGTATGTATGTGCCTAAATTACAAAGCCTTATGACTTATATCTGAATGCTTCACTTTTTTCATTTTTTTCTAATTTCTCAAAGAAGAATTAGTTTTGTCTGGCACTTTTTTGCAGATTGTTCTTCATCGTCGAGATACGAGTTGCGTCTCACGGAGATTTTTTCATAATTCACTTGATATTAAACATATTATATTATATAATATACAGTTAACATAAAAATAGAATGCAGAATTCAGAACACAGGAGACAGAATGAAGGAAACGAGGATCAGGAAATCAAGATTGAAGATGAGAGTGTTTATTCGTGTTCACCCTGTGAGATAGACAAAGCCGTCATCTCACAGGGTAAATCGGTGTAAACTTGTCCTGAGCGAAGCCGAACGGGTCCGTGTCTGACAAAAGGCTATTTGAAAAAACAAACCCAATGTTAAAATGGGCAAAATAGCGTTAATTCAGTAATGGTAAAGGTTTATGGGTATTTTGGCGATTTTGGTCGGTTTCGGGCGGCGAAAAACAAAGCCAAACAAACCCAAATTCCGACCTTTGGTCGGAAATCCGAAGCTCGAAGCTCTAAATCCGAAACGGTTCGAATGAAAGACCTCATAGCTGGTTTTTATGAAGGAAATCTGGTATAAAGCATGAGTTAGACAATCGACAGGGATTTTCTGATGATCAAAACGACATTTTAATCTCAGGAGGTAATTCATGCTGAATAGAATACATGCACAAATAGCAATAATTCTGGCCGTAATTACAGTGGTTTGCCCGGCGGCCGAACGCACCAGTGAATTAGGAAGCGTAATCCCGCAGCCGGTTTCTATTGAGTATGACGATGGTTATTTTGAAATCGGGCCGGAAACGCGAATAATTGCGGAAGGTGAGGCTGCGGCCGAGGCGGCGAAATTGATCGATGCTTTGGCTCCTGCGATGGGATTTAAGTTGAATTTGGCCGATAACTCGCAACGACGAAGGGGCACCATCGCTTTGGAGCTTGAGAAGGATCCGTCTAAGCTTGGCGACGAAGGTTATACGCTTAGAGTTACACCCAGGCGCATTTTGATTCGGGCGAAAGAGCCCGCGGGTCTTTTCTACGGCATCCAGACGCTGCGGCAGCTTCTGCCGGAGCAGGTTTTCAGCAAGACGAAGGCCGAAGGTGTGGAATGGAAAGTGCCGTGCGTGAGGATGACCGACTATCCGCGTTTTCATTGGCGGGGCCTGCTTGTCGACCCGGCACGTCATTTCATACCGAAGCAGGATTTAATGCACTTCATCGACAATATGGCATTGCATAAATTCAACAGCCTGCAGATTCACCTGACCGACGATCAGGGCTGGCGGATCGAAATCAGGAAATATCCGAAATTGACGGAGACAGGCGCGTGGATGGATTTTACCGCTATGCGTCGCGGCGAAGGAGCGGATAGCTCCGGCGATAAACGCCCGGGCGGATTCTACAGCCAGGAAGATATTCGCCAAATTATCCGTTACGCGGCGGAACGTTACATCAAAATCCTGCCGGAAATCGAGATGCCCGCCCATACCGGTGCGGCGATTGTCTCGTACCCTGAGATCGGCCTGTATTCGGAAAAGCTAAGCGCCCTGCCGGTCGAGAAGCGATGGTTCGCCAATGAGAGGGTCCTGGCGCCGCGCCCGAAGACGATTGAATTCATGCAGAATGTACTGACCGAGGTTATGGAATTGTTTCCGAGCGACTATATTCATATCGGCGGCGACGAAGCGAATATCGAGCACTGGAAGAACAGCGAGGAAATGCAAGCCCTGAAGCGAGAACTGGGCCTTAAGGACGAGGCCGAGCTGCATAGCTGGTTTATCAAGCAGATGGATTCGTTCCTAACCGATCACCAGCGGCAACTTGTCGGGTGGGACGAAATCCTGCAGGGCGGGCTTGCTCCGGGCGCGACCGTTATGTCATGGCGGGGACAGCAGGGGGGTATCACTGCGGCCAACGCCGGGCATGATGTGGTTATGGCGCCGACGTCGCACACGTATTTTGACTATTATCAGGGCCCTTCTGATAAGGAGCCTTTGGCGATAGGCGGCAACCTGCCGCTCGAAAAGGTTTACGGATTCGAGCCGATTCCACAGGACATTGCGGCCGAGAAGGCCGGGCACGTGTTGGGCGTTCAGGGCCAGCTATGGGGTGAGTTTATTTCTAATACTCCGCATCTTGAGTATATGGCCTACCCGCGTGCGGCGGCGCTGGCCGAGATCGGATGGTCGCCGAAAACGTCGAGAGACTATAAGAACTTTCTTGCCCGGCTCGGATGTCACCTGAAACGCCTCGATGCTGCGGGAGTAAATTATCGAAAGCTCGATTGAGTGACATGTATCAGGACCAGTCGAATTCGGCAACGACGGGCGTGTGGTCACTTGGCCGTTCGGCGGCGCGGGGCTTTTTATCTATGTAGCAGGCGGTACTTTTTTCGGCTAAGGGCGCGGTTGCCATGATGTGATCCAGGCGCCAGCCGAGATTGCGGTCGAATGTGTTTCTCATTCGATAATCCCAGAACGAATATTCGCCGGACTTGTTGCAGTGCTTTCGAAATACGTCTACGAAGCCCCAGGCCATAACTTTGTTCAGGGCCTTGTGCACGTCAGGATGAAAGCACACGTGCCCCAGCAGCGTTTGCGGGTCGTACACATCGATGGGCTTCGGCGCGATGTTAAGATCGCCTACCCAAAGCACGGCGTCTTCGGGACTAAAATTCCGCTGGAAATAGCTAAGCAGGCGGCCGAACCAATTGAGTTTGTACTGGAACTTTAAGGACTCGGGCAAGTAGCCCTGCGGGACGTAGGTGTTGACTATGGCGATACCATTGATTGTAGCCCTGATCAGGCGGGGCTCGTCCCTCGGCTCGTCGGGCAGGCCGTATTCCGTCTGCTCGATTTGGTGCCTGCTGAATATGGCGACGCCGTTGTAGCTTTTCTGACCTTTGAAAACGTAATTGTAGCCGATATCGTCGAATGCCTCGGCGGGGAAATCTTCGTCCTGAACTTTAGTTTCCTGCACGCAGAGGACATCGACCTGATGGTCGGCGAGCCACTTAAGGACTATGGGCAAACGTATACGCAAAGAATTTACATTAAAGCTGGCTATTTTCATTTACTGCTCGGCTTTAGTCGGTGGTTCGGTTTTGCCGGCACGGGGATTTTCAAACGGCAGTTTGCCGCCTCGCCAGGCGCCTTTGGCTTCATGGTCCAGGGCGGCGTATTGTTTGGCAAGATCGATTACGGCGTCGTCGCTCTTGTCGACGTACAGTTCGAGCCAGTAGCCGTCGACGCCTTGCTTTGCGACGCGGATGCCGGCGGCCAGGCGTCCCCGGTGGTCGCCGCCGGCACAATCGCCCGCTATCAAGGCTGCCATCAACCGGTCCGCCAGGCTGCCTTTGGTCTGTTCGTATGCCCTGGCCATGGCGAAGACCACATCCTGGCCGACCAACGTGTTGCCCTGACATGCGTAGTATTTACCCGATACGGCTCCCCACCATGTGCCCGACGGATCGGCATTGGCGGGATTGCGGTTTGCCGCCCGGCCGGACATATCGATAATGGCCAGTTGACGCTTATCACGCTCGGCATCGTCTCGCAGAAGCTTGGCCACGACCTGCTCGGGCAGGTCGCCTTTGGCGAGCATATCAAGTGCCGGTTCTCCCCAGTCCGGATTGTGCCAATACTGCGTACAGAATGCTCCGACGCCGGGGCGCGCGTACGGCACGACTTTACCCACCGCGGGATACTTGCTTGCTACCGCAGCACCGCATACGCCTGTTTCGGGGTCGACGGCGACTATAGAGAATGTCCCGGTGACATCGGCTTCGGACCGAAGGTCAGCAGACTTACCTGGAGCGATCTCAAGCACGGCCTTTTTAACACAGAAGGAGTACAAGCCGCAGTCCAGGCCCGAGTACAACAGCCACATCGTTTTGCCGTCGGGGCTGATCCATTTCGGCGGGAATCGATGATGGTACGTCCGGCAGTCTTTGCCGTCCTCGACCGACCAGTGGTCGTCATAGTAGAGCATCGACCATGGTCCCCATGGCTCGGGAGCTTCGAAAACACCCAGGGCGGCGGTGTGCGTTGCTTTGCCGGCGGTCAGATGAGAAGTCGCCAGGATATAGCGGCCGAGAGGGGCGTTGTACGTGATTGCGATACGCTGCGTTCCTTTGTGGTCGGTGAAAATGGGCTTACGTTTCGAGATGTCCGGCGACCAGAGGGGCCTGCCGCTACCATCGAGGCCGGCGAAAAAATCGTAGCTGTTCCTTTCCATGACCCGGTCAGTTTTCACCCGTGCCAGTACGATGTCCGGCGAATAACCGTACGCACTGTCGTTTGCCTGCGAGGCGATATAGACATAGTCGTCTCTCGCTCCTTCGTAGTTTTTGCCGAACTGCACGAAAGCAGGACAGCCGAACGTCTCTGAGAAGTGCCAATCGGCCCAAGTCCAGCTCGCGCCGAGATCGGTCGAACAGGCTAATCGAGAGTTCGTGAAATCGTCGAAGCCGGCGGGTTTGTAGTTTCTCACGAACATATAAAGGATGCCGTCCACCGCGATCATGTCACTGGCCTTGATGCCGGACGAGCCGCTGCCCATCGGGGTCTCGGCGTCGCTTTCGAAATTCTCTGCGCCGAAGCCGGGCGGGTCGCCGACGACCTTCGCAAAGCCCAGCGACAAATCAGGGGCCTGTTTGGAGAAGCCTCGCCCGTCGCAAAAGGCCGTGATCTGAAGGCTGTTACTGACCCAGGCGATGGGCCAGTTGTCGCCGCTTATGCAGCCTTCCATCTTTACGATTTCGGGCGACCATGTGAGCTTTGTGATGACCTTGCTCGCCGGATAAGGAGCTTGCGAAGCGGCCATTGATTGACCGCCGGTCGTTAGTGGCAAACAGAGAACCAGGCTCAAAAGGATTTCGGGCAGTTTGTTCATTTTTGCTCTCCTGCTTTCTTACGGTTAAGCTTAGGTTCTGGTACTAAGCGGTTCCCATTTCCTCGGCGAAGGCTTTCATTTTCGCAAGCCTGGCTTTGAACGCATTGTACAGGCCGTCCGAAGTTTCTCTCAACGTGCGCTGCGAGTTCGTATGCGGATTGACCGAAGTCGCATAATCGACCTGTTTGATCAGGGCATCTGGTATTGAAGAGGCGCCAGAGAGCGCCCCGGAGATTCCGGCGGCCACGGCGGTGAGGCAGTCCGTGTCCCGGCCCATGTTGACGCCGGCCTTCATCGCCTCCCAGGTGTTTGCCTTTGTCATTTTGAAGACGCAAACGGCCTTGGTGACGATTTCATTGGCGTAGCTGTGAGAGTAGGGGATTCCCGAGCCGCTGTACATTGTGTCGAATTTTTCTCGCATCTGGCGAAAATCGCTGCAGTCGGCTGTCAGTTTCATCGCCCGTTCTATCTCGCCGCGAATGCCGGCCCGACTGGTGAAGCGCGTATCGACCTTGTCGCAGTTGTCGAAGATGGAGTCGAGCACGCTGTTGACTGTCGCGCCGGGCTTCGTTGCCGCGGCGATGGCAGTGACAACAACTTGGGCCCAGAGTATGCCCCGGCTGTTGGCCGTGTTGTAAAGCTGGCCGATTTCGTTAAGGTCGTCGATCGCACCACGGATGTCACCGGCATTGATCAGGCCGATCGGATGGCAGGACCGCGAGAGCGAGACCAGGCCGGAATAGTCGCAGTACTTACCGATATCCGCGGCGGGAATGTGCGTCCTGGCCATCGCCAGCAGGGCGCCCTCGAAAGGTTCGGAGACCAGCCCGGCCGCGTTGGGATTCATGTGATCGACCCAGGCCCGGCGAAGATCTTCGGCGTTGATCCGGTCCTGCTTTTCGATGATCGCGGTAATCATCAGCTTCTGACGTTCCACACCGTCCTCGGTGGTTCCGGGCTCGCGCATCCAATTGTTGCTGTTTCCGTAGTGATGGTAGCCCAGCAGCTTATCGAGCGTGCCGTATTGACGTTCGATGTTTTCCCAGGACTGTCCTTCGACGACGGCGCCCATCGCCGAGCCGATATGGCAGCCGGCGATGCAGCCGAAGAACTTCTCGCGCAGACTCACCGAATCCGTGCCTTGTTTCTCGCCGGCCGGATTCTCCGCCGCAAAGGCATTTGGGACTGAGGAAAGTGTCGCTGCTGCGAGTGTCCCTTTCAGGAACGAACGGCGGGCAATAGAATTGTCGTGTTTTCTCATTTCTTTCTCCATTTAAAAATCAGCGATGTTCATGGCGAACAACCGAATTTATTCTTCCGGGCCTATCCCGCTTGTACGATACTCATCACGGTACAGACCGATTTTCTCTACGGGGATTCGCTGAAATCCCAGGGCAAAGGCGGGCGAATCGGGCCGCAGCCGAAAGTCCTGTCGCTCCGGGTCCACAAATTGTGGATCTTTATCCACGAGATTGTCCTCGAATTTGATGAGCGGCATAGCTATGTTTTCGACGTCGAGCCATTTTCCGCCGAAGGAGATATTACACCGGACAATATTGCCGCTTGGCTGGCCCGGAGAATCGTCGAGGATGTTGACGAGGCGTGGGTATTTTTCGCTCCAGGGCGGCTGCTTGTACGGCATTTCCCGAAGTCGCTGCGGCAGCGTGCCGTCCGCCTCGACGTGGTATTTCATCCAGCCGATCCCGCGAGCGTCGACGTGAACCGAGGCCTGGCAATCAACGAAAATGTTATTCTCGACGAGATTATCCCGGCCGCCGCCGATGAACGCCGCCTGGCCCGCGCGGTTGAAAATGTTGCCGATGATGGATATTCCACTTGCCGCATCGTCCAGATACACGGCCATGGCGCCGTAAAGGCCCGGACCTTTGATGTCGTGAAAATAATTATGGCGTATGATTGTTCCTCTCGCCGTCCAGTCACGGCCCATATAAAAGGCCCCGACGTCGCCGGTCTCGAAGCACACGTGATGTATTTCGTTAAACTCGATCGTGTGGTCGTTGCCGCCGAG
>Ga0315288_10000977_pt1 | contig 36283 bp, 40 predicted proteins | sample YL17G11_20_MG_FD_203454 | JGI IMG/M metagenome (GOLD analysis project Ga0315288, IMG submission 203454) | Sediment microbial communities from Yellowstone Lake, YNP, Wyoming, USA - YL17G11_20 | ecosystem: Environmental > Aquatic > Freshwater > Lake > Sediment | place: USA: Wyoming | collected...
TACAATAATTACAAGGAAAAGGGCATTGATCCTGGCATGACGCCGATTGAATTGGCCAAAAGGACAAGAAAGCTTTTAATCGAACACCTCACCGATCGGCCTTTCTTATTGATGATTTGGGAAGGGGCCCATGCAGTTGCGTTAGGACGAAAAACTGCTGGTTCAACTAACCCCTTAACTGCTGATATCGGTTCAATTAGGGGTGATTACAGCCTCGATTCTTATGAACTGTCAGACTCGATCGAACGCGCCCTATTAACGCTAGTCCACGCCTCGGGATCGGCCGAAGAAGCGGAACGCGAAATTAAGCTCTGGTTCACGGAAAACGAAATTCTTGATTACGAATTAATCAACGAAAGCGTTTTTTATACTAAAGATTGGGGCAAAGTAAAGAAGAAATCTTCATAAAATGTTAAGAGCTTACCTACCACCATTTATCATTGCCGCCTTAATCTGTGGCGGGCTGACGTATTACATCAAAACAATGGCCCTGAAATTTAAAATTGTTGATCAGCCCGAGCCCAGAAAAATTCACACCAAGCCAATTCCGCGGCTTGGCGGTTTGGCGATCGTCATTGGTTTTTTGCTGCTTTTGGTTGGCTATACATTAGCGTCGCACCGGCTAGAATTTTCTGGTTTTAAAATCTGGTTTATCGACAAAAGGTTGGTTGGGGTGATTATCGGCCTCATTATCCTAACAATAGTCGGCATTTTAGACGATATCCGAGGGATTAAAGCTTGGAAAAAACTTTTTTGGCATATTGTTGCCGCCGGCTTCGTCATTGCTTTCGGAGTAACGATTAGTTATCTCCGGCTGCCTTTCGGTTTACATGTTGATTTAACTAATATTACACTACCTTTTACCCTTTTTGGGACAACTTATCACGTGGTTTTATGGGGTGATTTGGTGGCGGTTTTTTGGATGGTTTTGTTGATCAATACCTTAAATTTTTTAGATGGTTTGGACGGTTTGGCTAGCGGTATTTCCGTCATCACCGCCGCGGTAATTTTCTTTTTGGCTTTATCGCTTGGCCAAGATTCGAATGCACTGCTTGCAATTTTAATTGGCGGTGTCGCGCTTGGATTTTTGCCTTGGAATTTTAATCCGGCAAAAATTTTCCTCGGCGATACCGGCAGTCAGGTTTTAGGCTTTTTGCTGGGGGTCTTATCGATTATTTCTGGCGGTAAATTAGCCACCGCTTTTTTGGTCTTGGGGATTCCCTTACTTGATGTTGGTTGGGTGGTTTTACGAAGATTATTTTCTCATCGCTCGCCGTTTCAAGCCGACACCAAACATCTCCATCACCGCCTGTTAACCGCCGGGCTAACCCAACGGCAAGCCGTAATTATCTTGTATTTTATTGCCGCTTCTTTTGGGGTGGTGGCGGTTTTGGCCGGAACTCAAGAAAAAATTCAAGCAGTAATTGCTTTGTTGATTTTAATGGCAATTTTTGCGATTGCTTTAGTGATTTTAGAGTATCGCCGGCGTAGGAGGATGGCCAATGAAGGAGTCTTGTAAAAAGGCCTTGTTTATCTTTATTATAATAGTAGTCGCGCTTGGAATGATTATCCCATTTATGACCCGTTTATGGCGTTAAGGAGGAATTATGGCGGAATTTACATTTGATGGTCAGCGACGAGATGAAGATGTGATCTTTGTTTTGAAACGTCATCCTTGGGTTCTCTCAAGATCGGGCTTTATTTTTATCGTCGCGATTGTCATTCTAATAATTTTTATCTTAATTTTCGGCCTTTCTAAAATAACCAGCATTTTAATAGTTATCTTCGTTATTTTTTCCTTGCTCTATGGCGGCTATATTTTCTTTCTTTACAATAATTTTCTCTATATTTTGACCAACCAACGGATAATTGTGATCGAACAGTCAGGGTTTTTTTCGCGGCGATTAACCGAAGCAGAATTAGAAAAAATTCAAAATATCTCAGTTGAAATTAAAGGAATTACCAAAACTTTATTTAATTTTGGCCATGTCCAAATTAGAACCGCTGGTGTTGACCCGACGATTGTCTTAAAAGATGTCGAAGATCCTTACGGCGTCCAACAAAAAATTATCAAATTCACCAAAAAAGAGAACTTAAAAACTATCGCATCCCCAATTATTCGTTAGGCTTAAGAGCACTCTCAATTTGGGGTTGGTCAAAACCAATGATCACCTTCTTATCGATTAGAATTACTGGTACACCCATCTGACCAGAGATTTCGACCATCTCTTCAGCTTTATTTTTATCTAGAGAAACATCGATATCTTCAAAATTAACCTTCTTATCCCGAAAATAATTTTTAGCCATAATACAATAGGGACAAGTTGGGGTGGAATAGATTGTTACTTTCATTCTTTTAGCTATTTTTCTCGGCGATATTGCCAATGACCGGCAACTTATACCTCTCACCTTGATAGGCCTTGATCATCATCACGATCGAAAGGACCACATAAGCGAGCCATGCCAACCAACTAATCCAGTACAGAAATGGGACGACGACGAAGATAACAAAGACGATGATATAAGCCGCACCGAGCAAAATCGCTTGCATCGCATGGAATCGGACATACTTGTCTTTCGAGATCAGATAGAAAACAATGCCACCGACAATTGAAAGCAGATAGCACAAAAGCGATGCCAATTTGGGATCAATTCCTCCCGATCCTCCCGACGAAGACGGTGTTTGACTTTCGTCAGCCATGTAACCTCCTTTTAAATATATTTCTAAATTTATCGTAACCTAACAAATAAAAACTGTCAAACAAATCATTTTTCTTATTTCAAAATTATCTTGGCTTTAGGCAGAAGTTCTTTTAACCTTTGATTTAATTTAGGATTATTTTCCACTTGGGTTTTCGTCTTGATCTCTTTTTCACCGGATGGCTGATTGACCTTTAAAATAACTCTTAAGCTTCCGGGAAATTCTTCCAAAATACTTTTAATCTGTAACAGCTTTTCTTTATCGATTTTTCCCGAAAGCTCGAGAAAAAAACGCAAAGGTTTTTTGAGGACTTGTGAAGCTTTCTTTCCATCAAGGGGACGGGCTTCTTCGGCAATAACCTTTAAAACACCATCTTTATTGTTCAATCGACCGGAAACGATAATAATATTATCCACTTGGAAGAGAAGAGTATTATTTTTGAGAACTTTCGGAAAAACTATTACTTCAATCTTAGCTGTTTCGTCTTCAAGCAAAACAAAGGCCATTGGCTCGTTGGATTTAGTAATAATTTTCTTGATTGAGCTAACGATGCCGGCGACTTTCACCTTTTTCTCTTTATTAGTTTCAGAGATTTGGGCAATTGGAGTCCCTTGTTCTCGGATAAGATCGGCAAAATCTTTTAAAGGATGCTCGCTAATATACATGCCTAAAAGTTCTTTTTCCCAGGCTAATTTTTGTTTTTTAGAGATCGGTTCAACTTTCGGTAAAGTTAACTTGGCCATTTGGGGTTTAAAGGAGATATTGGCAAAAAGATCCGTTTGGCCCGCACCCTTTTGGGCGTTATTTTTGTTTAAATCACTTAAAAACTTTATTACCAAGTCGATCCCGGAAAGAATTTCGCTGCGATCGGCAAATAAATCAAACCCACCAGCTTTGGCCAATGATTCAATCACTTTTTTATTTAGAACCGAACTACCAAGTCTTTGTAAGAATTCCTCAAAACTTTTGAATGGGCCATTTATTTTTCGCTCCTCGACAATTGCTTCTGAGACACCAAGACCAACATTTTTAATCGCCGCCAGCCCAAAGCGGATATTGCCTGATGCTTTGACCACCCCGAATTCGACAAACGATTCATTAATATCCGGCGCCAGGACTTTAATCCCCATCCGTTCGCATTCGGAAATAGCGATTGAAAGCTTATCTAAGTTATTGTGTTCTGAGGTGAGCAAGGCCGCCATGTATTCTTGAGGAAAGTTAGCCTTTAAGTAAGCCGTCTGATAGGCAATTTTGGCGTAGCAGGTGGCATGGGCTTTATTAAAACCGTATTGGGCAAAGGGTTCGATAAAGTGAAAAAGTTTTTCCGCCACCGCATTAGAGACGCCGTTTTTGGTGGCACCGGCGACAAATTTCACCTGCTGCTCCATCAGCAGTTTTTTAATTTTTTTGCCAACTGCTTTTCTTAAAATATCCGCTTCTCCCAAGGAAAAGCCGGCAATTTGGCGGGCAATTTGGAGCAACTGTTCTTGATAGACGGCAATCCCGTATGTTTCCGCTAAAATATCTTTCAGTTTTGGGTGAAGATAATGAATTTCCTTGCGGCCGTGTTTGCCACTGATATAATCGGGAATATACTCCATTGGCCCCGGCCGATACAAAGCCACCATGGCAATAATATCGGAGAATTCAGTTGGCTTCAGTTCTTTGAGATACCGTCTCATGCCGTCAGATTCCAGCTGGAATACGCCAACAGTTTGTGCCCGGGCTAAAAGATTAAAAGTTTTTTCGTCGTCAAGGGGCAAATTATCGATATCAATTTCCTGGCTATGAGTTTTTCGAACAATTCTCAGACAATTTCCCATAATCGTAAGATTAGCGAGACCCAAAATATCCATTTTAATTAAACCAATTGCTTCAAGATCATTCATCGGATATTGGGTGATCACTTCTTCATCACCACGGGTGGAATATTGTAAAGGAACATAATTCATTAAGGGTTCGCGAGAAATGACTACTCCGGCCGCATGAGTCGAGGCGTGTCGGGCTACGCCCTCTAAGCGCCGCGCCATATCTAGAAGTTTTTTTACCTGCTCATCTTGGCTGTAAAGATCTTTTAGCTCATCAACCGCCTCAAATGATTGATCAAGAGTCAGGCCAAAAGGGATCAATTTAGCGATCTTATCGACATCCGAATAGGCCATACCAAGAGCTCGGCCGGTGTCTCTCACCGAACCGCGAGAAGCCATAGTCCCGAAGGTAATTATTTGAGCAACGTTATTAGACCCATATTTATTGGCGATATATTTTATCACCTCGTCCCGGCGGGCGTCAGCGAAATCCAAGTCAATGTCGGGCGGGGCAATCCTTTCCGGATTTAAAAAACGTTCAAAAAGGAGATTATATTTTATCGGATCAATATCGGTAATCCCCAAACTGTAGCAGACCAAAGAACCGGCAGCTGAGCCACGGCCAGGACCGACTAAAATGCGACTATCTTTAGCAAATTTGACATAGTCGGCGACAATTAACAAATAGTCTTCGAAATGGGTTTTTTCGATTGTATCAAGCTCGTACCGTAACCGCTCTTTTAGGGCCGGGGTAATTTCGAGATATCTTTTCGTAAGACCTTCCCAGGATAGTTTCTCTAAATAACTTTTTGACGTTTGATTTTTCGGCAATTCAAAGTGGGGGAAAATCGGCTTGCCAAACTCAAATTCTAAATTACATTTTTGGGCTATTTCGACAGTATTTTGGCAAATCTCTTCGCCAAAAATCTTTTCCATTTCTTCGGGAGGACGAACTGATAAATTGACTTCTTTTAAAGTCATCCGCGACTCATCGTCATAGTCCTTGCCTGTTTGGACTGCTAAAAGAACTTCGTGCGGTTCGCGGTCTTCCTCCTTAATATAGTGGATATCGCAAGTGGCGATTAGGGGAATTTTTAATTCTTTAGCTAATTTTTTTAACCCAGCATTGACTTTAACTTGCTCTTGGACTTCGGGATGATCCTGTAGCTCCAAATAGAAATTTTCTTTGCCAAAGATCTCTAAATAGGTTTTAGCCACTTCAATCACTTTTTCCCATGAGGCATTGAGAATTGCTCGGGGGATTTCGCCCATGAGACATGCGGTCGAGGCGATTAAACCTTCCGCGTGATCTTTGAGCAGTTCTTTATCGATTCTTGGTTTATAATAGTGGCCTTCAAGATAGGATTTGGTGACAAGATAAAGTAGATTTTTGTATCCTTGTTCGTTTTTGGCTAAGAGGATTAAGTGATAAGGGTTAGCATCGATTTTCGGTTGTTTATCGAACATTCTCCGCGGGGCGACGTAGGTCTCGACGCCGATGATCGGTTTAATGCCCGATTCTTGACATTTTTTGTAGAACTCAATGACACCGTACATGGCCCCGTGGTCCGTGATTGCCATGGCGCCCATCCCCAACTCTTTGGCACGCGAAACCAGCTCGGGAATTTTCCCGAGCCCATCTAATAATGAATAGTGTGAATGAGTATGCAGATGGACAAATTTGGACATTTTCGCTCGACCACATCGTATCAGTTGACTACACTGCTTGCAAGAATTATCATTAAGTCAGGAGATATCGACCCGGGATTTTAACCGATTATTGACATTTGAGATAAAATTTGCTAGAATAATTTGGTATCTGATAAGATTAGATCAGATTTTTATAGTAACATTGATATAGTTTGGAGTAGGACATGGCCCATACAAAAGCCAAAGGAACATCGAAATTAGGTAGGGACAGTCGCAGTAAGCGCTTAGGCGTCAAAATTTTTAGTGGTCAAAAAGTTTTACCTGGCCAGATCATTATCCGCCAACGCGGGGCTAAATATTTTGCCGGAAGTAATGTCAAAATCGGCGCTGATGATACGGTCTATGCTCAGACTGCCGGCAAAGTTACCTTCGCGCACAAAAAAATCAGACATTTTAGCGGTAAATATAAAGATAAGACAGTGGTAAGCGTTACGGCTTAAAGAAAGTTTCCAACCGGAGATTTTCTTTCGGTCGTAACGACGTACATACACAATACGGTGACTATGACGATCCAAGGAGGCGAGGCCTATGCCCTAGTCGTGTCGTTCGGGCGGGGGGAAGTAAGCAGTTTTTCTTCCCCTTCCCCTTTGCAGCAAGGGTTGTATGACTGGAGTATCCAGCCACATCTAAGCACGGGAAGGAAAGTCGGATGGCACGTTCGAGACGAGGCCTACCGGCCTCAATGTACGGAAAAGGTGGAGCACCGCCCTCAGATGTTCTGGCGTCGCCGCCCCATTCGTGCTTTGGATGCGCCACAGAGATCGTGGCTCCAAATCCTGGGGATCTGGCGTCGCACTTCTGCCAGGTCTGTGCTCCTCATGGCGGGAGCATGTCAGTCGTCCAGGGAGTTCGATTCGATGCCGCCCTGGAGGCGCGGCCGTAGACAAGCAGTAGCGAGGCCGGAAGACGGCTTCATTAGTACGGCGGGGATCCCGGTCGGGATCCCCGCCGATCCAAATCTAGAGGAGGTGAGCCGTGCGCGTGTTTCGGCTGATCGGTGACAATGCCGTCCCGGTAGGCTCACCGGCCTACCTGGGGATGAAGCTTGACCTAATCCTTCATGATGTTCCCGAGGGAATCGAAGAGGTTAGGGTCGTCACGCTGGAACTGCTCAATGGTCGGGTAGTGCAGAGCGTTCTTCCTCTGGGGAGATTGCGAAGCATTATCTTGACCGACACATCGCTGGACCCCGACGGACCATCCAACTCTCGGCAGAGGAGAAAGCGACGAGGGGAAGGACGTATCATCAGGGGTTTCCTTCTGCGCCACCAGGATTGTGCTGATACAGGGTGCCGTGCTGGGATTTCTCATCTTCTCCCCGGGAAGGGAAGGAGAGTGACAGCACTGGTGATGGCTCACACCATTGCCCACCTTGCGCTTGGCCATGTGCGGCACTCAGCAGGAATGCAACCCCGGCCAGCGATTTACGAGCGAGTATTCTACGACGCCCATGATCGCCGGCTGATCCGGATTGTATTCGCTTCGACGGTGCCTCTCCTCGAACCAGGCGATGTCAGTGCGTATATCGGCGCAGCCCTCGACTATCTCGACGAATTGGTGTCGAACGGCAACCGTCCCGGTAAAGCCGCAGCAGGGCATCTGCTTGAACAGCTTGAAGCCCTGCGTCGGGCTATGAGTGAACGTCGGGCTTGGCAAAGAGAGGCCAGGACGACATGAGCCGCTCCCTGCGTCTGCGGGGAGCGGCTTTCTCGTTTTATCTTGTATTTTTCCTCAGTCTATGATAAATTAATTTTACAGCACCTAATAATGGCTTTTTTAATATGCTACTACAAGATTTAACTAAACAATTTGGCAAAAAAAATATTCCGCAAATTAATCCTGGGGACACGGTTAAAGTTCATTTTAAAATCACTGAGGCCGGAAAGACAAGGATTCAGGTTTTTGAGGGAATTTGCATCGGAAAAAAACACGGGGAGACGCTCGACGGAAGTTTTTCACTTCGCAAGATTTCCAGCGGTATTGGCGTTGAAAGAACTTTTCCGATCCATTCGCCGCTAATTTCCAAAATTGAGAAGGTTAAATCTCGAAAAGTTAGACGCTCTAAACTTTATTTTCTTCGCGATTTAGTTGGCAAAAAAGCTAAAAAAACACGGGAAACTAAGGACTATAAAATGTGGGAGGAAGCACTTTCAGAAGAAGAAATCGCCGCCATTGATGAACAAAAACGAATCGCTGCCGAAGCTAAAGCCCAAAGAAAAGCCAAAGTTCAAGAAGAATTAGACAAAAAATTCCAAGCTGCCGCCGCAGCCCACGAGCAGGCAGAGAAAAAGTAGTAGACTTGTCATCATGACATTTCAACGCAAAGAACTCGGCGTCCAAGGCGAAGAAAAAGCCCTTGAATATCTCACCAGCAAAGGTTATAAACTAGTTGGGCAAAATGTCAATTTTTTCTGTGGAGAAATTGATCTCTTAATGCAAGACAAAGATACTCTCGTGATTGTTGAGGTAAAAACAAAATCATCTGATATTTTCGGTTTGGCTTCCGATATGGTAACATTAAAAAAGAAGAAAAAATTATTGCAATTGGGGAAAGCTTTATCGCAGAAATTTCCCAATAAAACCGTTCGGATCGATGTTATCGCGATCGATAAAGAAAATATTGAGCACATCGTTTCCGCGGTCGAGGAATAATATATGGATGAAGACGTTCGAGTGCGAATTGCGCCGTCGCCAACAGGCCCTTTACATATCGGCACGGCTCATACAGCCTTATTTAACTGGCTTTTTGCTCGGCAAAAAAACGGTAAATTTATTTTACGAATTGAAGACACGGATAAAGAGCGTTCAAAAGATGAATATATTAATGATATTGCTGATGGACTTTCCTGGCTGGGGATTGACTGGGATGAAGGGCCGGAGCGTAATGATCATCACGGTCCTTATAAGCAAAGTGAGCGTTTGGAAATTTATCAAAAATATGCCCAGGGACTTTTAAATGAGAAAAAGGCATATCATTGTTTTTGTACCAGCGAAGAGCTTCAAAAAGAACGCCAAGATCAAGAATCAAAAAAACAACCGCCGAGATATTCCGGTCGTTGCCGTGAACTTTCCGAAGAACAAATTGCCAAATTTAAAGCCGAAGGCCGTAAGCCCTGCGTTCGTTTTATCGTCGAAGCAAAAAAAATTAAATTTAAAGATTTAATCAAAGGGATTGTCGAATTTGATACGGCCCTTTTTGGCGATTTTGTCATTTTAAAATCCGACGGAGTCCCGACTTTTATGTTCGCCGGGGCCATCGACGATTCGCTGATGAAAATTACCCACGTTATTCGCGGCGAAGATCACCTTTCTAATACGCCGCGGCAAATTCTGCTCTTAGACGCTTTAAATTTTGCCATGCCTGAATATGGACACTTACCACTGATTTTAAATCCCGACCGATCGAAACTTTCCAAACGCAAAAATCCTACCTCACTCTCCGCTGACTTTAAAAACAAAGGTTATCTTCCCGAAGCGATGGTTAATTTTATTGTTTTGATGGGTTGGTCCTCCAAAACCGGTAAAGAAATTTGGGCCCTTAAAGATCTCATTAATGAATTCGATTTTGATGCCGTCGGCAAAAGCCCCTCAATTTTTGATCAACAAAAATTAGATTGGTTGAATGGCTACTATATTAGAAAATTACCGATCGGCGAATTAGCTCGACTCTCCTTGCCCTTTTTGCAAGGCACTGGCTTTGAAGATGGCAAAGAAAAATTGCTCGTTGCCCTTTCTTTGGTTCAGGAGAGAATAAAAGTTCTCTCTGAAATCTCGGATTTAATTGACTTCCTTTTTAGTCCCCCAGCAAACTTTCAAAATATCTTAGTCAGTAAAGGGTCAACTAAAGAAAAAACAAAAAAAGCCCTAGAAAAAGCTCTGGAACATCTTGGAAAAGAGGACGATTTTGGTCGCGATTCATTGGAACAACTTTTACGCGCGGTTGCCAATAAACATGATCTTAGCGCTGGCGAAATTCTCTGGCCGATTCGGGTGGCGTTGACGGGAAAAGACGCCTCGCCCGGCGCTTTTGAAGTTCTGGAGGCGCTCGGCAAAGAGGAATCGTTGAAACGTATTAGAACAGCTTTAGATATGTTAAAATAGAATAAAGAATCTCGAAATTTAGAATTGGTTTTATGAAAAAAATAAAAATTCTAGAAATTATTGGTGATGCCACTTTGGCCGGAGCGCCAAGGCATCTTTTAAGTTTATTAGAAAATATCGATCTTAAAAAATTTTCTCTATTCCTCATCTGTCCTCCAGGCCCGCTGGCAGGAGAAGTGAGAGGGTTAAAAAGAACTATTGATATTGAGATCGTCCCGATGCGCTCCAAATTAGATATTGAAGCAATAAGAGAAATAAGAGCTAACATTAAAAATATCAAGCCCGATATTATCCATATTCATGGTACGCGGGCGGGAATTTTGGCAAGATTGGCAGTCATCGGCTTAAAATATCCAGTCATCTACACCGAGCATCTTTGGACGAAAGATTACCAGTTGCGCAGTCGGCTTTCTCACCATCTACAATTAGTTGGTTTATGGTTTTTGGATATGTTTACAACCTTGACGATTGCTGTTTCGCAAGCCGTTAAGGACTTTCTGATCGAAAGCCAAATCACTCGACCGGAGAAAGTGATTGTTATCTATAACGGCACCGAACCGCCGCACAGCATGCAGAAAAAAGCCGAGCCCTTTAAAGATGAAAAAATGACGATCGTTTCGATCGGGACTTTAAATGAACAGAAAGGAATGCAATATTTGATCCAAGCGATGATAAAAGTGTTGAAAGAATTTCCCAAGGTAAATGTGGTCATCATTGGCCATGGGCCATATAAAGCCGAGTTAGAGAAGCAAGTTAAGAAGATGAAACTTACTTCTAAAATTAAGTTGACAGGTTTTGTTAAAGATGTTTATGATGAACTATTAAAAGCCGATATCTATGTCCAGCCATCAGTTTCCGAAAGTTTCGGTTTAGCAATTTTGCAAGCAATGAGTGTCGGATTGCCAGTGGTGGCGACGAATACCGGCGGAATTCCCGAGGTTGTTACTTCGGGAAAAACAGGGATCTTGGTTGAATCAAAAAATCCGGAAACTTTAGCCGATGGTCTTTTGGAACTGCTCAGAGATCATAAAAAAGCGATAAAAATGGGCGATCTGGGCGCTGAAGATGCGAAAATCAAATTTAATCTTGAAGATATGATTAAAGATTTGGAGACAGTTTATGTCAATATGGCTGAAACGCGCCTTAAGTCTTAATCAGCTTAAAAAAACTTTAGGTTATGGCAATGTTTTTTCCGCAATTAAATTTGACCTCTCGGTAGATGCTTCTGCTAAAGTCAATTTTAAAAAAGCCCTTGTAATCTCACCGCACCCTGATGATGATTGTTTCGGTCTAGGGGGAACAATCAAAAAAATGACAACAGCCGGGGGAGATGTAACCGTGGTTTATTTTACAGATGGTTCAGGCGGCCTCGTTCAAGAAAGTAACCTTAAAAACGATAAAGAACTAATCGAAAAAAGAAAAATCGAAACTGAGAATGCCGCTAAAATATTAGGTATCAAAGAAACAATTTTTTGGGGCTATCAAGATGGCCGATTAGCGGCTGGCCAGTCGGCGATTAAGGCGTTGAAAGATCTGATCGAAAGAATCCAACCGGAGATAATTTTTATACCTTCTTTTTTAGATAACCATCCAGACCACCGGGCGACGAATGAGATTTTTATTAATGCGGCGAGTGGTTTAGAAAAACAGGAGTTTGAAATTTGGGCCTATGAAGTTTGGTCGCCAATATTTATTAACCGTCTAGTTGACATCACTCTATACATCAAAACTAAAGAGGAGGCCATTGTTGCGCATCAATCGCAGCTTCAAGCACGTCGTTACGATAAAGCGGCAGTGGGGCTCGCTCAGTATCGGGCCGAAGTCAACAATATTCGTGGCTTTGCCGAAGGATTTTTTGCCGCGCCCTTTAATTTATACAAAGAACTTTATGAAAGAAGCTGAACTTAACCTTGAAAAAGGGTTAAAAAAGAGATAGAATAACACATTCCGGGGTCGTCTAATGGTAGGACGGTAGCCTCTGGAGCTATTAGTCTTGGTTCGAATCCAAGCCCCGGAGCCAAAAAGGAGAAAACATGACGCCACGAATTTTAATGGTTATCGCTCAGAGGGGATTTCGCGATGAAGAGTATGAAGACCCGAAAATTGTCTTTGAGGGCCATGGCTTTAAAGTAACGACCGCTTCGCTGGCTAAAGGTGAATGTCTTGGCAAACTTGGCGCTCGTGCCCACGCCGATGTGGCGATTAATGAAGTTAATCCCCACGATTATAATGCGATTGTCTTTGTCGGCGGTCCGGGTTGCGCCTATCTTTTGCACGATCACGAGGTTTTATTATTAGCTAAAGAGGCATATCAATATGATAAAGTTGTCGCGGCCATTTGCATGGCGCCATCGATTCTTGCCAATGCAGGGTTGTTAGAAGGTAAACGGGCCACGGCTTTTTCCGGTGAGAAAGAAAATTTAGAAAGTAAAGGCGCGACTTTTACCAGCAATAAAGTCGAAATTGACGGATCCTCGACTTCGCTCGGATCAGGCAAAATTATCACCGCCACTGGTCCCGAAGCGGCTTATGATTTTTCCGAAGCAATTTCCAAAGCGATAACTGAATAAATATGGCGCCATCGTCTAGTGGCCTAGGACGCAGGATTCTCATTCCTGTAACACGGGTTCGACTCCCGTTGGCGCTACCAAAAGTTGACAAGAAAATAGTGGTTATGCTAATATTAATTTACGATGACAAATCTTCACTCAAACTTAGTTTGGTGGACACCTTCCTTCACCGGGAGGCGAGTTTGAGTTGAAGAGATAGTTGTTTGCTAGTCGTGAATGCCTCCCGTCGAGGCATTTTTTAGTATATCCCAGCAGAGGAGAGACATCAGTGGCAAGCAAGAAGTTTAAGCGGGGTCGGAACGGCAAGCGAGAAACAAAGAAAGGAGGGAAGCCGCGATGACGGCGACGAGCCACGGAACTATCGAGCCGAAAGCAGTTGGAAGTTGTTCGTTCCAGCTGGAAACCGGATCGGGCTTAAAGCGAGCATGCGGCAAGCCCGTCCATAAGGTCGAGGTAGTTGTCCAAGGCCTCGATATCACGATGCCCAAGTACTTTTGCGAAGATGGGCATGAGAGTGTTGGGCCAGTCAATGTTCGATGATCGCGCGGTTGTAACCAGCCGAGCAGGGCCGACGGAGTACCGTCGGCCCTTCCCATATCTAAGAAAAACAATTATACTCAAAAAGACATGTCTCATTCACTTTTATATCTGGTAATTACCGCCGGATTATTAGATAGCTTCAATCCTTGCGCGATTGCGATTTTATTGATTTTTATTGCTTTAATGTTTACCTTGCAAAAATCGCGGCGGACAATTATTGTTTTGGGACTGACATACATTATCGCGATCTATCTGACTTATCTTGCCATTGGCGTGGGGTTGCTTCGGGCAATCAATCTTTTTAATATCCCTCAATATTTTACAAAAATTGTTGGCTATCTTCTAATTGTCTGGGGGCTTTGGGGCTTTAAGGATTATTTTTTTCCGAAACTGCCTTGGCGGCTTTCGACCAGCGTCAAATCCCGCCAATTAATCGCCAGATGGGCAGAAAGATTTACGATCCCGGCAACCGCGGTCATGGGATTTTTTGTCTCAATTTTTGGGTTTCCCTGCACCGGCGGAATCTATCTGGCAACTTTAGCACTTTTGCATGAAAAAGAAACTTACTTAACGGGCGTTTTCTATTTGTTAATTTACAATTTGATGTTTGTTATGCCTTTAATCTTGATCTTCTTGGGAGCCTCGAATCGTTTCGTGATTGAAAAAATCATTAATTTTAACGAAAAAAATGGCCCACTTTTTCGACTGATTATCGCCACCGTTGTCTTAGGGATGGGCTTAGTGTTGGTTTTTTATCTAACAAAGTGATAAAATAAAAGAGTAAAGAGGAATTATTATGGCAAAAACAATTCAAGTAGATCAGGCAAAATGTATCGGCTGCGGGTTGTGTGCTTCGATCTGCTCTGACGTTTTTGAATTGGACGAGAATGGCAAAGCGCGCGTCAAAGATGCGGCTGCCTGCGATAAAGCTGGCTGTTGTCAGCAAGCGCTGGACAATTGTCCAGCCAAAGCGATAAGCTGGTCAGAATAGAAGTTTTACGCCATTGGAGGATTTTATGTACGATTGTATTATCATCGGCGCTGGCCCCGCAGGGTTAACGGCCGCCATCTATTTAGTTCGTAAAAAAGCGAAAATAGTTGTTTTAACCGAAGATGTTGGTGGCCAAATTAAAGACGGACCTTTAATTGAAAATTATCCGGCCATTGAAAAAATCACCGGCCCGGATTGGGCAAGCAAGGCCCATGAACAAGCCCAAAAACTTGGGGTTGAATTTAAAATGAACGATAAAGTCAAGAAAATAAATCAGGCCGCCGGCAGTTTTGAAGTTGAGACCGAATCGGGGCAAAAATACCAGGCAAAGTCAATCATCATCGCCTCTGGCAAAACTCCGCGCAGGCTCAATGTTAAAGGCGAAAAAGAATTTGAGGGTAAAGGAATTAGTGTTTGCGTGACCTGCGATGGGCCTTTGTTTACTGATAAAACCGTGGCCGTGATTGGCGGTGGCAATTCAGCCATTTCCGCCGCTTTAGAGTTAGAAAAATATGCCCAAAAAGTTTATATCTTAAATTTAGGCTCGGAGCTAATCGGCGAAGAAGTTCGAATCGAGCAACTTAAAAAATCAGCTAAAGTCGAAATTATCCCCCAAGCAAAGACAACCGCTGTTTTGGGCAATCAATTTGTTGAAAAATTAAAATATAAAACTCTGTCTGCCGACAGGAAAGATCTGGCGACAAAAGAACCCTTCGACTCCGCTCAGGGCAGGGAAAAAGAAATTGTTGTCAATGGTATATTTCGGGAGATCGGCTGGGAGCCCTCGACTGGATATCTGGAAAATTTTATTGAACTTTCACCGACTAAAGAAGTAAAAATTGCGAGTAACAATAGTACTAATATTCCCGGTGTTTTTGCCGCTGGCGACGTCACGGACGTCGCCCAAAAACAACTCGTCATCGCTGCCGGCGAAGGGGCTAAGGCGGCGTTGAGTGCTTGGAACTATTTCACAAAGTAGTCCTATTTTATTGGTTCGCCTGGAGGATTTTGATTTTGTTTGTACGTGGCGGCTGATTTGACGATATCCAAAATCATTTTTGGTTCATACTGGGCTTTAACTAAATAGCCAGCGGCGCCTAAGCTTTTGGCTTTATCGCCTGAACTCTCAGCTGGGAGATTAGTTAGCAAAAAGACGGGAATTTGTTTGATCTCAGGATCAGCCTTTAGATCTTTTAGGACATCTAGGCCGTTATAACGAGGCATGATAATATCAAGAAAAATAACATCGGGTTTTTGTTCTTTAGCAATTTTAATTCCGGCCTGGCCGTCGGTTGCTTGTAAGGCCTCAATCCCACCGGTTTGGAGATATTCACTATACATTTTCAAGATCCCCTTCTCATCATCAATGATTAAAACTTTCACTATTTTCCTTTCTAGTTTAATTACATCGCTGGCAGTTTAAAGGCAAATGTTGCCCCTTTGCCCGCAGGGTTGTTCTTGGCCCAAATTTGGCCGCCATGTTTTTCTATTATAATCCGTGAAATATAAAGTCCCAAACCCGTACCCTTATTGTCTAATTCAAGAATATTTTTCCCCCTAAAAAAGGGCTGGAAGAGCTTTTCAAAATCCGCCTCATCGATTCCGACGCCTTGGTCAATCACTTCTACCATTTGACCATCTTTTGTCGCAGATGTTCTAATCGTCAACTCTTCCTTTGTATATTTTATGGCATTATCTAATAAATTCAAAATTACTTGACGGATTTTATCCGGATCAATGTTGATCGGGGGAAGATCTCCCTTCTCGACCCTAATTTTAATATTATTATTTTGTTTTGATTTACAAAGCGAATCGATGCAACCATCCACAACCTCATTAAGATGAATAAATTTTTTATCCAAGCTAAATGTGCCCGCTTGAATTCGGGAGATCGATAATAGTTCGTCTACCAAATTCACCATTCTAACGGAATTGGTATGAATCTCGCACACAGCGTCACTTTGTTTTGATGAAAGTTTACCCAAAGTACCATCGTTTAGCATCGAAACAAATCCTCTGATAATAGAAAGAGGCGTATAAAGCTGGTGCGAAGTTAAAGACAAAAATTCTTTTTGACGCTCAGCCTCGAGCTCGAGGGATTTCTGTTTCAATATCGATTCTTCTTTGGCCGTCCGTTCCTGTCTGATCTGAATTGCCAGCATCCGGCAGAAAATCGTAATAAAAAGGATAATCGCGATTTGCCAGCCGCCAGAGAAAAATTGGTTTGTACCAGGTAAAAGATCTTGCGAGCTTAAAAATATTTCAAAAATGACAAACAAAGAGGCAATCGTTGCAATTAAGAGAGCATTAATAAATTCCAGCTCAAGCGCGGCCGCGGCAATCGGCAAAAAATAAAGCGCAAAAAAGTATTGGCCGTAATCTTTGAGAAGATGAATTAAGACGCCAATTAAAACAACGTCGGCGATCATTTTAAAATAAACTCTTTTTGAACGGGCAAATATTTTGTAAATCACTAAATAATAAAGGAGAGCAAAGGAAACAATCCCGCCAATGAGAATATAGACCGAATCATTATCAAGCAGTTTCACTGGCAGGAACCGAACACCAAAAATAATAATAATGAGAACTATCCACGTCGCAATCTCGACAATTTTTTCGTAACGGTTGCGCAAAACTTCCTCCACATTAATTATACTTATTGTTTGGCAATTTAAAAAGGTGGGTATCATGCGTGCGTGGTATAATTTAGATAGCACCTTGACACTTCGACGGGCTCAGTGTCAACCCTGAGCGAAGTCGAATGGGTTGACAGAGGAGAAGAAAGATGAAGCGTGTCTGGTTTGTCTTGTTGGTTGGTTTGTATCTTGCGATGTCGCAGTGTGCCTTCGCCAAGCCCATTGAGTCCGTAGGCGAGCAAAAGGTTCTGGCTAAAACGTTTGCCGCCGCCAGCGCGTTTTCTGATGAACCGCTTTTCTTTGTGGACTCGCTCGCCGACGAGCGGGGCGCGCCAAAGGTTTACCAGTATCCGTCGGGGAAGCCGCTCCTTTACCAATCCTACGGCACTTCCTTTTTTACCGTCAATGTAGACGGCTGGCTGTATCAAAATAAAGAGGAGCAGTGGGATTTTACTCTGACAGATACTTTCCGCTGGGAGCGCTACACTTACGGCTGGTGCCGGTTTAGGACATGGGAAAACATCGCGGTCAGAGAGGAAATCCAGATTATGGCCGAAAAAGTTCATTTTCGGCTGACCTTTGCCAATCTGGATAGCTCCAGTCACAACATCGGCTTCCGTTATCTTTTGGATACGATGGTAGATCAAAACGATGGCGCCCTGCTCGAGCACGAATCAGTCGGTCTTCGTACTAATGAGAGTGAAATCATGGCGCCAACGAGTTCGCGGGTCGGGGCTTTTGACGAAGTCACTCCCTCGCTTTTGGGGGTGTTTGAAAATCAAACGGGTGCGCTCGACAAACTCATCTTGGCTTACTGGCCGGATGCCCACTCAACGCTTTGGGATTACTCTGCCGATCCCGGACAGGCCTTTTTTACGCCGGGATACTACAACTCGCCGGAGAGTGATTCCTGTATTCTGGCTTACTGGACAATCGGAGCTCTTCTGCCCGGGGAGACGGAAACTGTCGAATTCACTTACGGACTGCTCGGTGAAATGCTTCCGGAAAGCACTTTCCTAGGGCCGAGCGCTTCTTGGTATCCGCTCGTCGGCCAGCTTCACAGTCATTTTATGGCCGATAGTTTCAATCTGGAATGGGAAGGACTGGGGATTGATTTGCCGGTCAGTTTGGGTAAAGACCTTATCCCGCTTGAGCTTCAGCGACGCTACGCCAAAAGGGACTACGACTTTGTCGCCGTAACCGAACACTATCCGGAGTTCAGTTCAAGTATCGAAAATCTCTGGTCTTTTCATCAAACTCCGGAGGCGATGATTGATTGCCAAGATTCGTTTGAGGACACCGCCGATGTTTCCCACATTTTGGGAATCGGTTTTGACAGTACTTTTACTCTCTTCGATAAGGCGCTGGCTGGAACCGACGAGCGCGAAAAAAGAGTGGCCCAAATCCAAAACGCCGGCGGTTTGACAATCGTTCCTCATCCGAACGAGAAACGATATTCTTGGTCAAAAGAGCAAATCATCGTGGCTTCCCCGGACGCAATCGAGATTTTCAACGCCTCAATCTACGGCGCCTACAAAGCGATTTTTTCGCCGGGTGCAGCTTACGCCCGAGGATTTGCTTTGGGGCTTTGGGATGATTTGCTTCGCTCGGGCCACGAGATTTGGGGCACGGCCGACGACGATTACACCCCCAACTACGCCGCTTGGTTTGCCCAGAGCGCGGTGGTGGTTTGCTCGCCAACTCCCGCGCCGACCATTGCCGAACTTGGGCGACTAATTCGTCAAGGCGCTTTTTATACGATCAAAGGTGATTGGCGTAACGCCCCTCAGGTGTTGGGTTGGTGGTACGATCCGGTCGGCAAAAAAGCGGTGCTTGAGCTTTCAGCCAAACCCTGGTATGTCAAGTTTGTTTCCCAAAAGTGGTCGCAGACAACCTGGGTAGTTCCTGTCCAAGTGGGTAACATCTACCTAGCAGAATTCCCGGCCGATACGGATGATCGATATGTGCGCGCCGAGGTCCAGACCGGGGAAGTAACTCTGTATCTTCAGCCGATTTTCTTGAGTCCGCTTTTGCAGTCGTCAGGGAGCATTCAAGGTCAAATGCGGCCGGCAAGTTTAAACGTTATCGAACTGGCTGAAGCGCGGTTGGAACTTGATTCGGCTTCCGCGCCAGCAAACCTGATGGGTGAGCTGGTGCCGATTGCTTTACGGCCGCCTTTGGTTGGTTTACCCGCGGGGATATTGGGTAATTGTTTCCGGTTTACCCCTGAAGGACCACTTTCAGCACTGGGGATGCTTACGATTAGTTTTGATCCGGCAACGCTGGAAGTTGCCCCGGAGCGGCTAAGAATCTACCAATATTCAAACGGGATATGGGTGCCGCTTCTGACAACGTTGGTCGGCAATCAAGTTCAAGCCCCGGTTTCCTCTTTGGGAATCTTCGCCTTGAGCGCGGTTTCGGCGGATGATACAATCGCCCCCGAAGTGGCGATCGTCCAGCCGGGTTCCGGCACGGCGATATCAGCGCCAGTGGAAGTTATTGCGAACGCGAGCGACAACCAAGGTGTAGCTGAGGTTCTGCTTCATCTTGACGACCAGCCAATTGAATGCCCGCGCTGGAAGGATGTAAACTGGCATTTTCTGGTTGATTTTGAGCCATATCCGGAAGGGGAACATCGGTTAAGAGCCATCGGGCGCGATCTTGCCGGCAATGCCGGCGTTGGCGAAATCACTATCAATATCAACCAAGGGACGCCGCTGCCAACGCTTACTTTTTCCTCGCCCACGGCTGGAAACGCAATCTGGCCCTATGTTGCGGCTAAAGGTACCTGGCAAGACAATAATGGTTTAACCGATGGGGTTTTATTGGCCGGCGGCGTGCCGATCGGACCAATTGAATTTGTGCCTGACAACACTTGGAAGGCGCACGGGCCGATTCCCATGACATCTGGCACGCCTACCGAGGTCGTGATTCGAGTGCTGAGTTGGGACGCCTTCGCCAACCGGGCCGAAAGCCAAGTTAGCTTATCCCTCAAGTTTTTCGCCGATGTCCCGGCTGCTTTCTGGGCTTTTGAGCATATCTACGCGATTGCTTCGGCTGGCATCAGCCAAGGTTATGGCACCACCCTGCCCGAATACCAGCCGCAAGTTGAAGTCACCCGCGACCAGATGGCGGTCTTTATCGCTCGGGCTTTAGCCGGTTCGGACGCGAATGTGCCCGATGGTCCTGCCACTGGTAGCTTTAACGATGTTAAGGCCGATTTCTGGGCCTATAAGTACATTGAGTATCTCAAAAGCCAGGGAATTGTGCTGGGTTATGCCGACGGCACCTACCGGCCACTCGAAAGCGTCACTCGTGATCAAATGGCCGTCTATATTGCTCGGGCGCTTTGCGGCGGCGATTCAAATGTCCCGGCTGGTCCGGCCAGCCCGACTTTCTCCGATGTAGATTCCTTCTTCTGGGCCTACGACTGGATCGAGTATTTAGCCGGTGAAGGTATCGTCAAGGGTTATCCTGATGGCAGCTATCAGCCGTTATGGGTGGTCACCCGCGACCAAATGGCCGTTTATTTGGCTCGCGCCTTTGTCTTCTGACATGGGTTGACCGTTTTTGTCTACTTTACCCCGTCTTCACGCGAAGGCGGGGTTTTTTCATTTGACACTTTTAAAAATAGAGGTTATTTTGATGTTAGAGAACTCTTTTCCGGGAGGAAAGGTGATGAAGCGCACGGTGATGGTTGCTATGCTGGTAGTGTTGGTTCTGTTCTTTGCCAATCCGTTGATGATTCAAGCGGCCCGAGAGAGACGACCGGAGATCGTTGTCGCCCCGGTCATCATCGTGGGTTGCGAACATCCCCAGGTGGCTCAAGCCACCATCAGCAAAACCTATGAGGCCTTCGAGCGCATGGGCTTTCGGGTCATCGCTGGAATGGAAGTGGAAAAGGCGATGCGAAAGTTGGGTTATCCAATCTATGGCCAGGGTCTTCTGCATCAGCCGATTAATACACTGCCGGCAGTTCCCGGTCAGCCATTGGTAACTACTGGCCCCCCGGCTGGAGTAACTGTCCCCACCTACGTCGTCCTGGATCCAGAAGTCCTCTCGCGTTTGGGCAAGTACTTCAAGGCGGACATGGCCGCTGGCGTCGTTTTCCCAAAGCTTTACTCCAAGTACACGACCCACTTTCCCACCGGTCGCCGCTTGAACGGCCGTAGCCAGCTTAATCTGCGAGTCGTCGACGTCAAGCAAAAGCAGATTCTCTACGAGTCATTCTCGCCTCCAGGCGAGGAATATGGCGTGACCGATCGTTCACAAGAAGACACGCGGATCGCCGTCAGCGTCCTCGGCGGACTTTTGGCCGGTGGGGTCATCGGTAAAGGCCGCACCACTCGGACGATCGGCTGGGCGGCTTTGGCCGCCCCGCACTTTGTCGGCGGCGGTAACCGCGAGAACATCGAATTCGAGTCAGCAGTGCTAGCCATTAACTCGGTTTTGGGGGATTTCTACCAGCGCTACACGCTGGAAAGAGGCTACGCTCGCTAAAGATAGCGATTGCTACTTGCCCCCCGCCCTTCTAGGGCGGGGGTTTTCGTAATTTGCTTTTTGATCTCAAGATCGATATATATTATAGTAGGGCTTTAAGTTCACCGCTTTGTACCAAAAGGAGAAGGGCAGTGAACTGGTTGAATATCCTGGTCGTTATTCTCCTCATGCTGATTATTTACGACGCCTGCCAGTTCTTTTATCACTACCTGACGGCCAAAAAGGCCTTAGCTATTTGCCAAAAGAAAGAACTGGATTTTGTAAGACAAGTCGGCAAAGGAACTGTTCACATTGTTCAAAGCCAACCGATTTGTTTCGACGAATTTGCCACTTATTGCGGTTTGCTCATTGGTAATCAATCTAGTCAGTTTTTTCCCGCGATTATCAGCCATCCAACCGAGCTTTGTCTTTACTGCTCGATCCAACTGATCCGACTCTACCAATTCAACAACGAACCTTAACGGCCGGAACGCTCAGCGTCCCGGCCTGATTTGTTATTTTGGACTATTTATGCCAAAATTGAATTGAAATTCAGTCAATGGAGGAACTCTGATGGGAAAGCACCTTAACAAGTTCGGCGTACTGTGTCTCGGCGTAGTTGCCTGGACACTTCTGTTCGGTGTTATCCTCTCTCCGGTCGCCAGCGCCTTTACCGCCTCTGATCTTGCCACCGGCTGGAGTTGGTGGCACGAGGACGGCGCGGTTTTGATGACCTGGGAGCGGCCAAGCGGGACAGAAGCCAATCGGATTTTGGGCTATGAGATTTGGCGGAACTTTGGTCTTCGAGACATCGTCTTGAGGAACGATGATGAATTCTCAAGTGGCTACGACATTGATGCCAGCGAGCCGGCTGGCATCGAGGTTGTCGACCTGGAAATCGACCAAATCACTGGCAGTTTCTCCTTTTCAAGGGAGTTTATCTCTTGGCTGCCCGATGAAGAAGGCAATCCTACTTGGGAAGAGTTCTTTAATGACAACTCGGATCTTCTCGGGACTGATCTGACTGACATCTCAGTCCATTTTGGCTGGGTGCCGAGCGGACCGAGTATTGGTCAACTGCAGATTTACCGGATACGGCCGATTATTCTTGCTCAAGATCGATATGGTCTATGGCATATCGAATTGGGCGAATTCACGAATCCAGCGACCAACCAAGTGGTTCCGGTAGGTCCGCCCATTCCGCCAGACGCTGAGGATGGTGCTCAAGTCCAAGTAGATGGTACTCTTGCCACTTTCAATTTCGATACCACCTACGGTACCGATGAGGCCATCCTTCAGGTGGCGCGCGACCCGGGCGTGGACGAGAGTATCGTCAGCTACTTTTTGCCGGAACGGACATTGAATCAAGTGGTCAATGGGTTTAATCCGAATGGTGCCTCCTTAACTATCGCCGTTGACCTTTCCGGGGTACCAGGAACGAGCAATGTGTTTCGTTGGCGCGTCGGCAGCCGTAACCGCCAAAGCACCAATCGCGCCCGGCCCTGGCCACCGACATCTGGGTATATGATCGGCTCAACCGCTGACCCGAATTACGGCTGGGTCTGGAGCGATAGCCAGTACTTGGCAGTCGCCGTCGCTTTCTCTGATGTGCCGATTGGCTTCTGGGCTTTTTCTGAGATCGAGGCGCTCTCTCAAGCCGACATTGTTCTGGGTTTCCCCGACGGCACCTACCAACCAGCCAATCCGGTGACTCGTGATGCCATGGCGGTTTACATCGCGCGGGCGATGGCCGGCGATGAAGACAACATCCCGACTCCAACCGGTCCGCCGAGCTTCGCTGATGTAACGAGCGATAACTGGGCCTATAAACACATTGAATATCTCAAACGCCACCAAGTCGTCACTGGTTTTCCCGATGGCACTTACCAGCCACTTACGCCCGTCACTCGTGACCAGATAGCGGTTTATATCGCCCGGGCCAAAGGCTGGGTTAATCTTGACGATGATATGACCACCGCGCCGGCGCTCTTCCCGGATGTGCCTGCTGGTTTCTGGGCCGGCACCGCCATTGAGGCCTGTGTGGGAAACGGTGTTACCCTCGGCTATCCGGACGGCTACTACTATCCCGAGAGCACTGTCACCCGCGACCAGATGGCGGTGTTCGTCTATCGAGCTTTTTTTGGAGTAGATTCACCCGCCCCTTAGGGGGCGGGTTTTAAAATTCATAAATAAAGAGGCCCCCGAAGGAGCCTCAAAAGATCACCGCCATCGTTCTAACTGGTCCAGAAAACGTCTCTTTGCTGACCATCTCGAGATAGGCAAAGGCCTCCGTCAAAGTGGCTGTATGGCCCTTGTGTTGGTAACGACCAAGCCTGATAGCTTCGTAGCAAGAAGCAAATTCCAGGTATGGCCGGCATATTTCTACCCGGTTAGGTTCAATGAATCCGTAGGGGTAGATCCGGAAGTAGCCATTCCGGAGGGCGGCCTGTTTGACAAAGGTCAAATAGGCCCTGGTCAAGATGCCTTCGTGCGCCAGGAGGATAATTCCCCCCTCGGCCTGATGGTTAAGGTAATCAAAGGTTCTTTCCACCTGTTCAAGAGTGTTCGTTGAGGGGGGCATTTTCACCAGAAACGGGGGCTGGAAACCGGCCGTAAATTCCGCTTGCTCTCCGCTGGTGCCGCCAAGAAGAACCCGGGTGATTCCCATCTGTTCGACTAGATGTTGCGCCCAACGAGCACAACTCATTAAACGACAAGGTGCCTCATTGGCGCCGATTCGCGGCAGGCCTTGGACTAAACGTTCGCAGAGCAAGGCATTGCTTAGCCGGGAGGCGGAAAGCGGAGAGTATTTCAGAAAAGGTAAGACCAGTCGAACGAGGAGCTTAACCAAGGAAGTCTCGCGATGCTTGACCGCCCAGTCAAAAGCGTTCATGTTTTTCAGCTCTCCTTCCAAATCAGCTTTGAATCCTCGATGCGGAAACTCCAAGAGGTACCGTTCTCGTGGTTGAAGCGGAGCCCGCAAAGCGAAGAAAGATGTCCAGATACCGGAATTTCCAGTCGTTGTTTTCTACTGTTGAGACAATCCTTGGCGCTCTGGAGGGGATAGATCGTCTGTTCATGGTCTCTCTCGCTATTCTGGACTCGATAGAACAGGGTGATATCCAGATTGGGAACTTGAGCGAGAAGAGCAAACGGCAGATCAATCACCACCCAGCCGGAATCGGCAAGTTCCGAATCATAGGGGACGATTTGTACTCGCCGCCCGTGAAACTCCAGAGGAATGGCCAAGATATCTTTACCTGTGGCGATATCGTTAGCCGAAGCTGGCGAGGGATAAAGTTGTTGCCGGGCCATTGCTATTTGGTTTTTCAGCTCATTTGCAAGAGATAATCTTTGATTGATTAGTCTCTCGCGGTCTGTAAACTGAACTGCGTTGTCAATGAGCGAAATTGCCAGGGCGATTATCAACAAGGCAATCACGACCGTCAAACGGCGGTTGATCGGCATTTCATCATCTCCTTTGATGCTTACTCCGACATTTTATCTTATCTTAAAAAATAGAAGTCTGTCAAGATTCATATATACAATATAAAAAAAGAGGCTGCTACCGTTTACTGGTCGCAGCCTGATAACTTGGGACGATTACATTAATAAGGTGCAGGTTGACTTCTCCGACAGTGCCGTGGTGGCGGTACGTAAAGGCGGTGATGCCGATGCCGGGCAAAAAGTCAAAAGTGGTGGTGTCGGGATTGGTCTCGTAACAAAGGTGAAAGACGGCGTTTGGCATTTCAGACCTCACCGGAAGCTCATTCCAGTTGGCCGGCGTCACTTTCTCAACCTGCCAACAGTAATCAGATCGGGCGGGGTCATCGCCGCCAAACTTCATTCCCAAAAGAAGCGGCAGGTCCAAAAAAAGCTCAATTCTCTCCCCGGGGCAAACTAAGCCGTTGTCCTTGACGCGGATTTTCTCGGCCACCTCTCGCCACTGATCAGACTTGAGACTGACTAGGTAGTAGCTCCTTCTGTAGCGAGCGATAAGATAGTTGCCGGGAGCCTTACCTTCCTCGTACCAACAAAGGTCAAGAGGATGACCAGCAATGTAGGCGATCTCCATATTCGGTTTAAGGAATCTGGCAACGACGCGCATGGACCATTCGATTTGCTTTTCTCTGACACAGTTGCTGCTATCTGTCCAGCGGATAGTACCAGCGTAGCTCAAGACGGTTCCTTTTTCCATCGGGAAGGGAGATCGGATTTGGCTGGGCAGGACTGGCTTTTCTTTCGAACTTTGCGCCAAGGTAAGACCAAACATCGAAATCACTATAATAATGACTACGGTTGCTTGCCTCACCTTTTTTCCTCCTTGATACGAATGCTCTTATTATATCAGCGATGTCGATCAAGTCAAGGATAATAAATCAAAAAGAGGCTGCTACCGCTTACGGGTCGCAGCCTGATTGTTTAGTCGGTCAAATTCGCTCAGAGAAACTACTTGGTAATCTTGCTTGTCAAGACGATCAAGCAGTATTGGCAGGGCTTTCCAGGTATTTCTTTTTTCGTGTAAAAGGATAATCGCTCCTGGTTGGAGACGGCCAGTGATATAGTTGACGGTTTGTTCTGGGTTGGGACCGTATTTGCCGCGCCAATCTTTGGGATCAATCGTCCACATCGCCATTTTCAAGCCGGTGGATTCGATCACTTTTTTCACCCTCGGATTATAAGCGCCTTGGGGCGGCCGAAAATAGGTTGGCCTTAAACCGGTTATCTCTTGAATTAGGTCAGAGGTCCGATTGATTTCTTTCTTTATTTCATTATCTGACAGCCGGGTCAAATTTCGATGGGAAAATGAGTGATTGCCAATCTCAAAACCATTTTGGAAAATAAGCCTAAGAGCCGAAGGATCGGACTGGATGTTCTTGCCAATGCAGAAAAAAGTGGCCGTGGCGTGATGGTGCTTCAGAGTGATCGAGACTTTTTCAACGAAGGCCGAACATGGTCCATCATCAATGGTCAAAATGACTAATTTTTTGGAGAAAGCTGTGGCCGAGCAACTCCAAACAATCGCCAATAGCAACCAAATACCAGAACACATTCGTCTCATCAAGGTCACCCCCTGTTTGATTTATATCATATCATATTGAAATTAAAATGGGGCAGAGAATGGTCTCTGCCCCTTGCTCAGTAAGCTTACTCAGCACGGACGCCTAGTGGCCAATGAGGACCTTCATGTCCTCTTCAGACAGAGTCGGGTCGGCGCCTTGGGACTTGACTATTCGAACGGCTTCGAGTCGAGTCATCCAGACCCCATCGGTCTTGAACTCTTCGTACCGAAGGTAGCCCGGGAGTGACATGTAGTTGGTTTCGGCCGTAAATGGCTCTAGACCAGCTACGTAAACGACGTCTTGATTTGCTTCACCCACTGTGGTGGCCATTGTTATCGATGGCAATGAAACCACCAAGATGGTTAGAACCAGAAGAATCATCAGCCATCGCATCGCGTCAACTCCTCATTCGGGATTCTTAAGACAAGATGTCTCGCAAGCCCCAGCGGCCAAACTCAACGCGGAGACTCATTTCCGCCAGGGCTTGCGAGGGTGAGACGGGCTCACGGGTAGACTCAGTTCACCAGCGCAGCCGCATTGACAGCCGCATCGTACTCGAACCTCTCCGGATTGCCAACCGCCTGGAGGAGCGGCGCACCCATCAGCGCTAGACCGAGGGGGTGGCCGTAAGCGCTCCCCAGCCCACCAAGTACATTGTGTGCGTAGACTTGGGAGCCAAGGATCGTGACGGCGGCTAAAGCCGGTGTCGCTTGAGTTCTCGCCCAGTAGCCAGTAGCAAGCATCACCCAGCCGGCGCCTGTGACGACCGAACCGGATCCAAGATGGCCAGAGACCATTGCGCCACCCAGGATATCCAGCGCGGCAGCGGCTTCGGCGTTGATCGTATCGCCGGGCTTCACTGACGCTTCGACCCTCTTCGTGGTTATCTGGCCGGTACTCCCATCAAGCACCCTGTAGGTAATCACCGCTCGTCCTTCGTGGTAGCGGTGCAGGTCGATCCCGTACTTGGCCTTGAAGTGCTGGCCGCTTTCCGTGTGCAACCCGATTTCGTAGATGACCTTGTCAGCACCGTTAGCCAAGCGAATGGATTGGGCATTGGCATCGGTGATCGGGTCATTGACGACCTTCACTTCATCGCCTTGAGCCATCTGTCCCGCAGGAACAAAGTTTGCGGCGTTGTTGACGACCGTCGGCCTGTCCGCCGTGAGCGTCGGGGTAGCTCCTGATACCACGACCTTTTCGGCGAAGGCCATGCTTGCCATCGCCACGACGAACATCACGGCTAACAGTACAACCAGTGCGTACTTTCCTCGCACGTTCGTCCTCCTTCTTCTCGAGGTACTCCGAGAGCTTCCCACTTCAAATAAAGTCATCCCTCCTTTCCTCTTTCTTGGGATGCTCTGGATATTTATATTCTATATAAAAAGCCAATTATTTGTCAACCCCTCGACGTAGCTCAGGGTTGACACTGAGTAAGGTCGAAGTGTCAATAGGATAGTCATCCAACGAGTGAGCCCCCTCGCACCTTGGAAGTGCGGGAGGGCTGAGAGCTTATCGTCACGGCCGCCACCTGTCAGGTGGCGGCCCGCTTCATTTTAAGGGCTTAATCTTTTCACATCACGCGGGAATAAAACCGCCTCTTTGACGCTAGAGAGTCCTAATAATAATTGGATTAATCTTTCCGAGCCAATGGCCCAGCCGCCGTGTGGCGGCATGGCGTATTTAAAAACATCCAGATAAAATTCCAATCCTTTTTCTTTGACGCCTTTCTTCTTCATATTATCAATTAGCATTTTATAATCGTGGATTCTTTGTGAGCCGGTGACAATTTCCACCCCACGGAAAAGTAAATCAAAACCGAAAGTTGCTTCTTTGTCGTCTGGATCCGGCATTGTATAAAACGGCCGATGCTCCCACGGATAATGGGTGACAAAAATAAATTCGCTGTTGAATTCCTCCTTAGCGTAGCGGCAGGCTAAACGTTCGGCCTCCGGATCGATATCGGTGTTCGCCGGAATCTCGTAGTCATATTTTTCCTTAACAATCTTTTTAAGTTCCGAAAGTTTAATCGAGGGAATTTCCTCTGGGACAGCGGGAACTTGAAGATCGTAGACCTCAAAATATTTTTGGCCTTTTTCTTTGAGGTAGTCAAACATTTTAATAAAAATTTTATTGAGCATCTTCGTTACGTCTTGGTAGCTTTCGATAAAACCCATCTCCGCGTCCAAAGAAATATATTCGTTAACATGCCGCGTGGTAAAATGCGGCTCAGCTCTAAAAACCGGGCCGATTTCAAAAACGCGTTCAAAAACCCCGACCATGATTTGTTTATAAAGCTGGGGGCTTTGCGCCAAAAAGGCATCTTTTTCAAAGTATTTGATTTTAAAGAAATTGGCGCCGCCTTCGGAAGCGGCCTCTAAAATTTTGGGAGTTTTAATTTCCGTAAAACCTTCCTCGCGCATAATCGTTTCGTAGGACTCTAATAAAAGGTCATATATTTTAAAAATCGCTTGGATTTTGGGATGCCGAAGAGAGATTGGTCTAAGGTCTAATAAAGTCGAAAGCTGTAATTCAAATTTGGTTTTTGATAGATCGAGCGGTAAATCATCGTCTAGCTTGGCAATAATTTCGACTTTTTCGCCTGCGAGCTCAAAGCCGCCTTTGGCGCGTTCATCCTTTCGCAGGGTGCCGGTTATTTCTATTGCCTCGCCCATTTTCGCCGTAAAATCTTTTTCCCAAACCGTCTGAATTTGGCCGGAATAATCTTGGACTAAAGCAAAAGTAATCCCGCCCATTTCGCGAAGATTAATTATCCTACCTAAGATCGTTACTTCTTTGCCGATGTGTTTTTCGATATCTTGGATCAAAATTCGTTCCATTTTGACCTCCATATTTATATGAGAGAGAAACTTACTAAATCAAGCATAGCCGATAATTGTTGATTTCTCAAGGTTTTTCTTGATTTCCCTTTCTTTTTAATGTACTCTATTGAACAGATCGTCAGACAGGGGAGGTGTCACCATGGTCTGTCCGAAGTGTCGGAAGAGTTACAGATTCGGTGTCATAATATGCGTGGATTGCGGTTGTACACTGGTCAGGAATCCCGACAGGTTGACTGACCGAGAGGAAAGCAATCTCAGGCTCGAAATGGCACAGGAAACCCAGGGTGTGTCCCTGCGCGAACCGGTGGTTCTGCACAGTTCAAGTAGGCTCGGACCAGTTGGTAGTATCATCGAGCTGATCGTCTCGGTGATCGTGTTCGTTCTCTCGTGGCAGAAGCTAGACGAATACAAGACGGGTATTGGACAGTTCGCGGTGGCGGTAAGCAAGCAGGCGGCCGACGAGAAGTTGTTCTACCAGGTGCTGGTGGGGGCCTCAATCGCGGTCGCCATCATCAGCTTGGTGTTGATCATCAACTACTATTCAAGCCGGGGCGACGAGTCAACGGAACCACGGATTATGCTGGTCTGCCCGGGCTGCAAGGCAAGGGTACCCGACGGCCAGATCTTCTGCGGCTCCTGTGGCGAACGGCTCACTCCTTCGAATTCCTCCCTCGACTCTACTCGGGACAAGTCCGGATAAACCCCTGAGCCGTTCAGATTTCCGTCATCATCGTGCCCAGCCGCATGCATGCGGCTGGGCACTTTCCGTTTAATTTGACATAATTGTCGTATTTGATAAAATTACTTTGGAGATAATATGAAAGTCAAAAATCTAGCTGTATTATTTGAGCAAGAAGAAGATGGCGGATACTCTGTATCTGTGCCTTCTTTGCCGGGTTGTTTTTCTCAGGGTGACACTTTTGAGGAAGCTTTAAAAAATATTCACGAAGCAATTGATTTATATTTGGAAGATGAAGAAATTCCATGTCGTAATGTAAGAGAATTTATCGTTCCGGTTGAAGTAAATTGTTAGAGGCAAGGTGGGAAAATTTTCACCAATTTCCGCAAAAGATCTCATTAAAGCCCTGGAAAAACTGGGCTACATTTTTATTTCTCAAAAGGGTAGCCATATCAAACTAAGAAAACTTAAGCCAATCAGAAAAACTGTTATTATCCCTAATCATAAATTCATTCGGCCGGGGACTCTTAATAATATTCTCAAAACTGCTGAAATATCAAAAAAACAACTCGAGAAGCTGCTAAAATCTTGATTTTTCTTTCTTTCTAATGTACTCTATTTAGCAGTCCTGCCTTTGGCGGGGCTAGACCACGGACAGGCGAGGTAAGGCAAGTGAAAGCGATAGTCATCGGTCTCATCGTCGTTTTGGTGTTGGTGGTTGCAGGTGTTGTTGGGTATCAGATCCAGCCAGTCACGATCGAGTCCAAGACACGGGTTGTCTGTAAGGATCCGGAACATCAAGGAGATAGGTTCCTTCGCGAGAAGGTGGAGACCATCTCCTGCGCGCGCAAAAATGTTGAGCGAATGCGCGAACGCGAAGAGCCGACCCAATGCGCGCTTTGCGAGGCGCGAGCGACCGCCAAGTCGCTGGCTGAGTATGTCCAGCAAGAGCGCGCCAAGAAGCTCGCAGAGGAGAAGAAAGAGCGCGAAGAGCGCTTGGCCCGTGAGCGGGAAGAGGCGGAGCGATTGTTCAGCACCCTCGAGGTGGAGTTTGGTCCCCAAGAAGTCAGTCTTCTTCCCGGACACGACATTATGCCGAAAGTCAGCGTAAAGAACAGAGGCAAAGAACCGATCAGCGACCTGAGATTTGTCCTCGAGGATGAAGACAAATGTCTTGTCTCCGTAATGCCTGACTGGCACGCTTTCGGCTTGGACGAGAAGGATCTGAGGGCCAAGGAGGAAAGCAACAAGCGGTTCAACGAGGTCTTGCGGAAGGCCTTCAACGATCTCTTCGGTCGAGGCGTGCCGATTTGTGTTGGCGACCTTTCTATAACCGGCAGCCGCCATAGCACAACGTTAAGACCTTATGGTGTTCACGACCCTTACAGGGCCTACACGGAGGATGTTGGAGGATTCTCTGGCTATGTTCAGCTCGAAAAGCCCTTTATACCCGTCACGGGTGTGGGCGAATGGCCGCCGGTGTGGACCATACAACTTAGTCCCCATCTCATCCTGCGGGAAGGCCTCGCCGGTGGCCAGGACAAGCGTATCTCAGGATATCTCATCTACAAGGGTACGCGACGTCGCATCGGCACGCTCACCGTCCACGTGATGTACTCAGAGATTCAAAAGCCAGTTGTTGGGCCAACCGTCACGGCGTACGATTGCGGCCGGAATCTCTCAAACATTCGCGGCACAGCCAGTTATGTCCATATCATGGAGGGGCGATATCCTCCGTTGGCCGAGTTGAGGAAGAAGGCGTCTATGAAGTGTCCGGTATCTGGCCGAGCATATGTATACGACCAAAACGCGGGCAAGGTGAGATGCCCATCTCACAAGGAATGGGATTAGTAGTTCGATCTTGATATCAGCACGCTCACCGTTCACGTGATGCATCCGGGCTAGACCAGCCGGATGCGTCCAGCGATCATCTTCGGCGCCCGGCCGCATCGTGCGGCCGGGCGTCTTCCATTTTAAGGAATTATATTGGTATAATTGGGTAGGAGAGTTTATGCAAAAATGGGAAAAAGATGCTTTTCATAAAGAACATCATTCGCGGAATTTAGGACTTTTGGCTGAAGAAATTTGAGAAAATTTGACACTGAAAGTATTGCCTGTGTTAGAATGATTTTAGAGGATCTATGGCAAAAAATAAAAGTGATACAATAAAAATTCTGGAGGTGCTTGATACTTTGGTAATTCCTAAATTGGAAACAATAGAGCAAGATGTCTCTGGACTAAAAAAAGATGTCTCCGGGCTAAAAAAAGACATGGCAGACGTTAAAGAAGAACTTATTGATGTTCATGCGACTACAAATCGTATCGAAACTTTGGTTAAAAGTGAAGTTAAATATGTTGACGATCTCTCTGTCCGAGTGACTAAATTAGAAAAGAAACCAGCGTAATTCGCACCCCAAACAACCCATGGGGGGGTTGTTTACCACCTGCACTTCCAAGGTAGGTGAGCCTTATCATTTTCCCTGATGCTTAACGCCCCAGGGGGTGGGGCGTTTAATTTCTTGTAAATAAGATAGATTTATTGATATAATTCAGGAGAGGACATTATGCAAAAATGGGAAAAAGATGCTTTTCATAAAGAGCATCATTTGCGGAATTTAAAATGAACAAAGAAAACAGAGAAATTGAGGTAAAATTTAAAATAGAAACGCCTCAGGAAATTATAAAAAAACTTAGGCAGCTAGGGGCTCAATTTCAAGGCAAAGCTTTCGAGAAAACAATAAGATTTGATACAGAAAATGATTCTTTGGCAAAACAAGATAAATTTCTCCGCTTGCGTTCTGGTTTTAAAAATGTCATTACTTTTAAGGCGAAGGTTGCTAACGATAAATTTAAAGAAAGGGAAGAAATCGAAACAGAAGTCAAAGATCAGGAAAAAATGCGTCAGATTTTGGAGAGGCTCGGCTTTACTAAATTACGAGTTATGGAAAAATATCGTCAAAAATGGAACTTGGGGGGTGTTGAAATTGTCATTGATAAATTGCCGATGGGGACTTTTATCGAAATCGAAGGTTCCGAGTCAGAAATTAAAAAAACGGCCGAAAAGTTAGAGCTTGATTTTCAAGAAAGTCTCACCAATACTTATTGGGATTTATGGGTCGAGTACGCGAAAAAAAATAAACTCTCAGCAAATAATATCGTTTTTTCTTAAATCTCGTTATTAATAACGGAAATAAATAACTTTTCAGCCCAATCGTCCTCTAAATCAATCTGTGATTTTTTTAGATATTTATCTAAGAAAAGTATTAAATTGGCATTTTTAATAGCATAGATTGATTTTGGAAATAATGACAAGGTTGAAGCATTGCCTCCAAATCCGTCCACTTTTTCAGAAAGCTCAGCCAATGTTCCCCCGGAGTAAGAACGATCTACAATTAAAACATTTTTATTTTTAATATCACAAGGAGCAATGATAACTTCTTTCGAATTATCATTACCGAGATGATATTCCCACAAAATGACTTCTTTATTATTTGGAACATCTTCAAGATATCCTAAAGCGTATTTTAATCCGGCTTTCAAAATAAAGATTATTACATCGGCATCATTATTTAAAAAATTCCAAAATCCGCCTATGGCCGTTTTTTCATTTAACTTTTGGCCTAATAATTCATACTGACTGACAACTTTTTTATAGAAATTTTTCGTTTTTGCTCGGCAATCTTTCAAAGATTTGCTGTAAATTTTTAATGGGCGAGGGTGCAATAACGCTTTTGACTGCTTAATTTCATTTTTCCAAAGGTCAGTTTTTTTGAGATGTGAATAAATGAGTTTCGGAAACTTTTTTGCTCTTATATCAGAACACGCGACTCTTATCTCGGCTTGTGACGAAGCCCCTTTTAGTGGAATTATTTCGATGTCACTCCATCTTTCTTGTTTAATGATTTTACTTATTAAATCTTTAAGGTCTAGTCTTTTTAAAATTCGGTACAAAGTTAATATCTCGTGGGGTTGACGCGTTAAGTTAGCGGAAAATTCGCTTAGGTCGACTAGAACAAATTCGGGGGCTCTTAGAATCCAGTTTTTATCGCCAGGTTTAAGCTCCCACCCTTTTTTAATACGCTCTGAAATTTGCAAAAAATCATTTCCGATATAAACAAAATTTTCTTTTTTATGAATTTCGTTGTTGACAATAAAACCATATTTGCCTGGGGCAACAAATTTTAATAAATTTTTTGATTCTCTTTCAATCGTTTGAGGATTCATCTTCAAAAACCTCGCTGGCAATACTCGACCTTGAACTTAGGCGGCAGGCAAAAGGATGATAGCCATATTTTCGATAGGTTTTAATTAATTCTTGTGTAAAATTTATAATTTCTTTTTCTTTAGGGGGTTTTCTTCTACTCCACTCAGAGCCGGGTCGCGGAAAGAACACTGAATAATCGGAAACAATACCTTTCTTGGCTAATTTTTTTACTCCTTTCAATGTTTCACTAATCGGTTCAGCGCCAAGAACAAAATTGGTTCTGACGTGACCCTTGCCAAAAACCTTAACGGAATATTCCAGCGCTTTAATTGCCCTTTCATAACCGACTAATTTTGTTTTTCCTGGACAAACTATTTGAAAATATTTTTTAGAATAACATTCGAGGTTATAGCAAATATTTTTGAACCCTGCCTTTTTAGCTTTATCAATTTCTCGAAAATCTTTTGGGGGCATATTAATTAAATAGCTATCAATATTTTCCAAATCAACCAATTTCTTAATCGTAGGCAGACAATCAAAAATAATTTTCCATTCAAAACTTCCGCTTAAGCTCCCACTCATAACCATCAAATGAAAATGAGGCTTGGGTGGGGAAAGTTTGAGCATCCTTTCTAAGCTTTTAGCGATGTGCTTTTTTACAAAGTTCGAGTTTATATTCCACCAATGTTCATAAACACCGATTTTGTTGACCTGACCAATATTGGGCTTGTTATCATTAAAACCTAGTCTAGAGGGATTCCCACCGCAAAATTTGCAGGGACGTCCAGTAAACCAATGCTCGCAACCGTCGAATGGGATAATCGACACTCTGTCTACACCAACGATACTAACAAATTCATTTAAACGTAAATTTTTATACGTTTCGTTATAATACTTGGGTCGTGGAACCATCTCAATTTTAATCGGCCAGATTGTGCCACTTATATTCTTAATTATTAATTGTTTATTTTGAGCGGTCAGAACCAATTTGGCTTTAGGAACATAATAAACTTTTACCACCGATTTTTTGTGACCGTCTGAAAGAATCAATTCGTCGGGAATGAAATTTCGGTTCTCATGCTTTGGAGTAATAAAATGACGGTCTGAAATTTTGATGAAATTAACTTTATATTTATCCAGATTCTTAAAATTTTCTTTGATTTTTTTAAAATCACAATTTAGGCCATTGACCAAAAGCTTGGTTTTAAAATGAATAAGTTCGTTCATTTCTCTGTTTTTAATTATCTATAATAAGAAAATAATAAACTTGATGGGTTGGGCTCCTAGGAGCCCAACCCGTAGTGAGCTCTGATGTGGTCTTCGACAGCCGCGACCACACCTTCTGGTGACAGTCGCGCAGTGTCAATGTGCACCACGTTCGGAAAGGCCCGATAGGCCTGGCGGATCTTGTCGATCAGGGGGCGAAAACGATGGTCATTCACCGTCCAGCCCCGCTGATGGAGACGTCTTGTCCGTTCCTCCTCATCGGAGCAGTCAATGCAAAAGACAATGTCCGGTTCGAGTAGCCGTATTCCCCTGACAATCCCTTCTAGGTCGCCCTCTAGCTCGGCCGCTCGATGGGATGCAAGGGTGGTGTAGTAGTAGCGATCAACCACCACTGGAATCCTCTGGACAAGGCCTCGTGCCTCATCCGAGACGATACTGGCGCTTAGCAGGTAGTAGAGGAAGCGACTCATCAGTCCTGCCTGGGTATCGATGGATTCACGGAGCGGCTTGAGGTCTGAGGGTGGGGTCTCCAGTAGTGTGGCCGAGAACCGGTCAGCGAGAGTTCTGGCCGTCAGTGACTTACCGCTGCCATCGAGCCCCTCAAAGACCAGGAAAGGCAAACGACCGTCACGGACTAGCTTCTGCGGCTCGATCGGCTGGCTCACCAGTGACCTCCTTTGGCGCTTCGGGCTCCCATCTTCTGATGGAGAGGATCTTGATGGACCGTGCCA
>Ga0315288_10000978_pt1 | contig 36245 bp, 43 predicted proteins | sample YL17G11_20_MG_FD_203454 | JGI IMG/M metagenome (GOLD analysis project Ga0315288, IMG submission 203454) | Sediment microbial communities from Yellowstone Lake, YNP, Wyoming, USA - YL17G11_20 | ecosystem: Environmental > Aquatic > Freshwater > Lake > Sediment | place: USA: Wyoming | collected...
TGGCAATGCTTTAGAAGTCGCTGATTCACTTTTAGCTTTAAAATATACCACTAAAAGAATTGCCCAAATGCACGGCTTTTTACTCACCTTCATGCCAAAGCCGATTAAAGGCGCGGCTGGTAGCGGCATGCATGTCCACCAAAGTTTAGCCAATAAAGCGGGTAAAAATATTTTCTATGATTCTAAAGACAAATATCAGCTTTCAAGGGATGCCCGCTATTTTATTGCTGGCCAAATGAAACATATTAAGTCCATGGTAGCGGTTCTCTGTCCGACAGTTAATTCCTATAAAAGATTGGTTTCTGGGTTTGAAGCGCCAGTTTACATTAGCTGGGCAAGCGCCAATCGTTCGGCCTTAATTCGTGTGCCTAAATGGTCAAAAAATAAGCCGCAATCGGCAAGAATTGAGCTGCGTTGCCCAGATCCAACCTGTAACCCATACCTTGCCTTTGCCGTAATGTTAAAAGCAGGTTTAGATGGGATAAAAAATAAGCAGATTCCACCGGAACCAGTCGAGGAAAATGTCTACGAGTTCGACGGCGAAAAACTTAATAATAAAAAAATTGACGCCCTACCAACTTCACTTTTTGAAGCCCTTGATGAGTTTAAAAAATCCGTTTTATTTAAAGAAACACTGGGAGATCATTTATTCGAAAAATATATCGCTATTAAAAATCGAGAGTGGGATGAATTTAAAATGCAAGTATCTCCTTGGGAAAAAGAAAAATATTTAGACATGTACTAAAATTAAGAGTGTAAGGCGAGATTATGAAATGGATTGCAATCAGCGGTAGTTGGCGTAAGTCAAATAGCCGTCTTGAGCAAGATGTGAGAAAAACTGTCAGAGGAATTCTTAATCGTGGAGATGGAATTGTTTCTGGTGGAGCTCTAGGCGTCGATTATTTTTCCACCGAAGAAGCGTTAAAGTTTGATCCAAAAGCTCAACAAATTAAAGTTTTTATACCGGCCTCATTAAAAATTTATTCCGATCATTATATTAATCGGGCGAAAGAAGGGGTTATTACGTCAAGAAAGGCGCACCAGCTCATTAAACAACTTAAGAATTTAAAAGCAATCAATCCGAACGCTCTAGTTGCGGCTATAAATAAAACAGTTGATCAAGATACATATTTTGAACGAAATTCGAATATTATTAATCAAGCCGATAAGCTGATCGCCTTCTGGGTCAATGAGAGCCCGGGCGTTAAAAATACAATTGATAAAGCCGTAAATAAAGGTATTCCGGTAGAAATCCACGAATATACAATCAAATGAACAAATTTACTCTATGTTACTTAATTAAAAAAGATAAAATATGTTTGGCGATGAAAAAAAGAGGTTTTGGGGCCAATCGTTGGAATGGCGCCGGTGGTAGATTTGAGAAAAATTTAGATAAAAATATTCGCCAAACAGCTATTCGTGAAACTTTTGAAGAAATAGGGGTTAAAGTGGAAAAACTTAAAAAAGTGGCCGAGCTAACTTTCTTTTGGATAGAGTCGCCATCCTGGAATCGAATCGTTTATGTATATTTTTCTTGCAATTGGCAAGGCGAACCGAAAGAAACTGAGGAAATGAAACCACGGTGGTTTTCCACCAAACACCTTCCATTTAAATCAATGTGGCCAGACGATGTATATTGGCTGCCAAAAGTTCTTAACCACAAATCAGTCGAAGGTGAATTTACTTTTGGCAAAAATGATGCTATTGTTAATAAAAGAGTAGAAATTATCTAAGGAGGATTATGAATAAGACAACCTTAATTATTTTATTGGTTGTTATCGTCTTAGCTCTAACTGGTGGCCTTTACTGGTATTATAAAATTAGACCAAAAAACGCCCAAAGCACTACCTCTCCGAGTCCAACCGTATCACAAACATTATCACCGGCAAATTCAGCTAGTCCAACTATTAGCCCATCTACCACAAAACAAACTATTAAAATATTTATGATCGCTATTGATGATAATGGTAAATCGGGTAAAAAAATTGGTTGTGGTGATAGTGTTGTTGCTGTCGATAGAGAAATTCTACCGACTCAAGCAGTTCTCAAGGCAGCGATGGAGCAGTTGGTCTCAATTAAAGATAAAAATTATGGACAGTCGGGACTATATAATGCTCTTTATCAATCCAGCTTAAATGTTGATAGCGTTTCAATCGACGAAAACGGAAAAGCGACAATAAAATTATCTGGCACTCTGCAGCTGGTCGGTACCTGCGAGGATCCCCGGCTTGAAGCCCAACTTCGAGAAACGGCAATGCAATTTCCTACAGTCAAAAGTGCTGATATTTTTATCAATGATAAGAATTTAACCGAAATTATGTCTCTCGAAGGGGCTTAAAATATATTTGTAATTTAATAGGAGCTCAAAGTATTGCTCTCTCAACCAAAAAAAGCTAGAATAAAAATCTAGCAACATTAATTTTTTACTCACCATGAAGACCAAGGTTATCTGTTCAATTGGCCCGGCAAGTAGCTCTCAAAAAGTAATTAAAGCATTAATTGAAAATGGAATGGATGTCGCAAGATTTAATTTTTCCCATGAAAATCGTGCTATTCATGGGCGAAGAATCAATTTGGTCCGTAAATTATCAAAATGTTTAGATAAAAAAGTCGAGATTCTCTGTGATCTCCAGGGACCAAAAATTAGACTGTGCAACTCGAGCAATCTTCCTAAAGATATTGAAGAGGATAAAATTATTATTCTTAGTAATAATAAAAAAAGCGTCTCTAAAAATGTTTTTTGTTTTGATGATCCTTATCTTCATGCCGATCTCAAAATAAATGACATTATTCTTATTGATGATGGACAAATTGAACTTGCCGTTATAAAAATTGAGGGGAAAAATATTTTCTGCAAAGTAATCTGTGGCGGAACGCTCTACCCTAGGAAGGGAGTTAATGTACCTTATACTATTACTACCACCTCCTCTTTAACCAAAAAAGACCTCAAAGATTTAAAATTTATTCTGTCGAAAAAACCTGAGTGGGTTGGATTATCTTTTGTCCAAAACTCTCAAGATGTGGAAATTCTAAAAAAATTAATCGGACGATCTAATACCCGGGTTATGTGCAAAATCGAAAAAGCTTCGGCGATTAACAACTTACAAAAAATTATCGAAGAAGCCGACGGCGTTATGGTCGCCCGCGGAGATCTCGGCGTCGAAATTCCCATCGAAAAATTACCGATTGTTCAAAAAAGAATCATTAATGAATGCAATGAAACTGGCACGCCGGTTGTAACCGCCACTCAAATGCTCGCTTCAATGACAAAGTCAAAAATACCCACCAGAGCAGAAGCATCTGACGTCGCTAACGCGGTGATTGATGGTACTGACTTTGTCATGCTCTCCAACGAAACGACGGTCGGAAAGTATCCAGTTGACGCTCTAAAAACGATGGTAAAAATAGTGCAAGAGACAGAAAAATATTTAGCTCTTAAATGAATTTATTAACCAGCAGAACGGAAATCAGTTCCTGCCCTAAATTGGGGCAACATTTTCTCTGGTATTTGATGAGTTTGTTTTGTTTTGGGATTAATAAAAGTTTTTGCCCGTCTCTTGGATAATAGAAAAGTTCCAAAACCTGAGATGGTTACTTTCTCGCCATTGGCCAAACCAGCTTTAATCTCGGCAACGAATGCCTCAATAATTTTTGTTGCCTCTTCCTCAGAAATCCCGGTTTCACGGGCTACGGCTGAAATTAATTCGGGTTTTTCCATTGTTCCCTCCTTTCGAACCTATTTCGCGAATTCTATTGCTCTGGTCTCTCTGATCACATTTACTTTAATCAAGCCGGGGTACTGCAAATCTTCCTCGATTTTCTTAGCAATATTTTTCGATAATTTAATTGCGTCCAAATCATCTATTTCTTCTGGCTTAACAAGAATTCTCACTTCTCTGCCCGCTTGAATAGCGTAAGATTTCTCTACTCCTGGGAAAGTATTGGCAATATTTTCTAATTCTTCTAAACGTTTAACATAATTCTCTAATGTTTCTCTCCGCGCGCCAGGCCTTGAAGAAGAAATGGCATCAGCGGCTTTAACAATAATTGCCTCAACGGATTTAGCTTCGATATCATCGTGGTGGGCCATAATTGCATGGACAATGTCTTCCGACAGACCATATTTTTTGGCGATATCGCCGCTGATATGATGATGAGGACCAGGAATATCGTGATCAACCGCCTTGCCAATATCGTGCAAAAGGGCGGCCTTTTTGGCGAGATTAACATCGGCACCCAGCTCAGAGGCCAACATTCCCGCGATATAGGCCGACTCGATAGAATGTTGCAAAACATTTTGACCGTATGAGGTTCTAAATTTCAACCTACCTAATATTTTTAACAAATCAGGATGTAGTCCTGCCACGCCTACTTCATAGGCAGCAGCATCACCCGCCTCTTTGACCTGATGACCAATTTCTTCTTTTGCCTTTTGGACTACTTCTTCAATGCGAGTCGGTTGGATTCTTCCGTCAGCAATTAGTTTTTCTAACGCAATTTTAGCGACATGACGGCGAATTGGATCAAAAGCAGAAATTACCACCGTGTCGGGCGTGTCATCAATTATTAAATCTGTACCGGTTTCTTTTTCAAATATCTGAATATTTCGGCCCTCACGACCGATTATTCTTCCCTTCATCTCATCCGATGGTAAACTGACGGCCGTCGTTGTAGTTTCAACCGTATGCTCAGAAGCTAGTCTCTGAATAATTGATGAGAGGATTTCACGAGCGATGCTTTGTGCTTCTTCACGAGCTATTTCTTTTTGTTCTTTAATTTTTCTGATTAAATCGTCCTTATATTCTCTTTCAACTTGGGCAAGTAGAAGATCACGTGCTTCTTCTTTTTTAAGATTGCTTAATTTCTCCAATGCTTCTTGCTGAGTTGTTCTAATCTCGATTATTTCATTCTTGATTTTTTCGATCTCTTTTTCTTTCTCAATAATTTTTGACTTTTCCTGCTCAACTACCTCTAAACGATTATCAATAACTTCCTCACGTCTCCGGAGGCTTTTTTCTAGTTCTTGTAATTCACGTCTAGCTTTTTCTTCTTCTTTTTTCGCTTCTTCCTTGATCTTTAATGCTTCGTCTTTAGCCTGTAAAAGAAGCTCTTTTTGTTTCTGAGAGGCTTGGTCTTTTTGGCGTCTGGCAATATAGATTCTGCCCGCATAGCCAAGCGCCCCACCGCCCACCAATGCGGCTACTAAATAGATGATTAAATTTGTCATTTCGAACTCCAGAAAAATTCATTATTGATCCTAAGATTTAATTTATAATCCAAGACAATTATAGTAAAAAGTGGCACAAAAGTCAAAGTTAAAAGACCAACATTGCTTTTCGACCATTATTTATTGATTCTTCAGTTCCATTCCAATCATGAATTGCATTATATAAAACTTCTTTATTATATTTATAATGATCGCCCCTTCTCGTCCCGATATCTTGAACGATAATATTATTCCCTTCATAGCCAATCGCCACTAGCATGTGATAAACCGGGCCCGGTTGACGAAAATATGGGTTTCCCAATAAACGGCCGGCTGTCGGAATAATTACCGGATTATCCTGCGCGATCTGTTTTTTAATGTCATCAATTGTAATGCCATATTTTGGTGTCATACTGAGGCCATAAAATTCTTTCGCCATTTCGGCTGTTTCTTTTACGGTCAAATCTTTGTGCTCCCCCCAATTTTTAATCTCCCAATCAACCATTTTTAAAATTTGATCATCCATTGTCTCCGCGCTCAAACTTTTCCCTTTTTGCCAATATTGCACTAGAATCACAGCTGCTTCTTCACAGGCCTCATCGTGAAGTTTATCCCAATCACCAAATGGTGCTTGTGACTGAAAAGGAAAATTTTTGATTAAATACGAGCTTGGTATTTCTTGAGACTGAGAGTCAGCATCCTCCGTTACCTCCGGCGAAGGTGATGGTAAAAACGTTTGGCTGGGGATTATTGATGAGACTGGCGAGGATAAGGTATTAGTTTCTTTTTCATTATTGGAAAATTTTTGATTAATAAAAAAACCACCCACCAACACAATGATTAGAACCAGAATTAAAATATAGAACTTTTTTATTTTCATTTGGTAGACTCAATGCACTTTCTTTTGAACACCTTTTGAGCTGGTTAAACCAGTTGATGCTTGGTTTTCAAGAAAATAATCAGGAAACTAAAGAGAATCTAGAGACTCAATCCCGAGAGCTTTTTTAATGCTCTCGAGTTTTTCGTATGTCGGATTTTCTTCGCCACGTTCAATTCGAGCGTAATAGTTAACATGGATACCCGCTCGTTCGGCTACCTCGGCTTGAGTAAGCTTAGCCTTTTCCCGGAGACGTTTGAGCTTATCGCCAAGATTCTTAAAAATATTTTCTTTATGTTTACCAATCATGCCTAGAATATACCAAATATCGCCTTAAAAATCCAGAGCTTGCCAATAGTTAAATCAAAAAAGGAGAGAAGAAGCTGATGTTGAGCTCAAAAAGCTTTACGAGTTCCGACAGGTGCTTATCCAAAAAAACATCTCCGGTGTATATTCAGACGATGTCTTTAAAGAACAAAATAAAATTGTTGAAGAAAAAATCAAATCAATTCAGATTGCCAAAGACGACAGTTTAATAAAAAAATATAACCTTGAGGCTATCACTAACTTTGTAACCGAAAAGCTTAGTGATCTTGTAAAAACCTATACTGAAGCTGACTTAAATGAGAAGCGGGTTCTCATGTGTTCGATATACCCCTCCGGATTGCGTTGGAACGGTTTTGGCTATTCGAACACCCAAATTAACGATTGCTACTCCAGTATTTTGGATCTGCAGGGAAGTAGCGTCCCCTTTGGTAGCGCCGACGGGATTCGAACCCGTGATCTTCTGCATGAAAAGCAGATATCCTAGGCCTCTAGACGACGGCGCCATATAATTATCTTACCATAAAATTGCTCTTGAGTAAAGATTGAGGCGGTCCGACGTGACGTCGGACCGCCTCATTGTTGACGGTGTTCTTGCGGCTACGCCGCGATCTGATCCTCGAGCGCGCGCTGAAGCCTTGCGTAGAGGATCGGGTTCTGAAGCGCGAGGATCCGCGATGCCGCTAGTATCGCATTCTGGCCATTGTTACAGACCATCAACGGAATACCAGTCGGCATCCTCAGACTACTCCAGTAGTCATCCGGGAAGGAGTCGCCAGTCACTGGCAACGCGATCACCGGAAGGTTCGACTGGCCGGCGAGCACCGGCCCGAGCCCGTTGCTCTTGCCGACTACTGCGACGATTACGCCGCGAAGATGCCGCGTCAGAATCCCGTTGAGTTGATCGAGGCAAGCCTGCGTTTGTCGGTGGGCTGAGCAAGTCACCCGTTCGATGATGATGCCAGGCATCCCTTCGATCGAAGAGATCGGGAATTCGTCCTTCTCCGATCCTCGCCAGAGAACAAGCAGCTGATCACGCAGCTGAAAGCCCTTGACGAGTTCGGTGACGAAAAGATACCTCTGTTCGATCGTGGTAAGCAGACTCACCGCGGCGGTGGGTCTGCTTGCTGTGGTCCCGACCGAGAGTGTCGATGATCCGCAGCGAATCCAGGTCAATGACATCGGCCACCACCAGCCGACCGGTGACACGCGAGATGCCCACCTCGATCTTGATGTCCTGCAGTCGGAAGCCGAGGAGGTTGAAGAACATCTCCAGCACGTAGAAGACCTGGCGCACTAGGTCCTCGGCCTCGTCAATGATCGCGACGTCGGGAACTACCTGATCGCGACGCACTTCGGGCCGGCGTGTGTTGGTAGCGAACCGCGACTCGGCATGCCAGAGGGGTAGCTTGGCGTGATGAAGCTCCCAGACGTCAGCATGCGGGTCCATGATGAGTGGGTCTTCCTGGCCCTTACTGGCGTTGAGATGCAGGTTGATCGTTCGGCCGTCGAGAGTCCTGAACTTCCCACCATGACCCGTCTTGAGGTGCATCTCGACGATGAGTCGAGGCACCCTCGGCGCTTCGGGCAGAAGCCGAAGATCAGGGTGGCGCTTCACGTAGCTTCCATCCAGCACTAGCTGGCGCCGTCCGATAACCTCCAGCGGGAACATGTCACACCACTCTACCAGCGTGTCCCGGTCGGAGAGCTGCTCGCGGAAAGCGACCGGTATCCCGGCCTGCGCGAGTAGTCGCATGATCGCGCCGTTCACCACCACGGAGCAGTACGCCTTGGTAGCAAACTCCCGGGTGTACCTCGGATCGTCGTGGGCGGTGATCTTGTTATTCGTTCTCGCGCACAATAGCGCGGGAGAACCAATCACCCTGTAGTTCGTTTTGGTCTTTCCGCCTCCTACCCTTCTACCTCTTCTATGTTCCATTCGTTCCTCTCCCGCAACAGGATAACGCCTAGCTATTGTATACCATATCGCTAAATACTCTACAACAAAGAAACGCCAGAAATTCTGGTGTTTCTTTGGAGGGACATTCGGGTCTGGAACAGTTTATATTTTATTTTAAAACTTTTTTCAAAAGACGTTTGAAATTTGGAAACAGCTTTATATTGTCTAAGCCATCAATGCCAAAAAAATTAATATCTTTTGATTCATCGAGATTATATTTAGTCGCTTTGTTATCGCTAGAAATTTCACATAAATATACAATATCATTATGATAATGGTCTCCGACTAACTCACATAAAAACGCATAAGGATTACACAAAACAGAAACATCGGTATCGATATCAGCCAGATTTTCATCTCTTTCGCCAATTATTTTGATATCTAACCCCGTTTCTTCTTTTGCTTCTCTTACTGCCGCTTGCTCTGGTGTCTCGTTTTTTTCAATATGTCCACCCGGATAAAGCCATACATCTAATTTTTTGTGATACACCAACAAAACCTTACCGTTCTCAATAATTAACGCGGAGGCAGTAAAATGCTTTTTCAAATCTTTATTATGTGGCATATATTTATTTTATATTATTAATCTGATCAACAATATATTCTAATTCTTCTCCCGAAAGAGCTGGATGGACCGGAATAGTCGTAATATTTTTTACAAGTTTTTCCGAATTAACGCAAATCTTTTTAAATCGTTTGAATATTGGATACTCGTATAAAAGCTTATAATTATATCTAACTACATCCGAAGGCACTCCGCGTTCATCTAATAATTTAATTATTCTCAAATTATTACTTGAAGTTAACATCAATAATAGGGAGTAATAATTGGGATTACCCCGATCGATTATCTTAAATTCTTCAACAAAATTATTTTTTATATTATTAACAATATATTTTGCATTTTTATTTCTTTTCTCTAATTGCTCTTTGACATAATCAATCCTGCTCATGCCAAGTCCTGCTTGCAGAGCACCCAATTTATAATTTAGACCAAAATCAATGCCATTCATATTACCGAATTGAATAAAACTAACAGTTCTTTCGTGATACTCCTTATTATCAGTAAGAATAAAACCACCTTCACCAGTAGCGATTATCTTTCTATCATGAGTACTGAAACATGAAATATCTCCATATGAAGATAAATATTTTTCATTCAGTTTAGTCCCATGTGCCTGAGCTAAATCCAATATCAGTGGAAGCTTTTTTGATTTTGCAAAATCACTTAGCTTCTTTACATCTGTTGGGTAACCCCACATCGGTACTTCTATAATTACCTTTGTCCTAGTGCTTATGCTTTTCTCTATGTCATCAATTTTTAATCCAAAGTTATCAACTTCTGTATCACAAAATACCGGTTTTGCACCAGCAAAAATTATTGGGAAGACAGACATTGAAGGACAGGTTGAAGTTATGATAACTTCATCGCCACTGCTAACTCCAGCAATAAACAATGCGGTTTGGATAGCAGTCGTTCCGGATGAAGTAGCTGTGGCATATTTAGAGCCAAAAAAAGATGCTAGTTTCTTTTCATATTTTTTTACGATTTCACTGGTACCAGAAAATTTTTTAGTTTCAAGAACTTTTTTAATATTATCAAAATCACTGTCGCACAAGATGGAATATTTATCAGAAATTTTCATATGTTTATTGAAATTAATATTTATTTATAATTGTGCCACCATTCTGTTTCCAATAACAACTTACTAATTCGCCTCTCCTGTTAATCATAAATATATCTTTTAGATCTCGACAATTTTTATTTTTACAAAAAGGTGTAAAGCCAACTAAAACAATGTTGGGGTGATTTAAATATTTATTCTTAAAAAGTTTTATTTCCTTATTGTATTTTTTGACTTCATCAACGTTCATTTTTAACTTATCGTGATAAATTGAACTGACAATGATTTCATCTGAAAAAATTTTACAAAAATCGATTGTTTCTTCAATATGGTCAATGTTTTTAGGGTGGATAGTGATATGAATTGATATATGTTTTTTATTTAAATTCAATTTTTTAATAAATGATATGGTCTTCTTGAAAGCATTTTTGCTACCCCTAAATTCATTATGAACCTTTTCTATATGAGAGTCGACGCTAACTGTATAGGTAGAAAAGTTCAATGTCATAATTTTATCTTCTAGCTCACTACTTAAAATAACTCCATTAGTACAAATAGAAACTCTTGGTATTTTTAACATGGCATATTCTGAAATTTCAATAAAATCAGGATGTAAAGTTGGCTCCCCGCCAGTCAACACAAGTTTGCTTATTTTATTTTTTACCATTTTTTTAATTAAGACAAAAATTTGTTCTTTTGTTAAAAATCCCGGAGAATGAAATTTATTTGATGAACGATAAAAACAATGAGAACAATTTAAATTACAAGATGACAAAAGTTCCAATAGTACCTTTTTGTAGTTCTTTTCTAAATTCATTTTACAGTCTCTGTACATAAAAAAATCCAATTTGCGCTTGAAATCGGCTGGCGAGCCCTCGCAGAGGGCGAGCCAACAAAGACATTTCCCAATTGGAGGGCTCGGTGGGATTTGAACCCACGACAAATTCTTGATTTCTGCAGGGAGGGCCATCTGGGACTCGAACCCAGAACCAATACCTTAAGAGGGTACTGCTCTACCATTGAGCTAATGGCCCTCCCTAAAGAAATATTTACTTTGTTAAGTTACTCATAGTAAAGAGGCATAGGAATTTATACTCTGCCATTGCGCTTCGCTCCGTTCTGCTGAACTAGAGCTACGAGCCCATTTATTGGCGCCCCTGGAGGGATTCGAACCCCCGACCTTGACGTTAGAACCGTCCCGCTCTGTCCGCTGAGCTACAGGGGCAAAATTAAAATAGCTAATAAAATTTTAGCATATTTTTAGGAGAAAGTCCAGCTATTTATCTATGTTGCGATATCGCGCCGGGAAAACCAAATCGCTCCCGCTATTGTCATCACGACCGCAATGCCGATAAAAACAAGGTAAGCCCAGTGATCGATTTCATTATAAACCAGCGCTTTCTGCGGATTAAAATAATAAAAAAACGAAGCATATTTCAAATCGGAAAGATTATCACGAAGCGCGGAAACAATATTTAAAACGTACATTAAAACTAAAATGCCGCCAGAAATAAAATAAACTCGGCCGATGCCAGAAAAAAGCGCCGAAAAAAACATGCCGATGCTATAGATTGCCCACGCAAAAAGAAAGGCCAACAAAGATACTGTCAAAAAATTATGAGCGTTAAAATCTATATTATAGGCCCGGGCCAAAGGGACAGAGGCATAAATTGATAGAAATGTAAAAACTATAATCATCGACAATCCGGCAAAATAACGACCCAAAAATAACTTTAGTCGGGATAAAGGTTGTGATAGTAAAATTTCGATTGTCCCCTTCTCTACTTCGGATGCTAAAGCATAACCCGAAAACCCTAAAGTCATAAAAATAATCAACAAAGGCCAGACGAATGAAAATTGCTCTGTCGAGAGATAACCCTCCAGGGTAGTAAAGCTTTTGATATCAAAATTAAAGGCCTTCATAAAGGACTCGGGATAATTTTTAATCAACTCTTCCAAGCTACCAGATTGATCTTTGAAAGAAGGAAATAATGCAATGTACATCCATAATAGTCCGATGCTGGCGAGAATATAAACCAAAAGCAGGATTCGGCGATCTTTAATTGTTCTTAAAAAAACTGCCCACATTATTGCTTTTCCTTTGAATAAAATTCTAAAAATATATCTTCAAGACTAGCGTGCGATATTTCCAATTCTTTGATGCTGTAATTTGCTAATTTTTTAATTAATGGGTTAATATCGCCTTTGACACCGATGATTAGCCCTTCCGGAATTTCTTGCTGGACTTCTATCCCGTCAAAATTGAAGTCGTTTTTGTTATATGTAGAGTTAAAATGAACTCGAACTGCGTGCATTCTCATTTCTTTAAGGCTCGAGATACTTTCGATGGCAACGATTTTCCCATCTTTAATTATTCCAACACGATCACATACTCGATCAACCTCAGCTAGATTGTGCGAGGACATAAAAATCGTTGAGCCCTTTTTCTTCAAATCTTCTAAAATTTCGTATATTGAATTCTGCAGTAAGGGATCTAATCCAAGTGTCGGTTCATCCATAATCATTAATTCTGGCTCGAACATCAAGGATAAAATGAGTCCCAATTTTTGTTTATTACCTGATGACAAGGCCCTAAATTTAAGCTTTGGATCAAAATTCAATTTAGAAATTAATTCCGCGGCTCTAGATTCCCGGGCGCGTAATTTTTCCAAAAATTTAATATGGTCATCACCGGTCCAACCATCATAAAGCCTGACATCACCCGAAAGGAAGCCAATTTTGTTTTTGATTTCAGTCGAATTTTTTTGCGCATCCTGGCCCAAGATTGAAATTTGCCCAGCAGTTGGTTTTAGAAAATTCATTAGACAGCGGATTGTTGTTGTTTTCCCCGCACCATTGGGCCCCAGGAAACCAAAAACTTCTCCTTTTTCGACAGAAAAAGAAACTCCATCAACAGCGTGGGTCTTGCCAAAGTATTTTGTTAAACCTTTAACCTCTATTACGCTCATGGCTAATTTTAGGCTGTTTTCGGCCTTTCTTTCAAGAGGAAATTAATAATGGCTGACAGAATCGAATAGACCAAAGCTGCCCAGAAAGCGGCCCAAAAGCCGGGGATTTCAAATCCTTTAACGAAACTGGCTACAAACCAGAACATTAAACCATTAATTATTAGAGTAAAAAGCCCCAGCGTTAAAATATTAATTGGCAGAGTCAGTAGAATCAGGATAGGACGAATAACAGCATTCACCAAGCCCAAAACTAGAGCTGTTACTAAGGCAGTGTAAAAGTTCTTAATCTCAACGCTCGTCACAATGTAGGGAATCAACATTAGCAGTAAAGCGTTAACAAGCCAACGGAAAAGGATGTAAATGAACATTATTTCCTCCTCGATATTCAATTATTCAGTTGATTTATCTGCTCCCACCACAATCATATTCGGGCTTGAACTGATAAAATTTACCACTATTTCAATACTCCCCTTCTTGCCTATAAACATAAAGCCATCCGACGAAGCTGTATTGCCGGTTTTAGCATATCCTTTTCCAATAATAGCTGACTCGAAAGCGTTATAGTCGGAGGTCGAAATTGCTTTTTGGGTGATATAAGCGAGATTAGCCGTCGTATCGGTCGTGGCTGCCCAAGTATCAAGCTTGGCGCCCGAAAAAAGCTGGGTTAAAACTGCTTTCATATCATTATTAACCTCGACTGCCACCGCGTTGGTCGGCGTGTTATCTTTTGCCTCGGCGTACTCTTTATTCCCTGAACTCGGAGAGCTTGCTGTGGTGCTAGAACTGGTATAAGACGACCCGGTCGGTGAGATTGAAGGTAAGGCCTTGATGGCGTTGGTGACTGTGTTTTTTGCGCCCCTAAAAAGTAAAAACGCTCCCAATCCTCCAAGGACAACAATTACGATAATAACGATCGCAATAATTAGTCCTGTGTTAGATTTTTTTGCCGGCGGCTGCCCCATGGGTGGTGGCGGCGTGGGTTGAGTTGGTTGAACTGGTTGTTGATTCATATTCCTCCTTCAGATAATAATTTATACTACTAATAGTATATCAAGATTCGTCGCTTTTTTAAACCTATCCATCATTAATATTTGGGGTGGCTGACGCGATTCGAACGCGCGATCTCTTGGGCCACATCCAAGTGCTTTGAACCACTAAGCTACAGCCACCATAATTTAATTATACTCCTCTGGCGCGCCTTAAGGGATTCGAACCCCTGACCTCCACGTCCGAAGCGTGGCGCTCTATCCACTGAGCTAAAGGCGCATCTCATTTTATTCGATGTAAACTGGAGCGGGTGAAGGGAATCGAACCCTCGTATCGAGTTTGGAAAACTCGCGCTCTGCCATTGAGCTACACCCGCGTATATTTTACTTCCCAAGGGTTTTTTACCGTATCAATCGTGAAAAAAGATCCTTTTTCAATTTTTCCTCTTTTATACCCTTGTCCATCAGATTTTATTAAAGCAACTGCGCCAGTAATGGGATCGCTATGTGAAACGACTACTACGTTTTGGTTATCTCCAATTATTTTTTGAAGAAAATCAAAAATTCTTTTACCGGCCTGCCTCATCGACTCCCCGTCTTTCTCACCTAAAGGATCCTTTGCATAAGATGATTTGTTAAAATCTACCATCGGCTTACCTTCAAGTTCAGGCAAATCCATTTCAATTAAATCATCTTTTATCTCGATATCATTTTCATCTAACCCAATTTCTTGAGCGAGTATTTTTGCCGTTTCTAGCGTTCTAGCTAACGGAGATGAATAAATCTTTCTGATATCATTTGTTTTCATCATCTTCGCCGCCCTAATTACTTGCTCTCTCCCAAATTCACTTAAATGATAACCCGCCAGTCTTCCGGGGTAAATGTGGTCTGGATTTTCAAAAGAACCATGTCGCATTAATATTATTTTCAAATTTCCCTTTCGAATGGTCGGGGTGCTCGGATTCGAACCGAGAACCTCCTGCTCCCAAAGCAGGCGCGATGCCATTACGCTACACCCCGTTACCAATATTATACCAGAAACGCACAATCCATTATACCTGATCTGAGAACAAAAATCAATCGATCCTAAAGTAGAATACTCCAGGCGTAATTTGCTGATAAGAATATTTTTTAAGCCAATCGTAGGCCCCTGACTGCAAATATGTTGCCGAAATAATTACGTCTCCTTTTATTCCCTGATCTTCAGGTTTCAGCAATTTTGAATTTATACCGTAATAACGAAGTCCGTCTTCACTATCCCAAGGATAAACTACATAGAGGTTTTGCAAGTGATGTTCATCGATAAAGCTCTTCATTCTTAAAATATCCTGACCCCAGTCTAAATTTGAATCCGTCAATACTTTATAACCGTCCGCCGACCCCCCGACTGATTCATTAAAATAAGCGATATAATTTGGATAACTTAATACTGAGGATAATAAATACCATAATATCAAGAGCGAAAATACTAACGCACTAATTAGTTTTTTCGAGCTATAATTGATAATTTTAATCTCGGAAAATTTGACGAGATTAATTGACTTGGCTGCACAAATTGCCAGAAACGGAAAGATTGGCAAGACATGGCGCACGCCCAAATCTGCCTTCGAGTTCATACTCAACAGCAAATATATTAATGGTGGGACGATAATTAAGGCCTCATCGAACCATTCCTTTGTTCTAACTTTTTTATAACCTATAACCGATAAGGCCAGAAAGATAAAAAACGCAATGGGTGTTTTAACAAAAATCGCCACCGGGAAATAATACCACCAGCCGGTATTAGAAGTTTCCCCAAGTAAAAATGATCCATGCCCACCTAAAGCATGGCGAATTACCAAAATTAATCCCTTATAATAATCGGCTGGAAAAAGTGCTGGTCGAATTCTATCAAAAATTCCATCAAAAATCGTTGGAATATTCCAATTGGCCCACATTTTAATATTTTCGGATAAAGTTCCAATTGGCGGTGGTGGAGCTGAAATAGAGAAACCATACGAGAACCAAATAATAATAAAAGCCATAATTCCAATCCCCAACAGTCCTAAAAGGTATTTGGTCCAATATTTGCTGTTTTTGTCAATAAATAACTTAATCAAGCCAAGAGTTAAAAAAATGGGTATGAGTAGAACGCTAGTATATTTAGAGGCAAAGGCAAGGCCACCGAAGATCCCGGCAAAAATTAGACTTTTCCATAAAGGTTTCTTCAAATATTCTCCCCAAAAATATACGCTTAGAAAAATAAATAAAGTTAATCCTAAGTCAGTATTAATTAAACGGCCGTGGGCTAAGATATTCGGCATAAAAAGAATCAAGAAAGCAGCAAAAATCCCCGCTTTCTTACCGTGGAGTTTGTTCGTCCAATAATAAACCGCAAGACCTAAAACCAACGTCAAAAATATAAAAGGCAATCTGCCTAAAAATAATAATTTCGATGCGTCATTCTCAAGTGTATAAAGAAAGCTGTCGGACATAGTTCTGGTTTCTTTCCATGAATCATAATAGAAATTTCCTGCCCTATCCCAAAGACCGTCAATCGGAGTTTTTAAATTAGATATAGCCAATATTGGCAAGGCGGATATTTCTTTTAAGATGGGCGGGTGTTCTGGATCAAGCCGGAAATCACCCCGAGTTAAATAAGTATACCCAGCAAAAAGGTGGACTGATTCGTCGGTTGTCGAGGTATCGGCCTTAGCGGAATAAATTAAGAGTAGAAATGCAAAAACAAAAATTGAAATAAGTATTATGTTAGAGATTTTTAGATATTTTTTCATTTTTTTAGATTTTAGCGATAAGTTCGTTAATTGCAAAAATCGTCATTTCTTCTTTTATTTTAATAATCGCCTTTTTCCAATGTAGATTTTTTGCTCTATTACTCTGCGTCAGATCTTTTGCTAAACCCGCCAGACGCTCAATTATGCAAGCCCAATAATACGCTTGTTCATTTTTAGGAATATTTAATGATAACCTAATCGCAAGGTTTTCCCAAAATTTAGGAGAGCTTTCTTTAAGATCTCTATCATACAAAAGTCCCCACCAAAGATATGCGCGGTCATAATGTTTGGGGGCCCAACGTATATGCCTGCCAAAATCGAAGATTCCCAATTTATGCCTGCTTATGCGAATATGGGCCGGTGAAAACGCCCCAAAAGTTACAATATTTTTCCCCTTGATTTTTCCGAATAAATTATTAATTTCACCGGTTTCTTTCTCTGTAAAACGATATACCTTGTTAGACATATCATCAGAAAACCATCTATTTATCCTTCTTCTGAGCCACTCGGAATTTTTGAAACCTTTTTGGGAATATTGATCGTTCCACCCCTTGGTAAATTTCTTTATATTAGAAAATCGATTAAAGCTTGTCTCTATGCTTAATAATCTTTCAACTACTATCTTTATCAAGTTATCAAAATCGTAATCCTTAATATCGATTTCCCTTCCACCGATATAATCTTCCACAATATAGGCTTTATCGTGTTGATATATTTTTGGAATAATAATATGTTTGTTTGTAAAAAAATTGTCGGAGCCCAATATTTTCAAAATTTCCGCCTCATCCTCAAGATGGCTAGTTTTGATCACATAATATTTATTATCTTTTTTGGCTAATAAAACATATGGCCGATTTTTATCGAGCCCTTTTATCGGCGTATAACCAAATTTTTTCGCAATCTTTGGGGTCTTTTTATCAATTTCCATACCAAAATTCATTCTAATCCGTTGTGACAGCGCGCTTAGCCGTCACTCGAAAAGTAAGATATTTACCTAACATCAATCTAGTTTGTGATTCGATCGCCGGTACTGAGCTAAAAATTATTGCGCTAACCGGAATCAAGATCCATTGGGTAAACATTTCCAAATACTTACGCCGACGATATCCTGAAGGTCTCGGCGGCAGCAGCAACGTAGAAATAACCATCGAGGTGACTAAACCCACCCAAGTTAAACCCAATAAAACTCTAATAATAGTCGGTAAATTTTGCGCTAGTACGGTCTGACCGAATCCCGGTCCGAATAGAATTGGCAACCAAGCGATGAAGGCGATATAAATTGAGGAAGTCGCTAAAGAGTAATTAGCTTCGAATAAACGGTAATTTTTGACAATTTTATCCCAAAGAGGAATCTGTTTATTTTGGATCGAGGAAATAACTACATATGGAAAATGTTCGACACCATAATACCAGCGTTTCTTTTGTAAATATTGATTTTTTAAAGTCTGCCAGTAACTTTCGGCCAAAACAGCATCCATATAGACAGGGACAAAAATTGGTACGACTTCGTGATCGCCGTCGAATTTAAAGTAAGCGCGCCAAAATTGCCGTGAATCTTCATTAACCACGCCCGTATCCCAAAAATCCATTTCCACCAGCATTTTTAAACTCATCGCATGAGTTGAAAAATTAATCAATCGCCAAGGCCGCGTGGCCTCAATCATCTGCCAGAATGAATTGCTGAAAGCGATAATACGCGAGAGTGCCGGCGCATACCAAATATTATTGCTGAATAAAGGAATTGGTTGAAAGCTGCGGCGATTACGATTGGGGTTAGTAATATATTTATATGTTAAACACGAAAAATACTTAGGATGCATCCTTGTGTCGGCATCACAGGTGGTAACTATTACATTCTCATAAGGAATTTTTTCTTGATCAATAAATCTTTGTAATTGTTTTGCGGCAAAGCGAACATTCGCCCCTTTTGCTTTAACTTCGCCTTCTATATCGGGGTGTTCGGTGACAATAAATTGATAAAACTTATTGGAAAATTTTTCTTTTAAAATTGCCGCATTTTTCCTCGCTCGCTCTAAATCTCTTTTTTCAGTCGCCAAGACTAAGATTATCCTTTCGTTGGGAAAGTCTGAATCGATAATCGATTGAAAAGAAGGAATAAGTGTTTCGACTTCTTCCTTATAGGTGGCAAAAATGATTACTTGGTAAATATCTTTCCAATCAAGGTAAATTTCTTCTTTCGGCAAATTTTTACATTTTTCAAGCCAATCAATTCGAATATCTCTTCTTAAATAGTGATAACCGGTTATTAAGTGATACCCCATTAAAATCGATTTATAGAGCCAGTAAAGATCGAAAATTAACACAAAAGTGGCAACCGCCGCTGGCCAGAAAAAAGAAAAAACAATCGGTAATAATAACGCCAACCAAGTGATGGCGCCCGGAATAATTTCTAAAAATCGCCACATTCTATTTCTGTTCATATATTCAGCAAGAAAAAGTTCTTAATAAAAACCAACATTAAAATTTGCGTAAATAATGCCACCGCTAAAAGAAATATCCCCGCGAGTCTTTCGCGATTCCAAAGGAAATTGGATAAAATCAAATTTACAAATATTAATCCCGAAGAAAAAATAAAGGGATCAGGATTTTCTTTAATTTTTAATAAATAAAAATACCAAAGAAATCCATTTATGGCAAAAGCTCCCCCTACCATAGCCCAAACCTGCCATGACTTCCAAAATGGATTGATAAAAAAATCTTTTAAAACTTTTTTGAGGATTGGAAAAAATTTTTTCATTTTGATGGAGCCGCCTCCGAGATTTGAACTCGGGACCTTCACTTTACGAAAGTGCTGCTCTACCGCTGAGCTAAGGCGGCATGGAGCGGGAGACGGGAATTGAACCCGCCACCTTCTCCTTGGGAAGGAGACGTTCTACCGATGAACTACTCCCGCATTCATTCCCATTTTAACCTAATAGAATTATTTATTAAAGTGTTTTTTAAGCGAAGAGCCGGGCAGCACGCGGCCGCCCGGCTCAACCGGTTGCTCGATCTTACTTGGGCTCCACAAGTGTCGCAATCGCCGTAACGACTCCGTGAGGCTTGGAGCTGTCGGGAATATCCTTGAAGGATGGCCTGGCAATGAGATCCACCCCGGATGGGGCCATGAAGCCCCGCGCGATCGCAATCGCCTTGTACGCCTGGTTCAACGAACCAGCGCCGATGGTCTGAAGGACAACCCGACCTTTTTCGCGAACGACCGTGGCGATAGCACCAGCCAGCGCCCTGGGATTGGTCTTATCGCCAACCCTCAAGACTTCAACCTTTTGTGCGGCTTCCGACTGTTGGTCCAACATTGGACCCTCCTCGCACGATTTGCCGCCTTTCGCACTCTATATAAAAAGGTTCACTCGGAACCTCACTATAGCATCCTACGATAGGATCCTTATCATATCAGGTATTTTTACTGTTGTCAAGGCCAGAACAGTTACAAAAAATCCAACTTTTCAGTTGGTTTTTTGGCGGGCCCGACCGGATTCGAACCGGCGATCTCCTCCGTGACAGGGAGGCGCGTTAAACCGCTACGCTACGGGCCCAGGTATAATAATTATACCCAATTTAAGAGCTTTTTTCAATAATTTTTTAGCAGTAGAGCAAATATTAGTTATTTGATAAAGACATAAATCTTGGCTTTTTCTTTAATTTCTTTCAGCCAATCCATGTAGGACTTTTGAATTTTACCTTTTTTCTCGAAAACTTTCCCAACCTGCCAGCCAACTTGGGTTTTTACCGGCCCGAAAATTTCATCAATCTTGGTGTTAAAGGCCGCTTCTTCGAATTCGGGCACTAATTTCCCATCGATTTTCAGATTTCCTCGAGCAATCCAACCTAAATCGCCGGCTGAGTCGCGAGTTTTAATATCTTCAGAATAAGTTTTAGCTAACTGATCGAATGGTTCACCGCTTTTCAATTTGTTGGCGACTTCGTTGGCGCGACCCTCATCTTTAACTAAAATGTGGGAAACTTTTACTTGTGCAATTAGCTCATTTTGGACCTTTTCTTCCATTACTGCCTCAGCGATCAAACTTTTAAATTCTTTAATACTTAGGTTAAACAAACCTTTAATTACTTTTTGTACTTCTTCGGGGCTTTTTTCGCTGACAATCTTGTCATAAACATCATCAACATCCTTTGAACTTACCCTTAACCCGTATTTAGAGGCCTCCCAACCAATAATTCTCGTCTCTATCAGTCTATCCATGACTTTCTGACGTGCTTCTTCCACTGAATAGGAAGTATTCGTATTTTTATAATAGTTAGTAATATAGGCGAGATGTTTATAATAATCTTTTGCCCAGATGATATTGCCATTAACAAAAGCCGCCGGGAAAGGATAAATATTGGTTAAAAATTTTGTTTGCGTGTTATCGGCGTGATTTTTGTATATTTGGATTCCCTCAAAGATACCAAGACCAATATAACTTAGTAATATCAGCCAAAGAATAGCTACTAAAATCCATCTTAAAGTGGGTCTCGGCTTCAAACGCCCCGCTACATTTAATAGAATTTTTTTTAGAAACTCATAAATTCTTAACAATTTTTCTTTCATCTAAAAGCTCTGGAAAAAACTTAGAATTATTATTATCCCAAATATTAAGATTGACACAACAATAGAACCAATTATCCTCTTAAAGTTTAACATACTATTGGCATATAAGTAAATTGTCTTCATTACTAGATAAAAAATAACCGCTAAAACTAAACTTTTTGTTCTTGGGTCAGCAGGCCAAAGATCCATTGCTAAAAAAACCTCGACGACTGAAAGTCCCATCACTAGTAAATAAACTTTAAAAACATTTTTTTCAATAATCTCTTTGGCCTTAGAAAAGGTTGTCTGGGCATAAAATAATAACATGGAGATCAGGAAAACGGCGATTATAATAAGAGCGATCGGAATTCCTCGCCAATAGTGGACATTATATAAATCATAAAAGCTTAAGTAGAGAGTGAGCAATAAAATAATTTCAGAAGACGAATTTATCTGCCAAAGACTGATAAGAGCAAGTGCCACCACTAGGATTCTTAAAATAAGCGAATTTTCGAAATAGAAAAAGCCGGCTGTTGATAGGACAAGTAAAACTACCAATAACAACTTTAAAAATTTTGTTGAAAATATTTGTGCGAGCTTCATCTTGCTTGATAATCTTGACCGATAATAACTTGAATGTCAATACCAGATGAATCACAAGACGATTTAGATTGATAAGTAGCTCCAAGCTCAGCGGCAATTTTTTTTGCTTTAGCTAGGTTGAGTCCGTCAGTACAATCATAAACATAAGTTTGACTGGAATATTTCGCCGCATTACTAACTTTCGTAATTGTATAACCTAATGCTTCGAGTTCTTTAGAAACGCTAGTTGCCTGTCCTTGCTTTCCGCTTGCATTTAATACTTCTATTCTGGCCGCAACCGGTATTGCTACATCTTGATCAAGAAATATATTTTTGGCAATTGTTTGGAGTTCACTAAAGTTAGTAAGACCCTTTCTGGGATAAATATAGAAGCCGCGCGAATCAGAAGAAGAAATCAAGGGTCCGCCCGTCGAGGTATCTAAAACCTTGTTAATAATATTTTCTGTATCGAGTGTTTTCATCACCTCCCAGAAAGTCCTCATCTCACCAGATTGCATATTGGTCCGGACGTGATCGCCTAAAACATTTAACATATCCGTAATTTTTTTGGGGTTGCTGACAAAACCAAGGCTAAAAATTTTATCTTTCATCGCATTCATCACTTGTTGCTGACGGCGGGAACGGTCAAAATCGGAAGTTGTCTCTCGCGAACGGGCATATTTCAATGCTAAAGCCCCATCCATATGATGTTGACCAGCATCGATCCTAAACGGGTCATAATTTATCATGTTGGCCGCCGGATAAAATGGATCATAAATGGCTTTTTCAACATAGATATCAACTCCGCCAAGGGTGTCAACCGCTTTTTTAAAACCTTCAAAATCGGCAATAACGTAATAATGAATAGGAATACCAAAGACATTCTCAACCGTTCTTGAAGCAAGCGTTCCTCCTCCACCGGTAGTTTTTTTATTCTTTTCTCCATCAGCATAAGCTTCATTAATTTTGGCTGAGCCAAAACCGGGGATCGGTACCCAGAGGTCTCTGGGGACAGAAATTAGGCCTATTTTCTTCTCTGAATAATTAATAGAAAGGACAATCATTGTGTCAGTCAGCGTTCCGCCCGGGTGATTCTTCCCTCCCATCCCAAGAAGAAGAACGTTCGTTCTTCCCTGAGCTTTTCCTTTTAGGTTATTTGAATCAAAGTCACCCAAAAAAGAAAACAAAGAAGAATTATTGCCGCCCGAATCGTCAGTAATTTTCTTTAAGGCACTGTTAGCGGTGTAGCCGATCCATGATCCTATCCCAAGTCCGATGATTAGAAAAGTCAAAACAAACCATTTAACAATCTTCGAAGTTCTCGAACCGCTAATTCTTATCTCTTTCGGCATCACTGGCGGTGGCACTGGTTGGACTTTGTTACGATACATTCTTTCTCCAAAGCTAAAATTTCAAGCACTATCTTATTGGCTTTATTCAAGTATAACAAAAAATTGGTCCACAAAAAATGTTAGAGATCTTTTATTCATAAATCGGAGTAGGGAAGTGATTTTTCTTCGACACCCTAAAATCCTTACCGCTAAAACCTTCCACTGGGATATTTAACGACCAACCTAAAGTACTGGCGATAGTTATCCCCACCCTTGTGCCGGTGTATGATCCGGGCCCCTGGTTAACAAAAATTGTTCCGATATCTTGGAGCTGTCTATTCTTTTTTTCCAATAATTTCTCAATATTTAGCAAAGCCTCCGTTCCGGTGTCTTTTTCCCAGTGCCATTTTTTAATATCAAAATCCCCTCCGTCGTCTAGGCCAACTATGCATTCTTTATCAGTTGTATCGATTATTAATACCATATTATCTTCCAATATTCTGCAGAATGTCGGAATATATTATCCGACTATTACTTCTCTTTCATATTCTTTTCTATGCTTAAAGTTAATATAAATCGTATTTTTGGGTAAAATTTCGCGGATTTTTTCCGCCCATTCAACGACGACGATAGCATCTTCTCTGCCAATATAGTCCTCAATGCCGACGGATTTAATGTCGTCAATCGATTCGACACGATAAGCATCGATATGAATAAATTCTATCTTCTTTTGCTGAATTTTTGCTGAATAAGATTTTAGGATCACAAAAGTCGGCGAAGTAATCGTTTCGTCAACTCGTAAACCTTCGGCCAGGCCTTTAATAAAAGTGGTTTTGCCGCTGCCAAGTTCGCCAATTAATCCGATCACTTCCCCACCCTTAAGCTTTTGGGCGTACTCTCTGCCGGCTTCAATTGTTTCTTCGGGGCTTTTAGATAGCATATAAAGAATTATACCAATTATCTTTCTGATAGTCCATAAAAAGTGAAAGCCCGCGGCGCAAAACGCGCGCCGCGGGCCCGTGAATGACGGCATCCGCTCAGGCCTCTGGTTTGTCTTTGGGCTTGAGCCCCTTCAGTCTCCCGATCAGCTCTTTCAGCTCGGTCTCGACATGCTTGCCAGTATTCCGCGATTGGAACAGCCACACATCGGGCCATCTGACCGGTACCCAGCCACGAGCGGCAAGAATCCCGGCCATTCTCAGCGTGCTGCAACCGGGATACGGTAGCTCCACGCTCCCCGTATTCTCACCGTTAGTATGCTCGACCACCCAGACATCGTCATTCCCGGTCTGTCTGCACCTGATCCTGACAATCGCAGCCATTATCTCCAATCCCGTCACCTCCCTCCATCTGTAATCTGGGTTGTAACCTTATACATTATACCAAAATAATCCTAGTGTCAAGAGAACCTGAACGCCCCACCCCTCTGAGCCATTCAAATCAGGTCAAATCATCGCCAAAATCCGCCCCAAGCGGTTTGTCTTTTTTGATAGAACGCATCTTGAGAACAAATATTATCAATAAAATAATCGCTAAGCCAACAAGCATCTTGAGAAAATTAATCCAAAACGAAGAACTTTGCTCCGTTGGCACCCCAGGGGTGTCATTTTGGTTTTCGGCGGCCTTAACCTGCTTGATCGCCGTCGGCGCCCGAGCGTTACTGTTCGAGCTGGTTGATTTTGAAGAAGATGAAGATTTTTTGGCCGTCGATGTCTTTGCCGTAGTAGAACTTTTTTCTATATCTTTCGCCTGAATCAACTTGATATCGTCTTGTTTCTGCGGCAACAACCGCCAAGTGTTGCGGTAAATATTCACAATGCCGGTTATCTCAAAAACGTCCCCTTGATGCATCGGCGGTTTATCGATATCCGTTTTTTCTTGAATATAAACTTTAATTTCGCCAGAGCCGTCATCGAGATAGAAAGTATTTCCCGAAGTTCGAGTAATTTCCCCGGAAACGGTGACTAAATAATCTCGGTAATTTTCAATATCACCAGTTTTAATTTCAACCGGCTCGTCATTAATCGGAATTTTTATCTCTTCATCATCGCCCCCGGCCGCCTCTATTATTTCTGATGTGAAAATATTTGGATCCCCGGGAGTCAGTGTTGTTGTCCAAGCCCAGCCGCCGCTTGCCGTTCTGGCCCAAGCAACCCCCACCGGCGCATATTCATCGTAAGGCCAACATGAAGACGCGGCCTGCATATCTGGAAAAAGAAGTCTTGCAGAATCGCCATCGTCATTTAAAGATATTTTTGTTTGGGTTTTGTAAAAGAATAAATATCCTCCCGGAGAAATTGGTTTCGTTCCTAAAGGTATTTCATAGGGAGTACTCCCCCCGTCAACATCATCTAAATACCAACCGGAAATATCCACTTCTTCGACCCCACTATTATAAAGTTCAATAAATTCGTAATCAGAACCGTTTTGGGGATGGGGAAGAATTTCATTAATGATAATTGTTTTGGGATAAATTTTAGGCAGAAATATAGAAGCTTGATTAGAATCATTATAGATGCCTGCTATGTTATAGTTTCTAATAACAAAATAGTATGTAAGTCCGGGTATTAAATCTTTTATCTCATAGAAATTTTCTTCTTGCCCATTAATCACATCAAGACGATCACCTAATTCATTTTTATTTTCTGATAAATAAATTTCGTACTTTAAAAAATCATCTTCTTCGACTTTCGACCACGCCAAGTCAACAAAATTATCAACAAGCTCAGGATTTTCAAGAGTTACTGCCTGCGGAATTCCCGCGCCTGGTGTGGATTTTGTTTGAACAATAAAATCCGCCGCGTCATTATCAGAATCATGGCCATTGGGAATTCGAGCGATTGATTGACCCTTGGGTGGCGCGGGCGCGTTATCAGATAAATCACCGTCTGGCCAATTACCGTAAGCAACCCGATCGGTTTCTATACCATTATTTTTAAGTTTGATTAAATCACCTGGATCATTAAGACCAAAACTCAAGTCAGTGCCTTGATATAAAACCAAATAACCGCCAGTCGGAATTTGATAAGAATCTAGGTTTATTGGTTTAGCTGTTCCATCTTCAATTGTATAGCCGCTTAGGCTTAAACTTTGACGGTTGGTATTAAAAAGTTCTATCCACTCAATTTGATCAGTATCAGGATGAGAATATACTTCATTAATCACAACTTTTGGTGGTTCAGCCGCTTCTGCTTTTTGAGGACAGATAAAAAATAAGGCCCCTAACAAAACAAAAAATAAATACTTTAGTTTCCCCATCCTTTAAGATATCTAAAAATTACTTAAAATCGACTTCGCCGCCTTTGTCTAAATCCTCATGCTCAATTTCACCCTCGCGAGGACTCTCCTCGGAAGAAACTGGCTTTGCCTCCGGTTCTTCAATGATTTTCTCAGTTGGATGCTTTTCTTTATATAAAAGCTCCTGATATTTTGTTTTCTCTGGCATCCCACTCGTTTCTTCTAGTACTGGCGGAGCTTCATTTTCAAAACTATTGCCCTGACCGATTTTCCCGGGCGGCATCACTCCCTCAGCTTCAAGCATTTGATGATGCCGTCCTTCAACTTCGATAATTTTATTATGAAGCTCCATTATTCTTGAAGATACTTCCTGCGGATTGGGGACTTGCTCAAGAATAAAATGTTGCGTCTGCTCTCCGGCCGATTCAACCAAAACATTTCCATAGGCAAAGATCGTTGGCAGGAAACCGTCGATGCTCGAGCTGACGTCTTGCACCCGCAACATTGATAATTGCGAAATTTTCCTACCAAAAAACCCTTGTTGATAAACATCAACTATCGCATTTTCGGTAATAATATAAATATCATAATAAAAGCTTAGCCAAGAGGTAAAAATGAAGGTAGTGATTATTAAATAATAGGTCGACAAACCCAGAACAATAAAATTGAGGATTAAGCCGTGAAAAATTGTTTTATCACTTAGATAAATAATCAATACCAAAGCGATCGGGAAAAAAAACAAAAAAATTGAGAGAATAAATTGCCCCAAGTAAGCAGCCCAGTGTTTTCTGACAAATAAAACTATCCTTTTTTCATCAATTGAGCCCGGCACTGGAAAATGATATTCCGCCATAATATCCTTTAAAATAATTTTATATTTGTCTGCCAGTTCAATTGGCTAATCAAAAATATGCTTATAGCAATGATTAAAAATATTACAACTAAATAAATCGTTGCTAAAAGTAATGATGCGTCGCCCTTGATTCGCATTTGCATCATCCGCAAAAGCCCATAGATATTGTAGACGATATAAACAAAAAGAAATAAAAACCAAATAATTAAAAGTATAATCATTTTTCTATTTTTTAATCAATCATATGCCCATATAAAGTCATTAATCCACCACCATGATCAATCACCATGGCGTTACCATAACCGCCATAGTATTGATGCAAAACAATATCGCCTTCTGCGGCTGCTCGAATGGGTGCTCCATAACCGTCGTTCGAAGCTAAATCAATGCCGCTATGAAAACTATACCAACTGGTCCAATTGGCTGAACCGTATTCTTGAGTAATCCGGAAATTTGTCATTGGCCAAGCAAGGCGGCCCCCAAGATAATCGCGGGGATTCGTATGCGCGCCGTTTACTCGAACTTCAAAGTGCAAATGGGGACCGGTGGAAAAACCAGTACTACCCTCATAACCGATTATATCACCTGTTTTAACATGTCCATAAGAAACACGATTTTGGCCGCGCGTCAAAGCCATAATTTGCGTATTAAGCTGATCTAGCGATGCCCTTGCTGATGCCGCTCTTTTTTCATATTCTTGCTGTGAATTAACCGCCGCGCTCATCAAAGCAGCTTTATCCGCTTTTTGTTTATCAAGCCCTCTCTTTTGCGCCTGTTGTTGAGATTTGAGATCGGAAAGTTGAGCTTTTTTTTGCTCAAGTTCATTACGTTTGGTCTCTAACTCTGATTTTAGCTGACTAATAATATTAATTGAATTTTCAATTTTGTATTCAAGGGCATCAATGTATTGTGAACGATTAATAATCTCCGATAACGAATTTGAGCCGATAATCACTTCCATTGTCGAATCGTTCGGACTCTCATACATCACCCGCATTGTTTCATAAAGATTTTCCTTTTCGATCGCCAGTTCTTGCTCTTTTTGATCAATTTGCTTCTGAGTGTCATCAATCTGTTTTTGCGTTTGGTTAATATCAAAATTCGTCTGATCGATAGCAGCTTGAATTTGATCAATACTCGCCTGCAGCACCGCTATCTCATTTTTTAAAGCTTGTGCCTCGCGCATTTTTTCATCAGCAGCTTTAGAGGCGGCGGTAAGTTCTTGCTGTTTTTTAAGCTGCTCCTGCTGGAGAGTATTTAGATCCGTGGCAAACGTTGGCTCGATTATCACGAGTGTGCCTAGAAAGGCAATTAATATCGTTAAAAACCAAATTTTAAATTTAAATAATTTTTTTTCCATTTTTATACTCGAAGATATCTCCTAATTGAGAAAAGCGACGCTCCGATACCGACCGTAACCCCGATAAAAAATTGTAAAAGAAAAATTGATAACAAATGAGAAACAAAAAATATTTTTGCTTCTAAAACCGCGCCTGTTCCAAGCTGTCCTATCAGCGGAGTTAATGCCAAATAACCAATCCACAAAAGCAGCATTGCAAAAAAACAAGCGGAAATTCCATACAGCGTGCCCTCAACCACAAATGGCAATCTAATAAACGAATTGCTGGCACCAACCAAACGCATAATTTCGACTTCTTCTTTACGAGAATAAATTGCCAGCCGAATTGTATTTAGAATAACGACAATTGAAATAATGATAAATATGCCAGAAAAGAGCCAACCAACTTTGTTTGTAAAAGCGGTTAAGCTCAAAAGCCGATCAATAATCGTTTTATTGTCTTCGTAGGAAATTTTATGAACGATGCTTTCATATTGAGCAGAAGCCAAATAGTCAGCGATTTGACTTAAATTTTCAGGGTTATTGGCCTTAATTGCCAAAGAGCGCGGAAAAGGATTTTGCTCCATTTTCCTGGCGATTTCCTTGACACGCTCATTTTTCTGAGTTTCTTCCCAAATCTGAAATGCCTCTTCTTTAGAAACATATTTGACTTGTTTAACGTCTGATCTTGAAGCCAAAACTTGCTGCAAGTTACTAATTTCATCGGTTGTGGCCGAATCTTTAAAGTAAACCGTAATATCCATTTTGGCTTTTATTTTATCGGTCGTTTTATTAATCCCCAAGGCCATCATTAAAAAAAGCGAGATAATCAGCAATGTCATCGTCATAATTAAAATTGATGCGACCGAAAGCCACCTATTTCGCCAAAAATTGACTATGCCTAATTTGGAAATTCTTGAAATAGTTACGCGATTCATTAGATAACGTAACCTCCTCGATATTTATCTGAAACCATTGCCCCATTTTTCAACAGAACTACTCTTCGTTTTAGTCGATCAACGATGCTCTTATTATGGGTGGTCAAAATAACAATTGTCCCCCGACTATTAATTCTTGAGAGTAAATCAATAATTTCCCAGGCATTAATTGGATCCAAATTGCCGGTTGGCTCATCAGCAATTAATATTTTGGGACTATGAACTAAAGCGCGGGCAATACTTACTCTTTGACGCTCACCACCAGAAAGTTCATTTGGACGGTTATCTTTACGTTTAAGCATTCCTACCAAATCCAAAATGCGCGGCACCTTATCATTAATTTCCTCCTGATAAGCATCACAGACCTCAAGGGCAAAAGCAACATTTTCATAGACTGTTTTTTGCGGTAACAGCTTATAGTCCTGAAAAACGACGCCGACTTTACGACGAAAATATGGTAGCTCATACGGCCTAAGCTGGACAATATTTCTTCCGGCAATAAGGATTTTACCTGTATCTGGTTTTTCTTCACAAATTAGAAGCTTCACCAGGGTGGATTTACCCGCTCCTGAAGCCCCCACAATCGAGACAAACTCTCCTTTTTCAATTTTAAGATTAATATTACTGAGGGCGCAAATCTTATCACCGTAATATTTGGACACACTAACAATATCGATCAAAAAACCTCCTTAGGTTTTTTCGCCTTCAAAGATCTCCTCTACCTCAGTCTACTACTTTCTCCGAGCCCAATCAAGCAGACCATCCTGAGATAGAGTATTAATTATATCATCTTTTTCAAGCCAACCGCGCCTAGCGACTGCTACGCCAAAACGCATCAGATCTAGATGATGTACCTGGTGAGCATCGGTGGAAATGGCAAATTTTACCCCGTAAGTTTTTGCCTCACGGCAGAGAACATCGCGTAAATCTAAACGATCCGGAAAAGCAGAAATTTCAAGAGCTGTTTTGTGTTCGGCGGCTTCTTTGAAAATCTCTTGCCAATCCGCCTCATAAGGTTCACGTTGACCGATTATTCTCCCCGATGGATGCCCGATTATATCCACATGAGGATGAGAAATGGCTTTGATTATTCTTGCTGTTATTGTCTCTTTATCTTGGAAAAAACTTGTATGTACCGAGGCAGTGACAATATCTAATTTTTCTAACATCCAATCTTTAATATCTAAATCGCCATTGGCTTTGATGTTTACTTCGACGGATGAAAGTATTTTGATTTTTGGATATTTTTTTTGAACTTTCTCAATCTCTTTCTGACGGGCTTCTAAATCTTTCTCATCAAGACCACCAGCAATACCCAGACCAACAGTATGATCAGAAATTACGATATATTCATAATTCAAATCTTGGGCAGTTTGGACGATTTGATCAATAGCCAATGTACCGTCTGACCATTTGGAATGAACGTGCAAATCCCCTTTTATATCGGCAATTTCGATTAGTTTAGGCAATTTATGTTTTAACGATGCTTCGATCTCACCTAAATTCTCCCTTAATTCTGGCGGAATCCAATCCATCCCTAAAAAACTATACACCTCTTTTTCATTGCTCATTTTGTGAAGTTTGCCGGCGACCTTAAATCCATGTTCAGAAAAACTCAAATTTTTTGTCTGAGCATATGTGCGCATCGCCACATTGTGTTCTTTAGATCCAGTAAAGTGCTGCAGAAGAGATCCATATTCATCTTCTGGTAAAATTTCCAAATCGATCTGGGCCTCCGCCTGATGAATAATGGTTGATTTAGCGGCTCCCTTGGTGATAACTTGGGTGACCCCAGGGAATTTAATAAATGTCTCGATCAATGTTGCGGGGTCAGAACTTGCGGCAATAATATCAATGTCGCCGATGGTTTCCTTCATTCTCCTCAAAGATCCGACAAAATCGGCTTTTTTGACACCTTTAACTTTCATTATCCTTTCGACAAATTCTTCAGCTATCGGCAATGCTTCAGTGATCAACATCCTGCCCGTCATTCTTTGCATGATTTGAATGCCACGCAAAATATTTGCTCCAGTTTTTTCCTTAAAAAGTTTGTCGGCTTTGCCGGCTTTTAATTTTTTTTCCAAATCATCAATATTTTTCGCCTTGAGTTCCTTGGCAATCTTAATGGCGGTCTTTGGCCCGACACCGGGAATTTGTAAAAATTCTACTTCAGAGGTAGGTACATCTTTTTTAATTTCTTCCAGATATTTCAATTTTCCGGTTTTTAAAAGTTCTTCGATTTTTTCCGCTATCGATTCTCCAACACCAGGAATATCATTTATGGCCTTGATTCCTCCTTTTTTATAAACCTCATTTAGTTCCTCCGCATAAGATTCAATCGTTTGGGCGGCCCGTTCGTAGGCAACGATTCGAAAACGATCCTTTTCGTTTCCCAGTTCCAAGATCTTGGCAATTTGATACAAAATTTTTCCAATTTCTTTGTTAGTCATCTAAATATTTCTATATAGTTCGATTTGATCGGAATATTTTCCTTTGCGTAATAAGCCGTTAGGCAATCGACCATATTCTTTAAAGCCCAATTTTTTATAAAGTGAAATTGCGGCTAAGTTATCAGCAAAAACTTCTAACGTTACAATATTCATCTTCATCTTTTGCGCCTGCTTTAAAACAAATTCCAATAAGAAACGACCTAAACCCTCTCCGCGAAAATCTTTATCAACCATCAAGCCAATTTCGCCGACATGCGGGCTGCGCGTTTTCGAGCGCATTACGCTTACGCTACCAACCATTCGATTTTCATAGAATGCCCAAGCGAAATAATTATCACCCCGAGCAATTTCTTTCAAACGATCCTCAAGCCACTTTCTTTCGCTTACGAAACTTATCGGCTTGCCGGTTAAATTAAGAAAGGTATCTTCTTCAATCAACCGATTGGTAAATTCTAAAAGTTCTTTGACCTGATTTAGATTTGGCTTTTGGATCAAAAAAATCTTCCCGCTTTTCCCTCGATATTCTGCCAAGGGTTTTTCTTTGTAAAAAATCATCGCTCTTTTGCCAACTCGATTAAACGCGTTAATAATTCTTTATAAGGTATGCCGCTTGCTTCTAAGAGTTTCGGATACATCGAGATTTTGGTAAAACCAGGAATAGTATTTATTTCATTAAGGTAAACTTTTTCATCATTCTTCGTGATAAAAAAATCAATCCGCGCCATACCTTTACATCCCAAAGCTCGGTAGGCGAGTTCTGCCAATTTTTGGATTTCTTCAATTTTTTCTTCCGATAGTTCGGCTGGAATTTTAAGCTTCGAATCTAAATTGTATTTGGCATCGTAGGTGTAAAATTCTTCTGCGGGAGAAATTTCGCCGGGCACTGAAATTGTCAATTCCTCATTGCCCAAAACTGAAACCTCAATTTCACGAATATTATCGAGAGCTTCCTCGACAATAATCCGCTTATCATATTTTAACGCCTCTTCGACTGTTCTCGCGAATTCTTCGATTTTTTTTACTTTGGATATACCGATGCTTGAGCCGGTGGTCGAGGGCTTTACGAAAACGGCCAGTTTTACTTTTTGCGTAATTTGTGAAGGGTTTTTGCGCCATTCTGCCTCGCGAAAAAAGAAAAAAGAGGGGATAGGGAGTTTTAAATTTTGCCAAATTTGTTTTGAAGCAATTTTATCTAAAGCCAAGGCAGAGGCTTCAATTCCAGCACCGACATAGGGTTTTTTAAATACTTCACATAAACCTTGTATCGAACCATCTTCCCCGCCAGGACCGTGCAATACTGGAAAAGCCACATCCGACGAGAGTATTTTTTCAATATCGAACTTACCTTCTTTAGATATTTCCACCGGAATAATTTCGAACTTTTCCTTGTCTAAATTATCCATTACCGATTTGGCCGACATTTTTGAAACTTCATGCTCAGCCGAAATCCCGCCATATAAAACAGCAATTTTATCTTTCATAATCTAAGGTTTCCTTATAATATAGTATACCATTTAAACCAAAAAGATTATAATATATTTGTGGATGAAAAGAAAAGAGATAATCTTATGAAACTCAAAATTATTCTAATCCTACTATTCATTGTATTGATTGGAGGGTTAGGATATAAAATTTTTTATTCAAAAAGTAATGCGGATTCCCAAAGGGGAAATCTTAAGAAGTCCTCTCAACCAACACCATCGAGCAACAATAATCCTTTCGGTTTTGCCGGTCCTTCCGCCCCAGACAACTTTAATAAAATCGAAGTCCTTAAAGTAAAATATGCCAGAGAATCAATCTCTTGGGAAACGCTTGAGCCGAGCGAAAATCAATATAAATTTGATACTTTAAACACATCGGGGCAGCTTTCCCAATACGGCTTAGAAATAATTGCCAGGTTACAACTTGGCCAAATCTGGGCAACAAAATGTGATAAATCCATAGCATGCTCAGATGATAAATCGTTCGGCTGCCCATCAAAAAGCGCTGATTGTCCGCCGAAAGATCTTGGGAACTGGTCAGATAAAGGTTATAGCCCTCTTTTATACGATTTTGTTTATAAATCACTTGAAAATGCTGAAAACAATGGGCAAGATTTCCGATACCTTGTTGTTGGCAACGAAGTTAATACACCTGTTTTTTGGCATGGCACGGCCGATGATTACTTAAAAACGCGCGCCACTGTTTATAAGGCGGTTAAAGATATTAATGCAAAAATTGGAACCGATTATAAAGTCGTTGATAACGGCATCGCCAGTACTATTTGGGGTGGCGCCCTATTAAGGGAAAGCTATTGCACCAATGATCAAAATAAGCGCAATTTCGCCATGGAATATGCTAAAAAGTATTTCCGACGAATTTATGAGGGTCCTTATACTGAAGATGCCCTTGCGAAACGTGTGAATTGCGCTAACCCGAGTCGAGATTATTTGATCTTAAAAGAAATTTTTAAGAAAGATCCGAATTTAGGTGAGGCAACATTTGATGTCATGTCCTATCATTTTTATGAACCTTGGGATACCCAAGAAGAAGTTATCAATTGGATTAAAGCCGAGATGAAAAAGAATGGCTACGACAAGCCGATTATGAACACAGAAGGCGGTTATCGAGATACATTACATTTATATAATGATACTTCCACACTCAAGCAAGATGTCGCAAACGAAATTCCTAAACTCCATGTCGTCGCTTTTGCTAATGATGTCAAAACTTGGCTTTGGTTACCATTTACTGAAAGAGAGGGACAATTTTATGGGCCGCAGTGGAAAGGCCTTGTTTCCACCGACCAAAAAGAATTGCCGGCGTACACTTCCTACAAAGTGATGGTTGAAAAATTGACTGGATATAGTTCTATCGAAAAATTGAATAAATTCGATAATGCCTATGTATACAAAGTCAGTTTTTCTGATAAAAATCCTGTATACGTTATTTGGTCCGACAACAATATTCAAGTTGATATGAGTTCAGAAATCAAAGGTGGGATTAATGTCACCGATGTTAACCAAAAAACAACAAAATCAAATAGTTCTAAATTAGATATCAGTTCTAGCCCTATTTACGTTGAGAAAAATTAAACCGCTTTCGCCGGTTTTCGGGGAATTCGGTGTCCCGCGGCGCGGGCCTTGGAAATGTTGATTGCCCGCTCTTGACGTTCAGCGCTGGCCTTAGTTGGATGATGGCCCAAAATTCTTGTGCCATCGTGGTTGTAAAGCACCCACTTTTTCCCGACTTTTTTAATCATTTCTCCCTCACAATCCTCCAACAATCTGCAGATTATTGGATTATTTATTTTGGCTTGTTACTTGTTAGTAGTTAAGATTTTAAATTTACCTTCGGTTTTGTTTTTCGAAACTTTAATTTCTGTGACTATTATTGTAGCAAGAATTTCATCGCTTTTGTAGCTACAAAGCCCAATCGGCATATTAATCGGGTAAATTCGCTCTTCTGGTTTTTTGAAATCGTAAACTTTACCAATTTCCAACTTCTTCGGCATTCCATATTCCGGCTTTAATTTCAAAACCCAATTAAATTCGATTTTGTATCCCACAACACTCCTTAAATTTCTTTTTGCTCCCACAAAGACAGTCGGGATTGGCGGAAAAAAAATGTTTATTCGTTAGCATTAAATTTTTCGGCAACTTGTTGAGTTTAAACCAACCAATTTTTTCGCAAATATCCGGCTCCATAATTTTTGGCTTACCCGATTTAATTTTAGCCAAAAAAGCCAGCGTTACATAGTGTTTATTTTCTTTGAGATAAATATCGTTAGTGACCCCAATCAAGTTAATGTTATCGACGATGACACCCGCTTCTTCTTTCGCTTCTCGCTTGACCCCCTTCTCAAATGCTTCCTTAAATTCTAAATGCCCTCCGGGCGGATGCCAAGTATTAGGTGAGTGCCCAGCTTCTTTTTTTCTTTTCAAGAGCAAAATCTCATTTTGATCATTAAGAATGTAAACCCCAAAACCAACTTTTGGTCTTTTATCTTCCATGGCATTTTTTGTATTTTTTACCCGACCCACACGGGCACGGGTCGTTGCGGCCGACTTTGGGGACTGATGAAACCGATGACCCCGATGGCGAACTTTCTCCCTTTTTCCTAACCGTCACTTCAACCCCGCCTCCCGATGATGTTTGTTTCAATGACTCAGGGGTTTGAGCCATTGCCTGTTTTTCAGCCGTTCCCTCAAAAGTTCCGGCAGCAAGTGTTTCATCCGCGCCCTGCATTCGCATTGTCCTCGACGG
>Ga0315288_10000979_pt1 | contig 36238 bp, 22 predicted proteins | sample YL17G11_20_MG_FD_203454 | JGI IMG/M metagenome (GOLD analysis project Ga0315288, IMG submission 203454) | Sediment microbial communities from Yellowstone Lake, YNP, Wyoming, USA - YL17G11_20 | ecosystem: Environmental > Aquatic > Freshwater > Lake > Sediment | place: USA: Wyoming | collected...
TGACGGGGACGCGGGCGGTCGTTTACGTCGCAGTTCCCGGCGCCGAGAAACCCACCTTCGAGGGCCGCCAGATCGTCCTCGGCCCCCGCGCCGGCGACTGGTACCTCGTGCGCGAGGGCCTGGCGGAGGGCGAGCGCATCGTCACGCGCGGCAACTTCAAGATCGATAGCGCCCTTCAGATTCAGGCCAAGCCCAGCATGATGAGCCCCGAGGGCGGCGCTCCGGCCCCCGTCCACGAGCACGGCGGCGCCGCCGCGCCCGCCGGAGGCCACGCCCATGACTAGCGCCAGTTTTGTAATCCATTTTTGCGCGGCGGTTCTCCTGAACCGCCGCGCCAGGGGCCAAGGAAGCCATTTCTTGCGCGGTGGGTGCGGAGACCCACCGCGCAAAAGTGGCGCCGGCCGGAGGCCACGCCCATGACTAGCGCCCCTCCCGAGCCGCAGGCCGAACTGACGCCCGAGCAGCGGTCGCTCATCGGCCGGCTGATCGGTTTCTGCCTGCGGAACAAACTGGTGGTCATGCTCCTGGTGCTTTTCGTCGTGGGGGCGGGCATCCTCGTCGCCCCGTTCGACTGGGAGATCGCCGGTCTCCTTCGGTTCCCCGTGGCCACGGATGCCATCCCCGACATCGGCGAGAACCAGCAGATCGTCTTCACGGACTGGATGGGCCGAAGCCCCCAGGACGTCGAGGACCAGGTCACGTACCCCCTGACGGCGGCGCTCCTGGGCTTGCCGCGCGTCAAGACCATTCGCTCCTACTCGATGTTCGGCTTCTCAACCATCTACATCATTTTCAAGGACGACGTGGAGTTCTATTGGTCGCGGAGCCGGGTGCTCGAGAAGTTGAACAGCCTGCCGGCCGGGATTTTGCCGGCCGGCGTCCAGCCCGCGCTCGGACCCGACGCGACGGCGCTGGGGCAGATTTTCTGGTACACCCTCCAGGGGCGCGACCCGGAGGGCCGGCCCGCCGGCGGATGGGACCTCGAGGAACTCCGCACCATCCAGGACTGGCAGGTGCGGTACGCGGTTCAGTCGGCGGACGGCGTCGCGGAGGTCGCCTCGGTCGGCGGATTCGTCCGCGAGTACCAGGTGGACGTGGACCCCGACGCGATGCGGGCCTACGGCGTGACGCTGGACGACGTCTTCGGCGCGGTCCAGGCGTCCAACATCGACGTCGGGGCCCAGACGTTGGAACTGAACCGCGTGGAGTATTTCATCCGCGGCATCGGGTTTCTGAAGCGCGTCGAGGACATCGAGCAGAGCGTCGTCCGCGTCGGCGAGAACGTGCCGGTGCTCATCAAGCACGTCGCCCGCGTGACGGCGGGGCCGGCCGTCCGGCGCGGCGCGCTCGACAAGGGCGGGGCCGAGGCCGTCGGCGGCGTGGTGGTGGCGCGCTACGGCTCCAATCCGCTGGCGGTCATCAAGAACGTCAAGGCCAGGATCGCGGAGATCGCGCCGGGCCTGCCCGCCAAGGTGGTGGTGGACTGGATGCGGGCGACGCCCGACGACCTTCGCCGATTCGCCGACGAGCACGGCTTCGCGGCCTATGCGGGCGCCGAGTTGAACCACCCGGCCTGGGTCGAGGCGCTTCGGAAGATGCCTCCCGAACATCGGCCCGCCTGGGCGACGGTCAGCCAGGCGACCGTCGTCCCCTTCTACGACCGCACCGGCCTCATCTATGAGACGCTCGGCACGCTGAACGACGCGCTGGCCGGGGAAATTCTCATTACCTTCATCGTCGTCATCGTCATGATCGTTCATTTCCGGAGCAGCTTCCTCATCGGCTCCATGATGCCGCTGGCGGTTCTCTTCTGCTTCATCTTCATGAAGGTCTTCGGCGTGGATGCGAACATTGTCGCCCTCTCTGGGATAGCCATCGCCATCGGCACGATCGTGGACATGGGGATCATCATCTGCGAAAACATGCTCCGTCACCTGGAGGAGGCGCCGCCCCAGGCCGACCGCCTCCAGGTCGTGCACCGCGCCGCGAGCGAGGTCGGCAGCGCGGTCCTGACGGCCGTCGCCACCACCGTCGTCTCGTTCCTTCCCGTCTTCGTCATGACGGGGGCGGAGGGCAAGTTGTTCAAGCCCCTGGCGTTCACGAAGACGTTCGCCCTCGTTGCCTCGATCATCATTGCGCTGACGGTCCTTCCGCCGCTGGCGCACGCGCTCTTTGGGCTGCGGATTTCGAGGAAGCGGCTCCAGCGCGGCATCGGGGGGGCGCTCGTGGCGGCGGCGATCGTGGCGGGCGTTCTCATCCGGTGGTGGGCGGGGGTCGTCATCGCCCTGCCTGGGTTCTACCTCTTCGCCAAAGAGTGGGTCCCGCCGCGCGTGGCCCGCTGGGGTCCGTGGGCGGCCAACATGGTCATCGCCGCCCTGGTTGTCTTCCTCTTGAGCGTGTACTGGGAGCCTCTGGGACCGGAGCAGGGCTTCACGCGCAACTTCCTCTTCGTCATCGGCCTGCTCGGGGTGGTGCTTGGGCCCTTCCTCCTCTTTCAAAGGGCCTACCCGTGGATCCTGCGGTGGTGCCTGGCGCACAAGGTCCCGTTCCTGACGGCCATCGGGGCGATCCTGGTGCTTGGCGTGCTGGGGTGGCGCGGGTTTGATTGGACGTTCGATTTCGCGCCGAAGGCCGCCGCCCGCGCCGGCCTCGATGCCGAGACGGTGCGCTCGACGGCCTTCTGGGTCGGCGCCAGCGACGCCTTTCCCGGCCTGGGCAAGGAGTTCATGCCGCCCCTGGACGAGGGCTCCTTCCTCTTCATGCCGACGACGATGGCCCATGCCTCGATCGGCGAGGCGGCCGACATCCTGGCCAAGCAGAACACGGCCCTGGCCGCCATCCCGGAAGTGGACCTCGCAGTCGGCAAGATCGGGCGCGTGGAGTCGGCGCTCGACCCGGCCCCGATCTCGATGATCGAGACCGTCATCAACTACAAATCGGAATACATCGCTGATAAGGACGGACGGCGCGTCAACTTCCGGTACGACGACGCCAAGGGCGACTTCGTCCACGACGCGGCCGGCGAACTCGTTCCCGACCCCGACGGCCGGCCCTTCCGCCAGTGGCGGACCGAAATCCGAAGTCCCGACGACATCTGGGAGGAAATCATCCGCGCGGCGCGCCTTCCCGGCACGACGTCCGCGCCCAAACTCCAGCCCATCGCCGCCCGCATCGTGATGCTCCAGAGCGGCATGCGGGCCCCCATGGGCGTCAAGGTCAAAGGGCCGGACCTCCAGGTCATCGAGCGGGTCGGCCTGGCAATCGAGCGGTTCCTGAAGGAAGTCCCCAGCGTCGAGCCCGACACCGTCATCGCCGACCGCATCGTCGGCAAGCCTTACCTGGAGATCGTGCCCGACCGCACGGCGCTGGCGCGGTACGGCGTGCCGATGCGCGCGTTCCAGGACGTCGTCGAGGTGGCGATCGGCGGCGAGCGCCTGACCACCACCGTCGAGGGTCGCGAGCGCTTCGGCGTCCGCGTCCGGTACCTGCGGGAATTGAGGGACCAGATCGAGGCGCTCGGCCGCATCCTCGTCCCCTCGGCCGACGGCAGCCAGATTCCCCTGGCGCAGGTGGCCGCCATCCGCTACATCCACGGGCCCCAGGAGATCAAGAGCGAGGACACCTTCCTCACCAGTTACGTCCTCTTCGACAAGAGGCCCCAGTACGCCGAGGTGGACGTCGTCGAGGCGTGCCAGGCGTACCTGAAGGCGAAGGTCGCGAGCGGCGAACTGGCGCTGCCGCACGGCACGAGTTACAGTTTCGCCGGCACGTACGAGAACCAGGTCCGCAGCCAGAAGACTCTCGCCCTCGTCCTCCCGCTGGCCCTCTTCGCCATCTTCCTCCTCCTGTACTTCCAGTTCCGCGACGTGCCGACGACGCTCCTGGTGTTCTCCGGCGTCTTCGTCGCCTGGGCCGGCGGCTTCATGCTCCTCTGGCTCTACGGCCGGCCGTGGTTCCTCGACTTCGCCGTCTTAGGCGTCTCGATGCGCGGCCTCTTCCAGGTGCACACCGTCAACCTGAGTGTCGCCGTCTGGGTGGGGTTCCTGGCGCTCTTCGGCATCGCGACGGACGACGGCGTGGTGATGAGCACGTACCTGGGCCAGTCGTTCCGTCAGCGCGAGCCCCGGACCGTGCCCGAGATTCGCGCGGCCGTCGTCGCGGCGGGCACGCGCCGCGTCCGCGCCTGCCTCATGACCACCGCCACGACGGTCCTCGCGCTCCTGCCGGTCCTCACCTCCACCGGCCGCGGCGCCGACGTCATGGTTCCCATGGCCATCCCATCCTTCGGCGGCATGGTGATCGAGGTCCTGACGATGCTGGTCGTCCCGGTTCTGTATGCGACGGTCAAGGAGTTCCGCCTCCACACCCGGATCAAGGAATCCTGGGTCGGCGCGTTCCTTTTTCTGACGGCCCTCCTGGGCTTCTTCGCCCTTGCGGTCTACTGTGCCGCCCACGACCTGGTCGCGCGCACCAAGTCGCGCAGCGCCTGAGCCGCGGGGGACCATGTCACACATCCGCCTTTGGCGTGCTTTCGCTTGCGAAAGCACGCACTTCCGGACCCCACGGCGCGAGGACCCGCCCGCTCGAAAAGAAAAAGGGCCGAGCGCGGCGCGCCCGGCCCATCATCGTCTGGCGTCCCCAAGAGGAGTCGAACATGCAACCTTTGGCTCCGGAGGACGAAAGGCCGCGCGCAAACCCTTTCGTTTCAAGCACTTACAGCGGCTTTTCTGGCCGAAAACGAGGAGGACAAGTGGTTGACGAGTCACTGAGCAGTCGATAACAAGTCACTACTGTTCCGTCACAGTTGAATTTGTGGGTGCCATGCTTTCGTCCCGGCGCGCCGGGATTGCGAAAGCATGGTCGTCTGAGGGTCGGAAACATGCTTTCGCAAGCGAAAGCATGGCACCCGAACCCACACGTTCAAGGTTGACGCATTACTACCACGTGGCGACTGACCCACTCCGTGACCCACTTTTCGACAAAGGTCCTCGCATCCTGTCACGGGTGAGCCTTCCCGTTTTGGCCCGGCTTGGGCGACAGCGTTGCGCACCCTCGGCACGGGTAGTTGGGTTCGCCGAGACGCAGGCAGAGTATGCGGCCATCGGCCAAGGATAACGTACGATAAGTTTCGCACTTTCTGTCAGGAGTAGTCCTCGCGGGTGGGCGGCCGGTGAAGGGGTCGGTTCACTTGGCCGGCTTTTCCTCGGGGTCAATCAATTCGATGCCGGCGCTCTCCAGGAGCGTGCCCTGCGCGCGACCGAGTTCCGTCAGGGCGAGGTTGAAGTTCAGGAGGGCCTCGAAGTACTCGCGTTCGGCGGCGGCGAGGACGTCCTGGGCGATCAGGAGGTCTTGGTTGGCGATCTGGCCGAGTTCGAAGCGTACGTTTTCGCCTTTGACGGTGGCGGCAGCGGCGTCGCGTGCGCGGCTAGCCGCCTGGACTTCACTTCGTGCCGCGTTAACGATGCACACGGCCACGTTGACCTCCTGGATGGCCCGCGAGGCGAGGAGGTCGGCCTCCAGGAGAGACTGCTGGTACTCGAAGCGGCGCTTGCGATGCTCGGCATTGGTGGCGCGGTTCCCGATGGGCATTTCAAATTCCAGTCCGGCGACCCAACTGAACGGGTCGGTCAGGTGCTGGTCCTCCAGTGCATCGCCGAGGTCCGTGTTAAGGCCGTTCATGGTGTATCGGAGGAGAGCGTCGAGTTTCGGGAGGCGTTCGTGTCGGGCGGCGTCCACGCGGACCTGATTGGCCTCGATGGCCTTGCGGGCGCCGGCCAGATCGGGCCGGTGCGCCAGGGCTTTGCTGACGGCCTCGGTGCGGACGACGTCCGTAGGACGGTAGAGAAGGTTTTCGGCCGGGACGACGACGATCTCGGAATCCAGGGGGACCTCCCGGGCGTTGAGGAGCAGTTTCAGGCGTTCCACGGTGTTCCGCAGACGGGTTTCAGAGCGGACGCGGCGGGCCTGGCGGCTGGCGGCGGCAGCCTGGGCCCGGGCCACATCCACCTCCTTGGAGATGCCCTGGCGGAGCCGAACGTCTTCGCGGCGGAGCACCTCCTCGGCCAGATCGAGACTCTCGCGATCAATGCGGACCAGTTCGGTCTCGTAGGCCACCTGCCAGTATTGGGCTGTCACGTCCGCGATGACCTCGATCACTTTGCGGCGGAACTCCTCATAGGAGATGTCGGCATTGAGGTTGGCGAGGCGGATGGCCGCCCGGTCAACTACCGCGCCCACACCTTTCAGGAGGGGCTGCTTCAGTTCGGCCGACAGCCCCGCCCGGTACTGGGGGTTCGGGAACGTCAGGGTGCTGTTGGTGTCCAGATAACTCATGTCCTGGAAAAGGCTGAACGTTCCGCCCGAGAGGAATGGCTGGCGGGCGCCGCCCTGGAAATTCCAGGTGTCTTCCACGAGTGCGCCTCCCCGGACCTGGCCGGTGTCCAGGAGACTCTGGATGGGCCGGTCGGTTCTTCCGAAGTTGTTGGTGAAGAACACCGTGGGGTCGAAGACGGCCTGGGCGATGGAGACGTCCGCCCCGGCGCGAAGCGGCTCGTAGGCAGTGATCTGGATCTCGTGGTTGCCCCGGAGGGTGTAGTGGAGGGCTTCGAGAAGGGTCAGGCTGACGGGGCCCTCGGGCGGCTTCGCCTCAGCCGGAACCGGTGCCGGCGCTTCGGTCTCCGGCGCCTCCTGGCGCGGCGCGCGGTCGCGGGACTCGATCTGGCCGATGACAAACTCCGCGGTGACGGCGTCGGCCCTGACCGACGAAAATCTCGCACAGCCTCCGATGACAAGAATCGCGGCAGCCAGGAGCCAGCGATACCGCCGTGCGCCAGACATCGGACGGTTAAGCATCAGGTTTCCTTTCCGGCGAAGCCAAGGTACTCATCGAGCCATTGGTCGGTCTTCAGAATGGCCTTTCGCTGGCGGAGGGCGAGGCGTTCGGCCCGCCGCTGGGCCGCGTCAAAGACGCGGCGCGCCAGCCGGGACGGAATCTCCTTGTCCGTCTGACCGTGGCGGCGACGCAGCATGCCCGAAAAATGCGGGGCGAACCGTCTCGGCAGTTCGTCCTCGATGCTGACGAACGCGTGGGCGCTGCCGGGGTCGCCCTGACGGGCGCTTCGTCCGAAGAGTTGGCGGTCAATGCGTCCCGCCTCGTGGCGTTCGGTCGCGAGGACATGCAGGCCACCCCGCTCAGCGACGCCGGTGCCTAGTTTGATGTCCGTGCCGCGGCCGGCCATGTTCGTCGCCACGGTGATTCGGCCCGCCTGGCCGGCACGGGCGACGATCTGTGCCTCCTCGGCATGTCGGACGGCGTTGAGGACCTGATGCTCGAGTCCCTCGGCGGCCAGGAGGGCGCTCAGATGTTCGCTGGCGCGGACGCTCCGCGTGCCGACGAGGACGGGCCGGCCGGCGGTGTGGAGGCGGCGGATCTCCTGGACCACCGCCTCCCACTTGGCCGACTCGGTGGCAAAAACGCGGTCGGGCAGGACCCGGCGGACGCAGGGGCGATTGGTCGGGATGACGACGACGGGCAGGCGGTAGATCTGCCAGAATTCCCGCCAGGCCTCGGCGGCCGTGCCGGTCATCCCGGCCAGTTTCCGATACATCCGGAAGAGCCGCTGGAAACTGATCCGGGCGTAGGTGTCCTTGGGCAGGTTGACCGTCAGGCCCTCCTTGGCCTCGATGGCCTGATGGAGACCGTCGCGCCACGTGCGGTCGGGCATAAGGCGGCCAGTGAACTCGTCCACGATAACGACCTTGCCGTCCTGGAGGACGTACTGCTTGTCGTGAAGGAAGAGTTTCCTCGCCGTGAGTGCCTGGACAACGAGTTCCTCGGCGCGGCGCATCCCATGCCAGACGCCCCCGATCGGCCCTGACAACTCTGCGAGCCGCGCCTTACCCGCCACGGTCAGGTCCACTTCGCGCCACCGTTCGCTCACACGGTAATCCCGGCCGGGCTCCAGCCGGTTCGCCAACTCCACTGCCTCCTTGAACGCTTCAACCTGCTGGGGATTGGGCGCGTCGCCGGAGATGATGAGCGGCGTAACGGCTTCATCAATAAGGACCGAGTCCGCCTCGTCGACGATGGCGAACTCCAGGCCGCGCTGCACGAGGCGGTCGGTCCCGCCGCCCTGCCCCTCCGCGATCTTCCCCAGCAGGGCGGACGGGAGGTCTTGCAGGCGCCCTAGGGCCAGTCGGTCGCGCAGAAAATCCGCCGTGACCTCCTTGTTCGTCGCATAGGTGATGTCTGCCTGGTAGGCGTCTCGCCGTTCGGGCGCCGGCATGCCCTGTTCGACGTAGGCCACACGCAGGCCGCAAAAGCGGTAGATCGACCCCATCCATGCGGCATCGCGCTTCGCAAGGTAATCGTTAACGGTAACGATGTGGCACCCCCGGCCCCGCCACCCTGCGACAGTCGCGGGCATGGTGGCCGCCAGAGTCTTACCCTCGCCCGTGGCCATCTCAGCCACAAATCCCGCTTCCAGCGCCAGTGCCCCCGCCACCTGCACCAGGAATGGCCGTTCGCCGATTTGACGGTTGGCCACCTCCCGTACGAGGGCAAAGGCCCGCTCCAGGTCCTGGGAGGTCTCACGTCCCCGGCGAAACCGCTCGCGGAATTCCGCCGCCGCCTCCCGGAGCCGCGCGTCGGTCTTCCCGGCGAACTCCTTTTCCATGGCCACGACCCGGGCGGCCCGACGCATGCACTGGCGGAGGCGCGGAACGAGACGGCCGGCCACACCGGCGGCGGCATGCCAGGCGGCATCCAACCCCTTCGGCAGGTCCTCGCTCGGTGTCCGCCGCGCAAGCACCCGCCACATTGTGCTCGGCACGTCAGCCATGTCAGATGTGGAACCTCCGCTGGACAACCTGCAAAAGGGAACGCCACCACTGAACGGCCAGCGGCTTGGCATCCATCTCGAAACGGACCACGACGCGCTGCCCGCCGAGCAGGTGCACGCCCTCCGGCAGGTCGCCGAGAGCAGGCGCCACCCGGATTTCAAAGAAGCGTTCGGCGGCCTGGATGCCGCGCCGGTCCTCGAGATCGGTCTGGATAGATCCCCCCGCCGCGTAGCCGAGTGCCGGCGAGGGCAGTTCTTCCCGGCCCGCCGGAAGAATCCGCTCGATTCGCCCGGCCAAACAAAGATCGGGGCGGCCCTTGAGGCGGATCTCGACCTGGGGCCTGGCCTCGTGCACCACCAGGGCCGCCACGTCCTGACCGGCCGTGGCCCGGATAACGACTTCACCGAGGCTGGCCACCACGCCCACCTTGTCGCCGCGCCGCAGATAGGCGCCTTGCGTGCGGTCCAGGTCGGGCGCGACCCACTGACCGGCCAAGGGCGCGCGAACCTCGAGCGCGGCCAGTCGCTCGTCCACGCGGGCGATCTGTTCTTCCAGGGCGTTCCGCTGCTCCCGGATCGCATCGCAGGCCGCTCGCTCGTCGCGGGCTTGGGCCAAATCCTCCTGTTTCGCGAGCCGCCTTCGCTCGGCCAGAAGTTCCAGTCGCCCGTGTTCGAGTTCGGGATTCGCGGCCCGAACCAGGACCGGCCCTTCCGGCGTGACGGTCGCGCCGGATCGCAGGTGATCTTTCAGAAATCCGTCCACCTCGGCATACACTCCCACCAGTCGCCGCGGTTCAACGATGCCCTCGATGCGGCTCCGGTCCGGCATGGGCACAAGGCCGACAATCCCCACAAGGACAATCGCCGCGAACAACGTAGAGCCCACCGCCCGCGGTCGGACGCGCGCCAATTCCTCGCTGGTGAAAAGGTAGCGGACGAACCGCACGAGCGGAACGATCACCCAACCGACGACGGCGCCGATCCCGAACGCCACGGCGACGAAGAAGAGTTCCTTCGGGAGTCTGTCGCCCAGGAACAAAACGATCCGGATGGAGATGAAGACACGGAACGCCGTCGAGGCGATGCCGTAAACGACAAACCAAATCCCCTCGCCGCGCGTATGCGCCGGGCTTTGCACCTTCCGGACGCGCCACACATAGCGCCGGACAAGGTAGTAGAGGTAGCCGAGGGCCCGCTGGGACAGGTTGGGGATCTCCAACAGGTCCGAGAGAACGTAGTACCCGTCAAACCGCAGGAGCGGGTTGCCGTTGAAAATCAGCGTGGAGACGCTGGCGATGAACATGACGTTATAGGCAATGGCGTGGGGCGTCGTGCCCTCCGCGGTCCGCGCCCACACGAGGGCCGCCACGGCCGCAATGGCCAGTTCGACGAGGATACCGGCCGCGCCGACCACGGCGCGGTGCCACTTCCGGCGGAAGGCCCACGCACTGGAGGCATCCATGTAAGGAAGCGGCATGAAGACCAGGAACATGACGCCCATAACGTGGACCTCGCCGCCGGCGCCTTCCTTGCGGCCGAACTTCTTACAGGCAAACGCGTGGCCGAATTCGTGGAAGATCTTGACCAGGACAAAACTGACGTACAGAAGCGGGAGATTCTCCGGCGCCAGGATCCCGGAGGCCTGGTGCCACAGGCCCGTGACGTTGTCCGTGAGAAAATACAATCCCACGCCCAGCAGCACGGCCCATGCGACGAGGCCGTACCACGTGAAAACGCCACCCAGAATCCCCACCCAGCGGTCCAGAAAGTGGTCGGGGTCCAGAAGCGGAATCCGGATGAACAGGAAGTTCATCAGGTAACCCTGCACTTCGCGGCGGACGCGTTTATGGTAGCGGCGGAAAAGCCCCTCGGCGTCCGGCGGCAGGTCGGCACTGAGAAGGTTCGACGTGTAGAGTTGGCCGAGCAGTTGGATCACCTCGCCCTGGGTCGGTGCAGCATCACCCAACTGGTCATTCGAGATGCGCCAGGCATCGGCCACCGAGCGCCGGCCGTCCAGCAGCCCCACCAACCGATAGGCGGGCGGGTTCAGACGGAAGAACTGGTTGCTGGACGGATCCTCGACCACGTACCAGAGCCCGCCACGAAAGTGCTGGCGGCGGATCTGGACGGTGCTCCGCAGGCGCGGCCTCAGGTCCGCGACGCGATACCACGATTCGCTGAATGTCGGCCGATCAACCGGCACGGCGACTCCTCGCGGGCTAGAACCACAGTTTCATCCGCACCCAGTTGACCAGCCGCCGGGTCCAGATCCATAACAGGTGGCGCCGGTCGATGGAGATCTTGGCCACGCCTTCCATCCCCGGCCGCATCCACGGCGGGGTCTCCGCCAGGCGAACGCGAACCTTGAAGACGTTGCGCTGTTTGACCACCTCGGCGATCGGGTTCACCCGCTCGACGACGAACCGGATGCGTGTCTCCGGGTACCCCGTCGTCGCCAGTTCGCCCTCCTGGCCCTGCTCGACCTCCGCGATGAGGTCTTCCGGCACGGCCAGTTCCGCCCGTAGGGACTCCAGCGGCGCGACTTCGAAAAGAACCTGCCCTATCTTTACGGGGGCCCCGACCTCGCGCTTCAGATCCCCGCTGACGAGGCGGCCGGTGATGGGCGAGACGACTTGCGCCTGGTTGATCTTGTACTCGAGCAGATCGATCTGGGCGGCGACCTTGTCGGCCTGGGCCTCGGCGATCTGGGCCTCGGCCTCCTTGCGGTCGCGCCGGGCCGTTGAGGCCTCTTTGAGGTGACCGATTCGCTCGGCCTTGGCCGCCGCCAGTTGCAGACGCAACTCGGCCGTCTCCAGCGTCGCCAGGACGGTCTCGCCGCCCTTCACGGCATCGCCCACGTCAACCGAGACGGTTTTCAGGTAGCCGTCAAACGGGGCCGGTATGACCTGCTGCTCGGTCGCCTCCACGACGAACGGCGCGTCAACGCGGTAATCGCCCTTCGCAAACGCCAGAAAGATCGCCGCCGCGAAGGCCAGGATCGCGGCGACCTTCAGCCAGGTGTGTTTCGGGCCGAGAACAGCAGCCAGGCCTCGCCGGCACTCGGCGGCGACCCGCGCCCCGAACCACCGGTCGTGAGCCTCCAGATCCACCAGCCGCGCCGTGCACAGATCACACGTCAGACGCAGCGACTCGATCTCGTCGGGGTTGAACGTCTGGTTCGCCGGACGCTCGAGCGTCAGGACCGCCACAGGCAACCCGCCGCGGCGGACCGGCAGGCTCAGCACCGTCATCGGTCCGTGGCGTTTCGACAGTTCGCCGGCGGTGCGACTGACATACGTGGACTCCGGATCCGCCGGATAGACCACCTCCACGTCCTGGTCCAGGCACTCTTCCATCGCCGCCTCGACGTCCTGGACGATCTTCATCTTGCGGCTGAACTTTTCGGTGTGGCTCATGGCCCGCAGACAGACATAGCGGCCCTTGAGGAACCCGAGGGTCGCGCGGTCACACTGCCAGCGAGAGGCCACCTCGTTGCACAGCGCCATGGCGGCCCCGGCGAAGCGGTCCTGCCCGTTCAGCGCCGACAGGACCTCCATGGCCCTGCGGAGCCGGGCGAGGTCGGCCACGCGGCGGGTAAGCGTTTGGCGCATCTCGTAAAGGCTCAAGAGGCCCAGAGAAAACTCAAGCCGTTCGCGGCGAGCCGCCAGCGCCGCCGGGTCGCTCGCCTCGAAGACAAAAGCCGCAGCACCGCGCGTGGCTCCTGCCCCGCGAATCGGGAGCACGATCAGGTGGCGGCGAGCGGGCTGGCCGTACAGGTCTTCGGGGGCATGCAGCGGCCGCTCGATCGCCCGGCCGGTCGAGATAACCTGCGGCGCCGACTCCACGGCCTGGGCCAACCAGACGGGGGGAGTCGCCCCTTCCACCAGGGGAGGATGAACGGCCAGAATCCCGATCTGCTCCTGCGCGCCGGGCCGCAGGACCGCCCCCCCTTCCGCCGGCCCGACCCGACACTGGATGGCCACCAGATGCGCGAGGAATTGCTCCGGCGGCCCGTCGAACCGGCCGACCTGATCGATCAAGTCCGCCGCCGTCGGCCCGCCGGGCTCACGAGACTCCTCGGAAGTCTGCGCACGGTCCACCGGCATGAACGATTATCCCCACCGCGTCAAGCGGTCTACAAGGCGTTCTTGCGGCGCTTGGCGACGTCCAGTTCCAGTTCGCCGAACTGCTCCTCGTGGCGGCGAATCAACTGGCTTAGCGTAATCGCCAACCGCTTGGCGGAATAGTAGTTCATGATCACCCGCTCGCTGACCTGAAAAACGATCTCCGGCTGGCCCTGCTCCGGCGTGGCTGGATTCATCAAGTTGAGCCCAAAGTCCAGGATCACTTCCTCGGCCGTCCCGTTCGTCCGGAAGGCGTTGGCGTAGCAGGTCTGCATGCCCTGCTCGTTGATCCGCAATCGGACCTGTCGCTGGCCCGTCTGCTCGCGGGCCTGCTCCTCGATGGGCTTCTCGTTCGACTCGTTCGGTTTTCTCTTCTCGACCATGAGTTACTCCTTCTCGAGAACGGGTTCCTCAGACGAGAACTTTTCCTCCGCCGGCGGAGAGGAAAAACGCACCTGGACGCGTTCACCGGCCGGCCGGCCCGACGGGTTCGGCACTTCCACGCGAACGCTCAGCGTGTCGCTGGCGGCGTCGGCAACCGCTGCCGTGTACACCACCTTCCCCGATACCGATATCGCCTCGCCGGGGAACGCGACCGTGGCCGCCTGGCCCGCACGCAAGCGCCTGCCTTGAACCAGGGGCGCCGGCACATCCACCCAAAGCGGGTCGATCTTGACGACACGGATGACCGCGGCCATCGGCTCGGCGGCCTCGCCGGGCTCCACCTTGACCTCTTCAACAAGGCCCGCGACGGGGCTGCTCAGCCGCATCCGCTCCAGTTGCGCTTTGGCCTCCTCGAACTTGCGGCCGGCCTGCTCCCGCTCGAAACGCGCCAACTCCAGCGACAGTTCCCCGATCCGCACCTCCAGCCGCGCGTGGGCCACCTCCCATTCCGTCGCGGCGCCCTCCTTCTGCGCCCACTCGAGTTTCTTCAGGTCCTCACGCTTCTGCGCTAGTTGCGCCTCCGCCGCCTCCACCCGGACCGTATCCTCCGCCTCCGCCTTCAACTGCTCCAACTGAATCTGCTCGGCCGTGTCGTCCTGCCGCGCGAGGAGTTGCCCCGCTTTGACCGCGTCGCCTTCCTTGACCAGCACCTCGGCGACTTGGCCGGCCCGGACGAACGAGAGTGCGACGTCGGCACTGGGGCGAGTAATGGCTTCAACCGACTGCCCAAAGGATACCGCACATGCAGGCAGAAACAACACGATCAGCGAAACACCGATCGCCCAACCACGACGGCTGTCCATCTGTTTGCCCCCCATGCGGTTCCCGCTATGGTAAGGTAGGATTAGTATACCTGAACTCGGGATGCGTGCAAGAGATAATGCGGCTGACTAATGCGGCCGACTCATCGCCGGTTCCCGTCGGCAGGCGCCCCAGCGCGCAAGATCAGAGGCATGCCCTCAACGGTCCTTCTCAGATCATAAACTGGATAGGACCTCAAGTTCCGGCAACGAGAGGACGTTCGTGACAAGATCGTCCAAATCCGACAGCTCAGCATCGTTGCCCTTACCTGTATGTCTTCAGCGTAAATGGCACAATGAAGCCCTCGGCGTAAGTGAGGGTTTTTCAGTCCGGTCGGGCTCCTTCGGTCCGGGCATTCCCTTGTTGTGACGCCGGCGACGCGCCAGCGTCTTTTCTTTGAGTTCCTGCCGACGGTTCAAGATGCTTTCCCGTCGGCCATAGTATACATCGTCCGGCGTGACATTGCCAAGGGCCTCGTGGTACCGCTCGGTATTGTACCAGGCCACGAACCGGGCGATCTCGGCTTCCAATTCCTCCGGCGTCTCCCACACCACAAGGTTCACCTGCTCTTTGCACGATCGGTGATACCGTTCGATCTTGCCGTTGGTCTTGGGCACAGCCTTGCCCAGGACGGCCAGGTCCATCATCGGCTGACGTGCCAGTTCGGCCCGTGAGAACGGCAGCAGGTGAAGCGTCGCGCATCGCCCGGCGAGGGTCTGGCTGATGTCAGCGAGACGACCGGATACTGCCTGGCGGCTTTGTGCAGCGGCGGTTCCAAGTGCCATGGGGATCATGGGCACGCCCTCTTTCACATTTCGAACGTCCGATGTTCAGAATGCAAGGACAAATCGCTGTCACCTCCAGACCCCCCCTTGTCCATCCAGGGGAAGGGAGATGCTGCCCGGGACACGGCTCCACAAGGCGAACCTGAAACCGATAGCCGCCGAGCCGTCAGTTGTTCGACGGCGGCGCGCCGAAGAACGGTTCGTCCTCGTCATAGTCCTCGTCGTCGTCCTCGTCCTCGTCCTCGTCCTCGTCGCCCCAGAGGGACGAATCGAGGGGATGAATGTCGAACTGGTAGCCGGCCCCGCCGCAACCTTCGACCGGGCACGACCAGAACCCGTCCCGCCAGACGATCTGGGAACTCAAGTACTCCTGGCCGCAGTGCAGGCAGCGGACCATGCACGGTTCCTCCGGCGGCCGAAAAGTATCCTCCAGCGCTTCCTTCGGCAACTCAGGCTCCATCATGGGAATCCCCCTTTCTTGGGTCCGCGCCTGCCGGCGCCGACTTCGGTTTTTCACTCGTTCTCGGACGGAAGGCGACGACGGCCGAGAGGATTGTAGGACGGATTCCTCCTGGATGCCATACTCTGTGCGCTTTTCGGAACCGCATGACAGGAGTCCGGAGTCGCGGCCTATGGCTTACGCTTTCAAGGTTGAACCCAAAGTCCTTGGCGAACAAGAGGGCGGCCGACAACGCGATAAAATTGACACTTCTTTATTCGTACGGATACGATATGGCGTCCCCAGCAGGAGTCGAACCTGCAACCTTTGGCTCCGGAGGCCAACGCTCTATCCATTTGAGCTATGGGGACGCTGCGGAAGAAGATTCTAACCTGCCCGGCGGTGGTGTCAAGGCGTCTTGGCCGTCGGGCCGGCGGGGCGGGCATGCTCTACGACCGCGCGCGGCGCCGCCGAGGCCAGAAAAGAATCAGCATCGCGAGGCCCGCCAGCAGCGTGTACTCGAGGGGGAAGGACGAGACGGTCTCGCGGCGTTCGGCCGACGGGTGCAGGCTCAAGGGTTTTCCGGCGCGGACCCACGCGGTGTAGAGGAGGCGGGCGGCGTCGGCGGAGGCGTCGCGCATCGATGCCGCCACCGGATTGCCTCGGGCGTCGAGTTCCCGCTTGAGGGCGCGGTAGTAGGGGGCGGCCCGTTCGGATTGGAGGTCGTCGAGGTCCGCCTTGTTCTCCGGGAGGCCGGGGTTATATCCGGTGGCGCGTCGGGCGGCGGAGTCGGCTTCGAGGATGGGAGCGACGCGGCCGTTCGCCGCGATGAGCCAGGCAAAAAGAGCGGCCTCGGGGTCTTCGACGTACACGACGACGCCGCGGCCCTTTGCAATCTCGGCGGCGAAGAAAGGCGCGCTGCGTTTCACAAGGCCGACCTCGACGGCGAAGTGGATGCCTTCATTGCCGGTCTCCTGGCCGTCGAAGTTCCGGGTGGTGTGGAAAGGCATGTGGAGGTCGGCGGCATAATGGGCGAGGGCGCCGGCCTCCCGCCACGGCGGGTCGTCGGGCCGGCCCTGGGCGAGGGCGTCGGCGAAGGCTTCCAACGCGTCGGCGGCGGCCCAGGGGCCCCAGCCATAGGCGTCGAGCGTTTCGCGGCCGACCAGTGCGATGGCCGCGTCGCGCCCGCGCGGAAAAGCGTCAAAGGGATACTCCAGGCCCGCCTTCCCGGCGATCTGGTCGATGTCGAAGAAATGCTTGGGTCTCTCGACGGCGGTGTAATGGTCGCCGCGATCCTGGGCCTGGCGTTCGCGGTCCTTTTCCTCGCGGCGCCACTGGTCGGGGGCGGTGGAGGCCTCCTGGAGGCGTTCGAGGTTCCCGCCCTCGGAGAGCAGGGTCTTCAGGGGTTCGGGGAGCCGCTCGACCGCCTCTCTCGTGATGAGGTGATGGCCGAGGTCGCTCCACGCCCGCACCTCACGCGTGGCGAAGAAGGTGGCAGCGATCGCGGCGAGGAGAAGAAGGGCGCCGGCGGCGCGCCCCTGGCTCGGCCTTCGGCTCCGCCGGGGCCGGCTGCCGGCAACCCTCCCGGCGGGCCGTCGCAGAACCGCGTGGACTGGAAGCGGACTCATTCGGTTTCGGCTTTGGGCGGCGGCAACTGGCTGCCGGTCGGCGCCATTTCGGAGACCCTGGCCGACGTCTCGGGCTGCACCGGCTGGAGCGACAGGCTCTTACGCAGATGCTCGATGCCTTCGTCGCGGCGACCCATGCGGACGAGCAGCGTGCCGTACTCGCGATGGGCGTTGGCGCTCTCGGGCTCGGCGGCGACGGCCTTGGCCAGCCACAGCCGCGCATTCTCCAGATCGTTCTGCTCCAGGTAAAACCGCGCGACGTTGATGAACGCCTCGGCCGTGTACGGATTCGCCTGCGTGCCGGTCACCAGGGCGGCCAGGGCACGCTCCGGGGATCCTTTCGCGGCGTGGCATCGGGCCATGTTGTAGTAGGCGAGCGTGATGCTGGGGTCGAGTTTGGTCGCCATGTCATAGAGGAACAGAGCGCGGTCCAGGTGGCCGAGCGCCTGCTCGACCATGGCGGCGTTGAAATAGTATTCGCCGACGTCGGGGTTGGCGGCCATGGCCTCCTCGAAGGCCGACAGCGCCGCGTGGTTCTTGCCGGCGTAGTAGGCCTGGAGGCCGGCGTTGTTGAACCGTTTGGCGGGGTCTTCGCACCCGCCGGTGATGAGCGCGCCCGCCAGGACCAAGCAGACCGTGATGCCAAAGACATTTTGCCTGTTGAGAACCATAGGAGCCTCCTCCTAGCGCGGAACGGAAAAGAGCCGACCAAGTGACACGTCTTCCGATGCCCGATTATGCTTCGCCGAGGGGGTGGGTTTCAAGGAAAAACCTGCGGAGGCGGCGCCGGGGGGAACCGGCCCGGGCGGGTGTTTCTTGCAAGCGGCGCCGGCGGTCCGGTATAATCCGCCTTCCGGGAACCTGAGCGGAGAGAGCCGGGTGCTGGCCAAACGCGTCATTCCGTGCCTGGACGTGGACCGCGGGCGCGTCGTCAAGGGGACGCGGTTCGTGGACCTGCGCGACGCGGGGGACCCGGTCGAGGTGGCCGCCCGCTACGATGCCGAGGGGGCCGACGAACTGGTGTTCCTCGACATCACCGCGAGCCACGAGCAGCGCGACATCCTCGTGGACGTGGTTCGCCGGACGGCGGAGCAGGTGTTCATGCCGCTCACCGTCGGCGGGGGCGTGCGGAACCTGGAGGACATTCGCGGACTCCTGATGGCCGGGGCCGACAAGGTCTCCATCAACTCGGCGGCGGTGCGGGACCCGAGCCTCGTGACGGCGGCGGCGAAGCGCTTCGGAAGCCAGTGCATCGTCGTGGCCATCGACCCCAAGCGCGTCGTCGAGAACGGGGCCGAGGTCTGGCGCGTCCACATCAACGGCGGGCGGGTGCCCACGGACCGGGAGGCCGTCGCGTGGGCCCAGCGCGTCGAGGCGCTGGGGGCGGGCGAAATCCTGCTGACGAGCATGGACGCGGACGGCACGCAGAACGGTTACGACATTGCGATGACGCGGGCCGTGGCCCAGGCCGTGTCGATCCCGGTGATTGCGAGCGGGGGCTGCGGATCGCCCGAGCACATCGTCGAGGTTCTGACGGAAGGCCGGGCGGACGCGGCGCTGGCGGCAAGCATCTTCCATTTCCGCCGGCACGCAATCCGCGAGGTGAAGGAAGCGATGGCGCGGGCGGGGGTGCCCGTGCGTCCGGCGAGGTCGGCGGCCTAGAAAGCGCCACTTTGCGCGGCGGGTCTCCGTACCCGCCGCGCCACGGGCCAAGAATGCTATTTCTCGCGCGGTGGGTGCGGAGACCCACCGCGCAAAAGGGTCAAGTGGCGCTGTAGGACTGGAAAGGTAGCGGCGAGCGCGTTGGTCGAACCGCGTGAGCAACGGCATCTCGAGGGCCTTTGCCGGCTGGCGCTGGAGCGCCAGGCGAGCGACCTGCATTTGAAGGCCGGCAAGCCCCCGGCCCTGCGGGTCGAGGGCCAGATTTATTTCACCGACTCGGCCGCGCTCGAGGCCGACGAGATCCTCGCCCTCGTCCGCGAGGTCATGGACGAGCGCGTCCGGCGCGAGTTCGAGGAAACCGGCAGCGCGGACTTCTCGTACACGATGGACAGCGGCGACCGGTTCCGTGTCAACGCGTTCCGGCAGCGAGGCCAAACGAGCGTCGCCGCGCGGCGGGTGACGCGGCACATTCCGGATTTCGGGGAACTGAATCTGCCGGCGAAGACACTGGAGCGGATCTGCGAAGCGCCGCAAGGGCTGGTGGTCTTTGCGGGGGGCTCGGGTTGCGGCAAATCGACGAGCATCGCGGCGTGCCTGGAGTGGATCAACCGCCGGCGACGGTGCCACATCGTCACGATCGAGGACCCGATCGAATTCCTGTTCGACGACAAGGAAGCGTTCGTCAACCAGCGGGAGATCGGGACGGACGTCCCGACGTTCGAGTTGGCGCTGAAGTACCTGATGCGGGAGGACCCGGACGTAGTGCTCGTCGGCGAAGTCCGCGACCGCGACACGTGCGAGAGCGTCCTGCGGGCGGCGGAGACGGGGCACCTGGTCTTTACGACGGTCCACGCCTCGAGCGTCGCGGGGGCGATCCGCCGGATGCTGGACCTCTTTGCGGTCGAGGAACACGAGGTGGTGCGCCAGACGCTGGCGTCGAACCTGGTGGGCGTCGTCTGCCAGAAACTTCTCGCGGGGGCGAGACCGGAGACGCCCAGGCTCCCGGCGACGGAAATCCTCATCTCGACGCCGATGGTCCGCAAGTTGATCCGCGAGGGCGGCGAGGACCGCGTCGCCGACCTCATCACGGGCGATACGGGGCTCGGGATGCACGATTTCACGCAGGACCTGGCCCGGCTGGTGCGCGAGGGACACGTCGACGTCCGGGTCGCGTACGAAGTGGCGCCGAATCCCGAGGCGCTGAAGGCGGCGGTCCGGGGGATTGCTTCCAGGGGAGGTGCGATGTGAGTGGGCGGAACGAAAAGTCCGCACCCCGCTTCGGGGCGACGGCCCGATGCGCGCTGGCCCTGGCGGTCGGGGTCGCCCTGGCGGCAATGGCGCTCGGGTCGCCGGCGTCGGCCCAGGAAACGGCCTCGCACGAGGTCGGCATCGAGCCGCCGCAGCCGGCGTTCCTTGGCTTGCGCGCGGTTGGGATTCCCCAGATCCTTCTGCTGGCGATCTTCTCGGCGGTGGTATTCTACGTCGTCAACTGGGCCTTCCTGGACGTTCGCCTCGTCGGCACGAACGAGCCGCTGTGGAGCGCGGTCGTGCTGGCCGGGGGCCTGGCGGGCCTGGCGGCGGCCGTCCTGGTGCCGCTGTTCTTCATCGGCTTGCCGCTCGGCCTCATTCTGTTCGCCGGGGCGGCGATCACCTACGTCATGCACCGCAACAACCTCGTGATACCAAACCTGAGGGTCCTGACGAAGGCACATCTGGCGCGCCTGCGGGCGCGCCTCACGGGCAAGCCGACGGAATCCGAGGAGCGGGGGCCCGTCGTCGGCGTGGGACGCGACATCATCTTCATGGGCATGGACGACCTGCCGATCCGGCTGCACGCGGCGAACGAGGCGCAGCGCCAGGGCGCCCAGGAGGTCGAGCGCATCTTTTTCGACGCCATCGTACGCCACGCGACGGTCGTCGGGGTGCTCATGCGCGGCCACAAGGCCCAGGTGCGCCTGCGGGTGGCCGGCCAAGTGATCTCGGGCGGCGACCCGGCTCCGCCAGGGCGGAGCCCCGCTACGCCGGGGCGAAGCCCGGAGGGCCCCGTGGCGGAACAGATTCCGGCGGCACTGAAGCGGCTGGCGGGCCTGAACCCGGAAGAAACCCGCAAGCCCCAGGAAGGCCGCACGCGGGCCGTCGTCGGCGGCCAGACGTTTGAACTGCGCGTCAAGACCCAAGGGTCGGTCCACGGGGAGCAGATCGCCGTTCGCATCATCGACCTGGCCGGCAGCCGGATGGCGCTCGGGGACCTCGGCTTGTCGGAGGAGCAGGTCCAGGCGCTCTCGGAGGCGCTGGCGAAGCGGCCGGGCATCATCCTGGTGTCGGCGCCGAAAAACTCCGGGCTGACGACGACGCTGCACGCGTGCCTGAGGCACTTCGACCGGTACATCAACACCGTCGTGGCGTTCGAGCCGCACATCGACCTCGAGGTGGAGAACGTTCAGCACGTGGCGCTCTCGCAGGAGGACGGCGCGTCGGCGGCGGAGGCGGTGCGAGGGCAGTTGCGGCTCGCGCCGGACGTGGTGGCGGTGGATTCGCTTTCGTCGCCGGAGGTGGCGGCGGCGCTGGCCGAAGCGTCGCGGCAGCAGACGGTTCTGGTGTGCCTGCGGGCGAGCGACGCCGGCCAGGCGCTCTCGCGACTCCTCGCGCTCGTTCCCTCGCCGGAGGCGCTCGCGGCGGGCCTCTCGCTGGTGGTGAATCAACGCCTGGTGCGGGACCTCTGCCCGGTATGCAAGGAGGCCTACAGGCCGAATCCGGAGTTCCTGCGGAAGGCGAACCTGGCGAGCCAGCGCGTGGACGTGCTGTACCGCCCGCCGAAGAGCATCGCGGTGGAAAAAGGCAAGCCCGTCATCTGCCCGCGATGCAACAACGTGCGCTACGCCGGCCGGACGGGCCTTTTCGAACTGATGGCGATCGACGACGAAACGCGCGCGATGATCGGCCGCGGGGCCAACGTGGCCGACGTCCGGACCCACGCACGCAAGGGCGGGATGCGCAACCTCCAGGAAGAGGGCCTCGCACTGGTCGTCGCCGGACGCACCAGCATCGAGGAAGTCCTCCGGGCCGTCAAGCAGACGACTTAGAAGGGGAAACCCATGCTGGTAATCCTGAACGTCCTGGCGCTCGCGTGCACGGCCGCCGTGATGTACATGTGTGCCGTTCATGGCGTTTTCCGCGCGGGGATGACGCTGGCGGCATGCGTCCTGGCGGGGGCGGCGGCCTTCGGCCTGTTCGGTCCGGCGGCGGGCATGCTCGGCGCGGACAATCCGCGGACCGTGTGGTATTACGCGGCCGACGCGCTGGCCTTGTGGGCCATCTTCTGCGTCGTGTTCCTCGGCCTGCGCGTGCTGACGGAGACTCTCTTCAAGAACGAGCCGGCCTTTCCGTCCCTGGCGGACAGCCTCGGCGGCGCCGTGCTGGGTTTCGCGGCCGGGTACCTGGCCGTCGGCCTCTGCCTGGTGCTGGTTCAGATGCTCCCGATGCCGCCCAGCATCCTCGGATACTCCCCGTTCCAATATGACGACAAGAACAACGCGGTGACGGAAGGCGACCGGCTGTGGCTTCGCTGGGACCGCGGGACGCTGGCGCTGTTCGGCTGGCTGTCGGCCAACTCGCTCGGGTCCGAGGAATGCCGCCTCTTCAACCGCTACGGAGAACTTTATCCGCCGCCCAGGGACGATTCGGGCCAAGCGTCCGCCCCGGCCGAAGGGACCAAGGCGGCCCGCCCCGCCGCGCGGCCTCGTCCCAACGCCGACGACATGCTCTATTACCACTGGTACCGCCGATGGCAGTACGTGCAGTGGCGGACGGGGGTCGCTCAGGGTCCGCTTCCCGGCGAGCCGGTGAAAGTAGTCGAGCAGACGGGCCCCGGCCAGTTGCCGGGAATGGCCCTGAATCGCGGGCACGTGCTCCGGTCGGACGCGGTGGCGATCCGGATCGTGCGGCTGGAGCGCGCGGAACAGGTGGCGGATTTTCCGGACGTGCGGCGGGGAGAGCAGGAGATTTTCCTGGTTCTCACCCTCGACATCTCGCCGACGCGGGCGGTGCCCGTGAGCGTGGACACCCGTCAGTTCGTCCTGATGGCGGAGCGCGGGCAGCGATTCACGAACCCGCTCGTGTACGGCCTGGCCCGCCTGGGCCGGCCGGACCCGGAAATCGAGCACCGCGCCGGGATGACACCGTCCGAGACGACGCCGCGGAATCTGCGGTTCGGAATCCCCAAGGAAAAGGTCCGCGGGCATTACCTGATGGACGGCGCCGCGTTCCGCTTCGCCGAGATGTCGCAGCAGGAGGAGCGGGCATTCATCTACACGGTTCCCGCCGGCCTGAACGACGGCGCGCTGCGGCTCCTGTTTGAGCCCGCCCCGCCGGCCGCTCCGCCCGGGAATCCGAAGCCTTCCAACTGACCCCCGAGACGGAGCGGGATAGGGTCGCCGATTGCCATGGAAGACCTCGCCCGACATCTTTGTGAGTTGGCGCGGAAGCGGGGCGCCGATTTCGCCGACGTCCGCACCCTCCATCGCCGCGCGTCGGGCTTCCTCGTCCAGGACGGGCGGGCGGACAAACTCTCGGGCGCTCTGGACCGCGGGATCGGCGTCCGCGTACTCGTGGGCAGGTGCTGGGGATTCGCGTCGGCCGACAGCCTCGCGCCGCGCCGCGCCGAACAATGCCTGGACGACGCGCTCGCCTTGGCGAGGGCGTCTCAAGACTTCGTCAGCGATCCGGCCATGATCGCGCGCGTCGAGCCCGTCGTGGCGGTGGACATCGCCGAACCCGAAATCCACCCCGCCGCCATGACCGTCAAAGAAAAGGCGGCGCGCCTCATGGAGTACGAGCGGGCGGGGCGCGCAGCCGGCGGCGACCGGATTGTCAACTCCGTCGTCAGTTACTCCGACGGCCTGCGCGAGGAAGTGCTTGTCAACACCGCTGGGACGTGCATCCGGAGTACCGCGTGCCGGGCCGTCTGCACGGCGTTCATGGTAGCCTCCGACGGCCGGGTGCTCCAGCGCGGCGTGGAAAACCGGGGCATCGCCGGCGGCGCAGAACTGCTGGCGCGGACCGAGCCCGAGGAGTTCAGCGTCCGGGCCGCCAAGAAGGCCCTCGCCCTGCTCGAAGCCGGGCCCGCCCCCGCCGGGCGGTTCACCGTCATCTTTCACCCTTCGATCACGGGCCTGCTGGTGCACGAGGCCCTCGGCCACAACGCCGAGGCCGACCACGTCTGGGCCGGCCAGAGCATCCTCGAAGGCCGCCTCGGCCACCAGATTGCCGCCCCGGCCGTTTCCATCTACGACGATTCGACGCTGCCGGGCGAATTCGGTTCGTTCGCCTACGACAGCGAAGGCACGCCGGGACGACGACGCCCCATCATCGAGAACGGCCGCCTAGTTGGCCTCCTGCACAGCCTGGAAACTGCCGCCAAATTCGGCGCCGAGCCGACCGGCAGCGCCCGGGCTGAAAGTTACGACTGCCGGCCCATCCCGCGAATGACGAACACGTTCATGGCCCCCGGCGACGTGCCTTTCGAGGAGATGATCCGCGGCGTCGAGCGGGGCATCTACCTGGAGGAAGGCCACTGGGGCTACGTGATGGTCGAGAAGGGCCAGTTCATCTGCCATGCGGGCCTCGCGCACCGCATCGAGCACGGGCGCATCGGCGAAATGCTGCGCGACGTCTCCATCTCCAGCCTGACGCTCGACACGCTGAAGAACGCGGACGCGGTCGGATCGGATTTCGAAATGAAGATGCCGGGGATGTGCGGCAAGGACGGGCAATCGGCACCGACGGACTGCGGCGGACCGCACGTCCGCGTCCGCGACGTCGTCGTAGGAGGCCAGCGAGACCGATGACGGCCGGCGATGTTTATTTCGGGATTTGCGAGCGCTCCGTCACGAAGGCCCGCGCCCTCGGAGCGGAGTGGTGCGACGTCGCCGCCGGCAGCGCACGCGACATCGAGGTCTCGATCGAGAAGAGCGGCATCAAGGCCGCCGACGCCGGACAGGGCGAAAGCGTCTCCGTCCGCGCGTTCGTCCGCGGCGGCATGGGATACATGAGCGCGAGCGGCACCGACCCGCGCGACATCGACGAGGCCGTCCAGCGCGCGGTCGCCCTGGCGAAGGAGGCGACGGCGGACCCGGATTTCGTCGCCCTCCCCCAGCCCGACCCGGCGGAGGAAGTCGAGGGACGCTTCGACGACGCCATCGCCGGAATGGGCGTCGCCGACGTCGTCCGGATCGCAGCGGCGAACCTCGAGGCCGGCCGCGCCATCGAGCCCGACGTCCTGCTTTCCGGCCACGTCGGCCTGGTCGTCGGCCACGGAGCCCTCGCCTCCTCGACGGGCGTCGCGCTGGTGACCGAGGGGACGCACATCGACGCCTCGATCGAGGCCGTCCTGAAACGAAACGGCGACGTGGGGTACTTCTACGAGTTCGATTTCGGCCGGTTCTTGGCCGACTGCACGCTCGAAAAGGTGGCCGAGAGCGCCGTCCGCGGCGCCCGCCGATTCCTCGGCGCGAAACGCATCGCCTCCGGCCGGCGGACGCTGGTCCTCGGTCCGCTGGCGGCCTACGGCCTCGTGGGGGCCGTCGTCGCCGCCGCCAATGCCGAGAGCATCCAGCGCGGCCGAAGTTACCTCTGCGGCAAACTGGGCGAGCGCATCGCCAGCCCGTGCCTCACCGTCGTGGACGACCCGCTCGTGCCTCGCGGGATGCGGTCCGGCGCACACGACGGCGAGGGCACGCGCCGCCGGCGGATCACGGTCATCGACCGCGGCACCCTCGCCAGCCTCCTACACAATTCCTACACCGCCGGCAAGGCCGGCGCCCGCAACACCGGCCACGGAACCCACTCCGGCGGCATCAGCCCGACGAACCTTCAGCCGGCGCTCGGCTCTAGATCGGCCGACGAAATCCTCCGCGAGGTCCAGGACGGCATCTACCTGGAGAGCGGCGACATCCGGCCGGACTCCGCCAGCGGAGACATTTCCGCCAGCATCGACTTCGGCTTCCTCGTCCGCAAAGGCGAACTCGTTCACCCCGTCGAAAGCGCCATGATCGGTGCGAACGTCTTCGACCTCCTCGGGAACCTCGATGCCGTCTCCAGCGACGCCCGCATCGAACCCGGCCTCGCGATGCCGACCCTCCGCATCCGCGACGTCCAAGTCGCCGGGGCGGAATAAAACCCCTTGTCACGGCGTAGTCCCACCAGGACGAAGCCGGACCGTTTGCCACGGCGAAGTCCCGGCGCGCCGGGACGAAGCCGGGCCGGCGCCGAGTAACCCCTGGATGTTCCGGCGCTTGACAAGTATGAGGAGGCAGCCTAAGGTGGTGTTAGTCCCGCTCGGGAGAGAGCGCATGCCACAGCAACAGTCCCGCGACTTTGGGGGCCCGTGGGCGTTCATCGAGATTGCCTATCCGTGGAATTCACAGAAAACGACTCGGGGAGTTCTCCAAGTATGTCCCCAGACGGAAGAAGGATCTCGCTCATGCTGACCAGACTGAAAGTGAGAAACTTCAAGAAGGTGGACATGAATATTGAGTTGGGTCGCTCGGTCGTGTTCATCGGTCCTAATAACTCCGGAAAGACGGCCGCCCTCCAGGCGCTTACCCTCTGGGAATTGGGGTTGCGCCAATGGCTTGCCAAACGTGAGGGCAAGGCTCGCGCCAAGAAGCGCCCCGGTGTTGCGATTAACCGGCGAGACCTCATCTCGATCCCAGTGCCCAATGCCAATCTGCTCTGGAAGAACCTCCATGTGCGCAGCTTCGTAAAGGGCGCAAAAGGGAAGAGGGGCACCCGGAATATCCGCATTGACATCATCGTTGATGGCATCACGGACGGCATTGCGTGGTCGTGCGGGCTGGAGTTCGACTACACAGGCGAGGAGTCTTTTGTCTCCCGACCGATTCGGGAACCAGGATTCGACGACACGCCCGTCGAGAAAGCGCAGTTCACAACAATACCCGACGCCGCCGCAGGAGTCAAGGTAGCCTATCTCCCGCCGATGTCCGGTTTGGCGGCAACTGAGCCGAAGTGGGAACCTGGAAGAATTAACGTGCTCCTGGGAGAGGGGCAGACCGCCCAGGTCCTCCGCAATCTGTGTTTCCAGATTTACGAGAAGGACCCCAACCACGAAGTATGGAAGGGGCTCTGCGAGCGTATCCATTCACTGTTCGGGGTCGATCTGCAACCGCCCAAGCATCTTGCCGAACGCGGCGAAATCACGATGGAGTACGAGGAGCCGAACGGGGTCCGCCTAGACCTCTCCGCTTCAGGCCGAGGCCTTCAGCAGACCCTCCTCTTGCTGGCGCACCTGTATGCCAATCCCAAGACGGTTCTGCTGCTCGATGAGCCCGATGCGCACCTGGAAATTTTGCGTCAGCGGCAGATATACCAGATTCTCACGGAGACCGCCGAAAAGCAAAGCGCCCAGGTGATCGCCGCCAGCCACTCCGAGGTCGTCCTTAACGAAGCCGCGACCCGGGGCCAGGTCATCGCCTTTGTCGGGAAACCCCACGTGTTGACGGATCGCGGCAGCCAAGTCCTCAAGGCCCTGTCGGATATAGGGTTCGACCAGTACTACCAGGCTCAACAGACCGGTTGGGTGCTCTACCTAGAGGACGCCACGGACCTGGCCATTCTCCGGGAATTCGCCCGACTTCTGGATCATCCCGCCCAGGAACATCTGGAGCGGCCTTTTGTCAACTATGTGGCCACCAATCTTCCTCAAAAAGCCAGAGACCATTTCTACGGACTTTGTGAGGCCAAACCGGACTTAGTTGGCATCGCTATCTTTGACCGTCTGGACAAGGAACTTCAAAAGAACAAGCCGCTACGGGAGATGATGTGGGGGCGACGGGAGATCGAGAATTACTTCTGCACCGAGGAGGTCCTCCTTGCCTTCGCCACCCAGGGCCAACCCGACGACCTGTTCGGCCATGCGGAGCAGGAACGCCGCGAACCGGCCATGAGAGAGTCCATCCGGCAGGTGTCTAACGCGCTGAAGACGTTAGGCAAGCCCGACCCGTGGTCGCCGGACATTAAGGCGTCCGATGAGTTCCTAGACCCGCTCTTCAAAGGCTTCTCGAAACGGCTCAACCTGCGCCTTGTCCTTCGGAAGAGCGAGTACTGCGATCTCGTTCAGTTCCTCCCCAAGGCCAAAGTGGACGCGGAGGTTCGCACCAAGTTAGATGCCGTGGTTGAAGTTGCCACCAAGGCGACGCCAAGAAAAGAGGAATGATGGCCAAGAAGCCGCCAAGCCGAAATGACTCGCGCATCCATGCCATGCACCACAAGGAAAAGCAGAAGAACATCGTCGGAGTTCGGTAGGAATTCTGAGAACAGGAGAGTTCTGGGAACGCGGAGAACGCGGAATGCAGAATGCAGAACGAAGCGGCCTAAAGGCCGTTTCATTCCGCGTTCTGCATTCCGCGTTCCGCGTTGCCTTCGTTTGCCTCAATCGCCCTCGTATTTCGCCTTGACCTCGTTCACGGCCGCCTCGAAGCGGTTGACGGCGTCGGCGGCCTTGGTGCCCAGTTCGCGGCCCTTGTTGTAGTGGTCGTACACGCTCTCGACGCCATTGACGGCGTCGCGCAGCCTCGGCGAGTATGTTCCAAGTGCCTCGTCGGCGGCCTGGCGGGCGGCCTTCTTGCCGACCTGGGCCTTGTCCTCAACATATTTCTTGGCGTCGTTGACAGCCTTGTTCGTCATGCCCTCGACGGCGTTGCGTGCGGCCTGGCGTGCGGCGTCGGCACCGCCGAAGTGCGACGCGAGGACCGCCGCACCCTGCCAGAACCCCGCCTGGGCGGCATAGGAGTCGTAGAGCGCAGCGTTGTCCTCGAGGAACTTCCGGCAGACGTCCAGAGCGTGCTGGGCGACGAACTTGTTCCACTGCTCGGCGTCCATCGCCGCCAGCGCCGGATCCGCGATCGTCATGCCCACCGCGTCGATGATGCCGGCCGCCGAGACGTACATCCCCGCCACCTGGCTGAAGAAACCCTTGACGGCCCCGCCGCCCGCCTCGCCTGTGACTTTCTCGGCTGCCTTTTCCAGCAGCGTCTGCTCCAGGCGGCCGATCTCGTCCGACAAGGCCCCGCGGGAGGCGTTCGGCAGCACGCCGATCATCCGCCCCGTCTCCGGATTCACCTGGAACCACGCGTACATCGCATAGATCGGCTTGCCATCCTGGTAGAACGTCACCGGGCGCGACGGGATCAGCACGCGCCACGTCGGATGGTCCTTCAGGAACCGGCCGATGTCCGCCTTCACCGCCGGCCAGAGCCGCTCGCACTCGTCCAGGCGCTCCAGGCCGGCCGAGTCGACCAGGAGCAGTCCCGGCGCGCCTGCCCCGTTGGGGCCGGGATCGCTAGCGCCGGCGGCCAGGTTCTTCTGCATCTGGGCGAAGACGATAGTTGCCGTCAGCACCCGCCGCTTGCCGCCGGTCGCCCGGTAGATGACCTCGCCCTCCAGGACGTCGTTCCAGATCGAGCGGGCCGCCTCGAAGCCGACGGCATAGTCTCCCTTGGCCTCGACCTCGTCCAGCAGCACGTCAATGGAATACATGGGCAGGTTCTCGGGAACGACTTTCTTGGTGCCGCCGATCTCGTCGGCGATGTCCTCCATCGCCCCGCCGAAGAGACCCCCCGAGGGTTTCTTCGGCGCCTCGCGGACCTCCTTCGGCACGTCAATCCATTCCTCAGCCGCCAGGATCAGCCGCGGCATGACGTAGCGCGACTGAACTCGGAAAACCTGCTCGTACTCCCGCATCTTCGCGTCGGCCTCGACGGCGTAGTTCATCGCCAGCCGGTGCGTCCGCCAGAAAGCGTCCTTCCATTCCGCCGCCGGCGCCAGCCCGTCAGGCAGGGTCTGCGGCACGTCCTTGACCTCGACGAGCCCCTCCAGCACGAGCAGATGGTACACGTTCGTCGGGGCGGCTCTCTTCACGCCGAACGGGCGCGACGCGCTGAATAGCACGGCGCGTCGGGCGGCCCGGCCGGCGGGCGTCTCCACAGCCACCTCAAGTTCCAGCAACTTCATCTGCTCGATCGCCACCGCCGCCCGCAAAAACTTCCCCGCGACGCACAGGCCGGGAAAATGCTTGTTCTCACCCTCGGCCTGGAACGCCACCCACAGCCCCCGCCCCGCGACCTCTTGAAGGTCAATCGGGTCGTAATCCCTCCGCTCGGCCTGGCCCTGCTCCGTCGTCCAGCACAGCGACACCGCAATCTTCCCGTCGGCCAGCGCCGCCTGCCCGGCCCCGGCCCACAGGACGCACACCGCCGCAATAGCCGTCCATCGCCGCATGGGAAAACTCCTTCACAGGAAATGACGATTTACTCCCCGCCTTAAATGTACGATACGCCGGCCCGGCGGACAACACGAAAACCAATCCGAAAACCGATTTCCCCGGCCGCGCGCCCGACAAGACACCCGTGGCCGCGGCGAGGGTTTTGGCTAGCCCCAACCGTCAGGTTTACCCGCCCGTGGCGGGGAGGGGTGGCAGTGCGGAACGTTTACCCGCCGGTCGGCTTGGCGGGCGTAACGCCTTGTCCGGGCGGGGGTTAACCGCAGCCCAGAGGGCCCCTTTCTTACATGGGGAGGACGGCCGGGACGGCCAGGGACTGAGGGACGGGGGAAATGAGTGCGGCCCGCCTACGGCGGGTAAAATTGCGGAGTGAACGGCAGGCGGCAAAGCGGGGGGAATCCCGAGGGGTCGGGACAGGCTGCAGGATGGGGTGGGCGGAAATGCCGGAAATAGGTACGTGTCCCCCGGAATATCCTTGCGGAACCGGGCCTCGAGCCTCGCGCCGTCCGGCAAGCGTGCCCTTGTCCGTTGCTCATTGATCCCGCAACCAGACGGATGAACGGAGTTCGCGGCGATCGCCTGCGCTACCTTCGGGGGCAACGGGCGCCCGATTGCAGCGGGCGTAATTGGGGATTGCCATCAAGGGGGAGCCGTCGGCCCAGGCGCCCTTGATGACCATCACGCCACCCAGCAAATCGCCCCGCCACTCGGTCTTCAAGGCAGACTCCGGAGAGAGGACCTTGAGAGGATCCTGGTCAGCGCTCTCGACGTTGTAGATCAGCGGACCGTACCGCAGGGCCACCTGGCCGCGAGTCGCAGCGATCTTCTCGCTTCCCTTGATTCTCTGGATTTTCATCGGTAGGACCAGATCGATCTTGTCGCCCGCTTTCCAGGTCCGGGTGATGACGGCATACCCTTTGTCAATGGGTGGGGCAATCCTGGAACCGTTGAGCGAAATCGACGTGATACCGTCGGCCTGGGGCGTGGCGGCATACAGGTTGCTGACGCCGCGGTCCGGCGCTCGGACCCTGACGCTGAAGTTTTTCTCCACGGCAGGATTGACGGTGATGGAAACCTCGCCACTCCAGGGATAGTCCGTGGTTTGAACCATCTCGACGTCGGTGCCGGCGACGCCCTCGACCTTCACCGTGCCGCCGATGAAGAGGTTGACGTAAAGGCTGTCGGCGCTCTTGCTGTACGTCCAGGTGGGCAGCATCAGCAGGGTTCTGGGGATGTTGCCGACGCAGCACGGACAGCCGTGCCAGTCGTAACGCAGGCGGTTCGAATCCATGGGGTTCTGGTAGTAGAAGTTTTTTCCTTCCAGATCAACGGAGCCAAGCAGGGCATTGTAAAGGGTCTCTTCGTACAGGTCCACATACCTGGCGTCGTGATACGTCATATGCAACTTGTGCTGGAAGAAGATCTCGCCGCAACTGGAACACGATTCGCAGTAGGCATTGTGGCGCAGCGAGTAGTCGGGCCCAAAGCCTTCCGAGGTTTCGCCGCTGCCGACGCCGCCGGTGACGTAGTACTTCCGGTTGACCAGGTTGTCCCAGATCGACATGACGGCGCTGCGGTAGTCGGCGTCGCCCGTTTCCATCGCGACGTCGGCCATGCCCGCGTAGGAATAGACGGCTCGCACGGCGTGTCCGACCGCCTCGTACTGCTGGATGACCGGGAGATGGCTCTGGTCGTACGGGTTGCCCCCTCCCCGACAGTCGAGCAGGAACTTCGCCAGTCCGATGTACTTGTCGCCTTTGCCTTCACCTTCCATCTGGTTGACAAACCGCCCGAAGCGCACCAGCGCGATCTCCATGGCCTGATGGCCGTCGTACCACGGCTTCTTCGGCGCGGGGCCCAGGTTGTCGTACCAGCAATCCGCGAGTTTCTTGGCCGCCTGGTACAGCCGCGCGTCGGTCCTGTTCGTCATCAGGTAGTGGGCAATGGCGGACTCGAGAAGATAGCCGGCAACGTATCCCTCGTGATCCCCCCTGTGCTTGGGTGACCAACGTTCGCGGTCGGTGAGCGTGAAGACCGTCTGGAGGTATCCGTCCGGTTCCTGGGCCGCCAGGATCTTGGGGATCCAGTCCTCCAGGGTGGCTTTCATGGCCTCCTGGGCCTTGACGATCTCTTGATCGCCCCGGGGATCGATCATCAGGGCAATGCAGATCGACTCGATCGTATTGTAGACCCAGGCGTTGGAGAACACGTAGCCCCGGTGCTTCCCATGGGGCTTCCCGGCCAGTTTGCTGGCTGCGTCGATGAAGTTGTTGATGCCGCCTTGCGGCAGGTCCGGGTCGGAGATCTTCCTGATGCAGTGGGGGATCCAGTTCACGATCAGGGCCTTCGCCCTGCTGTTCCACAGAGGATTGGCGATCGTGTAGCGCTTGGTATCGATCAGATCGAGGTGGGTCGCGGGCGGCGGCGGAACCACCTTGACCGCCAAAGTGGACGAGGCGCTCAACGGGTCCTTGCCGGCCGTCAGTTTGAGGACATAGTCGCCCACCGCAGAGAACGTCGCTGTCGTCGCCAGCGTCTTCGCGTCGGCGAAAGCAACCTCCCCGGGCCCGGACGCCTTGCTCCAGGCCAGCGTCGTCGAGACGCCCTTGTTGCCCAAGGTCTTCACCTCGCCGGACAGGTAAGTCTTCCCTCCCAGCACGACCACGCGGTCGACGCCTGCCGCGACCGATGGCGGAAAGTCGGGCGACTTGCCCGTGTCGTAAACTCGCCACTCCAGAATGCCGGTAGAGTAGTCGCCGTCGGAGTCGATCTCGAGCCTGAGTTTGGACGTGCGGACCTCGTCAAAGGTCGTCGTGTTGTACTGGTTTTCCGCTACCCCCAGGCCCGACGGATTGCCCACTGCGACGAAGTCTTTGCCGTCCCAGTAGAGCAGCCGACAGGCTTTAGGCAGGCGGACGCCGCTGCCATCATTCCACCAGTAGACAGCGATCTTGCCGGTGCTGATGGGCTGACTCCAGTCGTACTGAACCCACTGGGCGCCCTTTTGGGGCCAGTTGCCGTATGATCCGCGGCGGCGATCACGCGAGTTTTCCGGATCATGACCATCGTGGAGTGCCGTGAGCGTCCTATCTCCGGAAACATAAGAACTGGAGGGTTCCGCAGCGGCCGCAAGATTCACGCCTGAAGCCGCCGCGGTCGTGCCGCCGGCCTCAGACTCCATGCCCAGACCCTGTTGGGCAAACATTGAGCCGGCCAATGCAAAGACCAGGCTGCCAGCGAATGTAGCCACGAAACGGCATGGAAGCGTTCGGCGCATCGGAAGTGTCCTTTACCGGAAAGCAGTTCGTGTGTGCCAGATACTGTTTCCTCGTAACCGTTCAGGCCCTCTTGGGGGCCTCGGATGCTCGCTGACCGGGCAACGCACCCGGCACCGAGTACCCAACCTTGAACCTTTTGTACAACGATCCGTACCGTCCTGTCAAACACTTTTTTTGCAGATATTCAAGCGGAGGGCATCGCGCGTCCGACAACCTGCATGACAGCCCAACAGGGAGCGGCCGATGGAACCGACCCGGGAACAATCCTTCCTGCGACGGATCGCGGATTGAAAGGCAACCCGGCGTCGCCCTTCGGGCTATGCCGAGGCAAGCGGCCCACGGCGAGATCCTTCGCTGCTCTCAGGATGACAGCGCGGGCGGGCGCGGGGGGACGGCCTTTAGGGACAGCCCTTTTTGCCTTGACAGAACCGACCCGCGGGCCCATCATGTTTCAGGTGGACTGTGTTTCTGGTCGATACTGAAACAAGGTGAGCCGACCGGCGGTACCCGGCGGCATGGTACGATAGGAGAAAACGAGCCTGGAAACGGGGAAACGGGGTGGCCGCAACGCCCCGCGAGTGGCTGAGTCTGAGGCCAACGGAACCGGCGAAGCGAAAAATTGGACGGACGCCGGGGCCGGCCGATTGTCAAAAGAAGGGAACCGGGCAACTTGACCGGCCGGATGTCTCGACCGGTCCTCATACCGCCGACGGGGCGGGAAAGGCAGGGCAAATCCGTGTGTGGGGTTCAGGGAGCGGGCGTCGCATCGTCGGAACGTCTTCGGGAGAAGCCCGCACGATTGGCGTGAACTGAACCCTCCGTCGCCCTTTGTCTGCCGGTTACCTTTCGGTGCCTTTGGCCCACGGTCCGCGTGAGGCGGACCCACTGCGGGCGCAGCGTCTCCCCTCGCCGGCCGCGCATCCTTTCCGCGCGTCGCGTCCCCCCTGGAAAGAGAGCGAGACCATGCCATTGAATCCCATCCTCATCGTGTTGCTGGTCGTCGGCGTCGGCGCGCTGGCCGGAGGCGTCGGCTACGGCGTGGCCGTGCGGCGAGCGCGGAAGCGGACCCAGGAAGCGAAGGGCGAGGCCGACCAGATCGTCACCCGGGCCCGCCGCGACGCCGAGAGCCTCCTGAAGGAAGCCCGTGTCGAGGCCAAGGAAGCGGCCATCCGCGCCCGCGAAACGTTCGAAAAAGAAACCGCCAAGACCCGCGACGAACTCCGGGAACGCGAACGACTCGCCATCAAGCGCGAGGACGGCATCGACAGCAAAATGGAAACGCTGAACCGTAAAGAAAAAACCATCACCGCCATGGAAAAACGGGTCAGCGACCAGGAAAAAGGCCTCCAGACCCGGCAGGCGGAACTCGAACGACTCATCGCCGACGAAAAGCAGCAACTCTACCGCATCAGCGGACTCTCGCAGGGCGAGGCCAGGGCCCTGCTCCTGGGAAAACTCGAGACCGAGGTCCAGCACGAGGCCGCCGTCCTCATCCAGCGCGCGAGCGACCAGGCCCAGGAAACCGCCGCCGACAAGGCCCGTGAAATCCTCACCACGACCATCCAGCGCCTGGCGTCGGACTTCACGGCCGAGGTCACCGTCTCCACCGTCGACATCCCCAGCGACGACATGAAGGGCCGAATCATCGGCCGCGAAGGCCGCAACATCCGCGCCTTCGAACGCGCCACCGGCGTCGACGTCATCGTGGACGACACGCCCGGCGTCATCGTTCTGTCGTCCTTCGACCCCGTACGACGGGAAGTCGCTCGCCGCGCCATGGCCAAACTCATCACCGACGGCCGCATCCAGCCCCCACGCATCGAACAGGTCGTCTCCGAAACCACCAAGGAAGTCGAAAAGGACATCCTCGAGACGGGCAACCAGGTCGCCCTCGACACGGGCGTCCGCGGACTCCACCCGAAGGAAATCCAGTTGCTCGGCCAACTGAAGTACCGCACGAGTTACGGCCAGAGCGTGCTCGTGCACTCGATCGAGGTCGCCCACCTGTCGGCCATGCTCGCCGAGGAACTCGGGCTGGACGGCGAACTGGCGAAACGCGCCGGCCTCCTCCACGACATCGGCAAAGCCGTCGACCACGAGGTCGAAGGCGGTCACCCCGAAATCGGCGCCGACATCGCCCGGCGATGCAACGAACCGCCCGAAATCGTCCACGCCATCGCCGGACACCACGAACCGAACATCAAGGACGCCCTCTACACCACCATCGTCTCCGCCGCCGACGCCGTCAGCGCCTCCCGGCCCGGCGCACGACGCGAAACCCTCCAGAAATACATCCAGCGCCTGGAAAAACTGGAGGAACTCGCTCGGCGATTCGAAGGCGTCCAGTCGGCCTATGCGATCCAGGCCGGCCGCGAAATCCGCGTCATCGTCGACGCCCAGAAAGTGGACGACGCCTTGGCCGCAAAAACGTGCCGCGACATCGCCATGGCCGTCGAAGCCGAACTCCAGTATCCCGGCGAGGTGCGCGTCGTCCTCATCCGCGAACACCGCGTCATCGAATACGCACGGTGACATTGTGCCCGGCGTGAACGCACGCCGGCCACATCAATGACGAAGGACGAAACTCGAATGCCGAATGAAATCCGAATGTCGAAATTCGAACCGCCCGTCGAGAGCCTCTGGGTCGAGCGACGCGCCGTCGTTTCGTCATTCGAATTTCGAATTTAATTCGTCATTCGGGCTTCGTCATTCGCCATTTTCGGCGGGGTCTTGTCTGCCATGCCGAAATCCCGGCGCGCCGGGACGAAAGTAGAGGCAGGGGGAAAGGGTTACGCCATGCAATTCCGCATGCTTTTGTTCTCCCTCTCCCCTCGCGGGAGAGGGTAGGGTGAGGGGAAGGAAACGACGAATAATGAATATCGAACAAGGAACCGCAGAAGGATGAAGTGAACGGCAGGCACGGCGGCACAATCCGTGCCGT
>Ga0315288_10000980_pt1 | contig 36221 bp, 30 predicted proteins | sample YL17G11_20_MG_FD_203454 | JGI IMG/M metagenome (GOLD analysis project Ga0315288, IMG submission 203454) | Sediment microbial communities from Yellowstone Lake, YNP, Wyoming, USA - YL17G11_20 | ecosystem: Environmental > Aquatic > Freshwater > Lake > Sediment | place: USA: Wyoming | collected...
CATGGGGCTCCCGAGAGCATAGCCGAGCCATGCCCAGAAGTCAAGGGCGAATGTCATCAGTTCCCCGGGTACATTCGGTTCGTGGAGATCTCGCCCGCGGACCTGCGCCCAGTCATAGTCTTCCGGAATACCTCGGATGAAGAGCTCCGCCAGGAGCTTGAGGCCGGCGCATTTCGCGGGGTGGAAGAGGGAGGCTACTTCTTCCTGCAGGGGACACGGACAACCACGCCTATGTACTGGCGGAAGCGCCTGCTCGCAGGCCTTTCCCGTTCGTTACTCGTTGGCGGCCGGCCCTCACGGAGTCCCTGCCCTTGTGCTCGAGGGCGAAGAGCGGGCCTGCGAACCCGAAGGTTATAAGCGCGTCATGCAGAGCACCGTAAGTGCCAAGCGCGTCATTTTCAAGGGCAGCGTGCTCTTCTTCGTGTTCGAGGTGCTGATAGTAGCTTTGCCGCTTCCCCTGGGGGCGGCAAACGCCTTCGGCCTCATGGGCATCAAGCGCGAAAGGTTTCCTGTGAGCACCGTGCCTCCGGTCGACGATGCGCTGGACGTCGGCAATCTCGATGCGATGTTCGCGTCGCACGTGGTCTCAGATTCCAAGCCTGCAAATGAATTTCGCGTACTGGTATTGGGCGACTCAACCATTTGGGGCCTTCAGCTCACTCCCGAGCAGGTTCTGCCGGGCCAACTGAATCAGCTTGGACTGACGTGCGGGGAGAGGCCCTTCCGCTTCTACAACATTAGTTTTCCCAGATCATCTGCCACTAAGGACATCATGATCCTCAACCGGGCAATGAAGGTGCAGCCTGACGCGATTGTATGGCTCGTCACCTGGTATACACTGATGCCCAAGACCAGGGTCGATCACTGGATTGTGACCCAGAATCCGGATGAGTTCACGGCGTTGGCGGGACGCTTTGACTTCCTGCCGCGTGACAACGAGGCGCCGAGCTGGTGGGATGCAATCTTCCGCCGAAATCGCACCTTGTTCCGGACCTTGCGCTATCAGTTATACGCGCCTATTCAATTGGCAACGCGGCAGGACCAGATTGCGGGTCCGCCCCAGGTGCCGGCAACGGAGTTGAGCCGGGACGAGGCATTCGAGGGGATTAAGCCTCCCACACTGCGAAGAAACCAGGTTTCGATCGACCAAGTGGAGGACTTCCATGATCTGGCCGATGGATTGCCGGTACTCCTGGTCAACGAACCCATTCTCATCATGAAGGGCGTCCCCAACGGCGACGTGCGCTACAACAGCTACTATCCGCGGTGGGTGTACGACCAGTACCGAGCCTTCTTGGCCGACGCTGCAGCCAACAAACACTGGAACTACCTGGACCTATGGGACATGTTCCCAGCGGGCAGCTTTGCGGACACCCCGCTGCACCTGAATCCGGAGGCACACCGGGTCCTGGCCAGCCGCCTGGCGCCTGAGATCAGGGGAATGTGCGAGTGAGAAACGCGGTCCTGATTGCACTTGCATCCGTGCTCTCGGCAGGGTGCGGCCGTCAGGCACCCCCTCCGTATGAGCTCATACAGAACGCGGTGCAGGCAACGATCGCAGCTCTCCCCACCTCAGCGCCACCACCTGTGCCCACCCCGTATTCAAGCGCCACTCCCACCTCATTGTCCGGTGTTTTCTGCGAGTATGAGTTTTGCATTGGGCATCCAAAAGGATTGGCATTCTTTGACGTCGTCGCCAAAGAGAACCCGCATTCACCTGCGGCAAGTTCATACGAAGAGGGCAGGCTTGCGACCAGCGGTGTCACCACTTTCATCGAGGTGATCTGGCGCGCAAATTCGGGCGCGCCTAGCCCAGAATACCTGCTGGACCTGATTGTGGACGACAGAGTAGACACGCGCAAGGGAGAGCCCGAGGCGATCACGGTAGGGGCATTGGGCGGCACCTTTGTGCCGCTGGCAACAAGCGCCACCGAATTGCTGCCCAGTGCGGCGGCAGCGGCATGGAGCTGCGGCGAACGCGCATTTGCCTGGAAGGTCTATGCGAGTACGCCGGAGTTGCCAGGGCAACTTCTTGGTGAGGCGCTGGAGGCTTTTCGCTGCAATCCATGAGCCGCAGCGCCTCAGGCGGGACGGCGCGGGCGTCTATCCTTCGGAAGCTTTGGCCTGCTGCCAAAGTGCTTCCATCTCCTCGAGGGTAAGCTCGGACAAGCGCCGTGCCCGACGGCGCGCGTCTTGCTCAATGAAGCCAAATCTCCTCTTGAATCGTTGATTGGCCGTGCGGAGTGAAGACTCCGCGTCGATGTCTTTCCAGCGTGAAAAGTTGACAATGGCAAAGAGCAGATCGCCGAGCTCGGCAGTCAATTCCTGACGATTGACCGCCGCTCGAACCTCCCTGATCTCCTCTTCGACCTTGTCCAGAACGCCCTGAACCTCCGGCCAATCAAAACCGACGCGAGCGGCGCGATCCTGATACTCCTGGGCCTGGCTCAGGGCCGGCAGGGCAAGGGGAACACCTTCGAGCAGGCCGCCTGAACTCTGCTTGTTGTGACGCTCGCCCTCCTTGAGCCTTTCCCAGTTCGCCAGCACGCTCTCGACACCTTCGAGCCTGAGATCGCCGAAGACGTGAGGATGCCGGCGTACGATCTTGTTGTGAATGCCCTGGGAGACGTCATTGAGGGTGAATTGCCCGTGTTCCGCCGAGATCTGGGAATTCAGGAGAATCTGCAGCAGCAGATCCCCCAACTCCTCGCGCACTGCGTCTGCGGCGTCAATATCCATCGCCGCAAGCACCTCATAGGTCTCTTCAAGGAGATGCCGACGAAGCGATTCATGCGTCTGTGCCCGATCCCATGGGCATCCTTCGGGCGCCCGAAGGTGCGCCACGACCTCCTGAAGTGCCTCAAGAGAGGTGCCCTGCTCAAGGGGGGGGACGTACAGGCAAGTCAGCGCCCCCATGTGCTCGCTGTGATCGATCTCAGACAGCGCGACACGTTCGACGAGCTGGCGCGGCGTGCCCGCGGCGTGGATAAGGTGGACCTCGTGCTCTCTGGGGTAGATCGCGCACAGCACGGCTCCCACCTTGGCGGCAAGCGGTCTGGAATGCAGTTGCGAGACCAGCGCCGGCGCATCGGGCGGATAGGGTGGAACATGAGTACCTGCAAGGCTCAGCGCGTCGCACAGAGTGATACGTGGTGCTAGATCAAGGCCGAGGGCTGACAACGCAGGCTCCAGAAACGAAAGACCCCCGACAACGCGCACGGGCAGGCCCTCCGCGGTAGCACGTCGCAACACCTCGGCGCCCGTTGCCTCAGCAACAAGTGGATGGCCGGCCACCGCGTACGTGACACCCTCCGCCCGTCGGCCAAGTTCCAGGACGCGCTGAACCACACCGGCACTGAAGGTCTCCGGTGTCCCGCCGTTTTCACAAAGCTCGTCAAAGGAGCGAAAGACAACTGACGGTGGCAGATCGGCGATCGCGGGGTGATGGCGCGTGCGCAACCAGACCTCGGAAGCGGTTGATAGAAGCTTCCAGGCCTCACGAGTGATCTGATCCGGCGCGCCCGGACCAAGGCCCACCAGGATTATGCCGGGCATTTTGACTCCTTCTCATTGTGCCCGCAAAGCGCGGCAAAGGGTGAGTATACCTGAGCGGATACTGCAGCTCTGCTCGTCCCGGAGGCCGGCATTCGAATGGTAGTATCATGGCCCTCCATGGAGATTATCCCGCATGAGCAGAAACAGACGTAGGGCGAACCATCCGCGCGCTCTTCGGCGCTTGGGTGGCCTGGACGGGGTCCAATTGGTCGGCATCTCGGCAATTATTATGGCCATCGGGGCGATTGCCTGGATCATGGTGTCCGGCAACAAGCCGATACGGGCGCCGACTCATTGGAGTGCTCCACCTCCGATGACCATAGATCAGGACCGGCAGCATCTGGCGACAGTACAGATGGCGAAAGGGGGCGAGTTCGTCATTCAGCTGTACGCGGCCAAGGCTCCGATGACGGTAAACAACTTCATCTTCCTGGCGCGGCAGGGCTACTACGACGGCGTGACCTTTCACCGCGTGCTGGAGGGATTCATGGCCCAGGGCGGAGATCCCACCGGCACAGGCGGAGGCGGTCCGGGGTATGAGTTCCCCAACGAGGACAGTGATCTGCAGTTCGACCGGAGGGGAGTCGTGGCGATGGCAAACGCTGGCCGCGACACGAATGGCAGCCAGTTCTTCATCACCTTCGGGCCACAGGCGCGGCTCAACGGCGGCTACACCATATTTGGGCAGGTGATCAGCGGCATGGATGTGGTGCAAGGCCTGAAGCGAAGAGATCCGGACAAGAATCCGGCGTACGCCGGCGACGAGATCCGAAGCGTCACTGTCATGGAGCGGTAGACAACCGTGGGTCGGGCAGTCAACGAATCGGCGCAGCCCATTAATCGCTACCTCGCTGACCTTCCGCAGGAGCGCCGCTCGATCATGGAAAGGTTGCGGGCAGCCATACTCGGGAATCTACCCACCGGATACGTGGAGCGGCTCGACAACCGAACGATCAACTACGAGATACCCCCTTGCGGACTATCCGAAGACCTACATTCGTCGGCCCTTCTTGCTTGCCGGATTGGCATCACAGGAGTCCTTCGTGACCCCATATCTCATGGCGGTGTATGGGGACAAGGACACCGAGGAGTGGTTCAGGCAACGCTATGCGCTGAGCGGCAAGAAGCTGAACATGGGAAAGTCGTGCGTGCACTTCAAGACGCCGGCGGATGTTCCGGTCGAGGTCATTAGTGAGGCGATCGCGAAGGTACCGGTCCAAGAGTACATAGAGATGTACAAGGCGGCGCGCCCGGCGCGGCAGCGGCAGATGGCATCCAAGAGCCTAAAGAATCAGCGCTACTGGAAGGCGGTGGAATTCTTCCTGGATGCCGGCTTGAATGTGTATGGCAGGTTCGTCTACACGCGCCAACAGCACAGCACAACGCTCAGGGTGCTGGCTCGTGCGCCGAATACTCAGCACAAATCAAACCCGATATCGATAGCCGGCGGAGCTCACCTGAACGGGGCGCGCAACGAACACTGCCTGTTCCCAGATTCGACTTGCACAATGCCGAACCTGCTTCAGCATTCCGAGTAACCGCAAGCGTAGCACTTGCGGCAGCCTTCTTCGTTGACGACGGCCGCCTCACCGCATTCGGGGCACAGGTCACCAATTCTAATCGCCTCCCCCGTTTCGGCTTCGGCCTCGATACCGTGGCCGACGTTGTCGTCGGGGCGCGCAGCTACCGCGTCGTTCATGAGGCCATCCTTGCGACGCAGGTACTGATCCAGGACCTGCCCGATGCCATCAGGCAAGGAGCGGACGCGATTGGGACCAAAACCAAGCGATCGACCGCCGCCGATCCCAAGCAGTTGACGCATGACCTCGCGCAGCCGCTCGGTAGGCAGAATGGGCGAGGACAACCGAAGGATGTAGGAGATCAGGCGCCCGATGGCTTCGGAAACGGCCGCGGTCTCTGAGCCGGCCTTCGCAGTGTTGATGAACGCCTCGAAGGGTTGACGCCCCCCGTTCTCGTTGATGGTAATGAAGGCCTTTCCCACGGGCGTCTCGATTGTATAGGTCTCGCCTGTCAGCGCAGATGGGCGAGGTTTCTTGCCGTCCGCCCAGGAAGAAACAGATACAAAGGAACCGGCCTCGACCCGCGCAGGTGTCGGCTGCCTCTTATCCGCAGTGGCCTTCGTCTCGAGCACGACCTTCTCGCGTGTGCCCGTAACATAGACTGTGATTCCCTTGCACCCGAGTTCCCAGGCCAGCATGTAGGCGCGTGCCACATCATCTTCAGTGGCGAGTTCAGGGAAATTTACGGTCTTGGAGAGTGAGTTGTCCACAAAAGCCTGGAGCGACGCTTGCGTACGCACATGCTCCTCGGCCGTGATGTCGCCGGAGACAACAAAGGTGGCGCGCAATTCCTGCGGCAACTCACCGATGTCCTGGCACGTCCCGAGGCGCATGACGCGTTCAACGATCTCCTCCCGCTTTTCTTCGCCCAATCCCAGTTTCCGTAGCGCCTCATCAAAGCGCGGGCTGGCATAGGGGAGCTGAAGATCTTGCCCATGATCATTGACATGCCGGGTGTATGCAAGGGCAAACACCGGTTCACACCCGTACCCCTCACAGCCGGCAACGGTCGCGATGGTGCCGGTGGGCGCGACGGTCGTCTGGGCCGCGTTTCGAATTCCGTGCCGCCTGATGCCTGAGAGAACTGCGTTCCAATCCAGGGCCGGCCTACCCCAGTTGCGTGAGTACGCGGCGATGGGCTCAGGCGTAGACCAGCGCAAGTCGTCCATGTCGTAGATCGATCCCTGGATGGCAGGGAATGGTCCGCGCTCTTCAGCCAGCGCGATGCTCGTCAGCATGGCATGGAAGCGGATGAACTCCATCACCTGAGCGCCGAATTCCTGACCTGCGGGTGATCCGTAGCGGACTCCCACGTGATACATCAAGTCAGCCAGACCCATTATGCCAAGGCCGATGCGTCGAGCCTGATGGGCAGCCTCGATGAGCTGGTGCACGGCCGGGACGTAGGCGTTGGCCTCGACAACATCGTCCAGGAAGCGAGTTGACAACACCACGCTTTGCCGGAGCGACTGCCAGTCCACGGTGCCTTCCGGCCCAGAGTGCTCGTTCAGATTCACCGAACCCAGGCAGCAGTTCTCGTACGGGCCTAGCCATTGCTCTCCGCACGGATTCGTGGCCTCAAGTGGATAGAGATGCGGAACAGGATTGCTGCGATTGGCGGCGTCCAGGAAAAGGACGCCCGGCTCGCCATTGTGATGCGCCTGGCGGACGATTTTTTCAAAAAGATCTCGTGCTCGTACCTTCCTATGCACGATGATGGGAACGCCCCCGGTTTCCATCTGCTCGAGTGTGCCACCGATCTCGCGGTACTTTGGGTCCCGGACATCAGGAAAACGCAGATCCCACTCGCGGTCATCACGAACGGCGCGCATAAATTCATCCGTGATCCCGACCGAAATATTGAAATTGGTGATCTGGTTCTCGTCGGCCTTGCAGGTAACGAACTCCTCGATATCCGGATGATCGATGCGCAGGACGCCCATGTTGGCTCCGCGTCGCGTGCCGCCCTGTGCGATCTCGCCGAAGGCGTGGTCATACACACGCAGAAAGCCCACGGGGCCGGTGGCCTGACCGGCCGAGGTCTTGACAATCGAACCCTGGGGGCGAAGGCGCGAAAACGCGAAACCGTTGCCCCCGCCAGTCTGTTGGATCAGCGCCGCGTCCCGCAGCGTTTGGAAAATGCCTGCCGTATCCCGGCCCATGTCGTCCGTGATAGGCAGCACGAAGCAGGCCGCGAGCTGACCAAGCGGAGTTCCGGCGCCCGTGAAAGTCGGAGAATTGGGAAAGAACTTGCGGCTCGTAAGGAGGGCGTAGAACTGCCTGGCACGTTCGGTCACATCGTCATCCCACAGCTCCTCCACCTTGGCCACGTGGTAGGCGACACGCCAGAACATTTCGTCCACGGTTTCTGCCGGATTGCCATCTTGGCGTCGGCGAACATATCGGCGCTCGAGCACCTGCCGCGCGTTGTCCGTCAGGCGAATCGTGGGCAGGGCCTTCGGCAAAGGTGGTGTCGGAACCAGTCCGTGCTTCAAATTGGTTGCGGGCTTGGCGTCCATATTCAACTCCCAGGCTAAGGTCAGTGCCGTCTCAAGACAGAGAAAGGGCAGCGCCGCCCCGTGGCGCGAAGCGCTGGGCGAAAGCTGCCCGAGGTCAGCCCTTCAGCAGACTATCGATTTCCTTGCGGAGCGCGCCCAGATCGTCCAGACGCAAATACACGATCGCGTAGCGGATATACGCGATCTGGTCCATCTCCTTCAGTCCGTTGATCACCATGTCTCCAATCACCCGCGAGGAGACCTCTGACTTCCCCATACGCTGCAACTCAGATTCGATCTGCCCGACCAATCGCTCAATGTCGGCGGCAGAGACCGGCCTCTTGGCGCATGAGATTCGAATCCCGCGCTCGAGCTTCTCTCGATCGAACTCTTCGCGAGTGCCGTCCTGCTTGATGATCAGCGGTGCCGAAAGGACTGGGCGTTCATACGTGCTGAAGCGCTGCTTGCATCGAAAACACTCCCGACGGCGCCTGATGCCTCCGTGGCTATCGTGGGATGTATCCAGCACCTTCGAGTCGTGATAGTGGCAGTAGGGGCAGCGCATCGGTCTATGTTGTAGAACAGATGTAATAGCCATATGTAGGGTTCATTCCTTGCGCTACCCATACATATGGCGAATAGCTGGCATTCTAGCACAGCCTGCGCTGTGCTTCAAGCTCGCCCGCACCGCCGCACCTTAAAGATCGGCCTGTTAAGGAACGCGTAGGGTAAACGTCTTTAGGACGGCACCGTCGCCCGCCACGGTAGGCAGCAGAGCGCGGCCTACGAGTCAGGTGGCCCATGCGCCCGAGTGGTTTGCGCCCAGCGGATCACGGTCCGCCGGGCGATCCCCAGGCGCTCAGCGATGCAGGCCTGGGCAATTCACTGTTCCAGAAGTTCGTGGGTCAGGACAATCTAGGTTACTTGTTGCATCTCCCTAGTTTCTGACGGAGTGTGACATATCAAAGTGAAATACTTCGCGCACTTGACCAAGAACGCGGGAATGGTTCCGCGCGGGGTTGAACCAGAAGGAGACGTCAGCAAGCTCGAGCGGGTACGGGAAGATGCTTCCAAAGCGGAGTCGCGCTCGAAATCGGCCCGGGGGATCCGAGAGTTGCAGTACCGACTCGGCTTGCTCGTGGGTGCCACCCAGGCCACGGGGCGCCGGATCTAGGCCTGCCCTGCCGAACTCCGCGATTCGCCACCGTAATTCTTACAATCCTCTTGTGCGCCGCGCTTTGACAGGGTGCCTCTTCCCTGCTATACTACGCCATACTTTTCTTCGGCTAGGCATCAACTTTCACTGCCCTACGGCAGATGTGTACGCGCAGTTTGGATGTGGCGAACGGCCCCCCGAAAAGTCTTGAGTCGGTGGGTTTGTTTCTTAATGCATCGGAAGTGAACTCGGCCGCCTCTGGCGGAATACCTCGCGTGGAAAACGCGAAACAAAACAAGAAGGAATAGCATGGCAAAGCAAGGAAAACTGAAAATCATCCCCTTGGGGGGACTTGGCGAGGTCGGCAAGAACATGACGGCCTATGAATTTGATCGCAAGATCATCATCGTGGACGCAGGCATTATGTTCCCTGAGAATGACATGCTCGGGATTGACTACATCATTCCTGACTACACCTACGTCCGGGAGCGCGCGGCACAGGTGATCGGTATCTTCATCACACACGGTCATGAAGATCATATAGGCGCGGTGTCGCACGTGGTGAACGACATACCGGCGCCGGTGTATGCCACAGCGCTCACGCGCGGCCTAATAGAAGTCAAACTTGCGCGCGCCGGCGCCTCGGGTAAGGTACAGCTAAACACCGTGCAGGCGGGACAGCGGGTTGAGCTCGATCCTTTCAAAGTTGAATTCTTTCACGTCTCACACTCCATCCCCGATGCGGTCGGTTTGGGGATTACCACCCCGGCAGGATTGGTTGTCCACATGAGCGATTTCAAGTTCGATCAGACGCCGGTGGACGGCTGGCCCACTGACTACGCCAAGTTGGCGGAGTTTTCCAGACGCGGGGTAGATCTGCTTCTATCGGATTCGACAAACGCCGAGCGTCCAGGATGGACGCCGTCCGAGATGGTAATTGGCCCCGCCTTTGACAAGGTGTTCACGGAGGCCAGCGGTCGGGTGATCATCGCCACCTTTGCTTCGCTGATATCGCGGGTACAACAGGTGGCCGATGCAGCCGCGCGCCACGGTCGCAAGATGGCCCTGGCGGGCCCCAGCATGGTTGATAACGTGAAAATCGCCCGCACACTAGGCTATCTGCAGATCGCTGACGAGCTGCTCGTGCCGCTCGAGCAGGCCCTAAACATGCAGGACCACAAAGTGGTGCTGATGTGCACCGGATCACAGGGTGAACCCGCATCGATCGTGGGCCGGCTATCAACGGGAACAAACCGCCAATTCAACCTGAAGCCTGGTGACACGGTGGTTCTATCTTCCCACCCCATTCCGGGGAACGAAGAGACGATTAGCAAGACCATCAACCGCCTCTTGCGCCGCGGCGCGCACGTTATCTACGATGGAATCCTGCCCGTGCATGTCTCCGGACACGCCAGCCAGGAAGAGCAGAAGCTGCTAATGAATCTGGTGAAGCCGAAGCACTTTCTCCCCATCCACGGCGAATTGCGGCAACTGAAACGACATGCAGCGCTGGCGGAGGAAGTGGGCATCTCACGAGAGAACATCATTGTCGTGGAGAATGGCCAGATTGTGGAGCTCAGCGGCGGAACGATCCGATTGGGGGAACGGATACCCGGCGAGTACGTATTCGTGGACGGGGAGTCAATCGGTGATATTGATGATGGCGTTATGCGCGAGCGCGAGATGCTGGCCCGCAACGGAATCCTCCTTATCGACATAAGCCTGGACAAGCTGACAGGACGATTGCTGAGCGAACCGGAGATCATTACGCGGGGATATGTGTCCCCGCAGGATGCCGAAGCCCTCATCCCGGAGGTTCGAAAACGGGTGTTGGAGATCGTAAACGGCGGGGGACTGGAAAATCAGAAGGACATCGTTGGCGCGGTGAAGAGCTTCTTGCACGACGCCATGAAACGCCGCCCGATGGTCTTCGTCACATTGAGCAAGTCATAGTTCGTGAGTCTTGGCACCCAAGCCACGGTGCAACCGCCGTTCCACGCGCGCCCCTCTATCGCTTCACGCCGAACTGTCCGCGCAGGGGCACAAACGCGACGCTGGCAAGCACCTGCTCCGATGTGCGCCCCTCCTGGCAGCGGACTAGTGTGAGCAGCTGGTAGCCGTTGCCGGAGGCAACAGGTATCACCAATCGGCCGCGATCGCCCAGCTGAGCGAGCAAAGGCGCAGGCACGGAGGGCGCGGCTGCTGTCACGATGATAGCATCGAAGGGAGCGGCCTGCTTCCAGCCCAGCGAGCCATCTCCCAAGTGCACGACCACGTTTTCAAGGCGGAGACGCGCCAGGAGCCGCTGGGCTCTCTCGGCCAGTTGCGGCAACAACTCCACGGTGTGAATCTCGCGAGCAAGGTGTGCAAGGATCGCAGCCTGGTAGCCGGATCCGGTTCCCACCTCGAGCACGCGTTCCCCGCCATGCAGTTCGAGGGCGCTGGTCATCAAGGCTACGATATAGGGTTGAGAGATCGTCTGGCCGTGTCCGATCGCGAGAGGTGTGTCGCAATACGAGGCCTCGCGTGCCGGCAGGGGCACAAAGAGATGCCGCGGGACGTCCAAAATTGCGGCCAGGACGCGCTCATCGCGCACCCCGCGCCACCAGATCTGTTCATCAACCATTCGCTGCCGTTCCGCCCAAAACCGATCGTTCATCTGCTACTCATGGCGCGCCAGCAATCGGCTTCAGCTCAACCGCCCGATCGTCCCGGTAGGTGCCACAGCCGGTCCGCGATGGTCCGGTCGATTCTTCCCATCGCGTACTTGGAAAGCCGATCAATCCGGACCCACCGGAGGGCAGGCTGAGTCGACCTTGATCGCGTTGTGCACACATAGGCGTGTACTATCACGCGGAAATGCGAATAGGCGTGGCGAATCACGGTCAGCGGCTCCGGCCTCTGAAGCCTCAGTGCAGGCGCGCCGGGAACGCCTGAGGCCAGCCTGCTTTCCAGTTGGCGGAGGCCCCTGGGTATCCGATCTAAGCTCGTCTTCGGAAACTCCCAGAGGCCACCAAGCAAGCCTTTAGATGCGCGCCTGGCAATTAGCACTCTGCCTTGCCGCCGGACCACGGCGGCACACAGAAGAACGTGAGGTTTTGGCTGTCGGCGTTCCCTGGCCGGAAGCTGGTCTTGTATGCCCAGCCGCCGGGCACCACACAGGTCGTCGAGAGGACAGGCATCGCATCGCGGTCGCCGCGGCAAGCAGACCGCCGAACCGAAGTCCATAAGCGCCTGGTTAAATTCACCGGCCCTGCCCTTGGGCAGATGCCGGGCTGCAAGATCCCGCAATTGCTCTTTCCCAACCCCAGAGTTGACTGCCGCCTTAACGCAAAATACCCTTGCCAGGATGCGGCGGATATTGCCATCGAGCGCGGGCTCGTCCTTGCCAAATGCAATCGATGAGATGGCCGCGGCAGTGTACTCACCCACTCCAGGGAGCGCGCGCAGAGCGCTTCCGCCCGAGGGGATATTCCCATCTAGATCGCGGACGATAAGGCGGGCAGCCCGATGCAGATTTCTAGCCCGCGAGTAGTATCCCAAACCCTCCCACACACCAAGGACACTGGACTGTGACGCCGCCGCCAAGTGCCGAATAGAAGGAAAACGAGCCATCCAACGATCAAAATACGGCACTACCGTTCCGACCCGCGTTTGCTGCAGCATGACCTCCGAGACCCACGTTCGATAGGGGCTGACGCGCCCGCGCCAAGGCAGGGTCCGCGCATTCCCGGCGAACCAACTGAGCACCCGAGAAGAAAACCTGGTCATGGATGCATCAGGGGGGTAGCCACGGCCGCGCGAGGCTAGGGACATGGGTCGGTGGGTGAGGCGCCTCTATGAGCGACCCCGGCATCCGGAAAGAGCACAAGCCGGGCCTCGATGTAGTCCGCGTTGGCGCAGCCGAGGACGATAGCGTCGGCCGCATGCTCGAAATCCTGCGGAATCTGGCGGGCAGGAAGGATCATTTCGTGGCGGTCTTGATTCAACAAGAGGAAACCCAGGCGCGGAAAATCCCGGGGAGCATAGGCCGGCCACGGGTGTGCAGACGCGAGCCCGTTGCCACGCGTGAAGAAGCGAGGGTACAAGACCCGGCCAATCTCCAGCACGGCGTTCGGGGAGGCAGCAGCTAACTCGATGTCTGCAGCGGATATTCCAAGCGCCTGGACGGCCGCGGCGCTGGAAAGTCGCGTCGCAAGCCCAGGCGGGCCAGCATCAGCGTAACGAGGCGCCGCGATATGTTCGCCGAGCCACGGCAGCATGCCAATTACGATGAACAGGGCGGCGACCACGGGAAATTCAATCCTTCGCGCGGGTCGAGACGTCCCATCTTCTCCGACGGGGAAAAGTTGATCACCGCGGGCGCCGAAGAGGCAGGCCAAGAAGGCCATCAGCTCGGCTGTCCCGAGGGCGAAATAGAAGTACGCCATCCAGTCCGCCGGCAGATCGTAGCGCCAACCGGAGAAACGCGCGATACCATTCGTCGCGCTGTATCCGACCGAAAAAGCAAGGGGCAGCATGCCGACCCAACGCTTGCGATGCCATGCGGCAGCCATTCCGGCGGCAATCACACCCAGATAGCCGACGACGAGCAGCCAATTGGAGCCGCTCAGACTCCCGTCCCAAGCCACCCAATAGAGATCTACATCCGCGAGAAGACCGTTGTATGTATGAATGAGCGGTAGCGCCAGTAGTCCGCCGATCTGCGTGGCGAGGGCATGGTTGGCGATGAAACCAAACACGAACTTCGGGTCACGGATGGCGAAGGTCGTGAGGATGCCCAAGAGGCTCTTGCCCTCCAGATCAACATTGTCGATATCCAGGTTCCCAGTGTACTGGTACTGACTGGCAATGATGCGAAACTGAAAAGGCGCGTCGATGGACAACTGTCCGCCAATCAGATAGTTGTGAACGAGCCATGGCAAGATCGAAAGCGTGATCGCCGCCAGGAATGCAACAAGCTGCACGTACCGGCGGCGTTGGCGCGCGCGAAAGGCAAGCAGCCAAGACAGGACAACGATCGGCAGAACAGCTATCGCCTGCGTCCGGAGGAGCAGCAGCAGCCCCAACGTGCCACCGGCGATGAGGCCGCTGCGGTTCTCCTTCCGATCAAGCCAGCGTGCGGCGAAGAAACAGCATACCAGTAACGCCAGCAATGTCGGCAGATCGACAAGTAGGGTCTTGGTGTTGGAGACGCGCGTCTCTGATGAGACCAGCAGGCTGGTCCACTCGCGGCCGATTGCCGCCAGGGCGGCGATGGCGCCGGCGGACCGGCTGTGCAAATAGCTACCCAGACCGTAGAACACGACGGGTATAAGCGCCAGGACCAGCGTCTGCCCGGCAATGATCAGATCGTAGCGCTCTCCGGCGACCAGGTGCAGAACAGTCAGAAACGCGATGTACAGGGGCCGCGAAGGTATCTCGCCCTGGTACGGATATCCGATCAGGAGACTATGGGCCATCGAATCGTAGTAGCCGGCATCCGAGTTGGGGAACGGCTGACCCGTTGGTGGGCGGATCGGTGCATAGAAGCTATTTTGAACCACCTGCAGGGGAACGCTCAGCCAAATAGCTACCGCAAACAGCCAGATGGCCGTCGCCAGCATCGCATCGAGCTTGGCGGAGTGCCCAAAGCGAAGCGAAAGTAGCAGCACGCCAAGTCCACCGAGGACGGCGATGCACAATTGCCAACCGAGGATCGGAATGCCGGGCTCGCCCCAGTACGCGGCATCGGGCGTAACACCTAGGCGGGTAACGGTAACCAGCCCCAGCGCCGATAGTAGAACGCCGAACGCAATGCCGGCCGATCTGAGGAGGCCTTTCGAGGCCATGATCCCATCCGTGTGCAAGCCATAGCGCCGGATCAGCAGAATCAGCAGCGCCTGGACACTCAGGGCCAGCACAAACCAGAGCACGGCGCTGAGCCTTTGGTAGTACTGCAGCAGCCTCTCTGGATCAAGATACCTGAGAAGAAAGAGCGCCGTCGCGACAGCGAGGACGAGGCTGGCGCACCACAGGATTGCGTGGCGTCCGGCGGGCACCGTGACCAAGCCAGGAGGCTTCCACGCCCAGACAGCCGCGCAGAGCATGCAGAGCATAAGGAAAGCGAGCGCGGCCCCGCGTCCAAGGGAATAGCCGCCAGCTTCGCGGGGTACAGCCAAGAGAACAGTAGTTGCGGCTCCCGCCTCGAGAGCCGCCAGGAGGAAGAACCAGCGCCAGAGTCCTTGCGATTGATTCGCGCCCATGGCTGGGGAGGACTCAAGTTGCCCCTGAGCGCGGCCAACGAATCATGAGTTCCTAGCCACCCTGTGAGGGTCTTTCACTGGAGGATATCAAGACAGGCTCAGAACTGAAATCCGGTACGCGCCGAAACTACCTTGTAGGAGTAGTTCTTGACGAGGCTCTGCAGACGATCCTCCAGCGTGCCCCAGTCTTTGGATCCCATCAGCTCGCGTGCCCTGGCCGCGCTGTCAGCTAGTAGGCCCACTTGGATTTGGGGGTGCGTCCCGAAGACCGTCGCCCAGGCATCCACAGGCTGGAAGCCGAGCCTTTGTACGCCCGGCACCCACTCCCCAATCACAAATTCGAAGTACTCCTGCTCGTGGTCCACCGCGATGTCCCACGTCATGATGATCTTTACGGGCACGGCCACTACTCGCGTTGGTAGTCCAGCACGACGACCCGCGTCTCATCCGGTAGGCCGCTGCGTGTGATCTTGAGGGAAGATTGGCTTTCTTGCCTTCCCAGGCCCATTTCCTTCAGGAACTTGCTCAGCGAATCCAGGGCGATCTTGGCCTCGGACGTACCATAGTGCATCGGCACCACAATACCGGGTTCCAGCAGGCTGACCACTTCGGCAGCCTTTGATGCATTTAGACCGCCACCGCCACCCACGGGGACCAACGCCACGTTGACCGTCCCGAGGGCCTCCACCTCGGTCTGAGATGGTACCTGTCTTAGGTCTCCCAGGTGGGCGACGGTAATTCCGTCATAGTCAAACACGTACAGCGTATTTCGGGCCTGGTCACGGTCCTTCTTGGCACCCCCGGCACCATCCGTCTGGACGCCCGTAATGAACACACTGCCGATCTCGAATTCCCCAGGTCCTTTGATAACATGGGATGTCCCCTTGACAGCGTCCGCATTATTGTGGCCCGGAGCATCGTGGCTGACAGTCACAATGTCCCCCTTGAGCCGGAGCGGCGAATAGCCGATCGCCTTGTTGTCAAATGGGTCTGCAACCACAGTGGCCATGCCTCGCTCCGTCATGCGGAAGCACGAGTGGCCGTACCACGTTATCTCCATTCCAGATCCTCCGAGTTGGCATTATACACTAAGCATATAATGGGCCAATCGCCCCGCATCACGAGGGCTTCGCTCGTCGCACTTCCCGTTGTCCAGATCGGAGGGGGCTGCCGGCCGGTTGGCGCAAGTGAGCGAGCCTTCGGTCATCCAGATCCAGCATCCGTTGATCATTCCTTCCGGATACCTACGGAGTAGTCCATGGCGCTGCAGAACCCGCAAGATCGAAACATGGCAGGCGCTGAAGCATTGGCGACAGTCGTGATATGGGGCGCGACGTTTGTCGCAACCAAGATCGCGCTGCAGGAGGTCTCGCCAGCAACGGTTGTGTGGCTGCGTTTTGGGATGGGGCTTGTTGTCCTTGGCCTGGCAGCGGGACACCGACGCGAGTTCTCCCTGCCCAGCCGAGGTGACTGGAAAGTCCTGGCGTTCCTGGGTCTGATCGGAGTGGCGTTTCATCAGTGGTTGCAGGCTAACGGCCTGCAGACGGCTCAGGCCACGACGACGGCATGGATTGTGGCGACAACTCCCATTTTCATTGCATTGTTGGGCTGGATCGTGTTGGGAGAGCGCTTGGGGCGAAATCAATTCGCAGGAATGGCGGTCGCGGCGCTGGGCGTTGCCCTGGTTGTCAGCAGAGGAAGTCTGCCGAGCTTGCTGGTCGGGCACGCCGCCGGCATGGGCGACGTGCTCGTCATGATCAGCGCGCCGAACTGGGCGATCTACACCATCTTGTCGCGGCGTCTATTGACTAGAATGCCGCCCGCGAGAATGATCTTCTTCGTCATGCTCGCGGGCTGGGTATTTGTGACGGTCTGGCTGGTCGGCTTCGGGCCGGGCATGGGCGAGCTGGCAGAGCTGAGCGGGCGCGGCTGGATGGCGGTCGCTGGCTTGGGAATCCTGGGTTCAGGCTTGGCCTATGTCATGTACTACGACGCACTGCGCGTTCTATCGGCCTCCCAACTGGGGGTCTTTCTTAACGTTGAGCCACTGGTGACGATGCTGCTTGCGGCGCCAATGCTTGGGGAGCCGATCACGGGGGTCGTCGTACTTGGAGGTGGATTGATCATCGCCGGGATCTACCTCGTGAATCGAACGCCGCTGCGCGGCGCACGGAACCCGCGTGTCAAACAGCGGCCGTAGGTAGGGTTGCTGCGTCAGCGTGTCGACTCAATTCGCAGCGCGCCGATTCATTCGCGGCGGGTGTGTGCGAGGGTATACTGCCCAGATATGCAAGCACTCGGACTAGAACCCCGCCTCGCCGGGAGCGGCAGCATTGCGGCAACACAGCGGGGACATCTATTGATGATCCAAGCGGGAAACGATAGGGAGTACCGGCTTGCTCAGCTTGACGACCAGGCCGGTCGACGAAGAGGGAGCTTCATCTGGCATCCGCCCATCGCCCTTAGTGTGCGCGCCCGCGTCTCATCGGCCTCCATTCCGGGTACCTGGGGCTTTGGCCTGTGGAACGATCCATTTGGATTTGGGTGCAGCCCCGCCACGGAAACGTGGCAGGCGCCCGCACCGCCGCAGGCAGCTTGGTTCTTCTCGGCATCACCCATGAGCTACTTGTCCTTCCGCGAAGACAGCCCTGCCAATGGCTTCTTCGCACAGGTCTTGAGGAGTCCGAAGGCGGGCATTTGGCTGGTTCCCATTGCTATGTCCTTGCCGTTCGCCGCCAGGAGTGCCCGGCGCACGTTGAGCCGTCGCATCCTCGAAGACGCGGCCGGCGTGGCTCCTGACCCATCCGCGTGGCACCGCTACGAGATCCGGTGGCAGCACCAGTCGACGCAGTTCTCAATTGATGAGCATGTGCTGCTGGAGACGCGGGTGTCTCCCCGCGCGCCGCTCGCGCTGGTGATCTGGATCGACAATCAATACGCAGCCTTCGATCCTGGGGGAAGGTTTGCCCGGGGAGTCGAGCGCAATCAGGAAGAAGCCTGGCTTGAAGTCGAGGCCCTGAGCTGCGAGCCCGGCCTCTAAACACGTTGATCGCGGGCATCACATGGGCGGCCAGTACCTGGCGATCAGCCCGGCAGTGAAAGGGATCACGTGCAGCGGCGAATCAAGTACCAGGCCGAGTATTAGTAGACCCCCAAACTTCCGGTTGTGGAAAAAAGTAGCAGCCGAGAACCAGGTGGGCCAAGCCGGGTACCCCGGAGGTGCGGCCGCAGGCCGCGGCTGGCTCAATAGCCGGAGTGCGCGCAGCGCGTGCCTGAAGGCCAACCACACAACAAGCATGAAGGGCGTGAAATACCGGGGCACGAAGACCAGGTAGGTGACTACCGCATAGATCAAGACTAGGGCTACCTGGTCCGCTATTCGTGCTGCCTTCTCACCAACACGCACCGGAAACGTCCCGACGCCCTTCAGCAAATCATCATCGCGCTTATCAATGTGCTTGCCGATATTTATGCTCGCGACGCCGAGCCCATATGGCACGCCGCCCAGCACCACGTTCCAATTCCAACTGCCGGTCAGGACGAAGTACACGCCGCCGATCATGATCGGTCCCCAGATGAGGAAGATCGCGACTTCGCCCAGCCCCCAGTACTTGAATGGATAGGTGTAGGCCAGGAGCACAAGAGCGCCGAAGGCGAACAGGCCGATGGTGATCGGATTGAACTTCGTGTACACCACGGCGTACAGGCCGGCCAGGGCCGCAGGGACGCCGCTGACAAAGAACCATGTGAGCTGCTGGCGATTGGTCCAGAAACCCTGCACAAGAGGATGGACGCCGTACTGGGTGCGGAAGTAGTTGTCCTTGTCCACCCCTCGGTTGTAATCGGTGTAGTCATTCAGCAGGTTGTTCGTGCCATGAGCCACGAACAGCCCGAGGGTAACCACGATCCAGGGGAGCCACGAAAAGCTGCCATCCCGCCACGCAAGCAGGCCCGCGATGACGCACGAATAGACCGTGACCAGAGTCACGGCCGACCGGGTCGCAATCAACCACTTGGAAACCACGTCGAGCGCGTCCCATTGCTTCTTGTCGTCAAGTTTGATCAATTGCCAGATGGCCTTGCGCCACATTTGGAGATCGAAAACCATGGTTGCCTCCTTTCGAGCTGAGCCGGCCGTGGATTACTAGCCGGTGCGAGCGGGCCTTGCAGGGACGCGCTAGGGGCGTGGGAGGTGGTCCCGCCTGCACGGTGAGTCCCCGAGCGAGGGTTGAAGCTATCGCCAGAACGAGGCCGTCAGCGGCGAAAGCCGCAGCGCTGCATCCAGGATCACTCCCAAGAGAAAACGCATCCCAAATGATCTGTTGTTGATAAATGCCAGCGGGGCAAAGTAGAGCGGCCAGCCCCCCTGCCCGTCGGGAAAATCGGCGGGGCGAGTCGCCGGCTTCGGCCTAAGAAATGCCAGACCGGTGCGTCGAAAAGCCGGAAGCGCGAGAAGGACAATCGCCAGCACAGGCGTGAAGAACCGAGTCGTGACGAGGTAGAACGTGACAGCGTAGGGGAGGATCATCATCGCCAACACGGCGTAGCGTGCGAGACGTTCCCCTATCAGGACGGGTACCGTGTAGATGCGTTTTTCCTTGTCAATCGTGAGTTTGTCGATGTGCTTGCCGAAGATGACGCTGGTCACGCCAAAAACATACGGGAGGCTGGCCGCAACGATGTTCCAATCCCATTCGTGAGCCAGCACGTAGTACCCGCCGCCGATCATCAGCGGGCCCCAGACAACCAGCACGGCTAGCTCACCGAGGGCGAGGTACTTCAGCGGCCAGGTATAGAACAGGACAAAGAATGCGCCGAGCCCAATGAGGGCCAGAATGCCCGGATCCCAATCGTTGAGCACCAGGAGGTAGATGCCCGGCAGGATCGCACAGACACCCGTGACCAAGAAGTACAGTAGGTGCTCACGCCGGCTCACTAGCCCACTGGCTACGGGCTGGGCACCATAGATGGTGCGGAAGTAGTTGTCCTTGTCGACGCCCCTGGCGAAGTCCGTGTGGTCATTGAAGATGTTGTTGGATGCGTGCGCCATGATCAATCCCAGCGTCAGGGAAAGCCAGGGGAGAAGCTCGAACTTGCCCGATCGCAGGGCGAAGATGCCTGCAAGCGCCGCCGAAAGAAAAGTCATGATGAGGACAGCCGCCCGGCTCGAGATGAGCCAGCGCGACACGATGTCCAGCGCGCCCCACTGCTCTCTAGAAACCTCGGGAATCACCTTGAGGGCCTTCCTCCACATGGCCAAGTCAACCTTCATAGACGACTCCCATCCTACCTAGCTGAGTTTGTGCCGATTATAGACCGTCCATTGCGCCGCCGATGAGGCCCTGTCCCCGAAATGACATTCATCATCTCAAGGCAGGACTGAAAGCCCTATCATATATGTGAAATTTGTCACATAATCTACCGGACGCTCTTCCAGAACGTGTCGAGATCGAGGATGCTGGCGGCGACGATCTCTTAGAGGAGGCCAGCATGGATCACGGGTGGGTGATGGGGCAAATCGATGTTGCCTGCCGACGGGGATGGGCGTCGACGGTCGGCCCCTCTGGCCGACGATTGGCACCAGAATGTCCAATGCCACTTCAACGCCTGGGTTCCCTTCCTCCTTCCCCGGGCGACCGTAGGCTTCAGCTGCTCAGGAGCAGGCCATGAACACCACTTCCACAATGCCGAAACACGAATACTACGATGCGATGCTACATGCAGTGGATCGGGGGGAAAGACTGCGGCTTTGCCTGGAGTGCGGAAACTGCAGTGGCATCTGTCCTTTTGGACAGGTGATGGTATACCCGCCGAGCCGCCTGATTGCGATGCTCCGGGCAGACCGATTCGAAACGGTGCTCAAAACCGACGCGCTGTGGATGTGCGTGTCTTGCTATGCGTGCACTGAGTTTTGCCCCAGCCAAATCCCGCTCACGGCGGGCCTGATGGCCCGCACGAAGGAGGAGTTGCTCCTCAGCGGAAACGTCCCGACCGAACTCCAAGCTGCCCTCTCCAATTCGCAGCGCTATGGCAATCCCCTCGGGCAGTCGCCCCGCAAGAGGGCCGACTGGGCTGCGGGCATCACACCGGAGATCCAGGTACTGGCAAAGACCAGGCAAGCTGTTCAAGTACTTTGGTTCGTGGGCGACTACGCATCCTATCATCCGAGGGTCCAAGCCGCCTCGAGAGCACTTGCCGGCCTGTTGAACTTGCTGGGAGTTAGCTTCGGGATCCTGGGACCGGAAGAATCCAGCGATGGCGATTCTCAACGCCTGGCTGGAGAGCGCGGACTATTCGAAACGCTGGCGGACAAGAACGGGAAGGCATTCAGCAAGTACCAGTTCGAAACCATCATGACTGCCGATCCGCACGCGTACAACGCACTGAAGAACGAGTACCCCCGGCTGGGGATCACCTATCCCGTACAGCACTACACGGAGTTCCTCGCTGAGCGCCTAGAGCAGCTGACCCCTCTGATGACGCGCGAGATCCAGTCCAAGATCACTTTCCACGACGCGTGCTATCTCGGACGGGCGAACCATGTGTTCGAGCCTCCTCGGAACCTTCTGCGCGCCATTCCCGGAGCGGAGCTCGTGGAAATGTCCCACAACCGATCGAACAGCCTGTGTTGTGGTGGCGGGGGCGGCGGAATGTGGTTGGACGGGTTCCAATGGGAGAAAGCACATGTCCGGCTTTCAGAGCTGCGTGTACGCGAGGCATTGGCGGCGGGCGCAAGTATCCTTGCGGTGGGATGCCCGTACGAGACGCCCCGCTTTGAGGATGCTGTCAAGACAGCGCAAAGGGAATCTGAGTTGAAAGTCAGGGACATTGCCGAACTGCTTGCCGAATCGATCGGTATCCGGGAAGGCGTCTTATGAACATTGCGGTCCTTGCCAAACTGGTGCCGGATCTGGTGGAGGAGCTGACCATAGATTCGGCCGGCGCAAAGCTCGACCTGGCATTCGCCCGCTACATCATCAATGAGCTCGATGACCATGCCATTGAGCAGGGCATCTTGCTCAAGGAGCGATTCGGAGGCCAGGTGACGGTCGTCGTGCCGGAGGGCGACGGCGCCGACGACGTCCTTTTCACGGCAGCAGCGAAAGGCGCTGACCGCCTGCTCAAGCTGACCGGATTCTCGCCAGACATCGGCAACACGCGCGCCTTGGCGCAGCATTGTTCAGAGATCATCCGGGAGTTGAAGCCCGACCTGGTGCTCACCGGCGTTCAGGCGCACAACGACCTGGACGGCTCGCTTGGCTCGCTTGTGGCCGGCCTGCTGGAGCTTCCCTACGTGGGGTACGTGTCCGGCGTGGCGATCCAGAACGGTGCGGCCAGCGTACGTAAGGAATACCCGGGGGGGCTGATTGCCGAATTCGACGTGACACTGCCTGCCGTCCTTGGGATTCAAGCTGCCGAGCAGCCTCCGCGCTATGTGGCGGTCAGCAAGGTTCGACAGACAATGAAGACCGCGACCATTGAGAGCATGCCGGCATCCGCGGGTGCGTCTGCCCCGCTGCTGACGATCAGCCGCATGTACAAACCGGAGGCCGCGCAGCATGCCACAATGCTTGCCGGCTCCCCCGAGGAAGTCGCCGCCCAACTCATTGGAATCTTCAAGGAACTGGGAGTCCTCTAAGGGAGGCCTGCGATGGGCAATGATGTTTGCGTTGTGATTGAGCACCTCCGAGGGCAAGTCTCGGACATATCCTACGTGATGCTGGCTGCGGCGCGGGGGCTTGCCGAAAGCTCCGGCGGCAAGGTTCTGGCGATTCTGCTGGGGCATGGCGCCCAGGATCTCGCGCAAGATCTCCTGGCCGACGAGGTGCTGTACGCCGACCACCCGGAGCTGACTGATTTCACTCCGGATGCATATGAGGCGGTGCTCGTGCAGTTGCTGGGAGAGAAACAACCCCGGGCCATACTGCTGGGCCACACCTCAATTGGCACTGATGTGGCCGGCACGCTTTCAGTGCGCCTCAAGCTCCCCCTGGTGAGTTCGTGTCGGCAGATCACCTCGGACGGCAAGTATGTCAGTCAGATTTGCGGCGGAAAGATCATGGCAGAGGGTGAGCTTCCTGTGCCCGCGTCCGTGGTTACGATGACGCCCGGCGGATACAAGCCTGAGCAAGGCCGGGGCTCAGCGCGCCCCGAAGTTACAGCCATCCAACCACCGCCCCTGACGCCCATGCGAACCAAGCTCGCCAAGTACATCGAGCCGGCGGGAGGCGATGTTGACATTTCCAAGGAATCACTGCTCATAGCCGTGGGCCGCGGCATACAGAACCAGGACAACATATCCCTGGCGGAAGAACTGGCGAAGACCTTGGGAGGCGTTGTGTGTGGTTCGCGCCCTGTTGTCGATCAGGCGTGGTTGGCAAGCTCGCGCCTGGTGGGCAAGTCAGGCAAGCACGTCAAGCCCAAGATCTACCTGGCCCTGGGCATCAGCGGTGCCCCCGAGCACACCGAGGCAATCTCCGACAGCGATGTGATCATAGCGGTCAACACCGATCCAAGTGCGCCGATTTTCGACATCGCCAGGTACGGAGCCGAGGCGGACATTTTGGATGTATTGCCCTCCTTGACGGAGCAAATCAAGCAGTTGAGGGGATAGCGCCATGTCCTATGCCGCCATCAAGTCCCTTGTCGTGCTCATCGGCCTTCTGATAGCCGTCGCGGTATTCTGCACGCGATTGTATCGGCGACTCTGGGTCAATTTGCGCCTTGGGCAATCCAGTGGAGTGTTCGGACAATGGGGTGTGCGCGCACGCGGCATCCTCGTATTCGTCGGGGCTCAGCTGAGGCTCTTCCGCGTCGCAGTGCCGGGAGTCGCGCACTTCGTCGTCTTTTGGGGTTTCTTGGTCCTGTCTCTCACGATTCTTCAGGCAATAGCCGAGGGTCTCGTGAGCTTCAGAGAGCCCGATTTTGTCCTGCCGGTTGTCGGCACACTTGGACCGCTTGCGCTGCTGCAGGATCTGTTCGCACTTTTCGTGACGGGTGCCGTCGCCTATGACCTCATTGTGCGCATACTGGTGAGACCGGCGCGATTTGAGGGTAGCCACCGTGGCCAGGCCGTGATGGTGCTGGGATTCATCTTCACGATCATGATCTCCCTGACCGTGCTGAATGGCATACATATCAACATGGGGGCGCTGCCTCTACCGTCCTGGCGGCCGATCTCCACCTTGGCCGGCCGGCTGTTTTCAGGTCTTGGACCAAACACTCAGTTCCTCCTCGCCGAAATTTCCTACTGGATTCACCTCGGCGTAGTGCTGCTCTTCCTCACAGAATTGCCCGAAGGGAAGCACTTCCACGTGGTTACCTCTGTCCCGGCGGTCCTGCTCCGGAATTTGGAACCCGCCGGCCGGCTTCGCGCTGCGTCTGAATTTGATGGCGGCGCTGGAGTCGGAGCCATCGAGAATTTTCGCTGGCGCGACATTCTGGATTTCTTCACTTGTACCGAATGCGGCCGCTGCCAAGATGTGTGCCCGGCGTATGCCAGTGCCAGGATCCTCTCGCCCAAGTTGCTCATGATGAGCCTCCGGGATCATCTCAAGGACCGCGGGGCACCGGGGACCAAGGCGCTGTTGGGCGACGTGGTCTCCACGGCGGCGCTCTGGTCGTGCACCACCTGCTACGCCTGTGACCAAGAGTGCCCTCTTCTTATTCAACGCGTCTCTCTCATCGTGGACATGCGCCGCCGCCTGGTGGTTGACGGACTCCTGGACTCTGAGCTCCAGGATGCATTGGCCAACCTCGGCCGCTATGGCAACTCGTTCGGGCAGTCTGAGCGGCTCCGGGCGCGCTGGGCGCAGGCACTGGAGCCCAAGATCAAAGACGCGCGGAAGGAGCCCGTTGAGTACCTGTGGTTCTTGGGCGACTACGCCTCATATAGCCCCGCCCTATCGGACATCACCGTCAAGACCGCACAGGTGCTGCAAAATGCAGGTGTGGATTTCGGCATCCTGTACGAAGGAGAGCGCAACTCCGGGAACGATGCGCGGCGCGCCGGGGAAGAAGGTCTCTTCGAGATGCTGACTGAGAAGAACATCGCGGCACTCAGCAAGTGCTCATTCGAGAAGATCATTACCACGGACCCTCACTCGTACAACACGCTCAAGAATGAGTACGCCTTCAACGGAAGCGGCCGGCATCCCGTGCTGCACGTCGCGGAACTACTGGATCAGCTAATTGCCAGCGGAGCGCTCAACTTGCGCCACGACCTTGCCTCCAAGGTGACCTATCACGATCCGTGCTATCTGGGACGCTACAACGGCATCTACGACGCACCGCGCCGGGTGATCCTGGCGACGGGCTGCAATCTGATCGAGATGCCGCGTCACGGGGACCGGGCGGCCTGCTGCGGCGCAGGGGGCGGCCGCATCTGGATGAAGGAAGGCGAGATGCTGGAGCGGCCCAGCGAGGCCCGCGTCCGCGAGGCCGTTTCACTTGACGGCGTCGGCACGCTGGTCACCACATGCCCGAAAGACGTCAACATGTTCCGAGATGCGGTTAAGACAACCGGAAATGAGGAGCGGCTGGTGGTGAAGGACTTGATCGAGCTTGTGCACGCGGCATTGTGAAGATCTCAAGGCTGGACTGAGGTGCAGAATCGAATGTTAGCGTCGCACGCGGCAAGCGGGTTTCGAGCAGGGCTCGCCCGGCTGGGAAGAAGGTCCAGGGCAACCGGTCGCGGGATATTCCGCCGCCGCGCCCTGCGCATGCCGATTGCCACCAAACTGATCCTCAGCTTCTTGCTGATCGCCATGCTGGCAAGCCTGATCTTCACGATTGTCGGCATGCAACTAATCAGCGGTCGCATTGTGACCGAGGCGCAGGAAACGGTCAAACGCGATCTCAATTCTGCCCGGGAGATCTACGCCGGCCAACTCAGGCATATCAACGACGTTGTACGCTTGACTGCGGACAGGTACATCATCATAACGGCACTGACGTCCGGGGACGTCAGGGATGCGGCCGTGGAGCTTCGGAGAATCAAGGACAAGGAAGACCTCGACATACTGAACATCACGGATGCCTCAGGCATGGTACTTCTGCGCGCCAACAACTGGGACGTGGCAGGCGACAGCCAGGCAGGCGACGAACTGGTGGCTGCGGTCCTCCAAACTCGGACCGCCGTATCAGCGACGTCGATAGTGAGCGGCGAGGAGCTTTCCAAGGAATCCCTACTGCTCGTGAAGCAGGCCTACCTGAGGTTCATTGAAACGCCAATGGCACGCTCGCGTAGCGAGACAGAGCAGGTCTCCGGCATGATGATGAAAAGCGCGGCGCCGATCCTCGACTACCAGGGCAACTTCATTGGCGTCGTGTACGGCGGCACCTTGCTGAACAAGGACTACGGGATCGTGGACCAGGTCAAGCAGACCGTCTTTCAGGGCCTGAAGTACAGAGGCGACGACATCGGCACCGCGACCATCTTCCAGGACGATGTCCGAATATCGACGAACGTCGCGAACGCCGATGGATCGAGGGCGATCGGCACTCGGATCATGAAGGAGGTCTACGACCAGGTGATCGTCAATGGCGAACCCTGGATTGGCCGGGCGTTCGTGGTGAACAACTGGTACATCACGGCCTATGAGCCAATTGAGGATTTCAACAACCGGAGAATCGGCATTCTGTACGTGGGCATCCTGGAACAGAAATACACCGACATTAGAACCGAGGTCCAGGTGGTATTCCTGGGCATCACCGTCCTGGGCGCCCTGGTAACCATGGCGCTGGCCTATGCCATTTCCCGCAGCATCTCGACGCCCGTCAAGAAACTCGTGGCGGCATCGCAGCAGGTAGCGGACGGCAACCTGAACGCACGGGTCGAGATTCGCTCCGGCGATGAGTTGGGCACGCTAGCCAACTCGTTCAACAAGATGGCTGCGGCATTGCAGGAACGGGACGAAGAACTGAAGGAATTCACCAAGAGCAAGATCATGGAATCCGAGAGGCTGGCACTCATCGGGCAGCTGGCCGCCGGAGTGGCGCACGAGCTGAACAACCCGCTGCAGGGCATTGTCGCCTATTCACACCTGCTGCTAGAGTCCACGGCCGTGGACGAGGCCGGGCGATCCAACCTGGAGAAGATCGTTACACAGGCCAACCGTTGCGGGAATATCGTGCGCGGATTGCTGGACTTCTCCCGACAGCGCAAGTCCAACAAGACGCTCTACGATGTCAACAAGGTCTTAAGGCAGTGTGTATCACTGCTCGAGAATCAGGTCCTCTTTCACAACATTGAGATGCAAAGCAGCTTGGCAGCGGACCTGCCCATGACGGTCCTCGATCCTTCCCAGCTCGAACGCGTCTTCATGAACATCATCATCAACGCGGCCGAGGCGATGGATGGCAAGGGCGGGCTCGTTCTGACCACGAGACACGATCCTGGGACAGAGCACATCGAGGTCACGTTTGCGGACACGGGACCGGGGATTTCGCCGGAGAACCTGAAGAGGGTATTCTCTCCCTTCTTCACGACCAAAGACGCAGGGCACGGCGTCGGATTGGGATTGGCCATTAGTTATGGGATTGTGAAGGACCATGGTGGAGATGTCCGGGTCGAGAATCCCCCGGGCGGGGGCGCCAGGTTCGTCGTACGACTGCCGGTAAGAAGCGAAGCTGAGGGCCCCGAAGATGAGGCATAGGGACAGGATTCTCATCATAGACGACGAGGAAGTTGTCCTGGATTCCTGCACGCAGATCCTGAGGGGCTCGGCATATGAGACTACCACGGCCTCGAACGGGGAAATCGGCCTGCGGTCCGTCAGCGAGTTTCAGCCGGATCTCGTGTTTGTTGACCTCAAGATGCCGGGGCTGGGCGGACAAGATGTGATCAAAGCCATCCGGGAGACGGATTCGACCATTGTGATCATCGTAATAACAGGATTTGCCACCGTAAGCTCAGCAATAGAAGCCATGAAGAGCGGCGCGTACGACTTCCTGCCAAAACCATTTACTCCAGAGGAGTTCCGAATGATCACGCAGCGGGGGTTGGAGAACAGGCACCTCGTGCTGGAGACAATTGCGTTGAGGAAAGAACGGGAGACACTGAGGGAGAATTTTGCCGCGATTGTCTCGCACGAGCTGAAGGCGCCGCTTGGGGCCGTCCAGCAGAACTTGTTCGTCCTGGCCGATGAACTGTCAGGAACGCTCAGTGCGGACCAAAAGGGTCGCCTCGACAAGATCCAGAACAGGATCGGCGATCTGACTCAGATCATCCTGACCTGGCTGCGGGTACTTTCCGTGGACGTGGCCAAGATTCAGGAAACCTTCCGTCGCGTCCCGATTCAGGATGTGATCTCCAAGGCCATGGACACCATCAAGCCTCATGCAGACCGCAAAGATGTCGAGATCGTGGCTCCCGCCCACGAGGTGTCTGCGGCAGTTTCTGGCGATGAGGGGACGCTGGTGGAGACCCTCACAAACATCATTGGAAACGCCGTCAAGTATTCGCGGCCCTCGAGCAAGGTCGTGCTGGATGCAGCAATTTCCGGCGCGGAGGTCCTGATCTCCGTCACCGACACGGGCGTCGGCATATCGAAGGCAGACCTGCCCCACATATTCGGCGACTTCTATAGCGGCAAGGTGGATCAAAGCATCGAGAAAGGCAGTGGAATCGGGCTCGCCATAGCCCGACGCATAGTCGAGGCGCATCACGGATGGATCGCGGTGGAGAGTGAACCGGGCAAAGGTAGCACCTTTGTGATCCATTTGCCCGTCACTGGCGAATTGGAGCCAGTCTAGCGCGCCCCAACGAGGCCCGATGAAAGGCAACCTGCGAGAGAAGGAGAATCAAGATGCAAGCGACAATCATGATGATCGATGACGATCCCGACTTTGTGGAGGGAATCAAGTCCGTGCTGGAGAAGGCAGACTACACGGTCGATGTGGCCTACAACCCAAAGACCGGTTTTGAGAAGCTCCGGGCCAAGCCCTATGACCTGCTGTTGCTGGACATCATGATGGGTAGAGGCGCCGAGGGTGTTGCCTTGGCACGCAAGATCAGGAAGGATCCGAAGCTGAGGGAGATGCCGGTCCTAATCATGACCGGTCTCAGAGAGCAAATCGCCTTTCTGTTCCCCGGTCAATCCGTGCATCCAGGCTTCGTCGAGACCGACGAACTGGTGGAGAAACCGGTCGAGCCCAAGCTCCTACTGGAGAAGGTCAGCACGTTGCTACGACTGGCGAAAGAGAAAAAGACCAAGAGCCCCGACCGCTAGGAGGATTCGGTATGTCAAGCGTGCCCACATTCAAAGACGAAATCACCAACCTGATGTATGCCACGCACGGGAAGCCGATCTCGGACTGCCTGCAATGCGGCACGTGCTCCGGCACATGCCCCGCGGTCGAGTTCATGGATCACACACCGCGCCTGATCATCGGCATGATCGGCGCCGGGCTCAAAGACGAGGTGCTGGAGAGCAACACCTTCTGGTCATGCGCGTCCTGCTACCACTGCAGCGTGCGCTGCCCGGCGGGAATTGACATCGCCGACATGATGTACGCCCTCAAACGCTATTCGATGTGGAAGGATCGTCATCAAGAGGGCTTGATCGGGCCTGCATTCTCTCAGACCTTCGTGAAGATGATCGTCGGTTCGGGGAGATCGTTCGAGCCAGCCCTGGCACCAACCTATCTATTCAAGTACGGACCGCGTGGATTGGTGCAAGAGGCCCAGATCGCCACCGGACTCGTGCTCAAGGGCAGAATGCCGCTACTTCCTACGAAGATCAAGGGACTCAAGGGTTTCCAGAACATTGTGAGGCGCATCATCCCGATTGGAGATCCCTCATGAGACTGTATGCATACTATCCCGGCTGCTCGCTGGAAAGCCTTGCCCAAGGCTACAACCTATCCACGATTGAGGTGGCTGGCGCCCTCGGTTTGGAGCTAAATGAGATAAAGGACTGGAATTGTTGCGGCGCGACAGCGTACTTCCCCGTTGATGAACTGCTGGCCCATACACTTGTGGCGCGCAACCTGGCGTTGGCAGAAAAGGACGGGATGAGCGACTTCGTCGCGCCATGCAGCGCTTGTTACAAGAACGCGTATTTCACCAACAAGTATCTCCGCCAGGATCACGACCTGGCTGAACACATCAACTATGCACTGGAAGCGGATCACCTGCACGTGGATGGAAGTCTGCAAGTGCGACACTTGATCGAGGTGTTTCTCCAGGATGTGGGCCTGGAGGCCATCCGAAGGCAAGTCAGCCGGCCTCTTAAAGGGCTCAAGGTGGCGCCGTACTACGGCTGTCAGCTCCTGCGCCCCAGGAAAGATCACGAGGACACGGAGGATCCCAGGTTCTTTGAGGACCTGCTCTCCGCCATCGGGGCAGAGCCGGTACCGTACGCATCGAAGACCCGCTGCTGCGGAGGCTCTCTCATCGTGACCAATCGGAAAGCCGCATTGGACATGGTGCGGATCTTGCTGGAAGATGCGGCAGCGCATCATGCCGATGTGATAGCCACTGTTTGCCCGATGTGTAACGTCAACTTGGAGGTCTACCAGAGTCAGGTAAACCGCGAATTCGGCACCGAGTTTTCGGTGCCGGTGATGTACTTCACGCAGCTGATGGGCGTGGCATTCGGTCTGAGACAGGACCGACTGGGGATCGGGAAGGAAATGGTGTCTGGGACACCGCTACTCGCCTTCGCCGAAGCCTCGAAGTGAGGTTGCCATGCTTGCATCTCGAATCCGGAAACAGGAGAGATACCCATGACCGAAAAGATCGGCGTATATGTCTGTCATTGCGGAACCAACATCGCCGGAACAGTCGATGTGAAAGGCGTGGCGGAGTGGGCAGCAGCCCGCCTGAAGCATCGCGGCGTGATCGTGGGCCGCGAGTACAAGTTCATGTGCTCGAGCCTCGGTCAGGAATTGATCGAGAAGGACATCAAGGAACTTGGGCTCACACGCGTCGTGGTGGCGGCCTGCTCGCCGCACCTGCATGAGAAGACCTTCCGGACGGCTTGCGAACGCGCGGGCCTGAATCCCTACCTGTGCGAACTCATCTCGATCCGCGAGCAAGTCTCGTGGGTTCACACGGACAAGTCGGCGGCGACGGAGAAGTCCAAGGCAGTCGTCGCAGGCGGCGTCGAACGCGTCATCTACAACGAGCCGCTTGAGCCGCTCATGGTTCCCATCCACGCCGACACCTTGGTGGTCGGCGGCGGAATTGCCGGGATCCAGGCCGCCCTCGAAATCGCCGACGCCGGTTACCATGTGTGCTTGGTCGAGCGTGAGCCATCCATCGGTGGGCACATGGCGCAGTTCGACAAGACCTTTCCTACACTCGACTGCTCTGCCTGCATCCTTACGCCCAAGATGGTGCAGGTGGGCACACACCCCAACATCACACTCATGACCTGGAGCGAGGTCGAGAAGGTGGATGGATACGTGGGTAGCTTCACGGCGACCGTTCGCAGGAAGGCGCGCCACGTCAACACCGACTCTTGCACTGGCTGCGGGATCTGCTGGGAGAAGTGCCCGAAGAAGGTGGTGGACACCGTCTTTGAGGTAGGCCTTGGCAATCGCAAGGCAATCTACACGCCCTTTGCTCAGGCTGTGCCCCGCTATCCAGTCATAGACGTTGAGAACTGCACATATTTCAAGAATGGGAAGTGCAAGGCCTGCCAGCTCTTCTGCCCGACCGAGCCCAATTCGATCGACTTCGACCAGACAGATGAGCTCGTTGAGGTGAAGGCCGGCAATATCATCCTCGCCACGGGCTACGATCTGTTTGACGCCACCCGTATCGCCCAGTACGGGTACGGCCGACTTTCCAATGTATTCACAAGCCTGGAGATCGAGCGCATGTGCAACGCCGCCGGACCGACGGAAGGCCGCGTGGTCTTGCGCGACATGAAAACCGCGCCCACGTCCGTCGTCATCGTCCATTGCGTGGGAAGCCGCGATGAGAACTACAACAAGTATTGCTCCGGCATCTGCTGCATGCAGAGCCTGAAGTTCGCCCATCTGATCATGGAGCGCACCGGCGCCGAGGTGCATAACTGCTACATCGACATCCGCACTCCCTTCAAGGACTATGAGGAGTTCTACAAACGGGTCCTTGAGGAAGGGGGCCAATTTATACGGGGCAAGGTGGCGGAAATCACCGATGTGGCGCGCAGTGCCGACGAAGAGGGCAAGCTCATCGTTCAAGTCGAGGATACGCTGATAGGAAAGCAACGCCGCATTCCCGCCGACATGGTTATCCTCTCCGCCGGCCTGGAACCCCGACATGATGCCAAGGAGGTCGGCAAGATGTTCGGGATCGCTTGCGGCGCCAGCGGGTGGTACACAGAGAGGCATCCGAAGCTGGATCCGGTGGCGACCATGACGGAGGGCATCATGATTGCGGGCTGTGTCCAGGGTCCCAAAGACATCCCCGCAAGCGTTGCCCAAGGTGCGGCGGCCGCTGCCCGTGTACTGGGCAAGATCCAGCAGGGCGAGATGGCATTGGAACCGATCAAGGCGAGCATCAACGAGGATGCTTGTTCGGGCTGCAGGATCTGCAATGGTTTGTGCCCCTTCAATGCGATCCTCTTCCACGAAGACAAAATGGTCAGCGAGATCAATGCGGCTCTATGCCAGGGTTGCGGCACGTGCGTGGCCGCGTGCCCGGCAGGGGTGATCAGCGGCACAGGATTCAGCGACGCTCAGATCATGGCACAGATCGAGGGGCTGATGCTCTTGAATGTCGGGCCAGAGCCGGTAGCGGCCTAGGAGAGAAAACATGACTGAACAATTCGAACCCACCATCATCGGCTTCACATGTAATTGGTGTTCGTACCGAGCGGCTGATCTGGCAGGAACGGCCCGGATGAAGTACCCGCCCAACGTGCGCTTGATTCGACTGATGTGTTCCGGACGTCTTGATCCCACATTCGTAATCAAGGCCCTGGCGAGCGGCGCGGATGGGGTGATGATCACCGGCTGCCATCCGGGCGAGTGCCACTACCTCGAGCAGAACTACAAGGCTCTGCGTCGGTACCATTTGCTGCGGCGGACCCTACAGGGCCTTGGATTGGAGCCCGAACGCATCCGGCTGGTCTGGGCTTCCGCGGCCGAAGGGGCGAGATTCGCCAGCGAGGTGAGTTCGTTCGTTGAGGAGATCCGGGCACTTGGCCCCCTGCACTGGGGGTCAAGCAACGGAACCGGGCAGCCCGTTTCGGCGACACAACGAGGGACGCCTGCACTCCAGGAGGTTGCAGCATGAGCACCAACTCAAAACCCAAGTTTGCAATGTACTGGGCGGCTTCGTGCGGCGGCTGCGAGATTGCCGTTCTGAATATTCACGAGAAGATCCTGGACGTGGATGCCAACTTTGATGTGGTATTTTGGCCCGTTGCCATGGACGCCAAGTACAAGGATGTGGAGGCCATGGAGGACGGTTCGATCCTCCTGACGCTATTCAACGGCGGCATCCGCAACGACGAGAACGAGCATATTGCCAAGCTGCTCCGCAAAAAGACGAAGATCCTGGTGGCGTTCGGCTCATGCGCCAACGAGGGCTGCATTCCCGGGCTCGCTAATCTCAGCGATTCACGGGAAATTGTCCACACCGCCTTCAACACAGTCACGACCGAAAACCCGCACGGGATCTATCCGATGACGTCGTACGACGTGCCTGAAGGTGAAATCCACATACCGACCATCCTTCCAATCCTGAAGACGCTCGACCAGGTCGTGGACGTGGATTACTACATGCCTGGCTGTCCGCCGGAAAGCGACCAAGTCGCGGCTGTGATTGATCTGGTTATCCAGGTACTCCAAGGCAAGGCAGAACTGCCGCCAAAGGGTTCAGTCATCGGAGCCGGGAATTCGACCGTTTGTGACGAATGCAAGCGTTCTCGCAATGTCAAGACCATCAAGTCCTTTAGCCGCATTTGGAATATTGCCCCCGATGCGACGTTGTGCCTGCTCGAACAGGGCATTCCATGCAATGGAGTTGCCACCCGCAGCGGATGCAACGCGCGCTGCCCGTCGGCGGGGGCTCAATGCATCGGCTGCTACGGTCCGGCGGATGGTGTTGCGGACTATGGAGCGCGACTGATTTCCTCCTTTGCCTCCGTCATAGAGAGCAATGAGCCTGACGAAATCGAACGAGTCCTGGATGGGCTTGTTGATCCCACCGGCCAATTCTACCGGTTCAACTTGGCAGGATCGCTCCTGAAAGCCGGCGTTCCGGCCTGGAAGAAAGAGAAGGCCTAAGATGACGCAGCGCATCACTATCGACCCGATCACACGCTTGGAAGGGCACGGGAAGATCGAAATCTTCCTGGACGAGCGCGGCGACGTTGCCAATACGTATTTCCAGATCCCAGAGCTGCGCGGCTTTGAGCGCTTCTGCGTCGGCAGGCCAGTGGAGGAGATGCCGCTCCTGACGAACCGCATTTGCGGCGTCTGCCCGGAGGCGCACCATATGGCAGCCGCCAAAGCCGCCGACGCGGTGTACCACGTTGATCCACCGCCGACAGCCAAGAAGCTCCGCGAGCTGCTGTATAGCGCGTTCTATGTCACCGACCACGCGACCCACTTCTATGCCCTGGGGGGACCCGATTTCGTGATGGGTCCCGATGCCCCGGTGGCCGAGCGGAACATTCTGGGTGTGATCCATAAGGTCGGCCTAGAGATTGGCGGAAAGGTTATTCAGGCGCGCAAGGCGGGGCACACCGTCGTCGAGATCATTGGCGGACGCAAAGTCCACCCCTGCACGTCAATACCGGGTGGGCTCACAAAGGGAATCACCGAGGAGCAGCGCAAGGAGATCGAGGGCATGGGGCGCTGGGCCGTGGAATTCGGCCAGTTCAGCCTCAAACTGTTCAATGAAATCGTCCTCGGAAACAAGGCCTACGTGGACTTGATCCTTGGAGACATCTACACACATCGAACATACTACATGGGCCTGGTCGACGGCCAGAACAAGGTCAATTTCTATGACGGTCAAGTCCGAGTAGTGGACCCGAACGGTAAAGAATTCGCCAAGTACGCCCCGGCAGACTACGCCGAGCATATCGCCGAACACGTCGAACCTTGGACGTACCTTAAGTTTCCGTACTTGAAGAATGTCGGCTGGAAGGGTTTCGTGGATGGAGCGGAGTCAGGAGTCTACTGCGCCACGCCCCTCTCACGCCTCAATGCCGCTGACGGCATGGCTACGCCGCTCGCTCAGCAGGAGTACGAGAGGTTCTTTTCCACGCTGGGCGGCAAGCCCGTGCATCAGCGGCTTGCCACGCACTGGGCGCGTCTGATTGAACTCCTATATGCAGCCGAACGGTGGGTCGAGCTGGCGACTGATCCGGAGATAACTTCACCGGAGTTCCACACGATTCCAACAGCGAAGCCCACTGAAGGCGTGGGCATCGTTGAGGCGCCGCGGGGTACTTTGACCCACCACTATACGACTGACGAGCGCGGCGTGCTGACCAAAGTGAATCTTATCGTCGGAACCACCAACAACTACGCGCCGATGAGTATGTCGATCAACAAGGCTGCGAGCAGCCTGATCAAGCACGGCGTTGTGGTAAGCGAGGGGATTCTCAACCGTGTGGAGATGGCCTTCAGGGCATATGATCCGTGCTTCGGCTGCGCGACGCACTCGCTTCCAGGAAAGATGCCCTTGGAGGTAACCATACGAGACGCCGCGGGCCGGCCCGTGGAAGTCTTGAAACAGTACTGTTGATCAATCTAGCCGGGCCGGACGCCGCGAGAATCAAGATGCCATCGAGAAACAAAACCACGGGGCGCGCTGCCCGGACCGCCGAGATCCTGGTCCTCGGCCTGGGGAATGCGATCCTGGGGGATGACGGAGTGGGCTGGAAGGTCGCCGAGGACGTTGGACGCCATCTCCAGCTCAGCCATGCAGTCGAAGTTGATTGCCTGGCCGTGGGCGGTCTGGGCCTCATGGAGCGGATGTTGGGGTACAGCCGAGTCATACTTGTCGACTCGATCCAGACGGGCTCGTGCCCTGACGGCACAGTCAGTAACCTGCAGCTGGGAGATCTCCAAGATCCTGGATTGGGGCACACTGCTTCGGCCCACGACGCATCCTTGAGCACTGCATTGCAGGCGGCCAAGGCCTTGGGCGCCCCGATTCCGGAAAGGGTTGACATCGTGGCGATCGAAGCCCGCAATTGCCACGATTTCTCTGAGGAACTCAGCCCACGTATCG
>Ga0315288_10000981_pt1 | contig 36212 bp, 52 predicted proteins | sample YL17G11_20_MG_FD_203454 | JGI IMG/M metagenome (GOLD analysis project Ga0315288, IMG submission 203454) | Sediment microbial communities from Yellowstone Lake, YNP, Wyoming, USA - YL17G11_20 | ecosystem: Environmental > Aquatic > Freshwater > Lake > Sediment | place: USA: Wyoming | collected...
TCGCCTTGCTCAGGATATCCCACGTTCCTCTTGACGATTCGGCGATCTGGCGCTGAAAATCTGTCTGCTGATATTGCTGGTCCAGAAGCGCACCGAATTTGTCATCGTTCAACGATTCCATCTTCGCCGTCGACCTCGTTACCAAATCCAGGAAATTCCCCGTCATGAGGTTGACGATGATCTGGCTGTTGTCCTTGATCATCTTCAGCCAGTAGGTGACGTCTGTCTGCTTCTGCGGGCCTTTCAATAATTCGATGACTCCGGTGATACCGCTGACGATCGAGCCGATGGAACCAAGAGAGGAAAGAAGTCCTGAAGCAATTCCCCCGGCACTCTTACCGAGATCGCCCGCCACGCTCGCCACTCCCCCTAACGCCTCTTTGCCCTCCTTGGCGATATTGGAGAAAAGCCCCTTGAACATACCCAGGACTTTGTCGGCGACCATCTCTCCAATCATCCGGAAGAAGGCCTCCTTCACGTTGTCAAAGGCTTCGTTGAAATATTTCTTGAAATTGATCCCATGCTCAAAGAACTTACCGTCAGCAAAATTCAGGCCTTTGCAAATATCGCCGATGAGACCGGACGCGCTATCGCCGAATCCTGCAGCGACGTCGTTATAGAGACCATCGAAATATCCCTTGGTTTCGGTCGTAGTCGTCTTGGCCGTCTTCGGGATAAGGCCCATCTGCTTGCAAACAAAATCCGCCAGCCTGCCTTCCCTCTCCATCGCGGGCAGCACGGTATCCGTGATCTTGGCGCTGTATTCCCCCATCGCCCACTTCAAAGCCTTGCTCATTTCATAATGCTTGGCTTCGGTATCTACCAGTTTGACCGTCGCCGTTCTCAGCTGGTCATGTTTCTTGCCGACTTCATCAACAGCCGGCTTTAGCGCCTCGGCTTGTTTCTTGTGCTCTTCGAGGACTTTCCCGAACTCGTGGCCAGCCGCCCGGGCGCGCTCCTGCGCGGCCCTTAGTTTTTCCAGGGCCTCCTCGTATTCCTTGTTCGCCTTCTTCGCACCGAATAGCGAATCCTCAACGCTTTTAATCCCGCCGACAAGTTTCCCTAGCCAACCGATGACGGTTTTTATTTCTTCAACAACCGCACTGAGCCAGAGCTTGAAGTCGTCGGATTCAGCCAGCTTATTCACTTCTTCCGTCAGCTTCTTGATCCCGTTCTTCACGTCTTCGTTTTGGATGATCGCGCCGCCGACTGTCTCCTCGACCTCGTCCCAGGCGTTGTTGAGCTGTGAAAGGCTTCCGGAAAAAGTGTTCGTATCAGCCTGGGCCCGGGCGTAGAACCCGGAGAGCTTCTCAAGCAGTTGGGCCTGCTTCTCACTCTTCGGGAGGTTCTCGTCGACCTTGATACCGTAGCGGCCGAGCGTTTCCGTACTTCCCGCCATCGCCTTGGCAACAAGAGTCGCCGCACTCTCCAGGTCCATCTTGAAAACCGAGGCCATGCCTATCGCGCCTCGAGTCGCCTTATCGATCCCCTCTCTATCCAGGTTTGTGAGTTGGATCAGCAGGGCCTGAGCGCCCTGGATGGCGTCGTCCTCGTAGATGGTCTGTTTTTGGAGCTCGGAGGAGTATTTCTTGAAATGGTCGAGGAGCGGTTCGACGGAGCGGCCGGTGATATCCAAGGCAGCCGCCAGGTTATTCTCGGCTGTCTCCGCTTCCATCGCGGCCGTGATCGAGTCTTTCACAAAGTTCGTGAGGAGGCTTATTCCCTTTTTCAGCGCATCGGCCGCCAGCTCCCCGAGTGCGAATTGCTGCCAGAGAGAACCTAAGGATTTATGGGTCTCGTCCCCCCTTCCTTTCAGCTTGTCGATTTCATCCCCGAGCGGCTTGATCTCTTTCAACGCCCCCGAGGCGTCCATCGTGACGATGTACTTGATATCAGCCATTGTTCTTTGTCTCTTCTTTCGCCTTCCTCATCTGCAAGGTGAGAATCGTCTGATGGATCGTATTGAGCTTGAGCAGGAAGATCTTCTTGCTAGCTCCAACCAGTCCGGACTCGTCGATCAGAGAAACCATGAGATTGAAGTCCTTAACGAAGGGCGTCGCATAGGACAGGTACCAGTCGAGTGCCATCTCATCGGCCTCCGTCAGCGCCGGCGGGTTCTGAGCCGGGTGATCTCCCTCGCCTACCGTCTCCCAGTCCGTGACGTCGCGCCACTCCCTATACCAGGAGAGGTAGGCTTTCAGTTTCCCAGGAAATTCTCGACGTCCCTTGCAAAATCGACGATGCGCCGGCCCACCAGGACAACCTTGGGCTCATCTTCCAGAGTCTTCGCTTTGATCCGCGTCACGAACCGGAGATACTTCTTCTTGTTCTCTGGAGTGCAGGGCAGCTTCTCGCCGCCGTCCTCGAGGTTCCAATCCTCGATGAGCTCGCCGACCAGGTCGATGACCTCTTCGGAGTTTTCCCGGTCTTCCAACTTCACAGAGAAATCCAAGGGCATGGGCCGGATCTTGAATTTCAGTACGCCGACTTTCTCGTCCCTCGGCTGGACCTCCAGCCACATAGTTTCTTTCAGCTTCTTGACATCCACGGTTCACGCTCCTTTATGCCAGGTAGTCCGCTATCGCCTTGTTCATCAGTTCGATGTATTGCCGGGTATGGGCCATCCCCGTCGGATTCGCGGCGGCTTCCTCGGCCTGGAACTCGTACTGCAGCGGGAACGTCTCGCCTTTTTCGTGGGGGTCGCTGATCATACGCAGACGGGGAAAGAAAAGGCTGAGCCTGTAAGCGTAGGTGCTGGCGATGATCGAACCGGTAAACTCGATCAGCATCTTTTGATAGGCCTCGGCCTGGAAGATGTCGTCGAAGTACTCGGCGTTCGCCGTGTCGGTCCTGGGGATCTTGATCTTGACCGTGATCAAACCCGGGCCCGTTTCCTCGGGCTCGATGATCGAGTCGCCGATGATATGGGCATCCAACGGCCGCGAAAAGTTGACATCGATCTCGGACGCCAAGAGTGCTATCTCAGCCGCTACGTCTGTTCCGCCCTGGGCGTTCATCTTGACGATCCCTTGGGCCGCCCGGATCCGGTTGTGCCTGTCGGCATATGTCAGAGCGTCCATCTCTGTGGCGGTATTCGTCGCGCCGTCGATCAACACCTTGTTCCCGCGCAAAGAGAGCTTGCCCTTGAGGAGCCCGTCGGCGTAGTTGAGTGAAAACGCCGTCGGCTTGGCGCTTGGGACCTCGACGATCTTCCCGGGCCGTTCAGCTGCGAACGTGGCGAATTTCCCTGAAACATTGTCGGCCCACTGAAGCGTATGCAGGTAGGCGGCGGTCGCGCCTTGCTGAACGGGAACTCCAGCCGTGCCGAAAAGCAGCGCCAAGAGGATCCCCAGGGCCCCCGGGTCGTAGCGCATATCGAAGCCAAGCGAGAAATCAACGGCCGCATGAGGGCCGATATCTCCGCCAAGCACGAACGGGGTGTCGTGCTCGATTGCGGGCTTGTAATCCCGCTTGCTCACCAGGCCGTCGATGTCGGTGATGAGCATCCCGAATCCGGCGCCGAGCTGGACGGCCGTACCCCATTCTGAGGCTTTCTTCGCCCCGGCCGCGTAGAACCGTTTCTGTGGAACAGTGGGGGTTGTCATATCAGTCCTCCTTCACTTTCGATTTCTTGGCTCCGTCGGCCCACCAGGAGGCCGCGCGCCAAATGAATATTGCGTTTTCGCTCATGCTTTTTACCTCCAATCTCAGAGCTCTCCGAAGTCGCCGCTGATGACACAGCGAATTTTCTGATCAAAAAATCCGAACCCTTCAAGGCTCAAATATCCATCGTCCGTCTCGGGCGGTTCGTCGATCCGGACCTGAACGGCCAGGGCTCCGAGCGTCCCTGCGTTTGGGGAAATCGAGTCGTCGTTGATTGCCTTCCGAATGTCCCGGATCGAGCGTTCCAGCTTCGTCACGGTGTCCAGGTTGTCCTGGACAATCCCTTTGACGGACACATAGAATGTCTCGTCGTATTGCATCTCCCCGGCATAGGCAATCTCGCCGCCTGAGCTCGAGAAGACCATGTAGGTCGGAAATTTCGTGCATTCAGACCAGTGCTTGAACCGCTTGGCGACCTCCCCCGGCGTATACCAGAAGTCGGATCCTGCCAGGATCCCCTGCAGGACTGAAACGATTCGATTGATGACCTGAAGGCGTTTCGACTCGGCAGCCGGGTTTGCCATGCTACATGCCTCCTGATGCCCCGGGCCCGATCTTCTCAGCCGCCATTTTCGCGGCCTGGTTGTATATGCTCGGACCGCTCAGCAAGTCCTTAAGGACGGGGACCATGTTGGCCAGCGGCACAGAGAACCAGCCGGATGGAGGGATCTGCACTTTGTCCTTGAGCAGGAACATCGGCTTCAGCCTCCCTTTCCCGTCGCGTCGACAGAGAAGCATGGTCCCTCGCTTGGTTTTGATGAAGAAAAGGTCGGGGAAATTCCTTGGGACACCCTTGACGCCGGCAAGCGGTATCGCCAGGGCCTTAGCCCGCCTCGGCCGAATCTCGCCGCCCTGGTCCTGAATCCGGGCGTAAACGACGTCCTTTCCCGCTTCGAGCCCGGTTCCAAGAGTTACGGAATAAGTGTCTTCTCCCGCGCTCACGAGCATCCCGACATTACGGGCAAGTTGGCCGGTCTTTCTGCCGCGTCCGGATTTCTTCATCCCCGCGGCGGACCGCTTTAACGTCTTGAGAGTGTCGGCCGCCCACTTCGTGATCAGGTATTTCGTCGCCTTGGGGATAGTCTTTAAAGTCTGCGTCTTGAAGATCGCGCCCTTAAAATCCTGTTGAATCCCGCTCACAGTCTCACCCTCCGGTACTTAGCGCAAACCGCGCGTACGGATTTCAGCAGATCCTGCTCGTCTGAAGCGGAGGATCCGTCGGGCATGGATCGCGAGGTTTCGCCCCAGGATTTCTTCTGCCCCCTCTGGAACTCAAACGCGACCTGCTTCATGCACTCGAGCTGCAGGTCCGCCGGCATGGTCGGCGTCTGTCCCGTGATCGCGTACCCGGCCGTGCAGGTGATCTCTATCCCGCTCGGCGCCGTCGACCACTTCGCGCCATCTTTGGCCAGGATCCCTTCATCGGCATAGGAATAGAAATCTTCGTCCACAACCAGGGCGATTCCGTCCTCCTTGATAGAGGTTAGAGCCGTCACCGGCCAGGCAGGGAGAAACAGCATTGCCTTCCCATTCCCCGTAAGTTTCACCGCGGTATATGTGGCAGTCGCCAGGATCCGGCCGCACTCCTTGTCCATGCGCTGCGAGACGGCGTTGATAAGCGTCTCGAAAAGGGCCTGGCGAGAGTCATCCGACTCGCCGAAGTACGCCTTCATCTGAGCCCAAGTGACGATCGCGTTCGCGTTGAGGGCCATGTATTACCTCGTGCGCTTCTTCCTGTGGGAGTCCTTGGATTCCTTCGTCTCGCTCGGTCCGTCCAGGCTTTTGTCCTGCTCGCAGCGCCTGGAACGCAGCCAGTCCTCTGCGAGGTCTTGTGGAACATCGTAGACCTTGCCCGCCTCAAAGAGCTTTTTGTTGATATGGTCCGGCGCAGCCCATCTGCTCTCAAACATTCGTACTCGCATGGAATCTCCTAACGTAGATGAGGAGGGAGGCCTTCCGGCCTCCCCCTTTTCGATCTTGTAGATCTCAACTGGCATTGACCAGTCGCTTCCCTATCAGCTCACGGGCGCGTGACGGGGGAATCCCTTGAGGACCAGCGCTGAGTACGGGAATCCATTGGTGTGGGTTCCCGTATGGTCGATGATCACGCGGATGTACCGCTTCTTCCCGATATAGCCGCGCTGGATGACCACCTCGTCCTCTGCCGCGGCATCGACCACGACGCCGTTGGCCCCGCCCAGGAGGTCGGCATCGGCGACGTCGGTGAACGCCGAATTGTCGTCCGATTCCTGGAACTTGACCGTAACGTAGACCGACCCGCTCAGGGTGTCCAAGGACGCTCCGAGATGGGCGACCATCAGGGCGCCCTCGAAGCCGGCGAGGTCGACGCCGACCCCCGTGCCCTCCGTGTCGTCGTTGCCGACGATGGGATCGATCGACTTGACCGCGAGAATGCTATTTTTGAGGTCTTTCATGATGTCCTCCTTATGCCTTGATCTTGAGGAGCTTGATCGCCTCGGGCAGGACGACCTGGCCGTTGAACCGCTTGCGGGCCATGAAACCGATCTGGCCGAACTCGGCGTACTTCTCGACCAGCCTCTGGATCTCGATCTGGATGCGGTCCCCGATCAGGTATCCCCTTCTGAAATCGCCGTAAGCGACTTCGTACTGGTTATCGACCAGGCCCGACGGCATGTCGACGCACTCGACGACCGGGTTGCCGAGGAGCGTTGCGGGCTGGTTGGCCTGGAGGCCGGGCTGCCAGATGTAGGCGTTCGTGGTGGCTTCCTTGAGCAGCCTGACGACCTTGACCGTCGCCCGCTTCATGAGCCAGGACGCATTGCGGGCGTAGCCTTCCTTGAGCGCGTACTGGACGCCGATCAGGTCGTCCGCGGCGATGGCGTTGGAGCCGGCGGTTGTCTCGCAGCCGGCGATGACCGTGGTGTTGATCAGGATGCCTTCAGCCTGGCCCACGCCGTTCCCCGTCAGGAATTCCGTGCCTTCCAAGACCGCGAATTGCTCGACGATCTCGGCCGCGATCTCGGCTTCGAGGTTGAACGCGGAGTCCTCGAGGTCCTGGCGGGACACCCTGACGAGGGCGTACGCTTCGGGAAGGGCCATCTCTTCCAAGCCGTACTTGAGCCCGGTCCGCTCGGTCCGCTCCGCGACTTCAGCCGTCCGGGCAGCGGAGAACTGGCCCGTTCTCTTGGGAACCTGGATGGTCCGGTTGACCGTCTCCCGAACCCTGGCCAGCTGCCGAATCGGCGAGATCTCGGTGATCCCCTTGATGATCTCGCGGACGTAATCCGGCGGCCCCGAAAGAAAGCCCCCCGTGGTGTCGTCGCTGATGGTGAGGACCTTCCGCTCCTCGGGGCCCAGAATGCCCTTCCGGAGCCAGGTGCCGAACGCCTTCCGCTCGGCCGTGGATTTCTCCGTCCTCTCGTCCTTAGTGCCCGAGTCTCCGATAGGCGGCCGATTCATCTTCGTCTCGAGGGCGTCGAGCCGGGCCTCGATCTTCTCCTGAGCGGCCTTGAAGTCGCTCGCGGAGATCAGGCCCTTCTGCGATTCCTCGTATTTCTGCCGCAGCTCGGAAACCAACTGTTTGATTTCTTGGATGGGATCCATTTTCAGTTGACTCCTGTGTTTGAATTAAGCAGGGCTTTAAGCTCTGCTACGACCTCCTTCAAGTGGATCGCGTCGTCCGGCTTGCTTGGGTCTATGTTCTGCGGCTCCGCCGGCGGAGTGGACTTCGCGTCCGGCTCCTTCCCGAGGAGTGCTTCCATTCGCTTGATCGTTTTCGATACCGTATCTTTTTGCTCATCGGTCAGACCGTCCTTCGCTTCGAACGCCATGACCTGGGCAAGGATGTCTTCCACGTTTTTCACCGCGGTCACTTGGGCCATCGGGTTTGCAGGGAAAGTCACCAGCGACACCTCCCAGAGCCGGATCTCCTTCAGGATCCGGATCTCCTTGTCGAACTCCTTCTTGATTGCGTCGAATCCTATGGATAAGCCCTTGATCGCCCCTTGCTTGAGCAGAGCGTGGAGTTCCTTTGCCCGCTGGACAGCAAGGTTGAGCCAACCCTTGATCTTGAGCCCGATGCCGTCTTCCTCGCCCTCGAGGATCCCGACAGGCTGAGATGGGTCATGGAAGGCTAAGAGAGGAAACTGCTTCTGTTCGTCCAGGGTCTTGGCGAAAGCGCCGGCCATGACGATATCGCCGTAGAAATCCGCCACGCCGAATACGGACGCGTAGCCCTCGAAAGATCCGTCCTCTTTGACCTCTTTTAGCTCAAACCGGAACCCTTTCTTTTCCATACCGATCCTCCTACGAAACCACGGGATAATGGGAACAAAGACAGTTGATAACGTTCCCCGGTCCGGCCCCGTGGGAACGGTCCCCGGGATAGTCCAACTTCTCCCCTCCAACATCGAACGCATCGTCTATGGGGACTTCCTGGCCATCCGTGTTCTTGTGGTCCTCCCGGGATTCGGGAACGAACGAGCACATCCAGCCCTTCTTGTCCACGAACTCGGTCTGCTTGTAGCCTTCAAGTTGTCCCCAGTTCTCGACCATAGCCGTCTCAGTCCTAGCGATCCGCCGGGCCCGGACAACGGCCATATCGCTGAGCTTCTGCCAGATCTCCTGGGTGGTCTGTTCGATCGTCCAGTTCTCAGCCTCTGCCGCCTTGAGCGCCCGAGCTACCTCTGCTGCAGTCTCCTCGGTGATGAATTTGGCTGAGGAGCGCATGAGCATCTCGAGCTTGGCTTTTTGGTCTATCGTGAACTCGAAACGGGAATCGCCTTTCGTCTCTTCGTCGAACTCGTAGAGTTTGCCCTCGGAAATATCCAAGCCGGCCTCCCCTGCCTTCGTAAACAGGTAGAAGTATCGGGACTTGAACTTCGAGACGTATTCCTTGACCTCGTCCTCAGTGTCCAGGAGCGAGTTAATGACAACGAGTTGAGGGGATCCGGCTGCAGCGATTTTCTCCTTGACCGCTTTGGCCTGCGATCGGAGGTATGATTCTGCCTCGGGGATGAAGCCCTTCTCCTTTGCGGCTACGCGAGAGGCGAAGTTCGTCCAGAGCGCTTGCTTCCTCTCCGGCGCGGACCAGAAGCCCTTGATGTTCGGAGGGGCCATCGACTTCTTTCCGTTCTCCGCCGGCTGCTTGTCATCGGCCTGATCGTCCTGGTCCTGATCCTCTATCGCAGGCGGCTCCTCCTCCCGGCCGAATTCAGTCAGGCCGAGCGGGATGAGGATCACGTCTCCGTCCTCTCTCTCCTCATATCCGCAGGCCTCGCGCTTTTCATTCAGCGTCAGCCACCAGGCCCCCTGCATGCGCGCGTAGGCTTCCTCGCGCTTCTTCTGCAGCGCCTCGATCTGGTCGATATCCAGGTCCAGCCTCAGGCGCTCCCCGTAGAGCGGCGTCAGCCAGTTGTTGAGCTCGTCCCGGACAAACCCCGCCAGGGGGAGGCATGCCTCCATGTAGAGCGCCAGGCGGGCTTCCTGGTAATTCGAGTAGGTCTTGTTGTCGGCGTCTCCGATGAGCTCGGGCGCGACCCCGAACACGCGGCAGATCTTGCGCGTGACTTTCGTGTCCGCCTTGTCCCAGTCCATGTCTTTCGGCGAGATGGCAAAGTTCTTCCAGTCCATCCCGCCCTCCAGAAGCAATGGCGTGCCCGCGTTCTCATATCCTGAGATCTCATCCTTGATCTGCTTCTTCAGCCGCTCGAACTGCTGGTCGGTGAGCTTCCCCTCAACAGTCAGTGCTCCCGGCGGCCGGCAGTCGTTCTTAAGGAGTTTCGCATTCCACTCGTGTGCGAAGTTCGAGATGTCCACGGCCCGGGCGGCGACCTCGAGCGGGCTCAGGCCGTAGAAGTCGTCCGTGGGATGGAATGTCTTCATGTGGAGGACCTGGGAGACGTCAAAGGTGATCTCTTTCCCGGAGACTCGGTACTTGTACCCGGCGATGAGCTGCTGCGCGTTCCCTGGGACGACGACCATCCGGTCCGGCCGCAGCGCCCAGAGCTCCTTGGGAGCGCCCTTATTCGGGCCGTTTTTCTCGATGTAGCTGTTACCGGCGATCAGGTAGAACTTGACGACCTTTTCGATGAATCTGGCCTGCCCTTCCATCGGGTTCGGCCGGCGCATGAGATCAAGAAGGGGGTGATTGTCGATCTCCGTCATGTCGCCCTTGCTTGCCTTTGAGTCCTGGTAGAGTACCCAGGGGATCCCCGCGATCGTCTTGGCGATCAGGTCGATGCAGGCGTAGGCGTCCATGCAGGCCTGGTAGCCGGCCTGGGAAAGGCTCTTGTAGTCCTTCGGGGTCCAGACAACGGGCTGCCCCATGAGCATCATCAGGATAGCGGGCCAGGACGCGCTTTCCTTCTTCTCGCGGGCCCGGCTGATTTGGAGGCCAAAAACCTTCATGCGAGTCTCCTGATCCTGGGTTCGCTTTCGTTCGGCTCGTAGAACGTGAGCAGGAAGGCATCGGCTTCGTCAGGGCTCCGGAATCCGCGCTCTTTATATTCATCCTTACTCTCGACGACGCGCCGGCCCTTCTTGTCCAGGGATTTCGACTTCCGGTTGACCAACTCCGTCATCAAACGATCGTCTTCGGGACAGGAGATCTCCCCGATGATCTTCCCGACTTCAAACCACATCTCGGAAATGACGTTCGGGTACTTATCCGGCTCCTTCGCCTCGGACTGGAAGTTGACCGGGACGATGTTGTAGCTGTGGCTTTGGAGGATGTCGGTCACGCCACCGCCGACGCCTGTGTCGTCGACTTTGATCCGAATATCCTTTTTGAACTCGGCGAACTTTTCAACCTCATCGGCGATATATACGAGCTTGGCCTTCTCCGGGAGTTGTTTTGAGGTGAGGACTTTTTTCTCAATGACCTTCAAGCCCTTCCGCTTCCGCATGACCGTATCATCCGCGCCTCCTCGGGCGACATCGACGCCGATCTCTTCCTGGCCGGTTGAGTCGAAGTCGGCGTTCTTGGCGTTTTCGAACATCCTATTGACCTGGCTGAGCTTGATGATCGTATCGGCGCCGACATCGCAGATCTCACCCAGGACCTTTGTTAAGAACAGGACTGAATCCTCACCCCAGTCTTTTTTACAATCCTCGATATACTTTGGCGTCGCGATCTGGATGACTAAATCTTTCGGGTCGACATATTTCAGCTTGAACTTGTCCGGCCGGGTAACATCCTCAATCTCTATCCCCCGGAATTTCTCGCCCGTAACATAGGGAGAATCGAAGGCCGAAACATGGATCTTCTTCCAGTCGGAACTCAGATCGTTGAAGATCTTGTAGTAGTTCTCTCCCACCTGGACGCCATCCGTCGTCGAAATAACCAGCCAGCGACAGAGGCCGCCGGTCATGAGCCCGCGGACGGAATCCCACATCCACTGGGGGATCCCCTTGGCCTCATCGAAGATGAATAGGATTGCCGGCGCGTGCCAGCCCTCGGCCCGGGCGGGCTTGTCAGTCGAAAAGCCGATGGCGAAATGATCTGAATCGTCGGTCTTGATCTCTGTTGTGAGGCATTCGCCTTCCAGGCGGATTCGGCTTTTAGCGTAGATTGCGTTTATCTCAGACCAGAGAAGCATCTTGATCTGGGAGAAATTCGGAGCGGTCGTGATGACCTTTGAGCCCTCGTAACAATTGAGGAACCAGACTGCGATCTCAGCCGCGGTAAATGTCTTTGACACGCCATGACAGGCCCGGACGGCCACTTTCTCATGGCTTTGAAGGCTAGTCAGGATCTCCCTCTGTTTTGACCAGGTCACATGGCCAAGTGCGTGTTCAACAAAAAAGACAGGATCCTTCCTATATTCGGTGAACAATTCATTCATGACTTGGCCGGTTTCAGGATCCATTCTTTTTGTACTCACTCATGGATTTTCTCAGGTCCGTTATTGAGAGGGCGACTTTGAGTTCGCCGCTATGGGCGAGTTCCTGCCGATCGCGCCAAAGGTCGGGGCGCCGGTTCTTCAGCCAAAAGATCATGGCGGTTGTATCACCGCCCTTGGCCTTCTCATAAAGGCTCTTCGTTATCTGAAAGTCGGCCTTCAGCTTTCCCCTTTTTAGGGACTGCAAAAACACTGGTGTTTTTTTCCAGTAATTCAGGGTCCGGGGGCTGATCCCCAGGATGACGGCGATCTCCTCATCTGTCATTCCAAGGCTGGCGATGATCTCGACCTGCTCAAGATTGATATCTTCCAGCCTCACGCGCTGATTGAGCTTTACCACTTTGACTTTCATCTTGCTTCGAGCACCGTTGTCCTAATGTGAGACGCGATGGCCTCCATAAAGCGGGGCATCACAGCGTTGCCGATCCGCGCCCACTGCTCCCGGAAGTTGCCGGTGATTTTGAATTCATCCGGGAAACTCGAAAAGCGCTTGATTTCAGAAATGTTCAAGCACCGTGGATGTTCCCAGTGGAAGACCCCTCCGCCTCCGCTCGGGATGACGGTTTTCTGGATAGTCGGGCAGGGACGGTTAGGGTTCAACTTGGACCCATTGAACCAGTAACCTTTGGGATGGTACTTGTCGAAGCTCTCCCCGTTCCTGCACTTCTTCCAGATCTCAAATCCCAGTTCACCCAGGGTCCTGGAGGCGTCATCGGGGAGCCCCTGGACCGCCTCCCGGGATGGAATGACCTTCCGCTGAGGCTCGGGGAAAGAGGGCTCTTTTCTCAAGTCATTCCTGACTCCGATCCAGATCAGCCGCTGGCGCGACTGGGGGACTCCGTAATATTTCGTGTTCATGAGTTTGCACTTCGTCCGGTAGGGAATGCCCTTGAGGGTCTTCATGATCTCGATGAATCGGCCTTTCATCGTCCCTTTTACCAGTCCCGACACGTTTTCCATGACATAGATCTTGGGTTGGAGCTCGTCGATCAGCCGCGCGAACTCTAGGAAAAGGTCGTTCCTGGGGTCGTTGACGTCTCTCCGGCCGGCCGTCGAGAAGCCCTGGCAGGGCGGCGAGCCGTCCAGGAGGTCAAGCGTGCCGCGCTTCAGCCGGCAGAACTCGAGGATCTCTTTGCTGGAAACAGTCTTGATGTCTTTCTTCCAAACAGGGACCCTGGGGAAATTCAGCTTGAAGGTCTCGACCGCGTTGGTGTCGGAGTCGATGGCCAGGAGCTCCCGGAAGCCGGCCCACTTGTAGCCGAGCGAGCTGCCGCCGCATCCGGCGAAGGTCGAAACAAGCGTCGGTTTTCTCACCATTTGTACCCGCATTTCGGACATTCGTTCTGGGTCAGGAGCGACTCATCGAAGTCCTGCTCCTTTGGATCAATGTCGGGCCCGAACCGCTCCATGATCTGCTTGAGGTCGGCTGTATTCCCGAGGTCGACCTTGTAATCATTGAGATTAAGCTTTGCCAGGTAGGGCTGGACGAGCTCGGCCAGCTGTTGCTCTTCGTAGAATCCGGCGCGGTCGTTATCGGAGAGAGCAAACTCGATCTTCTCGGCTTCGATCTTGGGCTGGACAATGGAGACTTCAACCTTTCGCACGCCGAGCTCCTTCAGGGCCCGGATCCGCATATTCCCGCCGAGGGTGATGTACTTTCCCTTTTCCTCAAAGACGATCAGAGGCTTATAGACTCCGAGCTTGAGGATCTGGCGTTTGAGGCGCTCGAAGTCGTCCTGCCGGATCCCGCGGGGGTTCTTCTCCCAGGGAAGCACCTGATCGATGGGAACCTTGACGATTTTCATGCGGTCGGTCCCCTTCCATTGATCGCATCGAAAATCTTTTGATGATCTTCACGGTTTTCTTTCCGAAAAGTCTCAAACTGCTTCCAGTTCTCTTTCAGCCCTGCTATATCTTCCACGTGTTTAAGACACAACGAATTAGGCTTCCCGTTTCCGGCCGCCGGCGCTTGCGTTTGGGGCATCGCCGTGGCCGTGAGCTCAAACTTGCGTCTGGCTTGCCGTGCCCGTATCACCGTCCCAACCTTGTCGATCCACAAGCCGACACTCGATATCAAAAGGACGATCACTGCGGGCCAGGACCACGCGCCCCCCGCACCCTTCGCAGTTTCCACCGCCTGTTGAGCCGTCTGTGGGTCCAGCATCATTCACTCCCCTTTCGTTTCAGCTCCTCGCGGAGCCGCTTGATTTCCTGCTTGAGCTCGTCGACCCAGAGAATGAAAGCCTGATTAACGACCAGGTTCCCATCCGGCGTGAAGGCCAATGGATTGAGGCGGACCTCCGGGCCAGGATTCAAGCAGTCATACGAGGGATATAGCGACGGATTGTAAGAGCTGCAGCTCTCAGCTAAAAAGCAGATCGCGCAGAGCGTCAAGATCGCGACGATCCACGGCAGCCAGGATCTTTTTCCGGCGCTTTTTGTCTTTTTCATTCTCGATAGCCTCCTTGATCCGGCCGACGAGGGCTTCGACCTTCGCCTCCAGGTCCTTGACCGTTTGCACAGCTGCTAGGATTTCGCCCAGGTTGAATGGCATGTTAGTTCCTCATGTCGATCCTCAAATTTCGAAGTGGTAGATGTCGTTCAGACTCTTCCATCGCCCGCCCCACACGCCGCCCATACTCTCCCAGATCTGCCCGAGCAGCTCATACTCGGGTATCCGGTCCCAGACCGGCCGGCCGTCCTTGATAATGACAAGGTCCATCGCCTGCCAGAACTGATGTTTGGCTTTCTTGACGTAGCCGTCGACCTGGCTCTTGCCCTCGAGGAAGTACTTGTGGACCTCCTCGGCAGACAAGAAAAAGTTGAAAGGCATGATCTGAATGTTATTGACCCGAGCCTCGATCACGAGCTTCGAGATCAGGTAGATGAAGTTCAGGCGCGCGGCGGTTCCGTTCACGCCTTGATTGTAAGGGGGTGGTTTTTAGCGATTTCGGTCAGGTGGCCACAAGCTGTGACCACCTTCTACCCGAGAGGGGGGACGCTTAAATGGCCAAAGATTTCCTCTTGACGCCAGTTGAAAAGTCCGCTATTTCAAATGTCGATATATTCGGCTTCTTGATCCAAATCTCTTTTCGGCAGGATGCCGGAAGTTCTATCTGGCCAACGGCTTCCCGGTCCGCTTTTGTTGCCGCGTCAAGACAAATTTTGATTTTGCGAAGTTCATATTGGCGTACGGCTTCGAGGTCAAACGGACCGTCAGAAAGAAAACTCACGCGATATCCGCAAGCCATGAGGATTTCCCGGGCGCGTCGGCGCGCTTTGTAAAACCTATTCTGTGTCGCTGCCATCTTGTTCCTTCTTTGCCAGTTCAATGAAGCGAAGAATCTCCTCGCAATGTTTAAACCATTCTCCTCGAATTCTGAATTGAGCAAAATGTTCATGAAGTTTTTTTTCGCTTTCAAAGACGTTATCCGTTTTTATTGAATGAAGCATTTCAAGGTCGTCGAGGTTATTAGCTTTAAGTTCATAGCATCGTCTTTGGATATCTTTGGTATGGCCGATTTTTATAAGATTCCGTTCTTTGTTGAGGATGAAATAAACGTGGCCGGAAAGATCATTTTGCTGCTTCCGGATTATTTGTTTTCGGGATCTAAAAACATTAAGAAGCTGCCCGTTTTGTGTTATCCATTGTCCATTTTCCAAGCTGTAAGTTATCCAATGCCGGGAAGTGGCGGAAGAATTTTTCCCGGCACCCTTCCTCAACCAGATTTCCTTGCTGATAAGTTTGATACCATGTCTATCAATAAGCACCGGAATTTGTTCCAAACGTCTTACCTTTTCTACTTTTGCGGAAAGTTGATCGGGTTCAACGAAAATGATTAATCGCCATTCTCTTTCCCTGGCGGCGATAATATCAAAAGATGGGCCGTTTATGTTTTCGATATAATAGCCGATCTGGGACAGGCTATCAATTGCCTTGGCTTTCGCTCTGGCCATCCGTTTCTTGATCGCTTCGTCTGCCATCGATACGCCAGGTGTTTGTGGTCCGTGGGGCCGTCTCAGGCACGGCCCCGATTTCGGTCCCGACTCAGGCCCCCGGCCCGGCCGGTCTTGCCACCTTGATGAGCGAATATCCGGCGTTCGCCCCGATGGCCACCTGGATCACGTCGATGACGATCTGCGCCGTGATCGGCCTCCCTGTCGAGACGTAGAAGTAGAGAACCACTCCCACGCTGACGACGACGGACAGAATGACCGCCATCGTCTTCTCGACGACCACGTTGACCTTGGCCAGTGCATTCTTGAGGAACTGCGTCACGGCCAAGGTTGTCGCGATCATGGTTGTGATATTCATGAGATACCTCCTTCGAAATAAATTACGATCACAAAGCCCCCAGCTGAATTTTTACATGGGGCGTTCGAGAGTAGAACTTCTGCGCGGTGACCTTTACGATTTGCGCGTCGTCCCTGTAGGCAAAGCCGTTCATGGCATCTGCGGCGGACTTGATGAGATTATCCACATCGGGCCGTTTCGCCGGCCGAATCAGCCCGTCCGCCATCGCCTGCTGTCGCCTCATGCTCTCGGATTTCGGAATGCCGCAGTAGATGTAAAGCATCATCCATACCGGACCCGTAAACGGCTCGAAGCCGGGATATTTGACAGCGAAGAGTTCCCGGATCAGGGTTTCATAGTTGACGGTTTTCTGCGGGGTCACACCCCGACGGATGAACCCTCCGGATTTTGTCTTGACCGGGAATACCTTCGGCCGCTGCTTGCCTACTCCTTCGCCTGGAATCGTGAGCTCGATCATGATGACTTCTTCTTTCCAGGCTTAGCTTCGGTCTCGCCTTTCCTGGCGATCGCCAGGGCTTTCTGCTGGCCCTCGAGCCGTTTGTTCAAATCCTCGATTTCCTTCATCGCCTTCTCGGCCCGTTTCGTAGTCGAATCGATCATCTCCCTTGTCTCGGAGATTGCGGCTTCCAGGACGTTGACCAGAAAATCCTGTTCTCCAAAAAGCGGTTTATTCTCAAGCATGTCTTCCTCCTTCAATTTCCGAAAAGCTCTTGTTGCTCTCCCCGGACCGGTGCCAAGTGGGGGTAGTACGCGAGCACGGTCTTGTAGCGGCTGAGCAGGGGTATCGCCTTGGCCTCAAGGTATTTTTTGAAATCCTCGACCTCGGCCGGCCGGATCGGGATGAAGAGGCCCTGGTCACAGCTGCATACCGGCTGCTTCGAGTAAAGATCGCGCAGCTGACGATCCGTCATCTTGGGCTCCCAAAGCTGCATGTGATCAAGGACCCGGTCTCTCTGGATCGCGTTCTCGCGCCCGCGGTGGGCCTGCATGAATTTCATGAAGATCAGGGTGAGGCGTGTATTGTCCATGCTATTTCCCCTCCACCTTCGTGGCTATCTTCAGATACTCCTCGCGCATCTGGAGGATCTCCTTCTCCATGATTCGGATCCGGGCCTGGGTAAGTGTAGCCTGCTGTCTGGCCGTGGCCTGGGTGATCGCGGAGCCGACATAAATGCCGGCGGCGAACGCCGCGAAGAGCAGGACACAGACGACGAAGAAATTACGTCCTTTCATGGTTTCTTATCCTCGCCGGGCTGGCGGATAACAATAGGTGACGGTTTTCCACGGGCCACGATAGAGGTAAGACGTAGCAACCAGCTTTGACCCATCCTCGGGACAATAGGCGTCCTTAAGCCGTGCCGGGCACATGAAACGATAGGCTACTTTACATTTGGGACATTTACCCTGGGTGTATTCGCTCATAGCTTCTTCTCCTTGAGCGCCATTTCCTTCAGACACTCGAAGTGATAGTCCTTCTCGTCGACTGTGATCGCCGAAAGGAAATACATCCATTTCCCGCACCAGCTGCAGCACAGAAGATCCGCCGCATGGGCGCAGTCCTTGTGGTAATACTCGCACTGGTACTCTGCGGCCTCGTCCTCCGGCACGAAGTCGTCGCACCACGCGCATTTGTGAATAGCCACGGTATCGTCCGGTCCGTACTGCCGCTTATCGCGGTACTCGTCAGACATGGTCATGGTGTCACCCCCTGCAGCCCCTGGGCATATTCTCCGAGTTCTATCTTGATGTCCGCCTGGATCTTCTCCCAGGCGTCTTTATTGCCTTTCTTCCGGGCTTCTTCGAGGTCTTGGCTATATTTGTTAAACAGCTCCCGCCGCTTTTTCTCGATCAGCGCCGTCCGTTTCTTCTCCTCATCGGTCGGCTGGTATTTATTCTCCCCTACCCGGGAGGCCCGGCCTTCCTGGCGCCCGCCGCCATTATTCGGACGTCCTGGATCCTGATACGGCTCGTTCAGGTAATCTTCGAAATGCCCCGGCCGGAAAAGGGTTGAAGGCCTAATGTATTGACTCATCTTGGGATCCCCCCGCCACTGAGACGTCTTTGTGTCGATGACGTGCTTGAAATCTTCGAAAAGGTGGCCTTCGGCGATCCTGCCGTTGATGAGCCCGACTGCCTCCTTGTTCGTACAAGACCGCTTCTGCCCTGTGACCTGGTTGAAGTAGTCGATGATTTTTTTGATCAGTTCGGAGGAGGCGGAAGAGGGGGATATAATTACTTTACTTTGCTTAATAATTACTTTACTTAAAGCAGAGTTTTTCCCACCTTCGTCTTGAGTAGCTCTGGAATAGGTCTGGAGTAACTCCGGAGGAGGCATGGAAATTGTTGATTTTGCTTCCTTTTCCGGATTGAGGTTTGGCTGCTTCTCTTGGAAGTCTGGGATATGAAGGAAAAAATCGCCTTTTACCTGATAACGGATAATGAGATGGTTCTGTTCGAGGTCCTCGAGATACTCCTCGACCTTTTTAATGGACTTCTTGAGCCTTGTGAAGATCTGGCCATTGATGACTTCAGCATCCCCGGAGAAACAACCGTTGACATCAACATGAGGAAGCAACCATGTATAAAGAAGCCGCGCTCCGTCTGTACTTAGACTCGCTAATTTTTTGCTCTGCGAAATTGATTTTAAAACAAATCTGCCTGCAGGCATTAATTATCTCCTTTCGACAGAGCCGGACGGGAGGGGCCGGGCAAGACCCCTCCAGCGCAACTAATCGCTTCGGACATCCGGCAAGAATGATAGAGAGCCCGGGAATAGGAGGGAGGAGGATTGATGGAAACGCTTGCCCGGGCTCTCTGTGTGGCCATGCTAGGTTCTTACCTCTTTCCCGGATTCAGGAGCTGCTGGAGGAGTCTCGGGAGGATCCTCGGGGAGCCTGATGATCCGTTCCGGCGACAAGACGTGCTTTACATCGCCGCAGCCCTGGCATGTCGCCCTCCCTGAGAAAGGCTTCTGCGTGTGCTTGGTAAAGGTCCCACATTTCGTGCAGTAGATCTCGCGCGTCGTCATGACAGCCTCTGGGTTAACGCAGCCTCGGAATACACGCGCACGCCCGGGATGTTGGCCTTGTCCTTGAGCGCTTTGACTACCCTGCGGATAGCGACTTCGTCCGGAACCATGTACTCGCGGGGGATCTTGTTGACGTCCGTGATGACGAACTTCCATTCCGTCCTCAAGGAAAGTCCGTTTGTTTCGGGTGCTTCAGGAACCACCGGGGCCGCGTCGGTGATCGCTTCGACCGTCTTGAAGGCTTGCTCGATGACAGCGGCCGCTTTTTCCGGCTCGCCCTTCTCCTCCAATTTTTCAGCCTTGGCGACGGCCTTCTCTGCGAGCTTCCTTGCATCTTCTTCGGCCTTTGCGCGTTTCTCTGCGGCCTCCCGCTTGATACGCTCCTGCTCCACGAGATACGCCGCTATCTTCGGCTTGACGAGCTTCTCGGCTAAATCCAGGGGATCCGTGAATTTCTTCTTCTCTTCGATGAGGGAGCGGTGAAGCTTGTGGGCCGTGGCGATTTGCGGGTCGAACGTGGCGGCGATCTGTGCCGCCATGCGCTTGATGTCTTGGAGGAAGGCATTAGCCGCCGTCAGGCTTTCCTGGTCCTGGACCACGATCGACTTGGCCTTGGTCGGGAGCGTGAGGGCTTGTGTCTGCACTTCTGCGACGGGTGCCGCAAAGGCAGGCTCGTCGTCGGGGAAGTCCATGTCGACGGGAGGGGCCGGCCTTTTGGGCCGCCTTCCCGCCGACGTCCTGGTGAGATATTTGATCGCTGTTTCCACGTTACGCCTCCGCCCCTTCGTGAAGCCCTGCAGCGTGTTTGTCCCGCGCCTTGGCCTTCCCTTCCCGAAGGTGTTCCGCCCAGCGGCCCAGGTAATCGATGACCGTCTCAGCTTCGACATTGGTCAACTCGGACGGCTCGGCGAATCCTCTGCCATGAATTTTCTTGACGTGGTCGGAGATACCCATCCAGATCGTCGCCTCCTGTCTTCCGAGCTTGCGCAGCGCCGCGATTCCCTCTTTGATCTTGATGAGCTGTTCCGGGGTCGCCATGATGACAGTCGATTCGGACTTCTCTTCGTCAGGGAATTCTCCGGGCTGTTCAATCCCGCTTGCATCCGACGGCCTCTGTCCTCCGGCAGCGGGATCCGGAGTCTTGGCCGCAGTCGTCGCCGGAGCCGCGGCGACCTCGGGCTTTAGGATAGGCTTGCCTTCCAGGAGCCATGCCATGATTTTCTTTCCGGTGTCCCGAGTCGGCTTGAAGACTTGGCCGTCGAAAAGGCTCGTGCGGTCCTTGGACGCGATGGCATGGTGATCCATCGCCAGATCGAGGACGGTCGTGAATTCGTATTCCATCCCGTCCCGCTGAATGGGAGCCAACCCGACTTTCTTGGGCACGCTTTTGCCCTTCTCGTTTTGCTCCAGGATGTAATCCTGCTTGGACCGCATGGTGCAGATGATGTGCAGATCGGACTGCAGGATGCGGGCCTTGAACCTCTCATGCTCGGGCGTGATCGTTGCCCAGTTCGCGTAAGAATTGCTTCCGGCCCGCTGATCCAGGGCCCCCTTCTTATCGAGCAATCCGCCCTCGCCCGCCCAGGCGTGCGAAATCGAATCGAGGATCAGCACGTCATATCCTTCCTTCTCGGCCAATTCGATGGCCTCAAGATATCGCGGGATCGTGTAGGGTGGGTCGATTTCCAGGATGTCGAATGCGATTCCCTTCAAGGGTCCGGTACCCACGTCCGCGTAGAGAGATGCGGATTTGTTCTCAGTATCGACGACGGCGATCCGTTTCCCGATACCGGCCGCGATGAGGAGCGCGGAGAACGTCTTGCCGGATCCGGAAGGACCGGTGATGGCGATCTTGAGTTTCGCTTGCCTACGTTCGGCTTTTCTAAATGCGCTCATCTTCATCTCCTCAGAACGGGACTCCGTCGTCCGGCGTATCGGTCGGGAAGCCGTCCTCGGCCTCGGGGACTGCCGCGGCTCGGGCTGCCGCCGGCCGCTCGTCGGCTGACTTGTAGACGATGTAGTCCGGCTGTCCGTCTTTTTCTTTGAACCCGTTAGTCCAAATGGAAAGCCGGATATCCGGTCCCGTGGGGTTTGTCAGGACGACGGATAAAAATGTTTTTCCGTCGCGTGTCGTTTTCTTCCAGGCGACACCGACCTGGGCCATTTTTGCACTCATTCTGAATCTCCTTTGCCCTTCCCCTTGACATCGGCCGCGGCACTCATTAAACTTAAGTTGATTGCTGGTGCCTGGCCTCTTCGGGGGTCGGGCTTTTTTATTTCCCTTACCCTGGCCCGGGGATCCCGGACCGGCCGATTGATGGTCATTCTTGTTTTTCCTTTGATTCGTTCCCCCAAGTTGGATTTATGCCAAGCCTTGGCTCGGCAGATGCTACTATCGAAATCCTGCCACGGGCGATTCCTGCGCATGAAACGGCCGCAGCTACCGCATCGTGGGATTATGGTCAATCCGGCCGCGTTCGCACGTTTGAACGCATTTAGGCTTGATTTTCCGGCATAGAGAAGGCTGGTCTTGAGTTGATTCATAAGACCTCCCCCTTCAAGCGCTCATCCAGCTCCGTCGCGATCTGCTTCAGCATTCCGATCTTCCGGCTGATGGACCGATGTTCGGCTCTGTCGATGCGGCCGTCTGTCCTCGCCGCTTTGACGAGCTCCTGGATCCGGCCGACGAGACGGGAGAGGTCGAGCTGCTGTTCTTGGAGGTCCGATGAGGATCCTGCCCGGACCTGGTCCTCCCGGACGACGCGAAAGCCTTCCGGGATGAAAAAGCTTATGAGTTCCAGCGCCACGTTAGGATAGTGCTTCGCGGCCGCGCGGATGATGTTGCGGGCGAAATCGGCGTCGCTGCGGATCGTCCCGTTGCAATGCCGCTGGAGGGTGTCGGTCTTGAGCTCCAGTTCTGCGGCCAGAACTTTCTTGTCCGGCCGGCGGGTTTCCGGAGAGGCGAAGTTGATGAGGTAATTCAAGACGCTTTGGAAATCCGATGCGTATGGTGTATTCGGATTGTAGTTCATGACTCCCCTCGCTTATCCTGCCCACGGAGACTGATTGTTTGTCCGCTCATATCTTGCTCACCCGCCGCGGCGTCACGTTGGAGTCGATGAACGTTTGGATGTCCTGGGGCCGGAAGAAGACCTTGCCGCCGAGCTTCACGGTACGAAGCGGATTCGTCCGGTGCGTCCGCCATCGGTGCAGAGTCGATTTCGTGCACCGGAACAGCCGCATTACATCAAAGGCAGTCAGAAGCTCTGGTGTCATGGCTTACCCCCTGGGGATAGAGAAGGTTGAGAACAGGTATCCCCGTGATTTCGCTGATCCTCTTGGCGAGCTTCTTGGAGAGAGAGCGTTGGCCGGAGAGAATCTCAGACAGATAGGATTCGGATATATCCAGTTGACGGGCCATTTCCCGGCCAGAAAGCCCCTTTTTCTCTTTGAATTCGGCCAAATTCGCTATTCTCATTTTCAACCTCTGCTTATATATTCGCAAACTACGAACATATTGTCAAGATTTATTTTCGTAAATTACGAATTTCTTTTATTGCCCCTTGAATCTTCGCTATTTGCGAATTTATAATGAATGTGCAAATGGGTGTTCGGGAAAATATTCGGAAGCAGATTGACCGCTTGGGTTACAAGGGGAATCTCACTCGGTTTTCAAAAGATGCGGGGATTTCTAATTCCTATTTGAATGAAATCCTTAGTGGCAAAAGACGCTTCAATGAAGATTGGTTGCATAAGGTGTCTAAAGCTCTTGGTGTTCAGCCATACGAACTTTTCGCCGATGAACCTCTTGTCCCCTATTCCAAGGTACGCGACGAACATGCCCAGCTCGGGCTGCCCGCCGATAATTTTGAGTCCATCAAGCTTTTCGATGATCCCCTGAGCCTTGGCCCGGGCAATGAGATCTCCGAGATCCCGCCCTCCGAATACCTGCCCTTCCTCAAGAGGTACCTTCCGCGCGGTTACAAATCCGATCCCGACCGGATCGTCGCTTTCCCAACCACCGGGAATTCCATGAGGCCGACAATCAACTCAGGCTCCATCATCTGGATCGATCGGAAGGACGTCGAGCCGAAAGAAGGCGAGATCTATGCCTTCTGGCTCGTAGACAGTCACGCCGTCACCGTCAAGCGGCTGATCAAGCACAGCAAGCGCTACTGCATCATCGACGGAGACAACAAGAACGAAGAAGACCGTAAGTCGGAAGAGCTCCGAGACTTCCCTATGGTGATCGACTGCAAAGAGAACGAAGACTCAGGCCATCCCTGGCCGATCCGAGGCCGGGTGATTTGGATATTAAATCGGCTGATCGAAATGCCGAAGGAGTAAATAAAAGAATAGTTTTTTAACGGGGGGTTGAAATAGCCAAAAAGGAAGGTTCAATGAAGAGGAAATTTCTTATATGGATATTAGCTTGCCTTTTTCAAGCTGCATGTGTAGCCATTCTTCCCGAATATCGGGAAATAACGTCAGCCAAAGATTCCATTCCTATTGATCTGCCACAAGATGAAACGTGGTCACTGGTTCTCGACGCACTCAAGACCTGCGATTATCAGATTGAAAATACTGACAAGGCCGCTGGTATGATTTATGCAAGACGCGCTGGAACTAGTGATGCCTATAGAGAAAGCGATTCCATGAGCCTAACCGTCATGATCCGGCCAGCATCAATAGATTTACACTGCGTAGGATCATGGATGCTCGCGGACCCGAAAAAAGAATTGCAAAAAATATCTCGGAAAATAACCGAGTATCTTAAAAAGGGAGGTCTTTATGGGAACCAAAACATTATCTTTGGTCCTGGTCTGTCTGTTTTTATTCCCGTCTTGTGCGACGCTCTTTAAGGGCAACTCAAGCAAGCTTGATCTGAATTCCGATCCCCAGGGCGCAGACATTTATGTCAACGGCAACCTCATGGGCAAAACGCCGGTTCGCATCAAACTCGAATCCAAACTCACCTATTCCATCGAATTTCGCAAAGAAGGATTTTCAACCAAGACGGTGAATATCCAGAACCATGTCGGCGCTGGTTGGATCATCCTGGATATCCTGGGCGGCCTTCTCCCGATCATCGTGGATGCGGCAACGGGCGCATGGTATGATCTCGACCAGAAAAACGTCAACGCAATCCTGGAAAAACAACAAATAAAATGAAGCTCTCCGTCACCCTCTCCGTCTGCCCTTCCTGCGGCAACTCTTTCGTGCCTTCGATCGACAAGGACGGATCCGGGTTGTCTACGGGAAAATGCCCTGAATGCGGATACGAGATCGAGGTCAGGCAGACGGTACCGGGGAATGCGAAGACGACGCAGGTGAAGAGGAAGAGGGTAAGTTGAGGGGGATAGGCGTTTAATGATCCAACCTTTCGATTCTGAAGTTTCATGCTTTTAAACTTGAATTTGTAAGAATTCTTATGATAGGACAGTCACTCGGTCATGCAGACGTTAGTCGGATTGATTACGTTTCCACAATCGCAGGAATAAGATTGACTTTCTAAGATTTCTGAAATAACCTTTGTATATGTTGGCGGGTGGTTATGTGATAACATGCTTTGTCATAAAAGGTAATTATGAAGTACCTGTACGAAGACCTCAGTGACAAGCAGTTCGAGGAACTTATCGTGTTGCTGTGCCAGCAGTTGCTTGGCATTTCGGTGCAGGGTTTCGCCACGGGACGCGACGGAGGCCGGGACGCCAAGTTCGTCGGGACAGCCGAATTATTTCCGAGCAAGGTAGCGCCCTGGAAAGGCACTACAATCATCCAGGCTAAGCACACCAACGGCTACAACCGCAGCTTCTCGGAGTCCGATTTCTACAGCGCAACTGGTACAAGCAACGTAATCTGTAAAGAAATCCCACGCATAAAAGAGCTGCGCAGGAACAAGCAACTCGACCATTATATGCTGTTCGCCAATCGTAGGCTGGCTGGCAACGCTGAAAGCAAAATATGCGAGCATATCGCTCAAGCGTGCGATATCCCCGAGGCATCGATTCGCCTATTCGGGTTGGAACAACTTGAGATATATCTAAAGACCTTCCCCAATGTGCCGAAGATTGCCAACCTCGATCCAGTCGATTCACCACTGATCATCAGCCCCGACGATCTGGCCGAAATCGTTCAGGCGCTGGCGGGGCAGAAGGATTGCATATCGGCGGTGCTCGATGATCCGCCGACATCGCGTTTCCCCTACGAAAAAAAGAATGAACTCAACAGAATGAGTGTTGAATATGCCAAAGCGCAGCGTAAAAAGTACTTAAAGGATACTAAGCAGATTCGCACATTCCTCGCTGCGCCGGAGAACCACGAACTTATGCTCGTATATGAGTCAGTTGTTGATGAGTTCCAGCTCAAGATTATCGCAAGGCGTAAGGACTTCCATGCTTTTGATCTTGTGATGGAGTATCTAGTTGATTTACTGTTTGGTCGCGATCCTGTTCTGCGCCAGAACAAACGCCTGATGCGTGCGCTGCTCTTCTACATGTACTGGAATTGCGACATTGGGGAGGTGGGCGATGCTGAGGCCGACTAAGCACTCGCATCCCGATTGCACTATTATCAACTTGTCTCTATTGCTGCTGGTGCGCCTGAAGAAGTGCAGGCTCGATGACTACGACAGCTTGCGCAATTACGCCAAGAACAATGTAACCGGTGGCGACGTGCTTTTCCTACCGGCGCTCAACTTTCTCTACCTTTTGGGGCTGATCGACTATCACCCCAAGACCGACGCTGTGGAATATTTGGGGCCCAATGAAGTTATCTAAACTCTATTCTAATAAATCAGACTTGTTCGAGCCTGTTGAATTCTTTCCGGGCCTGAACGTTATTATGGCTGAAATCCGCCTTCCCGAAAACCGCAAAAAAGATACACATAACCTCGGCAAGACCTTGCTTGGACGCGTTCTCGATTTTAATTTCTTGGCCGAACGTGATAACAGTTTCTTCCTGTTCAAACACTTCGACCGGTTCAAGGAATTCGTTTTCTTCCTTGAGATCGAGCTGATGGATGCGTCCTACGTAACCGTGCGCCGTAGCGTTATTGAAGCAAGCAAGATCAGCTTTAAGAAGCATGAGGTTTGTCACCAGGATTTCACCGCGCTACCGGCGGCCGAGTGGGATCATCTTGATATGCCGTTTGATCGTGCACGCGATATGCTAGACAGTCTGCTCGATTGGCGCGCGCTCAAGCCCTGGACTTATCGCAAAGGCCTGGGCTACCAGTTGCGTTCGCAGGACGATTTCCACGACGTGTTCCATTTGCACAAGTTCGCTGCCGCGCATAAGGACTGGAAGCCCTTTCTCGCGCACATTCTGGGCTTCGATGCCCAGTTGATCGAATTGCACTATAAAAAGGAGGACCAGCTCAAGAACAAGCAGGCGGAAGAGCAGACCATAAAAAATGAACTTGGGGGTTCAATCGAGGACATTAGCAAGATCGAAGGTATCTTACTACTTAAGGAGCAGGATGCTGAGAAGAAGCAGAAGCAACTCGACGATTTTGACTTCCGCATACAGGACAAGAATCACACTAAGCAATTGGTTGATGAGATCGACGAGCACATCGCTACGCTCAATGCTGAACGCTACTCGCTAAACCATAGCAAGAAGAAGATTCTCACTTCGCTCAAAGAAGACCAGATTATGTTCAAGATCGATGAGGCAAAGCGACTGTTTGAGGAAGCAGGTGTACTGTTCCAGGGCCAAATCAAAAAAGACTTCCAGCAATTGATCGCCTTCAACAAAGCGATTACAGATGAGCGTCGCGGCTACCTCCAGGAAGAACTCGGCGAGATCGAGGTTGAATTAAAGCGTGTTAATGCCGAACTCAATGCCTTTGGCAAGCAGCGCTCTAAAACCTTATCATTCCTGAGCAGCACCGATTCATTCAATAAATATAAATATATCTCCAATGAAATGGTTGCTCTTCGGGCCGCCATCACATCGTTAGAAAGTCAACGTGGCTTCCTTCATCATCTTCAGGAACTGCGCACCGATATCCGCGCCATAGCCGAGGAGCTTAGGCAACTACAGACAAAGATCGAAACTGATGTTGAGAAACAGAACTCTGACAAGTGCGGATTGTTTTCGTCAATCCGAATCTTTTTCAGCGAAATCGTTGAGGCCGTAATCGACCGCAAGGCACTGCTCAGTGTATCAACAAACCAGTTGGGGCACCTGGAGTTTAAGGCCGAAATTCTCGACGAGTCTGGTAATGCTACTAGTGCTGACCTCGGCCACACCTATCGCAAGTTGTTGTGCATCGCTTTTGATATGGCTGTACTTCGTGCACATATCGACGACAAGTTCCCGCGCTTCGTCTACCATGATGGCGTGTTTGAGTCGCTGGATGATCGCAAAAAGGAGAACCTGCTAGAGGTTATTCGCAACTATGCCCACTTCGGCATTCAGCCGATCATTACGTTGATCGACTCTGACCTGCCGCCTCGTAGCGATAAGGAAGACCAGGTGTTCGACGCGAGTGAGATTGTGTTGCTCCTTCACGATGAAAATGAGAAGGGTCGCCTCTTTAAGATGAGCTCTTGGTAATCTTCTAGAAATGAAAAATGTTAAGTCCAGGTGCTGCCGCGCTGGTAAGATATGACGTGCCCCCCACGATAGGGAAAATATAAGACAAGGAAAATCTATTTTCGCACGTCGGATTGTTTGTCGCGCTTCGCAGGAGAGATATGGGGGAAAGGGTTCTTTTCTCAGAGGCGATTGGGCCCGGGCGGTCGGCCGCGGGCCCCAGGGGAGAATGACGCCAGTGGCGTAAATGCGCCTCGCTGAAGAAAGATGATGGAAATAGCGGATTAGCTCACAAAAATGATACTGCCAATAATATTGTTTTTTGCCGGGATCATTGTCGCTACGATCTACTTTATTGTTAACCAACGGAGAGCCGAACAGAGAAACATAAAATTTAGAGAAGAAATAAAGAACGATTTTGAGCAACTCAGGAAAGATCTCCCTAATATTATTGAAGATGGAATCCCCTATCTAAAAAATAAGAAAAAACAGTCTATTATAAAAAAGGGTCTCGCTTATTTAATAGATCATAAATATGAGTTTGCACTAGAACTATTTAAGCAATATGTGAATAATTTTAGCCTTGATGACAGTGAAAAAGCAGCTATATTAAATTTTATTGGAATCGCTTATGGAGAAAATAAGGAATATGAGAAATCGCTCGAAGCCTTTAATAAGGCTCTCGAGATTGACCCCAGACTCGCACAGGCTTTGGAAAATAAAGGAGTGGCACTCTACGAATTAGGCCGCTTCCAGGAAGTTTTAGAGGCCTCAGAAAAAGCGATCAGCATTGATCCCAATAAAGCAGAGTTCTGGTCTAATAAAGGAGCGGGGCTAATCAAGTTGGACCGCCTTCAGGACGCCCTTAAAGCATTTGATAAAGCGATTGAGATTAATCCAAATCTTAGTGTTACACGCTATAACATTGCATGCATATATTCTTTGACAAGAGAAAAGGCTAAGGCCCTCGAACATTTATCAAACGCAATTTCTCTAGGCGTAAAAAATAAAAAACGGGCTAAAACTGACGAAGATTTTAAATGGCTTTTGGAGGACGAAGAGTTTAAAAGGCTGACAGCAGATTGAGGCGACTGGGCATGGCCGCGGGCCCCGGGGAGCGTGACGCCTGTGGCGTGGGTGCGCCTCATGGAGATAGACGGGCAGAAGTGAGCATATTTCTCAGAAGAGGAGGCTGTCCCTACTGCTGGTTTGACCTAAGCTCGGCTTGTTAAATATTGTCAAGTGAATTAAAATAATCTCATCAGCAAGGAGGTGAAAATGAAACGCAGTGTTATTTCAGTCATCGTGGTAGGCTTGGTTTTCGCTTTCGGCGCCCAAGCGCAAACTCCAGCCCAGAAAGAGACCGAGAGCGTAGAACAGGCGTTGATGAAGCTAGAGAAAGAATGGATGGAGGCTGCCTTCAAACACGACACAGAATCAATCGAAAAGTTAGACAGGATGATTGCGGATGAATTCATAATGACGTTTGATGGTTCGATTTTTACAAAGGCTCAAATGTTTGAATTCGTAAAGTCCCGTGAAGAAGAGTTATTGTCCTATGTAATGGACGAATGGAAGGTCCGCGTTTATGGAGACGCAGCAGTGGTCATGGCCCGCAACACCTTCAAGACGCGGTTGGCGGGCAAAGAGACGACCGATCATATTCGATTTACTGATACCTGGATCAAACGTGATGGTCGCTGGCAGTGCGTAGCCGCACATAATTCGACGATCGCACAGAAGTAGGGCATCAGCGAGCGCGGGCGCGAGGCCGCGAGCCCCCGGGGAAGAATGACGCCTATGGCGTGAATGCGCCTCATGATATTGAGACGCTTGGAGGATAGATAGATTCTCAGTTAGACCAACAACAAAAGGATTGGGGGAGAAAATGGGATTCACAACATTCACAACATACGAGAACAAGAACAACCCGCATGTGGAGATCCACCGTGATTGGTGCCGGGAGATTGCGAGATGTGATGGAATACAGAATTGGAGACTAGGGGAATATAAAAACCATAAAACATATGCAGAGGCCAGGGCCTACGCAGAAACAAAGTCCCTTCCTATAAAAGATTGTTACTACTGTAAGCCCTGCGGTTAACAGAAGGCATGTCTGCAAACGATGCATAACAGACATAATTCTCAATAAAGGGGGGTATCATGACAAACTATTTCTTGGCATGGTGGAACCTGGAGAATCTCTTTGACGTGGAGAACTCCAGCAGTCGGCCGGCGGACAGGATCAACTGAAAAGGAGCATTCTTTGAAGGAAAAAGCAGATTTTAAATTCACCGTCCGCGAATACCGGCCGGAGGACGAGGAGCAGATTCTGGGCCTTGTCCGGGAGCTGGAAGCCGAGCTCGCCGAGAGGTTTAATTCTGTCAGTATAAAATCCGGGGTGGATGAGTATCGAAACCGATATCTGCGGCCGGGAAACAAGTACAAGACGTTTGTGGCGGCTGCCAAGGGGAAGGTAGTCGGCTATCTCATGGGCTATCCGTCTCTGGGCGCCCCAGAAATCGACAACATGTACGATGTTCTTCCCGTCTCTTCAGGTTGGACACCGCCAGAGTTTTATCTTCAGATCACCTTTGTCTCCAAGCCCTACCGGAACCGGGGGATTTCCAAGGCCCTCCACCTAAAAATCATCGACTATGCCGCCCGGCAGGGACACAAAGAGGTCTATGCCTGCATCGCCAAATGGAACCTGCAAGAGATCAAGGTCATCAAATCTCTTCGGTTCCATCTTAAGGACCTGGGCTACCGGTATCGCTTAACTCTCAAATTGTAAATGTCCCCCCATCACGATATGCAATATCCTAGGGTCTGGATAACACCCCATGCTACCGATGAGCGGCAAATCCACTGAGTCACCTTTTGCGGGGGACCGTTCTCAGAGTGTCCCCGGGTGCAACGGCCGCTTCGAGATCCGCGAGTCAACTCTTGGACACTTCACGGCTACAACGATTAAGGAGAGTCGGCCGAGTTGAGGAAGCCTTGAAAACTTATCGTCTCCAACTATAGCTCGAATATCAAGGAGGATAGACTATGTCAAAATTTATCATCCGCTTGATGGCGGACTCGCTAATCCGAATTAATGAGAAACCTTTCTTTGACAAGCAAAACAAATCGATCGCTCTCGAACTAGGCCCTAACTTGATAATCGCGATATTTGATAGATTCATTCCGTTATCTAATCAACAAATTCCGGTCGGGTTTCTAGTTCAGGTAAAATTAGAAGCAGATGACATCGATAAGGCTATTTCAGCTGCACAAAATATTTCAATACACGTCTTGAGTATTATCAGCTGCAGTAGCAGTGCATCAGTGAGTCTGCCCAAAACTCTTTGGGCATATGACGCAACGCCTGACCTAGATCAAAGGGAATACAGACTATTTGTTTATGATCCTTTATTATCACTTTCAACCAGGCGCCTAGACGATACTTTTTTGTTTAGGCTATTAGAGATATTTATCAATAATTATCTGCAAAGCAATATCGATTCTGATAGAAAAGAGAGAATCTTAAGAGCAATTACATCCTTTCGGCGAGGCTTGTCTGATAATGACGACGTCCTAACTGAATTCTTGATCCATTGGAGTTCACTTGAAACGATGGATGTTGTTTATAGAGAAATATGCAATATTCCATCTAAGAAAATCTACGTAACATGCAGCTCGTGTAAAACTGAGTATAATTATTGCCCAAAATGCGGAAGAGAAGACACTTTTTTGAAGACCCAAGCATTAAGCGGAATAGAAGACATATTTGCTATTTTAGGTCAACCGGAGAAATATCATCAACTCAGACGACTGCGTAATGGCATAGCACACGGATTCGAACAACTTGCGGTATCAATTGAGACTGCAAGACAGAACTTAGAGCTTGTAAGAAAAGCAGTGCTATTAATGATCATGCGTATTTTTAAGATTGAAGAAACCTTCCAGAGCCAAGCTTTAGAGAAGATAGCATTGAAAGGTAAGTTTGTTCCGTGTTGGAAGTTGTTAATGAATGGTTCATTTGACCCTGGAAATGTAAGAGAAGTATCGGGCCATCCGCTCATCGAGGCCAAGCCTTCAAACTTAGCTGCCGCAATTGAAAATAACGAATTGTCTCTTAGTCCTACCTGGGAATTCACACCAAGAAATTGTAAATATATGACTTTCCTTGGCTATGAGATATATTGCGAAGAGGGGAGAAAGATGAAAATTGAAATGTTCAAGCCCCCAGAGGTAATAAAATGCAAATAGGAGGGCAAAATGGGAAGGAATGAAAAGACATCCAGGAAAGTCGCTAGCAAAGCGGCAAAGCTTCTGAGGAACCCTAGAACCCCAAAAGCTGTAAAAAGCGTAGCTGCTTCTGCTCTAACCTAACGACCAAGTCGTAGAAGGAGAGGATAGGATGGAACAGAAAGTCTGCCCGCTTCTTTTTATTCCACTAATCCAAGAGGGTGCAGAGGGACTTGCCTTTTGCCGAGAGGAAAAGTGCGCCTGGTGGATTCAACTTGATGTAGGAATCCCGCTTCAACGGAAGCCTCGGGGAGAATGTAGCATCAACATTATCGGGACTTCCCTATTAAGGACCAAAACTAAATAAGACGGATGGCGGCATAGAGGTGAAGCACCCAAGTTCTTGCAGTGAAATAGATGCTTATCAATTAGCTAGATTGACGTAGGAAGCCTTTTTTAGGATATAATGGACTTCGGGAAAGGAAGGAGACACTCATGAGCTCCTATTTAATGGAAAGCTCAGCCGCAGAAAACCGCTATAATGCACCGCTCTATTATTCAGCTGAAGTTTCAAGATTAGCCTGTATAAGCGTTCCACGCGTTCATCGCTGGCTCGAAGGATATAATTATTCATATGAATCAAGGCTTGTTTCTCAGCCTCCTGTGGTTCAAATAAAGCGCGAGAGAATCGCCCGATCGAGCTATGCTTCGTTTAATGATCTAGTTGACTTGCTTTTTATAAAACACTTCCTTGATTATGGCCTTAGTCTTCAGAAATTGCGATTGGCACTTGCAGAAGCTGAGCAGATCTTGGGTACATCGCATTTTGTCCATCAGAAGTTTTTTACTGATGGTAAGAATATTTGTCTGAAGGTTAGGGAAAAGGGAGACGCAATTCTTCAATTACTATCTGGCGGGCAATGGGTAATAAAAGAATTCATTGAACAACTAGCTTATCAGATTGATTTTGATGACGCTACAAAGTACGCGCGGCGTTGGTTTCCCCCAGAGGGAAATCGTCTAGTAGTGCTTGACCCCTTAATATCTTTCGGAAAACCTACTATATGGAAAAAGGGAATAACTACAGAGCATGTTTTTAGTCTCTATATTGCCGAGGGAAAGAAAGAAGGTCCAGTCTGTGATTGGATGGACCTTGAGCCAAGAGAGGTCTTAGCAGCCGCTAAATTTGAAACACGTCTATCGGCATGAAATTCTTCTTTGACAACGATCTCCCGGAAAAACTCGCTCAAGCGATGTGCTTACTTGATGAAGATGGCGAAGTAGAACACCTCAGGAAAACTTTTCCCCAGAATACTAAAGATGAGGTATGGTTAGAATATGTTGGTAAGGAAGGCTTAGTTCTTATCACTAGAGATCAGAAAATAAGAAAGCGTCCAATGGAACTCAAGGAATATAATACACATAAAGTTGGCGCATTCATCCTAACAGGAAAGAATCTAGGGAAATGGCGAGAAATCAAACAGCTAATCTGCGCATGGGAAGAAATAAGAACACTAGCCGCTGACACGCAAAGACCGTTTGCTTTCGAAGTCCCGCCCAGAGGCAGGATTAAGCGCCTTGGATTATAAGAACAAATCTTTACATGCCCCACCATCGTGAAGGCCCAACAAAGAGTAAGCAGACAGGCTATTATTATTTCGACCAATACGTCGGCTTCGGCCAGGATCGCTGTCGCGTGCGAATCTCCCTCGGGACGAAGGATCCGGCCCGGGCACAGTGGCTATGGGAGCAGGAATACAAGCGTCGGTGGTCAGATCATTATGGCCTAAAAACCCACAAAGTCGCAGCTCCAATAAAGTTCTCCGACGCAATCAAGGAATTCATCGCCTACGAACGGGACGTGAAGCGCGTCTCAGAATGGAAGACCTTCGAGAAACGCCTCGAGATCGTAAGCCGGATCTGGGGGAACGTCCGGATCTCGGATATTGGAAGAGAGCATATCGCAGCGCTAGACAAGGCCCTGAGAGAAAAACGCGGAGTATCCCCCTACACCATCAACCATTACTTCGGACTCCTTAAGACCTTTTTCTATTGGGCCATCGGCCAGGAAAAACATTCCGGCCCGAACCCCATGAAGGAAGTCAAACCTTATGTCGTGGACCGGCGCCGGCGTTCATTCACACCAGAAGAGATCCGCAAGATAATAGCCGCAGCAGAAAAGATCGAAACCCTGCCCAGGGCCCGGGACATCACTCTCTATGCGAATCGGCTTGTCAAACTCCTGTTGTACTCGGGCATGAGGTTCGGCGAGGCGGTAAATCTCCGATGGGAAAACGTCCACGAAGACAAGATCGCCCTTAAGCGGACCGAGACTAAGCAAAGGAAGGAGAAGGTCATCCCGATCACGGCCGGGATCCGGGCCGTCCTAGACACCATACCCCGAGGAACTCAGACCGATTTCGTCTTTCCCTTCCGCCGGCGGGCTAGCGGCCGCGTCTACCAGAAGTGGATCCTTGAGAAGATCCGCGAACATTCGGGCGTCAAAGATTTCGAATTTCACGGTCTCAGGCACACGGCAGCGACACTCATGGTTTCAGAAGCCCAGGGCCGCGGCGTCGGGCTTGCCGACATCATGAAGGTCTTAGGCCACTCCCGGGTAGAAACGACGCTGAGGTACCTTCACGAAGATGACGCCCGAATGCGGAGAGCTGTAGAGATCGTCGAGGAAAAGTTCTCAGGGAAGAAGAAAAGATGACCGATTTCTCTGGGCGCCGATACATTTCAGTCCGAGAATGCGCGGAATTTCTATCTCTGCATCTGAAGACCGTCTATTCACTCATCGCCCGGGGCAAGATCCCTGCCGTCCGCGTCGGGCGCGCCGTGCGTGTCGACCTCCGCCGGCTCGAAGCTCAGCTCGAGGCCCAGGTCACTGCAACCGAGAGATGGAGACGAAGATGACCCGGATTCTGGTTGAAGCTGGGGTCAGGTTCTGCTATTATGAGGACGCTTTCCGGGGGCTGAAAAAAGGCCCTCTTTGACAAGATATGGTCAATATCTTAAGCGGCCAAATTGGAAAGCACAGAATATAAATAGTTTATAGCGCTTTCTGAGTGGGCGATTAACTCAGTGGCAGAGTACTACCTTCACACGGTAGGAGTCACAGGTTCAAATCCTGTATCGCCCACCATTCTTTTCAATCATTTGCACTCCCCGCAGTTCGGAAAAACCACCTTTGTGCCCAAATTCGTGTCCATTCAGGCCGCCAGGAGAGGAATGAGGAGTGCCGCCTATCGGTCGAGCTTCCGTCGTCGGATCTCCTTCGTCTGTTCCATCCGCGTGCAGGCGATCCAGCGGCCGTCGGGTGAAACCTGCGGGTGCATGAGGTTCGCGGAGTCGTTTGTCAGCTGCCGAGGCGTGCCCCCGGAGCGCGGAACGGCGAAGATCTGCATTCGCTCGCCGGCCAGTCCGCCATAGACGATGGTCTTCCCGTCGGGTGTCCAGTCAAGCCCGCCGTACGTGCTTCCGGTGTACTCGACGAGTTTCTCCGCCCTCTGCCCGTCCAGACTGACGACCCAGAGGATGCGTCCATTGCCCGGAGCGTGTTCTTCGAAGGCGATCTCGTCCCCCTTTGGCGACCAGGATTCGCAACTGCCATTCTTAATCGGGTCGGGCAATGGGAGCCGTTCGATCCGCACCGGCTTTCCTGTCGAAGGATCGATCGTCACAATCCAGGGTTTGGAGACGCCCATCAGACCACCGCGCTCCCAAGAGTCAAATGCTAGGCGGCGGCCGTCCGGAGACCAGTCCGCGGCACCGTCTTCCCATCCGAAATCGGTTAGCCTGATCTTGTCGGCCGACCCGCCCGACACCCGCCGTAAATACAAGTCGTCCGTGCTTCCCGCAGCTGCGTAGGAGGAGACGGGCGTCTGCGAGCGATGGGAATGAAAGGCCAACCATTGTCCGTCAGGAGACCAGGCCGGCGTCCAGTCCTCGTGATAGCCGGTGATGATCGGCGTCATTTTCGACGTGGGCCGGACCTGTGAATCCACGGCGATAACGCCGGCATCCAAATTCAAGCCAACATCGGCCAAACGCCATCCGCCGTAGGTGAACGCGATCTGCTTCCCGTCGGGGCGCCAGTAGGGTATTTCCGCTTCGTCGGCGACGAGCCGCGCCGGGCCGCCCGAGGCGGGAACAACGACCACAGAATCATGAATGTCATTGTGGGTCCAATAGAGGTAGCCGTCAGCCACGCAGGGGGCAAAATCGTCTCCCGGCGCCCGGACCATGATACGGCGAGCGCCCGTGTCCGGATCCAGCTCATAGATATCAAGATCTCGGTCGGCGTTCGGTTGGTGGCGCGCTTCCGCGACCGGCGCCGCTGAGCCGGCCAGCGCCACATACGTCCGGCCCTTGTCATCTGAGACACTGAACCGGCTCGACCAGGTCTCGGCGTCCAGATCCTCGATCAGAGACTTGAACGTCCCCTGCGCCGAATCGAGGCGCAGGAGGGAGGTCAGGCCATTCTCATGGCATACGGTGGCGTAGATCCAGCGACCGTCAGGCGACCAGGCAAGGCCAGTGACGC